>Ga0157372_10003118_pt1 | contig 17875 bp, 18 predicted proteins | sample C55metaG_FD_115307 | JGI IMG/M metagenome (GOLD analysis project Ga0157372, IMG submission 115307) | Corn rhizosphere microbial communities from Kellogg Biological Station, Michigan, USA - C5-5 metaG | ecosystem: Host-associated > Plants > Roots > Rhizosphere > Soil | place: USA: Michigan... | reverse complement strand
TCCGCCTTGCCAGCCGCGGCCACTTCGCCGCCGAAACCACCTGCGATAACCGAAATGAAGCTCCGGTTCATGCCGGCGCACATGATGTAGCTGAGGATGGCGCCGGACGAACCGACAAGCGCCCCCGTAATAATCAGGGCAGTATTCTCGAGCGTGAAACCGATGCCGGCCGCCGCCCATCCCGAATAGGAGTTGAGCATGGAGATCACCACCGGCATGTCCGCGCCGCCGATGGGAATAATAAGCGTAATGCCGAACATAAAAGACAGGATCGCGATGGACCAGAACGCCCACACCGGCTGATGCATCGCAAAGTAGAAAATCTGATGGGCGATCAGAATGGCGATAATAATGTTGATGATGTGGCGGGCAGGCAGCAGGATCGGCGCGCCGCTCATGTTGCCGTTCAACTTGGCGAAGGCGATGATCGAGCCGGCGAAGGTGATGGCGCCGATGGCCACGCCGAGGCTCATCTCGATGAGCGACTGCATGCGGATCGCACCTTCCGCTCCGATCCCATAGGCGGCGGGCGAATAGAGTGCCGCAGCGGCGCCCAGCACGGCCGCCAAGCCCACCAGCGAATGGAAGGCGGCAACCAATTGCGGCATGGCCGTCATGGCAATTCGGCGCGCGATGACCGCACCGATGCCGCCGCCGATGGCGATGGCCGCCACGATCAGTCCCCACGTGAGCGCGTCGGTGACATGCGTCACCCACAAGGTGGTGGCGATGGCCAGCGCCATGCCGATCATGCCGTTGCGATTGCCCGCGCGGCTTGTCACGGGTGAGGAAAGCCCGCGAAGTGCGAGAATGAACAGCACGCCGGAAACCAGGTAGGCGAGCGCGGCAAGATCAGCTTGCACGGATGTGTTCCTTCCCGCTCATGGCGTTCCCGCGCTCATCCATTCCTGCGGCACGCTTTGTACCCGAAAGCGAATGCTTCGATTGTCGGCGCTTTCGACCTCAATCGAGACATCTTTGAAGCGGATGGCTTTGTCGGACAGATTGTAGGTCAGATCCTGAAATTGCGAAGGATGCGCCGGGTCTTTCGGAGTATATTCGCGATAGGTGATATGAACAGCGCCCGCAGCGACGCCGGAATAGAGGAGCTCGAAATTCCTGTAGTCGTGGCTGGAATCGATGTTGGTTTTCTCGCCGCGCGCGGCTCGGAAATCCGCCGGATCAAGTCCAGAAACTTCTGTGGTGATGCCGAGCCCACCACCGGCCCTCGCGATGCGTCCGTCGTCACCGACAAAGAAGGTCATCGGCACAACAGCCGAAGAGGGGCGGAAGGTGGTCAGTTCGTAAGGATGCACTTTCATCTCGACGGCATCATAGTCGACGCCGTCCATCTGAACCCGCCGGGCGGCCGTGTAATCCCCCGGAACCAGAACCATGCTGCCGAGCCCAACGCGCAGCGCAGCGGGCTGGCCAACGGACCAGATGTTCTGCCGGTCCTTCTCGTAATAGTCCTTCAGCGAAACCATTGTTTCGCCAATCGCGGCCAATTTCAGTTCACCAACCGCGAAATTCTTCTGCACGATGTGCTTTGTGACGGCGGGCGTGGGCTCAGCAGGGCTCATGCCGGAACAGGCGCAGAGAAGCGCCGGACCAACCAGCAGCCACCCGCAGCACAACGTCCGCCCCCAGCCCATTAGCGCTATTTCTTCTCTTTCTTTCGATACATCGCCAGCATGCGCTGGGTGACCAGAAAACCGCCAAAGATATTCACGCTGGCGAGGATCAGCGCGAAGAAACCGAGCAACTTTGATGTCCAGGAATGGCTGCCGATCGCCGTGACGGACACCGCGATCAATGCCCCCACCACGATCACCGACGAGATCGCGTTGGTGACGCTCATCAACGGCGTATGCAGCGCCGGTGTGACACTCCACACCACGTAGTAGCCGACGAAAATCGCCAGCACGAAGATCGATAGCCGGAAGATGAACGGATCGATCATTTCCATGGCTTATCCTTTCAGCGCTGGATGCACGATCTGGCCGTCGCGCGTGATGGCGGCGCCTTTGACGATCTCGTCGTCCCAGTTGAGCGCCAGCGCACCCGTTTTCTTGTCCACCATCAGCGACACAAAGTTGAAAAGATTGCGCGCATAGAGGTTCGAGGAATCTACCGCGAGGCGCGACGGCAGATTGGTGTAGCCCATGATGGTGACGCCGTGAGCTTCGATCACCTCATCTGCGCGAGTGAGGGGACAATTGCCTCCCTGCTCCGCAGCGAGATCGACGATCACCGAGCCCGGCTTCATCGTCGCCACCATGTCTTCGGTGACCAGCACCGGCGCCTTGCGGCCGGGTATCAGCGCCGTGGTAATGACGATGTCCTGCTTCTTGATGTGCTCGGCGATCAGTGCCGCCTGCTTCGCCTGATATTCCGCAGACATCGGTTTGGCATATCCTGCCGCCGTTTCGGCCTGCTTGAATTCGTCATCGATGACGGCGACGAAGGTTGCCCCGAGCGACTCCACTTGTTCCTTCGTGGCCGGGCGCACGTCGGTAGCGGAGACAATGGCGCCCAGCCGCCGCGCCGTTGCAATCGCCTGCAATCCGGCGACGCCCACGCCCATAATGAAGACGCGTGCCGGCGCAATGGTGCCGGCTGCCGTCATCATCATCGGAAAGGCGCGGCCAAACATTGCGGCCGCGTCGATCACCGCCTTGTAGCCGGCGAGGTTTGCCTGGCTCGACAGCACATCCATCGATTGCGCGCGGGAGATGCGCGGGATGAATTCCATAGCGAATGCCACTACGCTGCGGCCCGCCAACTGCCCGATCGCTTGCCGTTCCGAATAGGGCGCGAGCAGTGAAACAAACACCGCACCCGGCTTCAGTGCGGCAATCTCGTTCGGTTCCGGTCCCCGAACCTTCAAGACGATATCGGCATCGCGCAGCGCGGATAGCGCATCCGGAGAAATCGAAGCACCGGCAGTCTCGTATTCGCTATCGGAAATACGCGCGCCCGCGCCCGCGCCCGCCTCCAGCACAACCTCGAGCCCGAGGCCCTTCAGCTTCTTTACGGTCTCCGGCGTGGCCGCGACTCGCGCCTCGCCTTGGCGGCGCTCTTTGAGGACAGCGAGTTTCATCGAAGGTGTGGGCTAGCCGTTGTGCGTGCGCCAGATAAGAAGGATGGCGAGCAGGATAATCGAGCCGATCACCAGCCATTTGGCGAATTTGAGAAACCCGTGCCAGGTTCTCAGATGCTCCTTCATGAACTCCGAGCTCTCGTTCTGCCCGGTATAATCCGCCATCTTTGTCCCCAAGCTGCGCGAAGCGGCGGGGACTATAGCAAAGGGAAACCGTGGGGCAACGGCGGATTCAGTCGCGCCACTCCAGCCAGGAGCCGTGGGATTGGCAGGCCGCCAGCACCCGGCTTTCCTTCCGGCCGTCAACGTAGTGCCGCAGGCGCATCGGCGCCTCGCCTACCGAAGTCAGGCTGCCTTCGCAACTCAACCGCCAGACTGGTCGTCGTAGGCTCGCCATGATGAGGATATTGTCCAAGGCCTCGCGCATTTCTTCGCTGAACTGGTAGATGACATAGGTGTGGTAGACGCAGACCGGCTGGTCTTCGGGCGCTTGTGCGATCGCCTCGGGCAGCAGCGCGAGCGCATCGCCGGCGCGAATTTCGGCGGGATTGGCACGAAAGAGTTCGATGGCTCTTTCCAGCCGCTCGAATCGCGCCAGGTGATCCGGCCATACTAGCGCCTTCAGCCAGTCACGCTGCTTTGGATTTGAGAGGTCTACCGGATTGCGTTCAAGTCCCACGCGGCTGGCGATACGCGGCGAAGGGCCGGTTGGCGGATTGTTGTCGCCACGCAATTCGCAATCGATGGCCAAGGGCGCATCTTCCGGCCCGGCAGCGAGGACCGTGTCGCCGCGGCTGTAGCACACCCGATACTTGTCCCAGAGCAGGTTCAGACCGGCGCTGGGGCCGATCTCGATCAAATGCAGCGGCTCGCCCGATTCTTTCGCCACGGCGCGAAAACCGGCGTGCAGTGCGGAGCAGCGTGCGATTTCGTTCGTGTTGGTGATGCCTTTCTCGATGAGCGGCTGGAGTTCGGAGCGATGCGTGTCCACGAAGTCTTTGAATGCCGGGAAGATATCTTCAGCTTCGATGCGCACGCCGCCATTCATATTCGGATAGAATTGTCGGAGGGGATGCTCGGCTCTCCGAAGCAGCAAGTAATGCACGGATGCGAGGAGAATATTGGCCGGCGGCTGGCCCTTTTGCACGCGCGCCGCGAGGTTCTTCAGCCCTGCGTCGCGCGCAATGCCCCGAACGATTTGCGTATATAGCGGCGCATTGGCGCGCTCAGTTTCGGCAATGAAATATTCCCAATAGTCGAATGATTTCTGCTCCACACCAGCTTCCATGCTTTTACGATTTGTTCACCAGCGATAGCACGATTTGCTGTAAATTGCTCGGTTTCTGGTATGCGCGACGCCATCACTTGTCGCAAAGCGGGACCATAAACGTGACTTTTACCTTTTTGGGCCGATTATCGGGGCAACCGGAAAGGCGGCCGATGGCCCGACATATTCTCATTGTTGACGACGATCCCGTACAGCGACGCTTGCTGGAAGCCGCGATCACGCGCTCCGGCATGCCGGTGGTCACCGCACCGGGTGGACAGCCGGCGCTTGATCTTTTGCAGGGGCCGCGGGGAGATCAGCTCGCACTGGTGCTCCTCGATCTCGTCATGCCGGATATGGATGGACTTACCGTACTTTGTAAGGTGCGGGCCAGCTATCCCGAATTACCGGTGATTGTCTTGACCGCGAAGGGCGGTATCGATTCCGCTGTCGAAGCTATGCGCGCTGGCGCTAACGATTTTCTGGTGAAGCCGGCGAGTCCCGAACGCATCACGGTTTCCATCCGCAACGCACTCAAGATCGGGACGCTGTCTGGCGAAGTGACAAGGCTCAAGAAGAAGGTCGAAAACCGCCTCGCGTTCGAGGACCTGATCTCAAAGAGTTCGGAAATGCGTCAGGTCATTCGCTTGGGCCAACGCGCTGCACAATCGAACATCCCAATTCTCATCGAAGGCGAATCCGGCGTCGGCAAGGAATTGATTGCACGCGCCATTCAGGGCTCGTCCGAGCGCGCAGGAAAGCCGTTCGTCACGGTAAACTGCGGCGCCATTCCGGAAAATCTCGTCGAATCGATATTGTTCGGCCATGAAAAAGGCTCGTTCACCGGCGCCACCGACAAACATCTTGGAAAGTTCCAGGAAGCGGACGGCGGCACTCTGTTCCTCGACGAGATTGGCGAATTGCGTCTCGACATGCAGGTGAAGCTGCTGCGTGCGCTGCAGGAGGGCGAAATCGATCCCGTCGGCGCAAAGCGGCCGGTGAAGGTAGACGTTCGAATCATCTCTGCCACCAATCGCGATCTTGCGGAATGCACGCGCGAGGGACAGTTCCGCGAGGATCTGTATTACCGCCTGAACGTGTTTCCGATTTTCGTGCCGCCGCTGCGGCAGCGGCGCGAAGACGTGCCTGCGCTGGCGCGGCATTTCATCGCGCGTTTTGCTGCCGAAGAGAACAAGACGGTCCTCGGCCTGACGCCGGAAGCTTCCGATCTCATCGCGGAATTCTCCTGGCCCGGAAACGTGCGCCAGCTGGAAAATACGATTTTCCGCGCGGTGGTCCTTTGCGATGCCGATATGCTGGAGGTCTGCGACTTCCCCCAGATTGCCGCCGCAATGGGCCGCCAAGCCGGGGTTCGCCGTTCTGCACCAGTCCCCGAACCGCGCGCTGCCATGCCTCTTCCGGCAACAACGGCTGACGCACCGGCCCGACCCGAATCTTCGACGGATTCGCCCTATACCATGTCTGCAACGGACATCGCCGGCCATATGCGCAAGCTGGAGGAGATCGAGACGGAAATGATTCGCATGGCCATCTCGCGCTACGCAGGACACATGTCCGAGGTGGCGCGCCGGTTGGGGATCGGCCGCTCGACGCTTTACCGCAAGCTCAAGGATCTGGGGCTGGAACAGCACATGGCCGATGAGCAGGGCGAACCGCCGCTACAGGCGACGGGCTGAGCGTCAGCGCATACCCAATGCGCTCATGTAAAGATCGAGAATCGCTTCGCGTTCCTGAAAGTCCGCGCGGTCAAGCTTTCGCAATCTTACCACTTGGCGCATGATTTTTGTATCGAATCCCTGCCCCTTCGCCTCGGAATACACTTCGCGCAAATCGGCCGTGAGCGCCGCCTTTTCTTCTTCCAGCCGCTCAACGCGCTCGACGAACGATCTTAAGTGATCGACCGCGAACCCCGCCTTTGAGGAAGCAGTCTTTTCCACAACGCCTACAGCTGACATGCGAATCTCCGTTACCGGCAAGGAACTTGGGGGAGAATACGAGGCGGCCACCATCCGCCGCAACGCGGGCACGCATTGTTAGCTGTGAGTCTTTTGCTTGCTCTGCGATACAGCGAACGCGGCCCGCTGCTCCGGTGTCGCATCTTTTTGGTAGCGCCGCTTCCATTCCGCTTGCGGCATTCCATAGATCAGCGCCCGCGCATCCTCGTTACCCAGTTCAACGCCGCGCGACGCTGCGGCTTCGCCAAACCAATCACCCAGGCAGTTGCGGCAGAACCCCGCGGTAATCATCATATCGATATTCTGCACGTCGCTGCGCTCGCGCAAGTGTGACACAAGCCGGCGGAACACGGCCGCTTCAATCCGTTCCCGTGTGCTTTCATCCATTGTCATGTTCCGGACAAGTTCGTTTCAGATGATATTCTCTTCAACGAATCGAATCGCAAGAGGCCGCGCACGGCGGAACCTCGACAGAGAGTGAGCGGTTTGCACAGGCATGCGGCGCGGACGCAAGACCAAGATCGTGGCAACGCTCGGGCCCTCTTCCTCTTCGCCCGAAGGGATGAAGGCACTGTTTGAAGCGGGCGCGGACGTATTCCGCATAAATATGAGCCACAATACGCCCGATTCACTGAAAGAAGTTCAGGCTAGGGTCCGGCGGCTGGAGGGGAGTGTCGGCCGGCCGGTCGGAATTCTCGTCGATTTGCAAGGCCCGAAGATCCGCCTCGGTAAGCTGCCGGGTGGCGAGATCGATCTGAAAGAAGGCGACCGCATCAAGCTGGTGCGCGAAGATGCATCCGACGATCCGGCCGTGCTTCCGATTCCCCATGGAGAGGTTTTCGCTGCTCTGAAGCAGAGACACTGCCTGCTGATCGATGATGGACGGGTGCGGTTGCGCACCTGGGCTTCAAAACCTGATTCCGCGGAAGCCGTGGTGGAGCTTGGCGGCGTGATCAAGGACCGCAAAGGCGTGAACCTGCCGGACACACTGCTGCCGGTTTCCTCCATGACCGACAAGGACCGGCGCGATCTGCATGCCGCGCTCGAACTTGGCGTGGACTGGATCGCGCTCTCCTTCGTGCAGCGGCCGGATGACGTTGCCGAACTGCGCAAGCTGGTCGCCGGTCGCGCGGCCATTCTGGCGAAGATCGAAAAACCGAAGGCGCTCGAATCGCTCAGCGAAATACTCGAGTTGTCGGATGCCCTGATGGTGGCGCGTGGCGATTTGGGCGTAGAACTGCCGATCGAAACCGTGCCGGGCCGCCAGAAGGAAATCACGCGCGCCGCACGCCGCGTCGGCAAACCGGTCATTGTCGCAACTCAGATGCTTGAATCCATGATTGAGGCGCCGGGGCCGACACGCGCCGAAGTGTCCGATGTTGCCACTGCCGTGTACGACGGCGCTGATGCGGTAATGCTGTCGGCGGAAACGGCAACCGGCAAACATCCCGTGGAAGCGGTAGCGATGATGGACAAGATCGCCGCTGCCGCCGAGAACGATCCGCTGTACCAATCCCTGCTCGATGCCACGCGCCCGCCTCCGGAAGAAACCACAGCCGATGCCATCATGGCCGCCGTTCACGAGGTGACGCACACCATTCATGCCCGCGCCATTGTGACCTGGACGAAGTCCGGTTCGACGGGCCTGCGTGCGGCGCGCGAGCGGCCTGAGGCGCCGATCATCGCGCTGACACCGCTGGTGGAAACGGCGCGGCGACTTTCGGTCGCCTGGGGGCTGCACTGCGTGCTGACCGAAGACGCGCACGATCTGGATGATGTCGTGCAACGCGCCACGGAGATGGCTGTCCACGAAGGTTTTGCGAAGGCCGGCGAGCGAATCGTGATCACCGCTGGAGTACCACTCGGCACTTCCGGCTCGACGAATCTGTTGCGCGTCGCCTTCGTGGGCGGAAGATAAATTAAAGGCTTTCGCCTTCCACTTCGTGCTCCAGCCCGCGGACGGTGCGGGCGATACCATCCATCTGCGGATCGAGCGCGAGCGCCTTGCGGTATAACCGCAGCGCAGCGGGTTTGTCTCCGTACTCCTCGACCTTGCTGGCCAGTTCCGCAAGGGCCTCAAAATGGCGAGGATTGAGGGTAACGGTTTTCTGCAGGCAGAACATGGCGCCCTGATCGTCTCCGGCGGCCGCCAGCATCTCGGCCCGCTGGTGCCACCCTTCCGCATAATCCGGAGCGACATTGGTGACCGCCGCGATCAGCTTCTGCCCGGTTGCAGTATCGCCTGCATGTAGCGCAGTGGCTGCGCGCGTCATCAGGAGATCCACCGTGGCGCTCCCGGAATGCAGAAAGGCGGTGAGGATCTTTTCTTCAATCGGCTTCGCCTCGTCGTCCGACTGGGCTTTTGCTAGCGCGGAAAAGAGCGAGTCGATTTCATTCGGCGCCGGCCGTGCTGCCTGTCTCGGGGCGGCGACCGCCGTACCGGCGAGCAAAAGGGTAGAGAGCAAAAGGACGGGAATTCGCATGGCGCGATCTTAGTTCACCGGCTCACCGCGCGTCATCAACTGACCGCGATTGCGGAGCGCTCCGGGTTCCGGTCCGCCTTCGGCCCAATCCAGTAACTCAGCGAAATGTACAATGGGCGGCGCATCGGCGCCGCGGAGATGTTCCAGACAGCCTATGTTGGATGTAACGATCACGTCAGGCTGCACTGAATGAATGTTGCTTAGCTTACGTTCGCGCAAAGCGCTGGCGATCGCTGGCTGCAAAATGCTGTAACTGCCGGCCGAGCCACAGCAGAGATGGCCCTCCTGGATTTGTAGCACCTCGAAGCCCGCGTGTTGAAGCAACGTCCCGCAATCCTGCCAACGCAATCCGTGTTGTTGCGAACATGGGACGTGCAGGGCGACACGCAATCCGGATACCTGTTCGCCCTCACAATCGCCAATTACTGCTTCGAGCGGCATCAAGCTTGCCGCAAAAGCCTTTGCCCGCAGCTGCCAGTCTGCTTCATCGGCAAACAGGTATTCGAGTTCGCGGATGTGTGCCGCGCAGCCGGTGGCGCTGATCAGAATGCCTTCGAACGCCTCGGCGCTTCCAGCATGTTCAAACGCCTCGATCATTTTGCGCGCCCAGGCTTTCGCTTCCGCCTCGCGGCCAAGGTGATGTGCAAGCGCGCCACAACAGCCTGCTGCTTCTAACGGCACAAGTTCCATTCCGCGGCGCGCCAGCAGACGCGCGATTGCCTGGTCGATTTCCGGCGCAACCACCTGCTGCACACAACCGGGCAGAAGGGCGATGCGGCGGTCCGTTTGAAATTTAATTGTTCGTTTTGAATGACGGAGATTGCCACCCCCCTCCCCCCGAACCGGAATTTCGGCCGCTTTTTGAGCCATGATGCGGAACGGACCGGGCAATAAACCGGCAGAAGGTGAGATAAGGCGTGAAAGCCAAAGTGCAAGACGCATGAGTTGTGGCCGGGTAAGCACCGTGGCAATCCCCCACCGAAGCAGGCGCTCGCCGAATGAACGGCGATAGTACTGTTCGATATGCGTGCGGGATTTGTCGATGAGGCGGGCATAATCCACGCCGGACGGACAAGCCGTCCGGCAGGCGAGACAGGAAAGACAGCGGTCGAGATGGGTGACCGTTTCCGCAGATGGCGTACCACCATCCTCCAACATTTTCTGCATCATCACGATGCGTCCCCGCGGGGAATCTCGCTCGTCCCCCAGCAGCACATACGTTGGGCACGTCGCGGTGCAGATGCCGCAATGCACGCAGGCCCGCAGATTTCTCTCGCATTCTTTCACGGCGGGATCGGCAAGCTGTTCGCCGCGGAAATGCGTGCGCATTTTTAAACGCCCTCCCACATCCGGTCGGGATTGAACAGCCGCAGCGGATCGAACGCGGCTTCCACACGGCGCGTCAGTGCCCGACGGACGCTATCCTCCGGCGCGAAGGGCGGAATGGAATTGTCGCTGCGCATTCGGATCGCTCGCGCCTCGAAGCGGCGGCAGACATCCCGAACATTGCAACGCGGATCGCACACCACCCACAGCAAAGCACCAGCCCAGTCGGCGCACCATGCCTGTGGCTGAATTTCGGCGACCAGCCTGGTCGCGTTCGCCGGTGGCGCGTGGACAAGCCAGACCACGCCCGTTGCAGCCACCACAAATTTGCCGGAGGCGAGCTCGCGAAATACTTTGTCGAAATCCTCAATCCGTTCAAGTTGATGCGTGGCCAATTCACGCAAGAATTTCATCTTCTCGTCCAGCGCTGCGCGCGAACCCTCCAGACGGATGAACGCGTCGCCATTGTGAAAGCCGAGTCCGGAAGACTCGAGCGGGCTTGACCACACATTGCGTAGAAGGGCGAGACCATCTTCCGCTGAAAGGTCGCGAACGGCGTGGACGGCCGTGATGGATGGCTTCGGAAATACGCGCAACGTGATTTCTGTCAGTGGGCCCAACGTGCCCATTGCACCGCACATCAGTTTCGGAAGATCGAAGCCGGTGACGTTCTTCACCACCTTGCCGCCGCCTTTGTAGGCTTCGCCGAATCCGTTCACAGCACGAAAACCCAGCAGGTGATCGCGGCAGCGGCCGTAACGTATTGCGGCAGAGCCGTTGGCATCGGCAGAGAGCACGCCGCCGATCGTCGCGGAATTGGGCGGGGCGCCGAACAACGGCCCCCAATCGGCTGGCTCGAAACCAAGCCGCTGGTTCTTCTCGGCGAGCGCTGCTTCGATTTCCGCAACTGGCGTTCCCGCGCGCGCGGTGATGATCATCTCGTCGGGCTCGAAGTTCACGATACCGGTCAGACCCGAGAGATCGAGCACATCACCGCACTCCACCGGACGGCCGAAGCCGCGCTTCGTGCCGTGCCCGATAATTTCCAGCGTGCGTTTGCTCTCGCGCGCCGCGCGGACCACCTCCACCACATCTGCTTCGCCGGAAACCCGAAACGTCGCCATCAGAACCGCGGCAGCTCCTGATGGCGCATGGCTCCGCGCTTCACATGGACGTGCCCTTGCTCAATACAGGCGGACAGCATCGGGAATACCTTGCCGGGATTGCACAGGCTGGCGGAATCGAAGGCACACTTGAGCCGCTGCTGCTGGGCGAGATCGGCTTCCGAAAACATCTCCGGCATAAGGTCGCGTTTCTCTACGCCCACGCCATGCTCACCGGTCAGCACGCCACCCACATTCACGCACAGCCGTAGAATTTCCGCGCCGAAGGTTTCGGCACGTTCCAACTCGCCCTCTTTCATCACATCGAAGATGATGAGCGGATGCAGATTGCCATCGCCGGCATGAAACACATTGCAGAAACCGAGGCCATATTCCTTCGCCATCTCCGCCATGCGAGCCAGCACGGCGGGAAGCGCGCGGCGCGGGATGGTGCCGTCCATGCACAGCATGTCGGGCGCCAGCCTTCCCATGGCAGAGAAGGCGGCCTTGCGGCCTTTCCATAAGCGTTCCCGTTCGCGATCGTCCGTCGCTTCGCGCACCTCATGCGCGCCGCTGGCCCGCGCGATCTCCGTGACGCGAGCAACGGCATCGGTCACTTCGCTCGGCAGTCCGTCAATTTCGATGATGAGGATGGCCTCGGCTTTCGGGTAGCCGGGCGCGCAATACACCTCGACGGCTTCGATGCAGCGGCGATCCATGAACTCCATCGCGGCAGGGACGATTCCCGCAGCAATAATGTTCGCGACGCAGGCGCCGGAATTTGGCACCGACTGGAAAGCCGCCAGAAGTGTTCGCGCGCAACGCGGTTTCGGCAGAATGCGCACCGTCGCTTCCACCACCACACCCAGCAAGCCTTCCGAACCGCACACGACGCCCAGCAAATCCAGGCCTTCGCCGCCGGCGGCTTTGCCACCAAGGCGCAGGCGTTCTCCATCCGGCAGCGCAAATTCGACGCCCAGCAGGTTGTGTGTGGTGAGCCCATATTTCAGGCAATGCAGGCCGCCGGAATTTTCGGCAATGTTGCCGCCGATGGTGCAGGCGATCTGGCTGGAAGGATCAGGCGCGTAATAAAACCCGTGCCCCTCCACCGCGCGGGTGATGGCGGCATTGGTGACACCCGGTTCCGTCACCACGCAGCGGTTCTCGATATCAACCTCCAGAATCCGGTTCATGCGCGAGAGACCAAGCAGAATGCCGTCCGCCCGCGGCAGCGCGCCGCCTGACAAGGAAGTGCCGGCGCCGCGCGGCACAATGGGCACACCCATTTCGTGCGCGAAGGCGAGAACTGCCGAAACTTCCTCTTTCGTTTTCGGCAGCGCGCAGGCAAGGGGCGCCTGGCGGTAAGCCGCGAGCGCATCGCCGTCGTACGCCGCAAGGCCGGCGGGTTTAAAGATCACCCCATCAGGCACCAGCCGCTTCAGCGCAGCGACGATTTCATCGCGGCGGGCGACAATCTCAGGATCGGGCGAAGGCAGTTGGATCATGCGGCCCATTGTACGGCCGAAATGCCGGTGGCGAACGAACCGGCATCTAATTATTTATCAATCCAGCTGGAACAGACGCTTGCGGGAAAGGAACATGTACCGATGGCGAATGGATTAGCCCTGGCGCGCCTTGAAGCGAGGGTTCTTCTTGTTGATGACGTAGGTCCGGCCCTTGCGGCGGATCACGCGGCAGTCTTTGTCGCGCTTCTTGAGCGAGCGCAGGGAATTGCGGACTTTCATGGCACGCCTTCAACAAAAGAGGGCCGCGAGCGGCCCTGAAAAAAAGAGGCGCGGAACCTATTCGGCAGGCTCCGCGCTGTCAACGTCCTGACCGAATCGCTTACGGAGGGCTGCGGCCCGTGATTTTTGGTGATTTTCGTGACGGAGGATAGCTTGCCGAGCTGGCGGTGGCGCCGCGCTGGCGGCCGCGCCGTGGCCTTGATGCTGGCCTTGTTTGTGATCGGCTGCGCCCCGCCGGCCCACGAGACTCTTCCACCCCCTGTTCCCGCGCCGAGCCCCCTGCGGGTCATTTCATCGCCCGATGCCAAGTTCGAGGCCTTTGTCCGAGACTTCCGGGCAGAGGCGGTCGCGGCGGGGATCCGGCCGCAAACCTATGATGCCTCAATGTCCGGCATCCGTCGCAATCCGCGCGTAGAGGAGCTGAACCGCAAGCAACCGGAATTCATCAAGCCGGTCTGGCAGTATCTGGAAACAACAGTTTCGCCGGCGCGAGTCGCGAACGGGCAGGCCGTGCTCAATCGCTATGGCGACACGCTCGCAAGCGTGGAAGCCCGGTACCACGTGCCGAAAGAAATTCTTGTCGCCATCTGGGGCGTGGAAAGCGGCTATGGCGCCGTGCAGGGCAGCTTCAACATGTTCGAGGCGCTGGCGACGCTCGCCTATGACGGGCCGCGGCAGGCGTTTGCGCGGCGAGAACTGATCGCTGCGATGCGCATGGAAGAGCAGCAGCACCTGAACCCGCGCGCGATGACATCTTCCTGGGCCGGTGCATTCGGGCAGACGCAATTCGTGCCGTCATCGTTTCTGGCGCATGCCGTGGATGGCGATGGCGACGGGCGGATGGAGCTGTGGCACTCGCCGGCGGACGCGCTGGCTTCCGCTGCGGTGCTGCTGCAAGGCGCCGGCTGGCAATGGGGGCAGCCCTGCTATCAGGAAGTGCGCCTGCCGAGTGACTTCTCGTACGAGCAGGCGGATGCGGAGAATTTACAACCCGTCGCGACCTGGTCGTCTCTCGGCGTCCGTGGCGCGCGCGGTGAAGCATTGCCGGCCGCCTCGGGTTCGGCTGCCATCTACTTGCCGGCAGGCTGGCGCGGGCCGGCCTTTCTGGTCTTTCGCAATTTCAAAGCGGTACTGACCTACAACAACGCTGACACCTACGCGCTCGCCGTCTGCAATCTCGCCGATCGGCTCAAGGGCAGTGGCCAAATTTTGGCCGCATGGCCGACGGATCTGCGGCCGCTCGGTCCAGGCGAACGCGTAGCGCTGCAAACCGATCTCAAGGCGCTGGGATACGATCCTGGAGAGATCGATGGTGTGTTGGGCCGGAAAGTGCGCGCGGCACTGCGCCATTACCAGAAGGATCATCACCTTCCAGCAGACGGCTTTCCGACTCAGGAGATATTGGGCGTGCTCAGCGCCGATCTCCGCGCGCATGCGAGTTGATCAGGACAATTTCGGCGCGCGGAAGACAATTCGGCTGGAGAGGATGAAGTTGAACAGGAGCCCGACCACAGTGCCGAAGGCGAGGGCCACGAACGGATTGTTCACCGGCTTCGGGGCTGCCACGATCAACGTCGCGTACACGGCATAGTTCACCAGAAAGCCAAATCCGTTGGCTGCAACGAACGACAGCCATTCTGCGCCAATGGAGCGGGCACCGCGCGCCGCACGCTCCGAAAATGTGAGCCTGCGATTGCCCCACCAGGTAAACGTTACCGCGACAAGAAATGAGAAAACACCGCCAGCATAGGCATTGAGACGAAGTCCATGCAGCGCAATCCACAGCGCCGCTTCGTTGACCACGAACCCGGCCGCTCCCACCAGCGTGAATCTCAGAAAGCGCGAACGCGCAATAGTTGCAGCGAGCGGCGGCCTGCTCACGGAAGTGTCAGCTCCTGCGGGCCGGGAATGGCGAGGTACGCCATGCGTTTTGCTTCCCAGCGGCCACGCGTCACCGTATCGAGTATGAGACCGCAGACAAGCGATAGAAATGCCAGCAGCACCAGACCCATGGACAAAATTGCGGTCGGCAGCCGCGGCACAAGTCCGGTCCTCGCATATTCATAGACGACGGGCGTTCCGATGAAGAGTGCCAGCAACGCAAGCAGAACGAAAATGCCGCTGAAGAAAATCAGCGGCCGCTCCTCGCGAACGAGCAGCGCGATGGTGAACAGGATGCGAAAACCGTCGCCCCAGGTGTTCAGTTTGCTCACAGACCCTTCGGGCCGTTCCTTGTAGCGCGTATCGATTTCCACCATCGGCATCAGCAACCGAACCGCGTGCACGGTCAGCTCCGTCTCGATGCCGAAGCCTTCGGCGGTGAAAGGAAACGACTTTACGAAGCGGCGTGACATCACGCGGTAACCGGTGAGCAAATCGGCGAGCTTTACCCGAAACATCGCCGCCGTCAGCCCGGTCAGCATCCGATTGCCCAGGACATGGCCGGCGCGATAAGCGGCTTGCGCCACGGCAATGCGCCGGCCCGAAACCACATCAAGCCCTTCGCGCACCAGCACCTGGGCAAGTTGCGGCGCGGCTTCCGCATCATAAGTGTCGTCGCCGTCCGTCAGGATGTAAATGTCGGCTTCGATGTCCGCGAACATGCGGCGCACAACGTTGCCCTTGCCCTGCCGTGGCTCCGTTCGCACGATGGCGCCGGCTTCGCGCGCCACTTCAAGCGTGCGGTCTTTCGAATTGTTGTCGTAGACGTACACCTCGGCCGAGGGTAGCGCCGCGCGGAAATCGCACACCACTTTGCCAATCGTCGCTTCCTCGTTGTAGCAAGGGACGAGCACAGCGATCCGCACAGGCGCCTCGCTCAACCGTGTTTCGGCGGAAGGTGTTTCAGCGGACAGAACCGGTAAGGGCCGGCGAGATTCGTCGCGAACAGCTTGCATTCCGTCCATCGCATTCCCAAACCGTATTCGGCGAGCGCATCGCCGGCGCGCCCAACCTCGTATTCATTGGCGATGATGTAAAGATCACCAGTGAAGGACTGCACCCGCCTGCGTGTCTGCGCCGTTAATTTCGAGCCATCCTGAGGTTGAATCATCCAGCCATCGATTCGCAACACCGGAATTTGCGGCGGAAGTTCGGGCACTAGGTACCCCATCGGCGCTTCGCCTGTCATGAGAATCATGCTGTGTCGTGGATCGTTAATAGCCGGGAGCGAAGCCTGAATGTAGGGATCGCCAAGCGGCGCCCGATCCAGGATGTCATAGTGCGTCGTCAGCCCGATCGATGCTGCCGCAAGAACAATGGCAGCCGCCTGCAGGTATTTCGCCATGGGCCACAGCCCAATGGCTCCTACGATCAGGATCGGCGCCAACATCTCCAGCGCCAGGATGTAGCGATAGATCCCGAACGCAAACACCCACACGGCGTAGGAGACACCGGCGAAAGCGAATAACGCGCCGACCGCGGTGGCGTCGACGAAAGTATCCTTTCGCCGGAAAAACGCGAGCGGGGCTGTCAGGATGCTGATGACGTAGGCAAGGCCAACGCGGATATCCTGGAAAGGAAGGTCATTCGACACCTGCCAATGCAGTGAAAACAGGATCGGCAGCAGCAGCCGTTTCGGCCAGCGGTGTGGAATGAATCGGGTGTCGCGATAGGACGCTTGTAATGCAAGTGGTGAGTGGAAGACCTGGTTGAAGTACGGGAAGAGCGGATTGCCGGTCTCCCGGTACATCTTCACGAACCAGAAGCCTGCAAACAGCACCACACCCGCAACACCGCCAACTGCTCCCGCGAGCAATCGCGCGGCGCGGCGTTTTATGCTGCCGGGCAATACCGCAAGCGCAGCCGCAAAGCCGAATGCGTAAAGCCCTTCGGGCAGTTTCAATCCTGTGGCAGCACCCACAGCGAATCCGGCAATACCGCTGATGAGCAGGGCATCGGCGAGCGGGCCGTCGCGCAGCCTCTCGCGATTGCAGATGACGGCGGCAAGGCCGCCCAGCACGAGGAGGCTCAGCACATTGTCGTAGTAAGAGGTGCCGGCAAGTCCGACCGTCAGGCTTCCAGTGGCGCCGACCAGCGCCAGCAAGGCTGCGGCAGGTTTGCGCCACGGCGGGCGCAGCATCGATCGCGCGATAAAGTACAACGGAACGATGTTGGCGCCCTGAACGGCGCCAAGCATGCCGATCGCAAACCACGATGGTGTATGCGTTGCGAGAACGTAGAAAGGAATGTCGAGGAAAGGATTGTAGTACGTCGCCTGATGGGCAACCGAAACATCGAAGCCCAGGCGGCCGTGCAGAAATGCATACGGGATGTACCAATGATAGTTGCGGAAATCCCAAGACATGTCCTTTCCCAGGAACACGACAAAACTGCCCCAGGCGACAATGACTCCGACGAGGAACAGGATTTCGGGAGGCGCAAGCCAGCGGCTGCGAAAAGCGGCAGGAGTGGCAAACATCACGGGAAACAATCAACGGAACGGTGGCAAGTTAGCATGGCCGCAGTCGCGGGCCGACGCTAGCCCGGAAGGTTGGAAAGAAACTGCTCGGTGCAGGCGCGCCAAGAGCGTGAGAGGGCATAATTCCGGCAAGCCTCGCGCGAAAGCTGAAGCGCACTGTGGCATGCCGCTGTCAGATCGTTGTCGAGCACACCGATCGGAGCGGAACCGATGACATCCAACGGTCCAGGCACGGGATATGCGGCCACGGGCACGCCGCAAGCGAGCGCCTCCAGCATCACCAATCCGAATGTGTCTGTTTTGCTGGGGAAGACGAACGCGTCACTCGCCGCGTAGTGCCGCACGAGTTCTTCTCCGACCTTCGGTCCGAGAAAGTGGGCGCGCGGATATTTGCGCTCCAGCGCGGCACGCGCGGGACCTTCTCCCACCACAACCTTGGTGCCTGGCAGATC
>Ga0157372_10003116_pt1 | contig 17881 bp, 16 predicted proteins | sample C55metaG_FD_115307 | JGI IMG/M metagenome (GOLD analysis project Ga0157372, IMG submission 115307) | Corn rhizosphere microbial communities from Kellogg Biological Station, Michigan, USA - C5-5 metaG | ecosystem: Host-associated > Plants > Roots > Rhizosphere > Soil | place: USA: Michigan... | reverse complement strand
CGCCAACGACCAGCTCGCGAAGCTGATCGGCGAGAACGATTTCAACTCGCTCTTTCACCAGGGTGAGAAGGAATCGATGTATCTCGCCGACATCGCCCGCCGCGTCATCCTCGTCGTGCTGTTCGACAATCGAACCACGCTCGGCTTGGTGCGGCTCAAGCTTCGCCAAACCGTCGGAGAGCTTTCACAGTTGTTCGAAACCGTATTCACGCGGAGCGCGCAAGCGGCCGGACCCAGCATCCTGGCCGGCGCCGACGACGAAATCGACAAGCTGTTTCAATAGCGGAACGCAGCCATGTCGATGATCAACTACGCGTCACGCGAGATCAACTGCAAGATCGTCTACTACGGTCCCGGGTTGGGCGGAAAGACGACGAACCTCGAGCACGTCTACGGCCAGGTCGAGCCGGACACTCGGGGCAAGCTCATCTCGCTCGCCACCGAGACCGAGCGCACGCTCTTCTTCGATTTTCTTCCCGTGGACCTGGGCACGATCCGCGGGTTCAAGACGCGGTTCCACCTCTATACGGTGCCCGGCCAGGTCTACTACAACGCGAGCCGGAAGCTGATCCTCAAGGGTGTCGACGGCATCGTCTTCGTCGGCGACTCGCAGATTGAGCGCATGGAGGCGAATCAGGAGGCCATGCAGAACCTGTACGACAACATGGCCGAGTACGGGTACGACCTGACGTCGATGCCATTCGTGATTCAGTACAACAAGCGCGATCTGCCGAACGCCTCCTCGATCCGCGAGCTCCAGTCGGCGCTCAACCCGGGCTGGGAGGTCACCGATCCGGCGCGAAGGCGCGTGATGAACGATGCCGCGCACCCAGGCGAGCGCCTCGTCGAGCAGCTGGGGACCGGCGAATGGATCGAGCGCGCCCCCTACATCGAAGCGGTGGCGGTGAACGGCGACGGGGTCTTCGACACGCTCAAGATCGTCAGCAAGCTGGTGCTGAAGTCGCTCGCCTGAGCGTGCGTGGACGGGTGGACGGGGAGACAGGTGGACGTAGGTCTTGGAACAGGCGTTGGAGGGCGGGAGATTCTAGGTAAGCCCGCGCGATCCAGAGCGCCGTCACCCTGTGTAGTTTCCCCGTCGACATGAATCTGCCGAACGCCCTCACGGTTGGCCGCATCGTCGCGACGCCGCTCATTGCGACGCTGCCGCTGGCAAACTCTTGGGGGCTTCGTCTCACGGCGTTCGTTCTCTTCGTCATCGCGGCCGTCACCGACTACATCGACGGATATCTCGCGCGTTCGCGCAAAGAGGAAACCGACCTCGGCCGACTTCTCGATCCGCTCGCCGACAAGCTGCTCCTCGTCGCGACGCTGATCCCGATGTACTTGCTCGCGCCGCATCTCCCGTTCGTTACGCCGCTCGGCTTGATGGGCCTCCCGTTGTGGGTCGTGTTGGTCGTGCTTGGGCGAGAGCTGTTCATGACGCTCTTTCGGCAAGCGGCGGCGCGGCGCGGCGTGGTGATCGCCGCGATCGGCCCGGCGAAGTGGAAGACGGCGATTCAGCTGTTCTGGCAAGGATGCGCCTACTGTTGGTTCTTCGCCGTGGCGCTCAAAGAAGCACAGTCGTGGCGCGGCGAATTGTGGGAAGCGTTCGCCATGTTCAACGGCACCGTCGGATGGCTCGCGATGATCGTCGCCGTGGCGCTCACGATCTTTTCGCTCGCGATCTACTTGCGCAGCTTCGGGAGCATTTTTTCCACCGTCCCTCAAAAATGACCTCGCAGGAACTGCAGCGCGGCACCGCGGTGGAGATCGTCACGATCGGCGACGAGCTCCTGCTCGGCTTCACCGTCGACTCGAACGCCGCGCATCTGGCGCGCGCGCTTGCGTCGCTCGGTATGCACGTCGTGCGGCGCGCGACCGTCGGCGACACCGCGACGGCGATTCAGCGCGCGGTCGCCGAAGCCCTCGAGCGCAGCGGCGCCGTCATCACGACGGGCGGGCTGGGTCCGACGTCGGACGACCTCACCAAGCAATCGATCGCCGAGCTGTTCGGCCGACGAATGGAGCTCGACGAGGAGCATTTCCGATGGATGGAAGAGCGCTGGCTCAAGCGCTTCAACCGCCCGCTTCCCGCCGCCAACAAGCAGCAGGCGATGATGCCCGTCGGGGCGACGAAGCTGCAGAACAACCACGGCTCCGCGCCGGGCGTCTGGCTCGAGGACGAAAGAGGCCGCTGGGTCGCGATGCTTCCGGGCGTTCCGCGCGAGATGCGCGGCATGCTCGCCGACTCGCTCCTTCCGCGGCTCGCATCGCGCGTCGCGACGGGGACGGTGGTCCGCTCGCGCACGTTGCGAACGACGGGAATCTCCGAGTCACTCCTCGCCGACAAGATCGGCTCGATGGACGGCGGTCCGCTCGGCGTTGAGTTGGCGTATTTGCCGTCGATCACCGGCGTCGACCTCCGGCTCACCGTGCGCGACGCGCCGGAGCGCGACGCCATGGGCACCATCGCGCGCGCGGCATCGCGTCTGCGCGATCGCGCGGGCCAGTGGATCTACGGGGAGGACGACGCCGACTTGGCGGCCGTCGTGCTCGAGATGTGCCGGTCGCGCGGGCTGACGATCGGCGTCGCCGAAAGCTGCACGGGCGGCCTACTCGGCGCTCGACTCACCGCGATTCCCGGCTCGAGCGACGCAGTGTTGGGCGGCGTCATCGCGTACCACAACGACGTGAAGCGCGAGACGCTCGGTGTGAGCGACGCAACGCTCGCCGCGCATGGCGCGGTCAGTGACGAAGTCGTTCGAGAAATGGCCGCCGGCGCGCGTCGCGTCACCGGCGCGAACGTCGGCCTGGCGATCACCGGAATCGCCGGGCCCTCCGGGGGCACTCCGGAGAAACCCGTCGGCACGGTGTGGCTGGCCGTCGACATCGACGGAGAGGTGACGACGCAGCTTCACCATCTGTGGGGAGACCGCGCGGAGATTCGCGAGCGCGCTGCTCAGTACACGCTGGATCAGTTGCGTGTGCGTTTGCTCGCGAATCAATCAGCGCCGGCGGTGCGGGGTGCCAGTGTAAGCGTCGCGCGATAGTCTATCGACGACGATCGGACCTACACACCCTGCAACGCCGTGGCGACCGGTCCACGACAGAGCGCGGTCGCGTTCTCGAGATAGTCGAAGTGCTTGACGCTCACGTCGTGGGCGAACGGCGCCGATTTGAGAGCGGCGACGATTGGGCCGTTGAGGTACGCGTCCGCCGACTCGCGGCTCTCGAAACAGTAGATTCCGCCCGCTTCGTGAGTCTCCGCGTTCGCGATCCAGATCTTCCATCGCAGGCCGGAGACGCCGGAGATCGCGTGTGAAGCAGCCTCGGTCGCATGCTCGTATTCCTCGACCGGAACCGACAGCGTGAAGTTGATCTGCAGCAGATGGTCGGCCATGACGGGCTCCGAATTGAAGTGGATTACCTGAGGCTTTACCGTACGACCCTTCGGAGGGGGCTGCCAGAGGCGTGCTGTCGATCCGGCAGTGATACAGGGTATGGCCGTTGCACCCCGCCACCGGTACCGCGAACATTCAGGAACGATGAAGCATCCGAAAAAGCCAGAGGCCGAGTCCTCACGCGCGGCCGACGGGGCCGGCCGCCAAGCCGACGGGGACGCGGCCAGTCCGACCGACGAAATCCGCGAGCTTCCGGCGGAGGCGTTCGCGCCCGAGGCTGATCCCGGCGACTCCGACGTCGCCCAGGCCGACCCGGTCGTGGGTGGCGGAAATGCCCAGAGAGAGCTGACTGCCGAACGCGACAAATACCTTCGGCTCGCCGCCGAATACGACAACTATCGCAAGCGAACCGCGCGGGAGCGGGGGGAGTTGACGAGCCGGGCTCAGGCCGATCTCGCCAAGCACTTACTCGACGCGCTCGACGACCTTGGGCGGTTCGCGCACGTCGATCCCGCTACGGTCGATCCCTCGACCCTCGTACAGGGCGTAGAGATGGTCGAGCGGAAGTTCTTGAAGTCGCTTGGCGCGGCGGGTCTTCAGCTGATCAACCCAATCGACCAAACTTTCGACCCCGCCCTCCATGAGGCGGTAGTCACGGAACCGGCCCTAGCGCCCGAGGACGACCACGTCGTTTCGCGCGTCTTCCAGGTGGGCTACTTGTTCAACGGCCAGCTTTTACGCCCGGCGCGCGTGGTCGTGAAGCAGTGGAACGGCTGAGCACGTACTGATCGATATGGCTCAGACGAAGGACTACTACTCGGTCCTTGGCGTGCCCGCTTCCGCTTCGCAGGACGAGGTCAAGAAGCAGTACCGGAAGCTCGCCGCCAAGCACCATCCCGACAAAAACCCCAACGACCCAAAGGCCGCCGAGCGCTTTAAGGAAATCTCGGAAGCCTACCAGGTGTTGGGCGACGCCGAGAAGCGCAAACAGTACGACACGATGCGCTCACTCGGCGCATTCGGCGGCTTCGGGGGCGGCGGAGGGCAGCGACGGCCTGGGCAGCAGCCCGGGGGGGCTGGCGCGCAGAATCCGTTCGCCAGCGGGTCATTCCGGTTCGAGGACTTCAACGACGTCGGGTTGGGCGGCATCGGAGACCTCTTCAGCTCGATGTTCGGCGGCGGAGGGGCCGCTCGCGGATCGCGGCCGCGGGGACCGGAGCGGGGACAGGACATCGAGTCGCAACTCAACATTCCGTTTCGCGTCGCGGCCCTCGGCGGCAAAGTGCCGATCGAGCTCGAGGTGAACGAGGAGTGTCCGACCTGCCACGGCACCGGTGCCGCGCCCGGCGCGAAGATTCAGACGTGTCCTGAGTGCTCGGGCCGCGGAACGATCTCGTTCGGCCAGGGCGGGTTCGCGGTGCAGCGTCCTTGCCCGATGTGTCTCGGGAAGGGAACCGTTCCCAGCGAGCGATGTCCGACGTGCAACGGCGTCGGCGAGGTTCGTACGCGAAAGAAGGTGATGATCACCGTTGCGCCGGGCGTCGACACGGGAACGAAGATTCGTCTCAAGGGACAGGGCGGGCGCGGCACGCGAAACGGCCCCGCCGGCGATCTGCTAATCACGTTCCAAGTCGAACCGGACCGCTTTTTCCGGCGCGAAGGCCTCGACGTCGTCGCGCCAGTGCCGATCAACATCGCGCAAGCGACGCTGGGCTCGAAGATCAGCGTGCGGACGCTCGACGGCAAAAAAGTCGCGATCAAAATCCCACCCGGCACTCCCGCGGGAAAACGCTTTCGCGTGCGAGGTCAGGGCATCACGAAGGACGACCACAAGGGCGACCTGATCATCGAGGTGCAGGTGAGCGTGCCAGAAAAGCTCACCGAAGAGCAGGAGAAGGCGATGCGGGACTTCGCCGATGCGGGGGGATTGAAGTACTAGGTGGACAGGTGGACAGGTGGACAGCGAACCACCGAGATCTGAGAACTGAGGTAGTTTCCCGTCCACCCGTCCACCCGTCCACCCGTCCACCCCTTTTTACGCCGCTAAAACCGGCAACGCCCCCCGCCCCCGCATTCCACGCTCGATCAAGCCACCGCCGAGCACACGCGCGCCGTCGTACAGGACGAGCGATTGGCCCGGCGTGATCGCGGCGACCGGTTCGTCGAGCGCCAGTTCGACTTCGTCGCTGTCTACGCGCACGATCTCGGCGCGGGCGGGCGCCGCGCGGTGGCGCACCTGAACTTCGACTCGGGCGCCGACATCGGGCGCGTCGACGAGCCAATTCATGCCGCGCGCGATCACGCCGCGTCCGAGCAACTCCTCGCGCGGGCCGATCACGACCGCGCGGTCTTCCGGACGAATTTCCACGACGAACATCGGCACGCGGAATCCGCCCGGCAGGCCACGGCGCTGCCCGATCGTGAACCGTGCGAAGCCGTCGTGCGTGCCGGCGATCTCTCCGTTGGAGAGCACGAACGGTCCGCGCGCGAGCGACGGCGCGTCGTCGCCGAGTCGCTGGCGAATGATCTTCGTGTGGTCGCCGTCGGGGACGAAGCAGATGTCCTGACTCTCGGTCTTCTCCGCCACCACCTCGAGGCCGAGGCGGTGCGCGACGGCGCGTGTCTCCGGCTTCGTCTGCGAGCCCACGGGCAGGATCATCCGCGACAGCACGGAGCGGTTGATTCCCCAGAGGAAGTACGACTGGTCCTTCGACGGATCGACGCCGCGATGCAACACGCCATCGACGACGCGAGCGTAGTGTCCGGTGGCCACCCAGCGCGCGTCGATTCCGTCGGCCTTGGCGACGAGGTCGCGGAACTTCGTGAACGTGTTGCAGCGGACGCACGGAATCGGAGTGCGTCCGCGCGAATACTCGCCGACGAAATCGTCGACGACGTCGCGGCCGAACGCGCTCTCGAGGTTCAGCACGTAGTGCGGAACGCCGAGCGTGTGGCAGACGCGGCGCGCATCGTTCACCGAATCGAGCGAACAGCAGGGGCGGTCCGGCAGGTCGCCGTCGTGGCAAAAGAGCTTCATCGTCGTGCCCACGACGTCGTAGCCCTGTTCAACGAGAAGCGCGGCGGCGACCGAAGAGTCGACTCCGCCGGACATGGCGACGAGAACGCGCCCTCGAGCGGGTGGACGGGTGGACGGGTGGACGGGTGGACCGGAACTGCTGACTACGTTCATCGATCCATCAGTCCGCGGCGGCGGCGGACATGCCGCGCACCTTGTTGACGACGGCCGGGAAGACTTCGGCCACGCGATCGATCGCGGCGTCGGTCGTAAGCGAGCCGACGCTCATGCGAATCGCCGCGTTGCCGAGCTCCGGCGGGACGCCGATGGCCTCGAGGACGTGCGACGCGTTGACGCTTCCGCTCTGACACGCCGAACCGGCCGAACAGGCGATGCCCCGAAGGTCGAGCGCCATGAGCATCGATTCGCTGTCGGTGCCGGGCACGGAGACGTTCAGGATGTGCGGCGCGCGCTTTGGGGCGCCGCGGCCGTGGATCACGACATCGGGAATCCGCGCGACGAGCGCCTGCTCGAGGCGGTCGCGGAACGCCGAGAGTCGCGTACAGTCTTCCTCACGCTCTGCAACGGCCAGCTCCGCGGCGCGAGCCAGACCGACGATCGCGGCGACGTTCTCCGTGCCGGCGCGACGGCCGCGGTCCTGCGTGCCACCGTGCAACAGCGGCTCAATCCCGATGCCTCGGCGGATGAACATCGCGCCGATTCCCTTGGGCGCGCCGATCTTGTGGCCGGACACCGAGAGGAGGTCGAACGGAGTCGCTGCGGCGTCGATCGTGATCTTGCCGAACGCCTGTACGGCGTCGGTGTGGAAGATCGCGCCGACGCTCTTCGCGTGGGCGGCCAGCTCGGCGACCGGCTGAACCGTGCCGATCTCGTTGTTCACCCACATGACGCTGGCGATCGTCGTATCGTCGCGGACGACCGAAGTGAACGATGCGGCGTCGACGACGCCTGTCGAAAGCACCGCGCACTGACGCTCTGCGGCTCCCTCGTGCCCCGCCTGATGAACCGCGCCGAGCACGGCCTTGTGCTCGATCGGCGAGGTAACGACGGCGTTCCGGCTGCTTCCGTGGAGCGCGCGCCAGGTGCCCAGAATCGCGAAATTGTCCGCCTCGGTACCGCCCGACGTGAAGCAGATTTCGTCGGGCTGCGCGCCAAGACAGTGGGCGACGCGCTCGCGCGCCTCGTCCAGCGCCGTGCGAGCGTCGCGCCCCCAACGATGGATGCTCGACGGGTTCCCGAAGCGCGGCCCGTAGAACGGCAGCATGGCCTCGAGCACCTCGGCGCGGACCGGGGTCGTGGCGGCGTGGTCGAGGTAGATAGGCTCCGGCATGGCAACAATATAGGCTCTTTACGTCTTTCGATCAGGGCTGCCGAAGAACCGCGAGCGGACCTCCCAGAGGCGGGGGAAAAAGCGCTGGTCGATCGTCCGCATTAGATAGCGCGAACCGAGCGTTCCGCCGGTGCCGCCGGTATTCGGGCCGAGCACCCGTTCCACGAGCTGGACGTGCTTGAAGCGCCACTGGGCGAACTGTTGCTCGTATTCGAGCAAGGCCTCGGCCACGAAAAAGAGCATCTTCGGGCCCGGCCCAAGGTAGAGGTCCTCCAACGTCGTGTTGCTTGCCTCGACCAGCCGCAGAAAGAGATCCTGAAGCGTCGGCCGGTCGAGCGCTCGGCGGACGAGATCGGGGATCGAGCCGTGTTCCTCGAGCACTTGCATGAAGTGCGCGTCACGAAGCCCGGACGCCGCTTCGATCGCCCGGAACTGCACGCTCTGTTGTCCGCTCGACGTGCCCAGGAATTTCCGGAACTGGGCGAAGTGCTGCGGCGGGAGCGTCTCGAGCGAAGAGAGCTGCGCCGACACGATTCGCATGAGACCGTTCAGCCGCTGCACGTGCCAAAGCGTCTGTCCGGCGTCGTGCTTGACGAGCGAGTCCACGAGCCCGTCGATGTCGTGCAGGATCGCCTTGAACCACAGCTCGCTCGCCTGATGCACGACGATGAACAGCAGCTCGTCGGGGTGCTCCGGCGACGAGAGCGGCCGCTGGAGCGAGAGCAGCTCGTCGAGCGAGAGATACGACTGGTAGTTGACCTCGCTCAAAACGTCGACACCTCGAGCGCGGCGACGTCGTCCACCGCGACCATCTCCGTCGTGAAATAGGGCTCGCCGTAGCGACGCCGAATGAGCGTTCCGTAATACGCGCCGTAGTGGCGAACGACGTCCTCGAGCGGCTCGCCGCTCGGGTACACCTCGCCGGCTTGCGTCTCCCCCTCGAACTGCGACTTGTAGCAGCGAATGGCTTCCATCTTCAGCTCGAACGTGTCCGAGACGTCGACGACGAACGAGGGCCGGATGAAGTCCTGCCGGTAGGCGAGACAATGGAGGATCTTGAGCGGGCGATGTTTCGCCCGATCGGGGGCGACCTTCGCCAATCCGGCGATGAAGCACGCGTCGCGCACGAGCTGGGCCGATACGTGATGGTCCGGGTGGCGGCCTTCGAGCGCCGGCGCTATGACCACGCGCGGTTGGAGCCGGCGAATCGCGCGCGCCAGCTTTTCCCGAGTCGGCGGGTCGTTCATGATCGCGGCGTCGGGGAGGGCCAGGTTCTCGCGGAGGGTAATGCCGAGCACCTTCGCCGCTCGCGTCGCTTCGTCCGCGCGAACCTCCGCGGATCCGCGAGTGCCCATCTCACCCTGCGTGAGATCCAGAATGCCGACGCGGTGGCCCTGGCGCACGGCGCGGGCGAGCGTTCCACCGCAGGTCAACTCACAATCGTCGCGGTGCGCGGCGATCGCGAGCACGTCCACTCGGCCGTTGTCGGAAGGGGAGGGGGCGGACATGGCGCGAAATCTACAGGGGCCCTGTCGCCGCCCGGGTCACTCGTAGCGCAGCGCGGCGACGGGATCGAGGCGAGCTGCGCGGACGGCCGGCAGCATGCCGAACACCACGCCGGTGACGGCGCTGGCGGCGAGCGCGGAAATGATCGACGAGAGCGGCGTCGAGGCCGGAATGGACGGCCACGCGGTACGCACGATGACGGTCGCGGCGAACCCGAGAATCAGTCCGACCGCCGCGCCGATGCCCGTGAGCGTCACCGCCTCCACGAGGAACTGCCACAGGATCGTGCCGCGCGTCGCGCCGAGCGCCTTGCGGACGCCGATCTCGCGCGTGCGCTCGGTGACCGAGATCATCATGATCGCGATGACCCCGATGCCGCCAACGAGAAGTCCGACGGAGGAGAGCGCGATTCCGACGACGAAGAACGTCCCGAACAGCTGATTGTAGACGTCCATCAGCCGGTCTTGCGTAACGACGGCGAAGTTGGTGCGGTCGCGCGGGCGCAGGCCTCGCTTCGAGCGCAGATAGGCCGTGACGTCGTCGACCGCGTCCTGTACGCCGACACCCGCGCGCGGCTTGACGATGAGGTTGTTTCCGCGGACCCACAGGTTCATGTGGCGCCGGCCCGTCTCGATCGGGATGATCGCCTTCGGCGAGTCACCGCCGCCCGCCGACGTCGGCGTGCCCATCGGGCTCGCGGTGTAGTGATAGAGCCCGATCACCGTGAACGGTGCGCCGTTGACCATCACCACTTTGTCGATCGGGTCCGAGGCGCCGAAGAGCTGCTGCGCCATCTTGTCGTTCACGATCACGACGCGCGTGCCGCCGGCGTTCTCGGCTTGGGTGAAGCTGCGTCCCGGCTGGATGTCGCCGCCGTCGACGTCGGTCCAATTCGCCGAGTAGTACTCGATGCCCGCGTTGAGCGAGCGGTCCTTGTACTTGAACTCCGCGCCGCCGGCGACGTGTTGCGTGACGGCGTAGATCGTCGCCAGCGCCCCGATGCCGTTCGCTTCGTCGTTGGTGATCGCCGGGTTGCGGCGCTCGGGGCAGGCATCGGGATCGCTGGGGTCGCAACTCTGGAACGGATTGAGCGGCCGGCGATAGACGAAGAACGACGTGGGTCCCGCCGCCGCGACGTCGCGCGCGAACGATTCGTTCACGCCGCGCACGACCGACGACAGCGCCACCACCACGAACACGCCGACCGCCACGCCCATGATGGTGAGCGCCGCGCGAAACTTGTTCCCGCGGATCGCCTCGAGCGCGATGAACACGCCCTCGTATGCATGCGCGAGGAATCTCACGTCTCGTGTCTCAGCGCTTCGATGGGGTCGAGTCGCGACGCGCGGCGCGCGGGATAGACGCCCGACGCGATCCCGACGACCGTACCGAGCAGCGTCGCCGCGACGAGCGACCAGGGCGCCACTGCCGCAGGCAGCGGCGTTTTCATAGAAATGATCTTGGCGGCCGCGATGCCGAGCGCGATGCCGATCATCGCACCGACCGTGCTGAGCGTCGCGGATTCGACGAGGAATTGGCGGAGAATGTCGCGCCGTCGAGCGCCGAGGGATTTTCTGATCCCGATTTCGTGTGTCCGCTCGGCGACGGAAACGAGCATGATGTTCATGATCACCATGCCGCCGACGACCAAGCTGAGTCCGGGCAGCGCGGCGCCGATGATCGTCATCGTGTTCTTGATGCGCTCGAAAAACTGGAGCGCCGACGCGGTCGTCTCCATCACGAAGTTGTCTTGCTGCGCCGGACGCAAATGCCGGTGCGCGCGCAGCGCTTCGCGCACGACCTCCATCAGATCGTCCATCATCATCGTGCTCGACGACTGCACGAGCAGTCCATCGATGTCGCCGCGCGGATTCGTGAGGCGGTGGAGCGGAGAACCGAACGGCGCGATCACCATCTGGTCGAGCGACTGGCCGAACAGCGACCCCTGGTGCGCGATCACGCCGATGACCTGGTACGGGATGCCGCCGATGCGCAGCTCGCGGCCGAGCGGATTCAGGTTCGGAAAGAAATACTTCCCGACTTCCTCACCGATCACGACGACGGGCGTGCCGAGCTCGTACTCCTGCGGCGCGATCGTGCGTCCCGACGCGAGATCGTACTTCTTGATGACGAAGTAGTCGCCGTCGACGGCGTGGGCGTCGACCTGTCGCGGGCGTGCGTACTGCGTCGACGCGTTGGTGTTGTCCTGGCTCTCCACGGCCCAGCGCGCCGCCGGCGGCAGGACCGACCGCACGAACGCCACGTCCGCCTGATAGAAACGCGGGCGCCGCTGCCACTCGAGCCATTCGTCGCGAGTCACGTGGTTGCCGAACCACGGAAAGCGGCGAAGCGTGAACGTGTTGGCGCCGAGGAGACGACCGGCGAAGTCGTCTTCCATGTAGCGGCCCATGCCTTCGACGATCGACACGACCGCGATCAAGAACATCACACCGATCATCACACCCAGAAGCGTGAAGAAGCTCTTGAGCTTCTGGACGCGAATCTGGGCGAGCGCGAGGCGCACTGCCTCGAAGATCGGCATTATTCGTAGCGCAAGGCTTCGACCGGATCCAGCTTGGACGCCCGCATCGCGGGCAGCATTCCGAACAACACGCCCGTGATCGCGCTCGCGCCGAGCGCCGCCACGATCGCGAGCGGAGGGACCGACGCCTTGATCGGCGTCGCGTTGCGGATGATCACCGACGCGATGCCGCCGAAGAGCAGGCCGATGATCGCGCCGATGGCGGTGAGCGTCACCGCTTCGACGAGGAACTGCCAGAGGATCGTCAGCCGCGTCGCGCCGAGCGCCTTGCGGACGCCGATCTCACGCGTGCGCTCCGTGACCGAAATCATCATGATCGCCACGACGCCGACGCCGCCCACCATCAGCCCAATGGCGGACAACACGATCATGACGAGGAAGAACATCCCGAAGATCTTGTTGTACGTGTTGAGCAGCTGATCCTGCGTGATGATCGCGAAGTTGTTGTCGACGCCGGGCCGAAGCCCGCGCCGCGCTCGCATGGCGGCGATGACGTCGTCCTCCGCCTCGTCGCGCGTCACTTCGTCGCGCGGGAGGATCGCGATCCCCATGTTGCCGATGCCGCCCTTGAGCGTGCGATACGCCGTCTCGAACGGCACGATCGCGCGCGGCCGGTTGCCGCCGGTGAGGAAGCTGGCCTCGTAGTGGTACACGCCGATCACCGTGAACGGTGACCCGCCGATCGTCACGACCTTGTCGAGTGGATCGGAGTCGCCGAACAGCCGCTTGGCCATCTCGTCGTTCACGATCACGACGCGTTCGGCGTTCGCCGCCTCGGCCTCGGTAAAGCTGCGCCCGGGATACAGATCGCCGGCGTGGTCGATGAGCGTCCAGTTCGCCATCGCGCCAATGACCTGCGTGCTGCTCAATACGTTGTCGTGATACCGCACTTCTTTGCTCAGCCCGAGCTGCGCCTCGGCGGCCATGATGCTCGGCAAGGTGTTGAGCATCTGCGCGTCGGACAGATTGAAATGCGGATTGTGGCGCCATTTGCACGTGTCGTCCGTGCCATCGCACGCTTCGAACGTGATCGGGTAGCGCGACAGGAAGAACGTCTTCGGCCCCGCCTTCTCGAAATCCCGAGCGACGCTGGCATTGATCCCATGAATCGCCGCCGAGATGACGACGACGACGAACACGCCGACGGCGACGCCGAGAATCGTCAGCGCGGCGCGGACCCGATTGGACTTGAGCGAGTCGAGCGCGATGCCGACTCCCTCGAACAGGCTGAAGACCCGCACGCCAAGATCGGACATGTCAGGTCTCCTGGCGCATGGCGGCGATCGGATCGAGCATCGCCGCGCGACTCGCGGGATAGACGCCCGCGATGAGGCCGACTCCGGCGCCGACGCCGACGCCGACGAAGATCGACCAGATCTCAACGGACGCCGGCAGCGGCGAGATCGCGGCGAGTGCCTTGGCGAAGCCGATGCCGAGGGCGACGCCCAACGCGGCGCCGATGGTCGCCAGCGTCGCCGATTCGACCAGGAACTGGTTCAGAATGTCGCGGCGGCGCGCGCCGAGCGACTTCCGGATTCCGATCTCACGCGTGCGCTCGGCGACGGCGACGAGCATGATGTTCATGATCACGATCGCGCCGACGACAAGCCCCACCGTCGGCAACGCGATGCCGGCGACGATGAGATAGCCCTGCAGCTTGTTCCAGAACTCGAGCGCTGAATCCGACGTCTCGAGCGCGAAGTTGTCCCGTTGCGACGGGTGCAAATGGTGCCGTGCCCGCATCACCGAGCGCGTGGCCTCCATGGCCTCCTTCATTCCTTCGTCGGAGGGCCCCTGAATGACCATCTGGTCGATCACGCCGTGCGGGTTCACCCAGCGGTTGAGCGGCGCACGCTCGGGCGCGATCAGGAACTTGTCGAGCGACATGCCGAACACGCTCCCCTGCGACTCGGCCACGCCGACGACGGTGTAGGGAATGCCCTGGATGCGAACGGCGCGCCCGATCGGATTCAGATTTGGAAAGAAGTGGTCGGCGACGTCCTGTCCGACGATCACGACCGGCGCCCCGATCTCGTATTCCTGCGGCGCGATCGGGCGACCTTGCGATACGCCCATCTTCTTGATGGTGAACCACTGCTCGGATACGGTCGAGCACTGCGTGTTGCGCGGCGAGGCGTACGCCGATTCCACGTTCAGGTTGCTGCCGCTCTCGGTGGCCCAGAGGACGTCGGGCGCGAGCGCCGCCGCCACCGCGGGCACATCGGAGTCCATGATGTGCGGGCGCTTACGCCATTCGCGCAGCTCGTCCTGGGTCACGTCGCCCAGTTGGATATCGGGTCGGGAGCGGAGGTTGAACGAGTTGACGGCGATGAGCTTGCCGATCAGGTCGTCCTTCATGTAGCGACCCATTCCGCTGACGATCGAGACGACGGCGATGAGAAACGTCACGCCGATCGTCACACCGATCACGGTGAAGAAGCTTTTCAGCTTCTGCACGCGGATCGTTTCCCACGCAAGTCGAACGGCTTGGAAGAATGACATGGTCTGAAATGCGAGCGGGAGACGCTTTCGGGTCGGGATGCCCCCCGCCGTCAGACGTCTCCCGTTCTTACGGGAAAACCGCAGGCGAAGTTACGAGTGCGCGTTCGTCGCGCCGAGGCGGGCGGTGAACTGTTCCCGGCGCTCATCCGTCGAGATGAGCCCGTCGCGCAGCACGACGATTCGGCGCGCATGAGACGCGATGTCCGGCTCGTGGGTCACCATGACGACCGTTTGTCCCGCGTCGGCAAGGGACTCGAACACTCTCATGATCTCTTCGGAGGTCTGAGAATCGAGGTTACCGGTCGGCTCGTCGGCGAGCAGCATCGAGGGATTGTTGACCAGCGCGCGGGCGATCGCGACGCGTTGGCGCTGACCGCCGGAGAGCTCGTTCGGCCGGTGGTCCATGCGGTCCTGGAGCTGCACCTTGGTCAGCGCTTCGATGGCGCGCCGCTTCCGCTCGTCGGCGCCGACGCCGGCGTACACGAGCGGCAGCTCGACGTTGTGCAGTGCCGTCGCGCGGGGAAGGAGGTTGAACGTCTGAAAGACGAACCCGATCTCCTTGTTCCGCACGCGAGCCAGAGCGTCGTCGCTCATCTTCGAGACGAGCTGGCCGTTGAGCCAGTACTCGCCGCCGTTCGGCGTGTCGAGGCATCCGAGCACGTTCATCAGCGTCGACTTGCCCGAGCCCGACGGACCCATGATGGCGACGTACTCGTTGCGCCCGATGGCGAGGTCGACGCCGCGCAGTGCGCGGACGACTTCGCCGCCCATGTCGTACTCGCGCTTCACACCGCGCGTTACGATGATCCACTTCGACTCTGGCGCGGCTCCTGGCTTGCCTGTAACGACCTGCCGCTCGGCGGTTTCGCCGAGCGGTGTTTCTACGATTGGGTTCACGACTTGGTCCCCGGGGTGGCGGCTTTCTTTGGGTCCGGCTTGGTCTCTCGAACGATGGTCCCGTCCTTCAGGTCGCGGATCGCCTGGTAGGTACCGGCGACGATCCGGTCTCCCTCTTTGACACCGTCGAGAATCTCAAAGTGCTTCTCGCCGGCTATACCTACTTTTACGGGCCGGAAGGTCACTTTGTTGTCCGTGCCGACCACGAAGACCCCTTCCACGTCCTTCTTGCCAACTTCTTTCGCGGGTTTGGTTTTGCCCAACCCCACGGCCGTATCTCCCTGCTGGAGCGCCTGGTTCTCGCGCACCGTGAGGGCGATGATCGGCACCGACAGGACGTGCGTCTTCTTGTCCGTGATCACCTTGGCGGTGGCGGAGAAGTCGGGACGCGTGTCCCTGGGCGCGTTCAGGAGCTGGATCGTCACCTCGTAGTCGACGGCCTGGTCGGTCGTCGTGGTGGCGCTCGTGCCCTTGACCGAGCTGTTCGAGATGCGCGTGACCCGGCCCAGGAAGGTCGTGTCCGGAAACGCGTCGAGCTGGATCTGCGCCGAGTCGCCGACTGCGATGCGCGCAACGTCGGTCTCGTCGACCTTCACGCGCGTCTCGAGCACGGACATGTCGCTGATCGTGAGGAGCGTCGCCGCGTCCTTGTTCAGCGTGCCCTGGATGGCCGTCTCACCCTGCTCGACGTCGAGACGCGTGATCTGGCCAGACATCGGCGCGTAGATGGTCGTTTTGTCCAGCGAGCTCTTGGTGTCGTTGACGCCGGCGACTGCCTGATCGACCGCGTGCTTTGCCGCGTCAACCAACGCCGCGTTCACGTCCACGGCGGTTTTCAGCTGTTCGAGCTGCTCATCGGATATGAGCTGCGCGTTCGCCTTCTTGATTTGTGCGGAGCGATCGTAGCTCTTCTGGGCCTGCTCGAGATTCGCTTGCGACTGGGTCAGCTGGGCCTTGCTCGACGCAAGCACCGCCTCGGCGCGCTCGACGGCGGCCTGCGCCTGCGTCGGATCGATCTGCAGCAGCAGGTCGCCCCGCTTCACCATCTGGCCTTCCTTGACGGCGAGCTTGGTGATCTTGCCGCTCACGTCGGAGGCGACGTCGACTTTCGTCTGCGGCCGAACCTGTCCGCTCGCGGTGACCGACGCGATCAGATCGCGCTTTTGCACCGGTTCGATGCGGACTTCGACCGCCTTGTTGCCCCGTTTGGAGGCACTGAACGCGAAGACGGATACGAGGCCCGCCAGGGCCACGACTCCGATCGCGATCTTCGATTTCTTACCCATGATGGTCAGCAGTCCTCAGCGGAGTGGGCGCCCGACTGCGCTCTCGAGATTGGCGAACGCCGTATGGTAATCGTAGATGGAGTTGACCCGGCCGATCTGCGCCGTTTCGTACGAGCCGCGCGACGTCGTGACCTCGAGGAACGTCGCCGCGCCGACCTTGTACCGCTCTTCCACCGCCGCGAGCTCCTCGGCGGCTTTCTGAGCCGTTTGCTCCTGCAATTGCACCGTCTTCGCGGCGGCGATCAACGACAGGTACGCGTTGGTGACGTCAGTGGTGACCTGGAGTTGGCGGGCCTTGAGGGCGTAGTTCGCGTTGTCACGCGTCACCTTCGCCTGCTGGAGCTGCGCTTCGCGCGAGTAGTTGTTGAAGATCGGGAACGACAGCGTCGCGCCAATGCTGAACGGATTCCTGTTGAACTTGAACGGGAACTGGTTGTTGCTCGCTTTCAACGCCGCGGCTTCCTCCGCCGTGAGCGGGGTCGTGCGACCGCACGGAATGGCCGCCAAGCCGGCGCCGGTTCGGAGCGAGTCCAGTTCCAGACAGGAGGTCGCCTGGGATTGGATCTGGCTGTTTCTCGTGCTGACCAAGTAGTTCGCGTCGGTGTAGGACGACGAGTTTCCGCCCCAGCCGGTGCTGACGGACAACGACGGCAGGTAGCTCATCGACGCCGAACGCACGCCCATGTCCGCGGCGAATCGGCGCGATTCGTCGGCGGCGACGTCCGGGTTCACCTTGCGCGCGAGCGCGAGGACCGAGTCGAGCGTGAAGTTCGGCTGCGAGATCGCGAACTTCGTGGTGAGCTTCGTCGACGTGTCGGCCGGCACGCCCATGAACTGGAAGAGGCGGATCTTGTCGATAACCGCCTGGTTGTGCGCCGTCACCTGGTTCACTTGGGCCTGACCGACGGCTACCTCCGCCGTACGGATGTCGACGATGGTGCCCGCGCCGACTTTCACCTTGGCGTTGGCCAGGTCCAGCTGGCCCGTTGCGGTCGCCACGAGCGAATCGGCGAGAGACGCCTGCGCCTCCGACTTCAGCGCGGCGATGTACTGGTTGGTCACCAGCGCGCGCGTTGCTTCCGACGAGCTGGCGACGTCGGCTTCCGCGGCGTCGCGATTGGCTCGCGCCTGACGCGGCGCGAAGGCGGCCGCACCGGTGATGAAGTAGTTCACGCCGAGTCGGTACGACGACTGGTAGGTGTCGCCGCTCGCGCCGAGCGCCAGACCCGAGACGAACTGGGTTCCCGCCTGCTGGTAGCCGGTCGAGAAGCTCGACGAGACTGACGGCAGGAGCGCCGAATAGGCCTGCCGAATCCCCGACGTCGCGACCCGAACGTTGTTCTGGGTCGTCAGGAAGTTCGGATTGTTCTGGTGCGCGAT
>Ga0157372_10003115_pt1 | contig 17882 bp, 17 predicted proteins | sample C55metaG_FD_115307 | JGI IMG/M metagenome (GOLD analysis project Ga0157372, IMG submission 115307) | Corn rhizosphere microbial communities from Kellogg Biological Station, Michigan, USA - C5-5 metaG | ecosystem: Host-associated > Plants > Roots > Rhizosphere > Soil | place: USA: Michigan... | reverse complement strand
TGTGAAGCAGCAACCACCACGAACCGAGCGCAAGTGCGGAGATACCTGCCAGAATCCCCTGCGTCAGCGAGATCCTTCCGGATGCGATTGGCCGGTCAGCAGTGCGCTTCATTTTGGCGTCAACTGATCGTTCGAGCGCCTGGTTCAGCGCGCCTGACCCGGCGGAGACCAGGCCGATGCCGATCAGCGTATCGAGCAGCCCGCGCTGCACGCTGGAGATGCCGGATTGCATCGAGCCCAGATAGAATCCAGCCCACCCCGTCACAACCACCAGACCCGTAACGCGAACTTTAAAGAGTTCTCGCATGTCGTTGATAAAAGTGGCCGTTACTCCAGGCTTCGGAGCATGGATCGGATGCGCAGCTGCGCCAGTTCCTGCGGTCTTCTGCAGATTCGCTTCGCGTGCAATCAAATCGGGATGGGTGACAGCCTGGGAGGCGGGAGTCATAAGGACCGAGAGAACCTCAAGGAAGGCACGGGATGAACAACGTGCCTGCTTTGATGATAGCAAGTGGGAATTGGCTACTTAGGTAGGCTGAAGTGATTCAGTTTCATCTCGATCAAAGCTGTTTTGCTTCGAGGCCAGCCGCTTGCAGGACTGAAGCGGCGACCTGTTCCGGAGTCAAATCGTCTGTGCAGAGGTTCAAGTGGGCTGTGCGATAGAGCGGTAGCCTGCACTGGTAACGTGCAGCGAGGTTCGCCTGGTCTGCGAGAACCGGGCGCACGTCTTCGGTCCCGCTGCAACGCGCCAGTGTGGTTTGGAGCTTCACTTCGAGATGGACCAGGAGCGTGCCCGGCGAATGTAAAAGCATGTTGCGGGTGCCGTCGCGTTCGATGGCGCCTCCGCCGAGAGCGAGAACGAGCTCTTCGGCGGAGATCAGGCGAACGATGGTGGCATATTCAAGATCGCGGAATGCGCTCTCTCCTTTGCTCGCGAAGATCTCGGCGATGGTGGTGCCCGCCTCGGACTCGATTACGCTATCCACATCTGTGAACCGCCAGCCCAGCCGTCGCGCAATCAAGGGGCCGACTGTGGATTTGCCGGAACCCATAAATCCTGTAAGGACGATGCGCGCAGGCGAAATTGAGGTCGAAGAGGTCATGCGAGTTTGCGCGGGTCCTGCACTGGAGTGGCTCTACCAGTATAAGGACATGCTTCTGAGTGCTCATCCCAGAACCATGACGATCGCTCCCGCCGTGATCAGCACTCCGCCGGTGATCGTCGGTATCGTAAGCTTCTCGCCGAGAAGGAGCCATGCGAAGAGCATCACGAGAGGCACGCTCAGCTTGTCGAGCGGAGCAACCCGCGACGCCGGACCAAGCTGCAGCGCGCGAAAGTAGCACAGCCACGAAAGCCCCGTCGCCAACCCCGATAAAACCAGAAACATCACGGTGCGCCGGTCAAGTGTTCGCAGCTCACCATGTTTGCCCAGAGCCAGCGCTATCGCCCACGCAAAGATCAGAACCACCGTCGTTCGAATGGCGGTGGCGAGGTTCGAGTCAACATGCGCGACACCCACTTTCGCCAGGAGCGCGGTGGCTGCTGCAAAAAGCGCCGAGAGAAGTGCCCATCCGATCCAGCTCATGCAGTCCATGCTATCCGGCTCTGAGCGGATCCTGTGGTGCTCTAGACTGAGTTTCATGCAGACCGGTCGCGCCAGCAGAACTGCGCTTCGTGTGGCTCATCGACGGGCAGCGCACCAGGTGCTCGATCAGCCCTGCGTCGTCCTCCATGATCCCATTGCAGTTCCCCTGCTCGGCCCGGAGTTCGCTGTAGATCACGAGCGCGAGTCGCACCCCATCGCAAAGGCATTCCGCGCATTCATAGCGGCGCGCAGCCGGTTTGCCGAGGACGAGCTCGCAGCGGCAGCAGAAAAGGGTGTGAGCCAATACGTAGTGCTCGGGGCAGGGCTCGACACCTTCGCATACCGGAACACCAATCGCAACCTGTGCGTCGTCGAGGTGGATTTTCCAGCGACACAGGAGTGGAAGCGAATCCTGCTCGACAGCGCAGCATCGCGCTGCCTTCGAACCTCGCCTTTGTGCCGCTCGATTTCGAACGCAAAACACTGATGGAGGGACTCTCCGAGGCCGGATTGAACATGCATGCGCCCACTGTCTTCGGATGGCTGGTGTGGTGCCGTATCTGTCCCTGCAGGCGTTTCGCTCGACGATTAAGACAATCGCAACGATGCCGAAGCCCACGGCCGCCACATTTGATTTCGCAGTAGCTCCCGAACTGCTGGGTCCGCGGGCTAGAGCTGCGTTCGACGCACTCTCTGCGCGCGTCGCTGCCGTCGGCGAGCCGTTCCAGCTGTTCTTCACCCCTGAGGAATTGGAAGCCGAACTCAGACGGGTCGGATTCTCGCAGGTAGAATTTACTCTCTCAGACGATCTAAATGCGCGGTACTTTACAAACCGTACAGATGGCTTGAAGCTTCCCGTGCCTGGCCTTGGCATGATGGCAACCGCGCGGGTATAGCCGGCCCATCGCTACAATGGGTAAAAGCATGATCCGGCAAACGATCCTTCTGCCACTTGCGGCGATAGCGTTTCTGACTGGCTGTGGATATCACACGGTCGGTGCGGCGACTCATTTACCACCCGATGCGCGCACGCTGGCGGTTCCAGTCTTCGCTACACATACTGAGGCGTACCACACCGAAGTCGCGCTTACCGATGCAGTGGTCCGGGAATTTGCGGCCCGGTCGCGCATGCGGGTGTCGCCCAGCGGGGGCGGCACTCCCGATGTGGTTCTGCACGGAACCATCTTGAAAGAAGTCGTAGCCCCCCTGACCTACAACACCACCACCCAGCAATCCTCCAGCTTCCTCATCACGCTGGTCATCTCCGTTACCCTCACGGATCGCGACGGTCATGTCCTCTACGACAACAAGAACTATGTCTTCCGTGGGCAGTATCAATCCACCACCGACCTCCCCACGTTTCTCGATGAAAGCCCGGCGGCGGTCGAGCGCATCTCGCGCGACTTTGCGCGCGCGCTGGTGGCGGATGTGATGGAAGGGCTGTAAGGGCAGGGAACGGCAAATAAGGGACCGAGCGCACAGAGCCCCGGACGGGTTTGCAGTTAAGTTTCGGCACCAGCTTTCCTCAGTCAGAGCTTGAGGGATGCGCTGTTATCCTTAAGACGCATGAGCACTTCGGGCGCAGTGATTCTTAGCGGGGCCTTCGAGAAATGAGCGGAGCTCGCTGGGGTGCCGGATTCAGCGCGGTTGGTCGCTTTGTTGCGGAGATCGAAGCCGCTGCCGCTCGCACTGGTTCGCTAAAACCCGGGTATGTACTCGCAGGAGATGAGATCTTCCTGCTGGACCGGTGCCGTGAGGCAGTGCTGAAGGCTTTCGTTCCTGCCGATCTCAGAGATTTCTGCCTGTCGGATCTGGATCTCTCTACAAGCCCGATCTTCGACGTTCTCGATCGCGCGCAAACCCCCTCTTTGATGTCGCCATTCCAGGTAATTTTTGTGCGCAACGTTCGGCAGCTGTATACCCGCGGGGCGAAGAAGGAGGAGTTCGCGGCTCTGGACCGCTATTTCCGATCTCCGAATCCTCAGGCGCTCCTGATCTTCATCGCCGATTTCCTGCGAATCCCGACGGATACCCGGCGCATGGAACTGGATGACAAGAACCGATTCGAGCGCCTTCAGGAGACCCTCGGTGAGCACTGCGGCATGATCGAACTGGCCCGAGTCGGTGATGAAGACGCCATACGTTGGGCCTCGGCAATGGCACACGCCGCAGAGACAAAGCTCGATCCGGATGCGGCCCGAGAGCTGGTGGATGCGCTCGGATCGGACATGATGCTGATCGCCTCGGAACTGGAGAAGCTGTTGCTCTACACCTCGGGGCGCGGTCGCATCACTCTCGGCGATGTGGAAACAATGGTGCTTGCCGCGAAGCAGCGCTCGCTTTACGAGCTTACCGATGCCATCAGCTCCCGGAACACTGCGAAGGCTCTTGCTCTTCTCAATGGTTTGTTGAACAGCTCAGACGCAGGCGAAGATGCCGCGATTGGACACCTCTACATGCTGGCTCGCACGTTCCGGCAGATGCTGGTCATCATTGAGAAAAACGTGCGCGATTCCCGAGCCATCTGGCAGGCATTATGGCAGGGCTTTCGCATGCCGCCATTTGCGGCTGACGATCTGATCCGTCAGGCAAGGCGGTACAAAAGCCGCCGTGAACTCACGCGTGCACTTCGGCTCATCGCCCGCGCTGATCTTGAACTGCGTTCTTCCCCGCCCGACAAGCGGCTGGTACTCGAAAGGCTTGTGTACGATCTCGCTTCTGAGCCCAAGCCCGCAATGCCGTCATGGGCATCGGCGCAGCTTTCGTTCGAGGGCTAGCGAATCCCGCTCTCCACGAGCCATGCCCTGTAGGCCTGGTCTTCGTGCAGGATGTGATTCGAGAGCCACTCCCGAAGAAACGTCAGCAACTGGATGCTGATCGCAGTCTCGCCGCGCTCGAACCGCTGCAGGAATGCGGCAACCTCTCGAGTTAGCTCCTGATGGCGCATCCGATGCCGCTGCAAGCCGGGAAATCTTGCTCGCGCAAGAAGCGCCTCTTCTGCAGTGAAGTGATCGCGTGTGTACGCGAGCAGATTGCGCAGCAGGCTTTTTGTCACTTCGCTCGCTTTTCCGTTCGACATAGCAGTGTGCAACTCATTTAGCGAGTCAAAAAGTGACCTATGTTGCTCATCCATTGACTGAACACCGACTGAGTAGGTGCTGTTCCACGACAACAAAGCCATTTATTCCCGCCTCAAGTTCCCTCAATGGAGAAATCGGCAGAACCTGCTTCAAGTTGAGCTGTGGATCTAGTAGACACCGTGCTCGTTGAGCCAGGAGCCGTAGGGCTGGTCAACTTCTTCTACGTGCTGGTGGTACCAGGCGGGCAGGAACTCAAGCACCGAACTAAAGTGCACCGTCTCTTCGCGGCTCACGTGTTCGCGTGCCTGGTAGAGCCGGGTGAGCAGGGCATGATGTGCGTTCCGGTGCTCGTCTACATCGGGAAATCTCTGCTGCCGCAAAAGTTGCTCTTCACTCTGGAAGTGCATCTGGGTGAACTCAATGAGGCGCTCAAGCTGCAGGCAGATGTCCCGGCGCTCTTCTCCTCGGACGATCATACGGCGCAGTTCATTGAGGGTATCCATCAGGATGCCGTGCTGGTCATCCATCGCTTGCACTCCGATAATGCAGTCGTGGCTCCAGGTCAACAGCGTCACATTTGCCTCCGCAATCTGAGGCCAGTGTAGCTGCGTTACAGAAACACTCAATGGCGCTTAAGGGGTCCCGAGATGAGCCTTTCGATTGATAAAGGTGTGACTTCCGGCTTATTACCCTTGGTTACTCAAGGATGATGTCGGGCTGGGGCTCGTGTCCCCGGGTGGTCAGGATGATGGCCGCGGTCAGGATGAGGGCTCCGCCGGCCCATGCATGGGGACCGAGGTGCTCGCCGAGCAGACGGACACCCAGGTAGGAGCCGAGGGCGGGTTCAATGTTCAGAAAGACCCCGGCTCGCGAGGCCGGGACGTGGTGGATGCCCCAGTTCCACAGAAAGGTGGTGGTGGCGGTGCAGGCCAGCCCGCTCACAGCCAGCGCAATCCAGACAGTCGCACTGACATGGGCCATAGGGGGTGGTGCGAGCTTGGCCTGCCGCCACGGGTTTAGAAGAAGCGGGCCGAGGATCCAGACCGCGAGCATGGCCGTGCCTGTCAGGATGCTGTACGCGGTAACGACCACTGGGCTGTGCGACTGCATCAGCTTCTTGCTCAGCAGCACCCAGCTCAGGGCGACGCAAAGAGAAAGGACCACGAGCAAGTCGCCGTAAAGGGTAGGCTCCCCTTGTCCCGCCGGACCGCGATGGCCACCCAGAACGATCAGTGCGGCTCCAACGCTGGAGCCGACGAGGGCGATCCAGCCAATCGGGTCGAGGCGCTCGCCGGCGAACAGCACCGCTGCCACACCCAGCAGCACCGGCATCGTGCCCACCATTAGCGACGCATGGCTGACGGTCGTGTGCGCGAGTCCGTGAAACTGGATGAGGAACTGGATCGGGATGCCAAACGCTGCCGAGATGAGCAGGATCCGAACCTCTGACGCGGTGAGGCGTACTCGGTTCAGCAGCGCGACTGGCAGCAGCCCCATAGTGGCGAAGACAAACCGGTAGAGCACCATATGCTCCACGCTCATCTCATTCAGCGCCAGCCGGCCAAAGTAGAATCCCGTGCCCCACAGACAGCCCGCAATTGCGCATGCGCCGTAACCGAGAAAAGCAGTGCGCGGAATTTGCGGAGAGTTGAATGGCATCTCTCCTTTTAATGTCGCATATGAACAGCAGGTCCTGGTTTACCTGCTGGCTAATGTCGTTGCAGGTCGAATGCATAGACGTCGCCAGCCCCGGTTTGGCGTGTGAGGAGCAGTTTTCCTTCCGGGCTAACCGAAATGCGATTGCTCCACCATAGAGAACTTGGGCATCTCGGCAGTCGTAGCACAACCTCAGTGCGCTTGCTCTTGATCCAGCAGCGGAGGATCGCTCTCTCCTGTTGCAAATAGACCGCATCACGCTGCGGTGACCAGGCGAGGACGCCAGGGTTATCCGTTATCGGTATCGGCATTTCTGTCCAGCGCTGGCTGTTCAACCGAAAAATTCTTAGCTTGCCTGAATGCTCCCTGATACCCGCAATTGCCTGCCCATCGGGTGACAGCACGGCGTTTTGCATCCCACCAGAGTCTGGAATGCTTTGAGATGTACCAGCAGCCGGATCGATGAGACGAATCTCGTCTTTGTCAGTTCCTGCAGGACACCACGTCAGGAAGGGTACGTCAATATGAGCGTCGCGCGGTGAGACGCACTCAGCAGTGGCTTTGAAGAGGAACTTCAACTCCCCGCCATCGATTGAGACCGAATAGCTCTCGCTTTTCCCGGCAATATCGCTGAAGAAGATCTGACGGGCATCCCGTGAAAACCTTGGTGAATATGCAAGCAGCGGGGCCTTTGTGAGTTGCAGGCGCTCAGTGCCATCTGGTCTGCTGCGCCACAAAGTGCCTTCGGGATACGCGACGTAGGTGATCCATTTTCGATCTGGCGAAAAGTCAACCTGAGTTATGGAATCACCCGTGAGGTAGGGAACCAACTCGCCCGTCTTCTCATCGACAGCTGAAAGCTCTCCTCTAAAGTCCGCGCCCATGAAATAGACTTGGCTGCCGTCAGCGCTAAACCGCGGATAGCGCGCGTCGAGGGGGCCAGAGGTGAGTTGAATGGCTTGGGGATTCCGTGCGAACCATGAGCTTTGGGGAAGAGCCCAGAGGTCCCAGCGCGTGCCGTTCCAGACTTCGAATACGTACAGCATTCCGTCGTTGGACCAGTTTCCGCAGCAGCTGTTCCCCACTTTCGGCACCAGCCTATGAAGATCGGTGGCATTAATCGAGGCATCCCACACTCCCCAGCCATTCCTCATGCTGCTGTCGTCGGACATGTCGAACCGGACTCTTTTCTGATCAGGAGATAGATGGGCGCGGAATGCGAGATGTTTGACACTGAAAAGCTGTTTGATCAGTTTCCCCTGAATATCCACGATCTCGAACCGGCCGCCCAAAGTACATAACAGCTGGCCCTCGCTGGTCCATGAAACGCTCTGGCAGCGAACTCCAGGGACCTGCCACGCGGCGCCAGCTGGCAGGTGCCGAATCCACACCTGCGCGCCGATGTTGGCCTGGAAGTATTCAGACCAATTGCCATCGAGGTAGACCATCTGGTCACCGCGGACGTCGGCCTGATAGGGCAAAACACTCGCTGAGGCTGGTAGACGCAATTCATCGCCGCCATTTACCGAGGTCTGAGTCAATGATGTCTGGTCGCCGCGCAGCTCGAAGAAATAGATTCGCTCGCCGTCGGTTGCGAAGGGAGTTTTTTCCGTTCCGGAATGGGTGATCTGACGGAAGTTCGCAGCGCGGTAGGACACCGGTGGCTTGGAAGTAGCCATAAATGCGGACGCCACAAAAACAGGAACGAGGGCGAGGATTGCAGCTGAACCAAACCTGAATCTTCGGGGAGCCGCGCTAATGAGCGGAGGAAGAGGAGGTTCAATCACGGACGGCTGGGCGAGAAAAAGGGAATCACATCGACCGATGAAGCGGTATCCCTGCCCGGCGATGGTCTGTATGAATTGCGGTTGATCGGCAGAATCATCGAGAGAATCGCGAAGCTTCTTGACAGCGACATTGAGGCTTAGTTCGAAGTCGACGAAGGTGCCGGCAGGCCAGAGGCGCGCACAGATCTCGGGCCTCGCAAGGGGCTCACCGTGATTCTCAAGGAGGGCGGCGAGGACGAGCGCCGGCTTGCGCTGGAGTTTGACGGGATGGCCGTTCTTCCACAACTGGAGCGTTGCTGGATCGAATTCAAACGGCGGGAAACGATGGACGGCCATAATCTCCGACCAGATTCAGGCTATGCGATTACCCGGGGGAAGTGACGGGAGTATAACCCTGAACTCGGTGTCCATACAAGGCACTTGGATTGAAGAGATTGGCGGTTAAGAACAGTTAAGAAGGAATTTGTTTGACCTTGACACAGAGCTTTTGCAAACAATCCCTCACATCCCCCGGTGTGTTCACTAGAGATTTCGCTTGCTGTGATTGATGTCTACTCTTGGAGCGCTCCCGTCTTTGGAACGTTCTGAAGTCGCGAAAACCCTCGGTGAAACTGATCGCGTGGGAGGGAGGTAAGTACGTTGGAGAAGATCTGGAAACAGAGAGTATGCATTTTGTGGTTGATTTCGATTCTGCAACTGGGAGCAGGCAGCACAGCAGTTTCGGCTGAGACGAAGATGATCATCGACTGTACGGGAGGGCTCTCCTCGGGAGGCGACACGACTGTCTTTTCGGGCTTTGCCGACTATTTCCAGAAAGTGGGCGCCACAGGGCTTGCCTATGTGGTCGGCCCCTGCCCAGGGTTCAGCATCGATGGAGGCGACAGATTGACCCGGGTCGGTCCAGCGGAGATAGATGGAAACGTCAAGATTATGAATTCTCAGGGAGTGTATTTCCTGAATATGGCTTTCACTCAATCGCCCGCGGATGGTCTGACGATTGAAGGCAGCTATGTGTATCTGGGCTATAGCGTCTCAACGCGCAATCAGGGTAATGGAGTCTCAGTTGACAAGGCTTCGCACGTTTTGGTGAGAGGTGGAGATTACAGCTACAACGCAGGTTGGGCGGGGGGCTTCCACGTGAGCGGACATTCACTTCTCGAGATTGATTCACCCGATCCTGTGACGATTCGCGGAAACACACAGACGGGCATATGGGCGACGCAATCCGATCTCACGATCAACGGAAGCACGGTGATCAGCGACAGCGAGAAAGGCCCCGGAATCTACCTGGTCGGTGGTTCGCGAGCGCAGATCGGAAACTCGACAGGAACGCCGAATCGGATTGAAAAGAACTCAAACGGAGGAATTCAAGTTCTTGAGAACTCCGAGCTTTCTCTGTGGGTTTGCTGCTCGAACTCCGCCAACGTGATCACTCGAAATGGGAAATTCGGAGTTCTCGCCGGGTTCCACAGCCAGGTTACGCTCTCGGGTGCTGATATCTACGAAAACTCCGGGCCGGGCGTAGATGTGAACACAGGAAGCCAACTCGATTTCTTTCCGGGATCGCAGAATCGAATCGACGCGAATGGCTACCAGATGCCTAACCCCAGCCCCGGAGTTAGAGTCAGCGGCAATTCGCAAGCATGGCTGCGTGGTGGAGAAATCTCGAATGACAGCGGACCCCTCGGAGCAGGCAACCAAAGCCCCTCAATGTACGTGGGTCTGAATTCCAGCGTCGATTTCGCCGGAGTGAAACTTGGAAGCGCTGCAGGCACTTCGAGCGTTAATTCCAATGGGATCAGTTGTGATTTCACCTCGATTGCGTCCAGTGACGTACCGCTCAATCTAGGCACCGGTTGCATTCTAGGCGGACGGTTGCATTAACGCAAAGCCGATTGGCCGGTACCCTCACTGAGGCAATAGTGCGAAGAACAGCGAAATGGACCGGTGTTCCTGAGGAGGAAGTCAGACATGCGCCACATCAGCGCCCTGGCAATTGTATTACTCAACGGATTACTACTGCACGGTGCGACACCTGCGCCCGTTGTCAACAATACTGCAATCAATTACTCGACGAACCGAATAACAATCACTGGCATCAGCCTCAGCCCAACCGGTGCGGCGCCGACCGTCAACTTCAATTCGTCAAATCTAAGTTTGGTGTCATTCTCCAACACCATTGTTGTTGCCAATATACCTGTTCAGCAGCCGGGCACTTATCGGCTCCGGTTAACGAGCAGCAATAACAACTTCTATGAATTCGATGTGACGTATGGAGCTGTGGGCCCGCAGGGACCGATGGGGCCGCAAGGGCCGATTGGTCCGACCGGGGCGGCCGGGGCACAGGGTCCGGCAGGAGCAACGGGCCCAGCAGGTGCCACCGGCCCTTCAGGGCAGGCAGGTGCGCAGGGAGCGCAGGGCCCATCCGGACCTCAGGGAGCACCCGGTCCGAATCGAAAAGCGATCGCGTTACTCAAGTGGTATTCGGCGAATGAAGCGGTCTCATTCCCTGCCGACGCGGGAGGTGCTCCACGTGATCTCATTTTCGACGGCGATAATATTTGGGTGGTGGGCAGTCAGCAAGCGCTCCAAAAGATGCGCGCAAGCGACGGAGCCATCTTGGGCATTTTCCCTGCTGCAGGCATCTACACGTCCACGTTGGTGTTCGATGGAGCTAACATCTGGGTGGCGAGCTACGATGGTGGGACGCTGAGTAAAACGCGCGCAAGCGATGGCGTACTGCTCGATGTCTATAACATCCCCGGGGCCTATGGACTCGCATTCGATGGTGCCAATATCTGGGTGACCAACTCTGGAAGCAGAACAATCACGAAGGTGCGAGCGAGCGACGGCGCGATCGTTGGCAATTATCCCATCGGCGCGAATGGGTGGGGGGTAGCATTCGACGGAACGAACGTCTGGGTTGCAAACCACGATGACAATACAGTCAGCATGTTGCGAGCGAGCGATGGAACAACGCTGGCAACTATTCCGGTGGGTCCAGCTCCCACTGCTATCGCATTCGACGGTCAGAACATCTGGGTGACCATAAACAGTTCGAATATCGTCACAGAAATTCGCGCGACTGATGGAACGGTGATTGGAAACTTCACGGTTGGTTACGGTCCACATGGAATTGTTTTCGATGGGGAGAACATCTGGACCGCAAATCAAGGCGAGAACAGCGTCTCGAAGTTACGCGCGAGAGACGGCGCGCTTCTCGATACCTATGTTCTGGGACCAGGTCATAGTTATCCCTGGGGCATCGCCTTCGATGGTGCGAATGTATGGGTGACAAGCAGCGGAGCGGGAAATGTGTCCAAGCTCTGACCAAGAGTTGAAAAACAGTGAGGATTAGCGACAAGCCCAGCTGAGTCTCCGCAGATTTATCGCGCGAACAGCTTGAGAATGTCAGAGACCGACCGCGTATTCAGCACCGAGTTCTTATCCAGCCCCGCACGCCGCGCCTGCTCCAGCCCGAAACGCATCGTCGCGAGTTCTCCCGTGCTGTGCGAGTCGGTAGAAATTGCAATAAGAATCCCGGCTTCCCTAATCAGCCGCGCATTCTCAGCTGAAACATCCAGCCGGTCCGGGCTCGAATTGAGCTCAAAAAAGCAGCCGTTCTGTTTTGCTTGCTTAATCACACGTTCTATGTCGATCTCATATCCGGGACGCTTTAGCAGCAGCCGTCCTGTCGCATGCCCGAGGATATTGAAGTGCCGATTGTCCATCGCGCGCAGAATGCGCTCCGTCTGCTGCTCTTTGTTCATCGCGAATCGCGAGTGGATCGAGCACACCGTGTAGTCAAGCTCGTGAAGAATCTCATCGGGATAGTCGAGCGCCCCGTCCGCGAGAATATCCACCTCAGCCGACTTGAGCAGGCGAATTCCGGACAGCTTCTCGTTCAGCTTATCGATCGCCCGGATCTGCTTCTTGAGTCTCTCCACCGAAAGCCCGTTCGCGATCTTCAGACTCGGCGAGTGATCGCTGATGCCAACGTAGGCATAATGGCGGCTCTTGCCCGCGAGCGCCATTTGCTCTAGTGTGTCCACACCGTCGCTGGCCTCTGTGTGCATATGTAGATCACCGCGCAGGTCCTCCTGCGTGATCAACGTCGGCAGCTTGCCCTCCCGCGCGAGATGCACTTCATCCAATCCTTCCCGCAACTCGGGCGGAATGAATTGCAGCTCGTAGCGCTTATAAAACGCTTCTTCAGTAGAAAACGAGGCAGTCCGTTCTAGATCCGAAAGGCTGCCGGTTACTCGCGTTAGCCTCGACAGATGCGTCTTCGAGCCCGTATGGCGTATGAGTGCCACCCCCCAGTTTTGTTTTGCCCCTGGTTCCATTCGGAGCAGCGGGCCCGAAGGCAATGCAAACGTTGCGTATTTAGAAGTGAGTTCGAGCATCGGCGTCCGCCCACCGAATCGCTGAAAGCTCTCAGCACTGGCCAGAAAATCTGGTGTCTCGACAACGAAATCCAAATTGCTGATCACTTCCACGCAACGGCGGTAATCTCCCGCAGCGATAGCGCGCACAACGTTGCACTGCTTCAGAAGAAAATGCTGAATCGCGGCGACCAGCGAGTGTGCATGATAGAGCACGATCGCACTCGATTCGATCAGCCCTTGTCGTATGTGCTGCGCCATCCGCGCGCCTAACATCTCCTCAATCTGGCCGCTGTCCAGCGCCTTACGAAGTTCCGGGATCGATGAGATCCCGACCTTCTTGTAGATCCGCAGCACGCGCTTCGGATCGAGCCGCGGGTGTTGATTGATGGCCACCACTTCTGGCGGGACTTCCGCGCGCAGCTTCTCGAGTGTACCGAGTTTGCCTTCGAGCACAATTTCGCGCACTGAGCCCGCGATCGCTTTGCCAATGCCCTCGTAAGCCGTCAGGTCGGCTTCGTTACGGACCAGCTCGTCGACGCTCTCGCCCAGGCCTCGGATGGTGCTGGCTGCACGGCGATAGGCGCGAATTTTGTATGGATTGTCGCCCTTTACAGTGAGCAACTGTGCCAGCGAAGAGAGGCGGTCGGCGATTTCAGCGTTACTGAGCTGCGCAGTGGGGGGCACGGGTTAGCGATCAGGCTCCTCACGGGTTCGATGCATGAGACCGGAGTCTCGCGCATAGCCAGTGTCAAAATCGAAAAACCTGAGCTAGCCAGATCTATTTGAAGATGCTGGATTCGCTGGCGCCGAAGTTGGGCGCGTGGGGGACACAGGTATCAACGAATTTGAGGACGAGGTGATCGTCCTCTCCTAGTCCCGATCCGGCCAGGACGTAAGGGCGGTATTTCTCCGGCGGATCGTGATTGTCGAGCCACCCTTTGATCCATTTGTCACAGCCGAACCGAAACCCGTTGGGGTCCTCGGTCCACCACACCGCCCGAACCGTGAATGGACGGCCGCTCATAGCGATGCCGGAGATGGTGGAGTAGGAACCGTCCTTGCTGGTTGAGATGGATTTGAATTCCTTGATCTTGAAAACCAGCGAGCGCGGCTTTGCATTCTTGTCGATGAACTTGCAGGCTTCGGCGTCGCAGGTGCGATGCACACGATAGATGTTGATGATGACCGGATCAGCCGACACGTTTTTATACTCGATCGAGATTTTGCCGTCGGCCGGAGTGTAGAACGTGCTTGCTCCGATGTCCGTCGCCAGCGTGTTGTGGTCCGGCTGGGTTAGCTCAGTCGCTTTGACGCAATGCATAGTGCAGTGCTTGGGCTGCACGGCTGTCCAGCCAATCTCGACGGGAGCGCTGGATGCGACTGTCGCGGTGTAGCTCTGACCAGGCTTGAGCGCCACCCCCGATTTGATAGGAGTGTGCGTAACGGCTGCATTGGACACTGCGGCGACCAGCACGAGGGTAGTCAGAATCGTAATGCGCATGAGCTTTGCCGCGATTCTACGCTCCAAGTCATGGAGAAAGGGCGGAGAGTTTCGAGCACGGACCTTATTGGGAAAGCGAGCCGATAGGGAGCTCGATCACGCGGAGGTCCGTGTCGCGATCCCGCGCGGTGAGCAGGATCCGGCCATTTGCATCCGCGACGAAGCTCGATCCGCCATAAGTCCAGCCTGCCCACGGACCATGCGTCATCTCCCCAACCAGATCAACCCCGGCCATGGGGCAGCGAACCTGCGAGGCACGGCGGCTGACGAGCGCTTCCAGTTCCTTGGAGTGGTGGGGCCACTTGTCGTCTGTGGCAGCCCAACCATAAGGCACGAGCATCAGGTCGGGTTTGAGCGTTTTCATCCGTTCCACGAACGCATCACTGAACGTGTCGGCGCAGATAAGCACGGCGATGCGGCCGAACTCAGTTTCAACCACACCGATCTCTTCGGGGCGCCCCTGTGAGTACGGCGGCGTCATCAACTCCGGCAGCACATTGATCTTGCGATGCTTCCACAGCAGCTTGCCGGATTTGTCGACGAGAATCGCGGAGTCATAGAGATGATCGCCGTCCTTCTCATCGAGCCCAATAGCGATCATGATTCCGTACTTCCGCGCGAGCGCCGCGATCCGGTTGCTATCGCCACCTGGAATAGGCGTCGCCATCTTGTGCGCGTCAGGATTCTCCCACCCAAGAATCGACGACTCCGGGAACACCGCGATCTGCGCGTGCTGCGCGGACGCCGCTTCAAGCGAGTATTCAATACGACGGAAGTTTCCCTCTCGGTCGCTGTCGATCACGAGAATCTGACAGATTGCGAGGCGGACGTGCCGTTGCGAACTTCCTTGCGCCCCCATCGAGGAGGAGGTAACGAGTGCGGAGAGAAGGATCACCACGCAGATCAGTTTCTTCATCGCCGACAAGTCTACAGCGGATGCTTACATTGCCGCGATGATGACCTTTCGATCACTCCGAAAAAAGCGAAAGCTGCCCTTTTGCCGAGCGCTTCATCGTTTTCGGCTTGTCGTCGAACACTGTGCGCCCGCCCAAAGACGGCGATATCTCCCGCTCGTGCTGGATCACACCACTGAAATCAGCAAGGGGATCGAGATTCGCTTCCACCTTGCGTGTGAGTTTATCGAGGCGGCGGAAGCCTTCCAGCTTTTCCATGTGATCTACCTTCGCCGCATCCAGCGCGCGGCGAATAACACCGAGCGACTCATCATACGTCTTCAGCGGAACAGGGAAGGGATGTCCGTCCTTCCCCCCATGGGCGAATGAGAAGCGCGCGGGATCTTCGAATCGGCTCGGTGCTCCGTGAACTACTTCAGCAACCAGCGCCAGCGACTGCAGCGTACGCGGCCCGAGTCCTTCGACCAACAGCAGTGATGCGAAATCGCGAATTTCCTGCTCGTGGGCAACAGCAAGAACCGCGCCGAGACGTTTCATATCAACGTCCACGGGTCGCACCTCGTGATGCGCGGGCATTACAAGCCTTCGAATCTCATCAAGTGAAGATTCCACCGGCTCGTGAGCAATGTTGAGCAGCGCTTCCTGAGCCTTGTCCGCGCGGGCGTCCACAAGATTCAATATCTTCCCCTGAGGTTTGCCCACAATAGCTGTGTGCGGGTCGGAGACAAAGTCGCGAACAGCGGCAGAGTGCCAGTGGTAGCGCCGCGCAAGCCCGGTGCCCTCGTTCATGCCCTGCTGAACGACAGCCCACTCGCCCGACTTGTGGATCACGAACGAGTGCAGATAGAGCTGAAATCCGTCAGCCACGGCGTTGTTATCGATCTTGGCGGTGAGCCGGCTGGTGCGGGCAAGTCCTTTGCCGTCTAGCCCCGTGTGGGATGCAAAGTCGATCAGCTCATCCGGCGTGCGCCGGGAGTGCTTGCCCCTCCCTCCGCAGATCGTGAAGCCCAGTTCCGAGAAGCGCGGGTTAAGTCCCCGTTTCAGCGCGCCGAGCACTGATGTTGTGATTCCCGAGGAGTGCCAGTCCATCCCCATCACCGCACCAAGCGCCTGGAACCAGAAGGGATCACTGAGACGCGTAAGGAACTCGGAGGGGCCGTAAGAGTGGATTACGCACTCAGCGATAGCAGTGCCGAGCAGGGTCATGCGCTCCGCCAGCCAGGCGGGAACACGGCCGCCGTGGAGGGGGAGATCGGCGGTTCCAGAGCGCTTCACTCCCCTATTTTCTCGCAAACTGCGATACCGCGCTGGGCGGGCTAGCTGGCCTCGGATAGCGCGAGGTTCTGGGTCTGCTCCGGAGCAGCGGCCTCAGACTGAACCGGCTTTGCAACTGCCGGCTTCGCCTTCTCTGCCGGCATGTGGACATCGATCGTGCCCTGCAGGACGGCCCCTTCTTCAACGCAGAGGCGCTTCGTTGAGAGATTTCCCAAAAGGGACCCTTCGCTCCGAATCTCAATGCGTTCGTCACTTTGGACTTTGCCGCAAACATCGCCCATAATAACGACCTCGCGGGCCGAGATGTCAGCTTTCACCGTGCCTTCTTTCCCAATTGTGACGCGGTGCGCGGACGCGCTGATCGAACCCTCAACAGATCCATAGATATAGATAGGGTCTGACGCGGCAATCTCACCCTTGATGCGAATGGACTTGCCGATCATCGTGTACTGGTTTTGGCTCGTGGAGGCGACGGGGTTTGCATTCGGGCTGTCGGACATTGGATAGATCCTTTCGTCTGGTCAAAGCATTGGGCTGCATCTCAAGAGCTGGTTCAATCGCAATGCCTTTTAGCGTTGTGCGAGCCGGTCGCGCCGGTCTTTGAGCCATGCCGGGAATTCCAAAGAAATCCAGGGATTCCCGATTGTAGCCATAGACTGTGCGGACCGGACGATTACCGCAGTGCCGAAGGTAATGGGACCTTCGCGGCGCCGCGGGCTCGGCAGCCGATTCGGCATATGTCTGGATAGCGTCCGGTACCCGTTGGAAAGAGAACCTGCATCATCGTCAAGACGTCTAAGTTGGTGCTACCATGATTGGCACGGTGCGCCTTGCCAGATGCTCTTTCTTCCAGGGTGCGTATCACTTCAACAAGTTCGCCCAACCTAAAGAAGGATGCGAACATGAAAAGCGATCTTTTCTCCAAGGCATCGACTTTCAAGGCAACGGCCCGCAAAGCGATGACCTTCGTAGCAATCACCCTGCTGGCCTCTCTGGCCCATGCACAGTTAACTGAAGCAAATCCAAGCACATCGGCGCCTGGCACCTCCAAGGTGCGCATCGTGCGCCTTAGCCAGGTCAAGGGCGTAGTGCAGATCGATCGTCATATCGGTCGGGGTTTCGAGGATGCCATCACCAACCTGCCGGTTGTAGAGCAGAGCCAGATCAGAACCGGTGTAGGGGTCGCCGAAGTCGAATTCGAAGACAACAGTTCGCTTCGGATCGCTCCGAATTCGCTGGTGGAATTCCCAAAGCTCGAGCGGGAAGCTTCTGGCGCGACAGCCTCCACTGTGCACCTCGTGCAGGGATCCGCATATGTGAGCCTCGTGAAGCAGCAGAACCGCAAAGCTCCGGTAAACGAGTTTGCATTGATCTTTGGGGCGCGGACGTTGAGGCTGGACCCCGCTTCGCACGTCAGGATGGACCTGTTGGGCTCGCAAGCCCGGCTCGCGGTGTTCGATGGAACGGTCCACACCGACGGAGTGAACGGCGGCGTGGTCATCCCGAAGAAGAAGACGGCGACGTTTGAGATCTTCGATAAGGACGAACCCACCGTTGCGAAGGATATCGTTCCCAACGTGTTCGACGCTTGGGACCACAACGAAGCCTCGTATCATGCGAATGTAGCGGCGTTCAGCCGCTTCAACTCGCCGTATTCCTACGGCCTTAATGACATGATGTATTACGGGTCGTTTG
>Ga0157372_10003113_pt1 | contig 17884 bp, 16 predicted proteins | sample C55metaG_FD_115307 | JGI IMG/M metagenome (GOLD analysis project Ga0157372, IMG submission 115307) | Corn rhizosphere microbial communities from Kellogg Biological Station, Michigan, USA - C5-5 metaG | ecosystem: Host-associated > Plants > Roots > Rhizosphere > Soil | place: USA: Michigan... | reverse complement strand
TAGGAGGTCGGCGATTTTGTAAGCCTCCACCGCGTGATGGAACGCGGTGATGTGATAGCCGAATTCCTTCGACATATCGATCATGTTCGCCATTTCGTCGGCGCGATAACAGTGGTTCTGGATGAGGATCTTGCCTTCCAGAACGCCCTTCAGCGTGTCCATCGCCAGGTCGCGCTCGGGCATGTCGCCGCCCTTCGCGTAATATTTGTCCCACTTGTTCTTGTAGGCGACGGCCTTGATCCAGGTCTGCCGGGCGAGCGCGATATTGCCCATGCGCGTTTGCGGCATCTGGTTGTTGCTGCCGTAGACGCGCTTGGGATTTTCGCCGCAGGCCATCTTGAGGCCATAGGGCGCGCCCGGAAACTTCATCTCCTGGACCGTCCGCCCCGGCACGTTCTTCAGGACGACCGAGCGTCCGCCGAACAGGTTGGCCGAACCGGGAAGGATCTGCAGCGTCGTGATTCCGCCATTGACGAGCGCCCGACTGAAGCCCGGGTCTTGCGGCCAGACGCTATGCTCGGCCCAAACTTCTGGCCGCACCGGCGAAGTCGCCTCGTTGCCGTCGGAGTTCGCGCTGACTCCCGGAGACGGATAGTCACCGAGATGGCTGTGGACGTCGATGATCCCCGGCGTGACGAACTTGCCGGCGCCGTTGATCTCCAGCGCTCCGGCGGGAGAAGCCAACTCCGGCCCGCCGACTGCCTTGATTACCCCGTCGCCAAAAACGACGGTGCCGTCGTTGATCTGCTGTCCGTCGCCGGTGAACACCGTCGCGTGTCGGATGACCGTCAGAGCGCCCGGATAGCGGACGTAGGTCGAGGGATAGGGGTCCTCGTTGATGTGGACGGCAGGCGCCTCGGGCGGCTTCGTCGTTGCGCATCCAGCAATGAAAAAAGCAGCCGCGGTCGCGGCGAAAATCCCCCTATTTGACACCGTGCATCCACTTCTGAAGCGGCCAGGAGAGCAGGAACAGAACCACGCCCGCCCCGATCGCAACCCACGCAATGGTCGTGAAGGTGTGCGTATAGGTCTCGAGGCTGACCTTGAGGTTGGTCACCTGCCCGCCCACCGTTTCGACGCTCGCGAACTGCGCGACGACGCCCGCAAAATACTGCGCGACCGAAATCGACAGGAACCAGACCCCCATCATCAGGCCGACGATCCTGGCGATCGAAAGCTTGGTGATCATGCTGAGGCCGACCGGCGAGATGGCGAGCTCGGCGATCGAGTGGATCACATAAAGCCCCGCGAGCCACCACAGGCCGACCTTGAAATCAGGACCCGCGAAAGTGGTGCCCCACACGAGGAAGAGAAAACCGGCGCCGACACCGATCAACGCCATCGAGAACTTGAGCGGGATTGACGGCTCCAGGTTGCGCTTGGCAAGTGCTCCCCAGAGAATGCTCATCAGCGGCGCGAGGATGACGATCGCAATCGGGTTGAAATTCTGGGTCTGCGGGGCGGACAGGGTGAACAGCCCGAACACATCGCGGTCGGTGTTGCGGTCAGCGAACAGCGTCAGCGACGAGCCCGCCTGCTCGAACAGGGTCCAGAAGAAGACGTTGAAGACGATGAGGACCATCGCCGCGCACATCATCTGGAACTCCCTCCGGTCGCCGTTCGACCATGACCAGACGAGGATCGCAGGCACGCCGATGAGGAACGAGCCGAACAGCAGTTTGCCCATCAGCGAGAGCGAAAGGATGTACCCGATGAACCCGGATCCCGGGGGCGGTTCGGGGGTGTTCATGAGATTCACGAACAGGAAGTAAAAGACCGGCACCGCGACGAGTGCGCCGATATAGACCCACAACGACCGGTCCTTCTCCCTTTGCGGAGCTTCGCCGTAACCCGCGAGCCGCCCTCCATCGAAGGTCATGAGCAAGTACGAAATGCTCATCCCGACGCCCGCCAAGGCGAAGCCCGCCCACCAGCCGAGCCAGTCGGCGAGGATCGGGCAGAAGAGCTGCCCGAGGATCGAGCCCATGTTGATGCCCATGTAGAAGATCGTGAATCCGGCATCGCGGCGGCGATCGCCATCGTCGTAGAGCGTGCCGACGATCGTCGAAATGTTCGGCTTGAAGAAGCCGTTTCCGACCGAGATCAGCGACAAAGCGAGAAGCAGGATCGCGACCGTCAGCGGCTGCCGCTCGCCGTGCGATTCAAATGCCCCCTTGGGTACGGTGCGCGCAACGCTCTGGTCGGGATTGAGCAGCGACACGCTGCCGTCATCATTGCCCTTGATCTGAAGCTTCTGATTGCCGGCGACCAGGTAGCGAACCTCGTTGCTCGTCGTCGGCCGGTCCTGGAAATTGTCGATCTGGACCTCGTAGCGCTGGCCGTCGACCAGCGCGTAGGGCTTCGCCGGCTGACCCCCGAAGGCGAGCGTGAAATAGCCGATCGCCATGACGATCGCCCCGAACTTTACCGACCGCTTCGAGCCGAGGACCTGGTCGGCGATGAGGCCGCCGACGAGCGGCGTCAGATAAACCAGCGCGGTGTAGCCGCCGTAGAGGCCCGTCGCCTGCTGGTCGCTGAAGATGAAATGCTTGGTCAGGTAGAGCGTCAGCAGCGCCCGCATTCCGTAATAGCCGAACCGCTCCCACATCTCGGTGGTAAACAGCCTCGCGAGCTGCCGCGGGTGGCCGAACCATGTCCCCTTGTCCGCCGGATTGGATTTGCCCGAAGCAGGCGAAAACGGTTCTTCGACCGCAGGCGTGTCGACCATAACTAAACTCTCCCCAGAGTGGCCCGCGACCCTAACGGCCAAAATCCGGTTGTGAAGCCGATTGTTGGTGAGTGCCGCGCCCTCTATCTCCGGTTCTGATGCTCAACGACCGTTCTTCCGCGCTATCGCTCCTCGAGACTCGCCGCTCTGCCAAGCCGCGCGAGCTTGTCGGCCCCGGTCCGAGCGCCGAGGAACTCGAGCGCATCCTGACGATCGCGGCGCGGATTCCCGACCACGGACAGCTTCACCCGTGGCGTTTCGTCACGGTGGCGGAGGGTCATCGCGACGCGTTCGCCGAGCTCCTGCAGCAGGCGCTCCGCGAGGAAAATCCCGAGGCGACCGACGTTCGCCGGCAGAAGGAAGAGAATTTCGCGCATTATGCCGGCCAACTGGTCGTGTTGGTTTCGGCGCCGGTCGAGAATCACAAGATCCCGGTGTGGGAGCAGCAACTGTCGGCGGGAGCCGCGGGAATGAACTTGCTGAGCGCCGCCCACGCGCTCGGCTATGTCGCCGGCTGGGTAACCGGTTGGCGTGCATATTCGGAACGCGTCCGTGCCGCCTTTTGCGGTCCAGGTGAGCGCATCGCCGGCTTCATCTTTATCGGCCAACCGGCCCGGGACCTGGAAGAACGACAGCGCCCGTCACTGTCGGAAGTCTGCAGACCCTGGCAGCCGCCAAGCGCCTGACTTTAGGGTTGAACTTCCCGCGCGGCGGTGTATTATGACAGCATGACGCTTCGCACCCAGCCCGAGAAGCCCGTTTACGTACGGCTTCGCGAGATCATCGCCGACGCAATCCTTGCAGGCAAATATGCCGACGGCGATTCCCTCCCATCGGTTCGGGCGCTCGCCGCCGAGGAGCAGGCCAATCCGCTGACCGTCGCCAAGGCCTACCAGGGATTCCAGGATGAGGGCCTGATCGTCGTGAAGCGCGGAGTTGGTATGTTCGTCGCTCCGGGCGCGCGTGCGCGCCTCAGCGACAGCGAGCGCAACCGCTTCCTCAAGGAGGAATGGCCACAGATCCGCGCGCGCATGAAGCGCCTCGACATCGACGCGTCCGAGCTGCTGGAGCGCGAGCGCGCCTAGTATTCCTGCCAGGGCAGTAATCCGGTAGCGACGCCGCGTGGAAACGCGCGTTCTCCCATTTACCGAAGACACGATTGTCCAGACGGTGCAGCTGATCCTGGCCGGCGAGCCGGTCGCCGTCCCGACCGAGACAGTCTACGGACTGGCCGCCGACGCGACTAACGCCGCCGCGGTGGCGCGAATTTACGAAGCGAAAGGCCGCCCGAGCTTCAATCCGCTCATCGTCCACGTTCCTGACCTCGCTGCCGCTCAGGCGATCGGCGATTTCAACGAGGATGCGTTGGCGCTCGCGAATGAGCATTGGCCGGGGCCCCTCACGCTCGTCGTAGCCCTGCGAGCGGGCGCGGGCATTGCTTCACTGGTGACGGCGGGCCTAACCACCGTGGGATTGCGTGTCCCGGCCCATCCTGCAATGCAGGCGCTTCTTCGAGCTGCCGGCCGCCCGCTCGCCGCCCCATCCGCGAACGCGAGCGGGTCGATCAGCCCGACCCGGGCGCACCATGTGCTCAAGAGCCTCGGCGGCCGCGTTCCGCTGATCATCGACGGCGGGGCGACGGAACGCGGGATCGAATCGACGATTGTTGCGGCAACCGGCGGACCGCTCAGGCTGCTGAGGCCCGGCCCCATAGAAATTGACGCTGAGCAGGACGCGGGAGCGACCATCGAAGCGCCAGGCCAGCTTCCAAGCCATTACGCGCCATCAAAGCCGTTGCGCCTCGATGCGCGGCAAGCTGGTGGCGATGAATTTCTGATCGGCTTCGGCAAGATTGACGGTAACGCGAACCTGAGCGTTCGAAGCGATCTCGTAGAAGCCGCCGCCCGCCTCTTCGATCTGCTTCATCAGGCCGACGCTTCGGCGAAACCCCGCATCGCCATTGCGCCAGTCCCCCAGGATGGTCTGGGCAAAGCGATCAACGATCGACTTCGGCGCGCAGCGGCCGGCTCACAATAAAAAAGGGGCAGCCGAAGCTGCCCCTTCCCCCTGTTCTTCATCCCGCATTGCACGCAGGTCTGAAGCATCCAAGGGAAATTCTGATATTCGTGGTGATTATGCTTGTGCTGTTGCCGATTTGACACGAGCCTGGAAGCTCTTGCGGAGCTTCTGCAGTTTCGGCGGGATGTGCGCGATGCAATATGGGTTGCTCTGCCCATCGCCCGCCCAATAATCCTGGTGATAGTCTTCGGCAGGCCACCATTCGCCGTTCGGCTCGATGGTCGTCACGACGCTTTCGTGATGGGTCACGTTGGCGCGCTGGATCGCTTCGCGCGCCTTGCGCTCTTGAGCCTCATTCTGTGGGAAGATCGCGGAGCGATATTGAGTCCCGATATCGTTCCCCTGGCGATTGAGCTGCGTCGGGTCGTGGATCGCGAAGAAGATGTCGAGTAGCTCGTCGTAGCTGATCTCGTCGGGAACGAAGGTGATCCGGATCGCCTCGGCGTGACCGGTGTCGCCGCCGCACACCTGCTTGTACGTGGGATTGGCCGCGTGTCCGCCCGTATAGCCGCTCTCGATCGATTTCACGCCGACGACGTCGAGGAACACCGCCTCAGTGCACCAGAAACATCCACCCGCGAGGACTGCGATTTCTTCGGCCATCTTACCGCTCCTTCCACTTGGAACGGAGATAGGCGCGCCTAGTTGCCTTTGTAAGACGCCTTCAGGCTGGCGAGCTCGAGACGCTTGCCGACCCATTCTGAAAGCTCGTCGAAATCGAGCGGCTTCTCGAACACGATTCCGGCCTTGCGCTCGGAGTACCAGCGGACCTCGCCCTTGATGGGACGAAGGCTCTCGACGACCACGACGACGCTCTTGCCGACGCAATATTCCTCTATCGGCTCGACCTTCATTCCGCCCATCGAGATGTCGTGAACGTCGACCGTGTAATAGATTTTGCCGACCTTGACCGACGCCTTGCACGCAATCTCGAGCCGAGGCGGCCGGGCCCGGAAGCCGAGGCGCGGCTTGCGGCCGGCGAGCAGCTCGCCAAGGTCGACGTCGCCGTTGAACTTGAAGCCGATCAAATCCTCGCGCGTCCAAACGACGGTCGAAGGGATTTTCTGCGACGACAGCTCGATCTGCACCTGCTCGCCGATGACCGGCGGGCGACTGACGATGGCCATGATCCCGCCGGCGGACATGTTCTTCAGCCGGATGAGCTGCTGGTCGCCAGACGCATCGATCATCTTGCCGACGCGAAGCATGGCGGAAATGCGCTCGTCCTCGCGCCGTTCGACCGGCCTCGGAACGCCCGTCGACAGCGAGACCGACGTCGATTCGAACGCGGCCTCGACCTCGGACTGGGTGGATCCTGCCGACTTCCTGCGGATCAGCGATGCGAACATGCTTGCCAGAGCGCCTCTTGAAGCGCGTAAATCGCGCCAAAATGGGACTTTATGGACAGTGTAGTTAAAAGAGCGTTTCTTCGCCTTGAATTGTAAGGTTGATGCTGCCTAGGCCCGCGTCGGGGAGAATGCCTGAATGACGCAGCCGCGATTGCTGCTGATCGACGACGAGCCGACGCTTGCGGAATTCCTCGCGAGCGCCGCGACCGAAAGCGGTTTTGAGCCGGTTGTCACCGAGCAGGACGAGCAGTTTCGGCAGGCGTTCCTGGCGGACCGCCCCGACATGGTCGCGCTCGATCTCGGAATGCCCGGAATGGATGGAGTCGAGCTGATCCGGTTTCTTGCCGACCAGAATTACGACGCCCCGGTGCTCATCGTCAGCGGTTTCGACCGGCGAGTCCTTGAATCCGCGATCCGTCTTGGCGAGGCGCTCGGGCTGAAGATGGTAGGACCTATTGAAAAGCCGGTACGCTTTGAGGTCCTCGAGGACACACTGAACCGGCTGAAGGCGACGCTCTAGCCGTGGCGAAGAATGCCGACGAGCGGCTGCTCCGCGCCCTCTCACGAGCGCTGGAAGAACAGCAGCTTCGCATGGTCTACCAGCCGAACGTCCGGCTGCGCGACGGCAAACTGGTGCGGGTCGAGGCGCTGGTGCGCTGGGAAGATCCGGAGTTCGGGCCGGTCGAACCCTCGCGCTTCATTCCACTCGCCGAAGAGCACGGATTGATTGACGACCTCACGCAATGGGGCCTCACCACGATCCTCAGGCAATGGCTCGACTGGTTCGAGGAAGGCATCGACACCTCGATCGCCTTCAACATTTCCGCGCTGAGCCTCCAGCACCTCGACTTTCCCGATTTCGTCGAGCGCATGTGCACCGCGCTCGAGGTGCCGACCGACCGCCTGGTGCTCGAGTTGACCGAGGGCGCGACCCAGCCGCTGGTCAAGCTGATGGACACGCTGACCCGGTTCCGAATCAAGGGAATCGGCCTCGCCATCGACGATTTCGGGACCGGCTATTCCTCGATGATGCAGCTTCGCCAGCTGCCCTTCACCGAAGTGAAGATCGACCAGGCGTTCGTCGCCGACGTCACCCAGTCGCGCGACTGCCGACTGATCGTGCAGACGATTGCCGAGCTGGCCCACGGGCTCGGGCTCAGCGCGACCGCGGAGGGGATCGAGACGGTCGAGCAACTCCAGGCGGTGCGCGAGCTCGGCTGCGATATCGCCCAGGGCTATCTCATCTCGCAGCCCATGGGGCCGCAGGCGCTCGCTGCGTGGAAGAACACCTTTCGGAAGGAATGGCCGAAGCTGATGGCCGCCGAACCTTTGACCCTATGGAGCGACGTCGAACCTGACGCCCTGGGCCAGCGGTAGCTCGCTTCCGTAATTGATCGTGTTGGTCTGGCGCCGCATGTAGGCGCGCCACGCGTCGGACCCGCTCTCGCGCCCTCCGCCCGTTTCCTTCTCACCCCCGAACGCCCCGCCAATTTCGGCGCCCGATGGCCCAATGTTCACGTTGGCGATCCCGCAGTCGGAGCCCGCGGCTGACAGGAACCGCTCCGCCTCCCTCAGGTCGTTGGTGAAAATCGACGAAGATAGTCCCTGCGGCACCGAATTCTGAAGCGCGATCGCCTCCTCGAATTCGCGGTACCGCAAGACGTAAAGGATGGGCGCGAAGGTCTCCTTGAGAACATTCCCCTCCTGCGCTTCCGATTCGACGACTGCCGGCCGAACGTAAAACCCGCCCGGAACCGCTTCGACTTGCTCGACGTCGCCAAGGACCTGTTTCATCCCATCGAATGCGGCTTGATCAATCAGGGGTCCGACCAGCGTATCCGGGTCGCGGGGATCGCCTACCTTCACGCTTGCGAAAAGCTTCCTCACCCGCCGCACAAGCTCATCCGCGATGCTTTCATGAACGATCAACCGCCTGAGCGTGGTGCACCGCTGGCCGGCCGTTCCGGCCGCCGAAAAGAGGATTGCCCGCGTCGCAAGCTCCAGGTCTGCCGAGGGCGCGACGATGGTGGCGTTGTTGCCGCCAAGCTCGAGCAACACCCTTCCGAACCTTTGAGCGACGCGAGGACCCACTACGCGACCCATCGCGGTCGATCCTGTTGCCGAGACCAGCGCAACGCGCGGATCGTCGACCAAAATTTCACCGACGTCGCGCTCGCCCTGAACCAGCTGGACGAGGCCGTCCGGCGCATCGCCGAATCTCTCGAGCGCTCGCTTCACCAGCACCATCACCGCCTCGGCACAGAGGGGGGTCTTCTCGCTTGGCTTCCAAATCACCGGATCACCGCAGACCAGTGCCAGCGAAGCATTCCATGCCCAGACGGCTACCGGGAAATTGAAGGCGCTGATCACGAGGACTGGCCCGAGTGGATGCCACTGTTCCATCATCCGGTGCTGAGGCCGCTCGCTCGCAATGGTGAGGCCGTGAAGCTGGCGCGAGAGACCGACCGCGAAATCGCAAATGTCGATCATTTCCTGAACTTCGCCGAGGCTCTCCGCGATGATCTTGCCCGCTTCGAGCGTGATCATCCGGGCGAGGTGGGCCTTCGCGGCCCTCAGTTCTTCGCCCAGCAGCCGAACCAGTTCGCCGCGGCGCGGCGCCGGCACCGTCCGCCATTTCTCGAACGCTTCGGCGGCCGCCGCACACGCACTCGCCGGCTCGCCAATCGAGACATGCCCGATGATCTCGCCATCGATTGGGGAACGGCTCGCGAGACTTCCCGAGTCAGCGATGCCAAAGCGCTTCAGTAATTGCGCGGAATCATCTGCCGGGCTCATCCGAACATCTCCCGGGCCTTCGCCATTGCCGCGACGCCGGCCTCGATCGTCTCGTCTTTCTTCCCGAAACAGAGCCGCACGAGGTGCCGTGGCGGTTCCTTCTCGGCGAATGCGGACAGTGGAACAACCGCGATCCCCGCCCGCGTCACCGCTTCGGACGCAAAGCTCTCGTCGTCGAGCCGGATGCCCGATGCCTCGAGATCGACGCACAGGAAGTAAGTCGCGCAAGCATTGAGCACGGTCAGTCCCGCGCTTTGCAGTCCTTGTGTCATCAAGTCGCGTGAGCGCTGGAACCGGTCGCGCATTGGCTGCAACCACGCGTCACCCTCAGCGAGACCATAAGCTACGGCGGCCTGAAGGTTCGGGGCGGTCGAGAAGGTCAGGAACTGGTGCGCGCGGGCGACGACCGGCGCGAGTTCGAGCGCAGCGACCATCCATCCGATTTTCCAGCCCGTCAGCGAGAAGATTTTGCCTGCCGAGCCGATCTTGATCGTCCGCTCCGCCATTCCCGGCAGCGTCGCAATCGGGGTGAAGCTGCGTCCGTCGAGAAGGATATGCTCCCAGACCTCGTCGCTGATGACGATCAGGTCGTGATCCCGCGCGAACGACGCGACGATTTCGAGCTCGTCCGAACCGAACAGGCGGCCCGTCGGGTTCTGCGGATTGTTGAGCAAGATCGCGCGCGTGTTCGGCCCGACTGCAGCCTCCAATACCCCGCGTTCGATCCGCCATTCCGGTGGCCTAAGCGCAATCTCGACCGGTGTTCCCCCAGCCCTTCGGATCGTCGGCGCATAGCTGTCGTAGGCGGGCGTGAAGATGATCACCTCGTCGCCAGGCTGCACCGTTGCGAGGATCGCCGCTCCAAGCGCCTCCGTCGCGCCGCTCGTCACGCACACCTGCGCCGCATCCAGCTGTTGCCCGAAATGCCGATTGTAATGGGCCGCCACCGCTTCCCGCAGCGGCATGATCCCGCGCGACGGCGGATATTGGTTCGACCCCTCCTTCAGCGCCTTTGCGGCAGCGTCGAGAATCTCGTCAGGCCAGCCGAAATCCGGAAAGCCCTGCCCCAGGTTCACGGCGCCATGCTCGATCGCCAGCGCGGACATGCGCTCGAAGACGCTGGTCTTCATCTGTTCGTAAAGCGGGTTCATCGCGGACCCGCATAGCGTGGACCTCGGTTCCCGGCGAGGGATGGGATTTGTTAGCGGGCGAGCACTGCGGTGACGGCCGCGAGTGGCAGCACGAGCGCATCGTGAACCATCGTCACGGCATATCCCGCGAGCGATGCGACAACAGCAAGCACCCCGGCGAATTCCATCGCCCTCCCGCGCAGTCGGCTATCATCAGGCTTGCGCGGAACTTTGCGCCGTTCGCCCTGGACGGCAGTCAGCTGGAGCGCCGGGGACTGGCCGAGGGTCATGATTTCCTCGACGGGGACCCGCTCGTCGGCCTGCAGGCCGGCACGAGCGCCATCCCGCCATGCGACCCGGGCAATGATCACGTGATCGCCGCGCCTGATCTCGACTTCGGTCCCGCGCGAAATCTGGCGACTCGTGTGGATCATCATCCCGCGCGACGACAGGTTGAGAATGCAGGTGTCGCTCCACGATGCGCCATGTCGCAGCCTGGCAGGGACTACAACTCGCCGACGCAGTTCGCGCGGCCTTTGGGCTCCGGTTGACGTTCGCACCTGCATCGCTCGGAAAGTACGGCGAGCATCGTCTCCGCACTCTGAATCATTGTTTCAAAGCGGACGGGATTGGATGCGACGACCCCTGCCAGTGGCGGCAGGCTCCGGTTCGCGCTAGCCGGGCTCTCATGCACATCTCACCCGCGCAGGCCGCAGCGGCCGCATCCGCAGCTTTTCCGTCATGGTCTGCTCCAGGTCCGAATGCGCGCCGGGCGTTGCTCAACCAGGCTGCAGCCGAGCTTGATGCACGCGCCGATGCCTTCGTCGAAGCGATGGGGAGGGAACTGCGCGCGTCCGAGCCCTGGGCGCGCTTCAACGTCATGCTTGGCGCAGGAATGGTTCGCGAGGCGGCGGCGCTGACGACCCAGATCACCGGCGAGGTGATACCCTCCGACAAGCCCGGCCTGCTTTCGCTCGCGCTTCGCGAACCGGTCGGAGTCATTCTCGGGATTGCTCCCTGGAACGCACCGGTAATCCTCGGCTGCCGGGCAATCGCGACCCCGCTCGCCTGCGGTAACACCGTGATCCTGAAAGCGTCCGAGCGCTGTCCGCGAACTCACGCCCTCATCGTCGAGGCATTCGCGGCCGCGGGCTTTCCCGAGGGCGTAGTCAATCTCGTCACCAACGAACCGGAGCATGCGGCCGAAGTGGTCGGCGCCCTGATCGATCATCAGGCGGTGCGGCGGATCAACTTCACCGGCTCGACCGCAGTCGGTCGCATTGTCGCGAAACGCGCGGCCGAGCATTTGAAACCCGTGCTGCTCGAGCTCGGCGGAAAGGCGCCGCTGATCGTCCTCGAAGACGCAGACATCGACGAGGCGGTAAAGGCCGCCGCGTTCGGCGCATTCTTGAATGCCGGCCAGATTTGCATGTCGACCGAGCGCATCATCGTCGTCGAAGCGATCGCTGATGAATTCGCCAGGCGCTTTGCCGGAAAAGCGAACTCGATGCCAACTGCTGCCGTCGGCGAGCAAGTCGACGAACAAGCTCGGGCGAGCGTTCGTGCGCTCATCGACGACGCAGTCACCCTTGGGGCGCAAGCCATCGCTTCAGAGCCTGCAACGGTCCTCGACGGGATCACTTCAGCCATGCGCCTCTACCGTGACGAGAGTTTCGGCCCCGTCGTTGGAATCATCCGCGTCGCCGACGAGGAGGAAGCGATCCGCGTCGCCAACGACAGCGAATTCGGCCTCTCCGCCGCGGTCTTCACCCGCGACGCCGCCCGCGGCCTCCGCGTCGCGCGACGCATCCGCTCGGGCATTTGCCACGTGAACGGCCCGACGGTTCACGACGAAGCGCAAATGCCCTTCGGCGGAGTCGGCGGCTCGGGCTACGGGCGCTTCGGCGGCAAGGCGGCGATCGAAGCCTTTACCGAGCTACGCTGGATCACCATCGCCGGCGAGCCGGGCCACTACCCCATCTGATCGATCAGCCGGCGTCGACGTTCCTGACATTGTCGTCGCTGTTGCGGTCGATGTAGTAATTATAGGGGTCGATGCCCGCGAAGGTCGGCTTGGCCTTGGTGTGAAGCGTCACCTGCTGAACCCCGCTGTGGATCGGCTGAAGGCCCATCACGACGACATTCTTCGACGAGAATTCGCCAAGGCCTGGCCGCGCGGTGAACAGCCCGACCTCGATCGGCTCGTTGAGCACGGTCTTGGTCTCATTGCCCTTGCCGTCCGCGTAGAACTTGTCGGCCGAGATCGTCAGCGTCGTGGTCCAGCCGGTCGCGTCCTTCTTGGTGACCGCGTTCGTGACCTTGAGGTCGTAGAGCGTGATCTTCTCGAACAGGTCGGTGATCAGCTGTTGCTGCTGCGGGGTCTTCGCTTCCTTGCGATATTCGGCGACGAGATCGAGCGAGCGCGGGTACGGCGGTCCCTTGAAGCGCCACTCCGCGAGGAAGCGAGAGAGCGCCTGGTCGACTGCGTCCTCACCCAACCGCTGCTGAAGCAGGTACATGACGACCGCGCCCTTGCGGTAGTGGATGTATTGCTGGTTCTCGACGCGCTCGAGCGGAACTTCTTCCACCGCCTCGGTCTTCCGGCCGCTCAGGTAATTGTCGAGCTCATACTTGAGGAAGCGCCGGATCTTGTCCGGTCCATAAAGGTGCTTCATCACCATCAGCGCCGAATATTGGGCGAGCGTCTCGCTCATGCTGGTCGCGCCCTGCATGTCGGCTCCGACCACCTGGTGCGCCCAATATTGGTGCGACATCTCGTGGCTGACGACATAGCTGGTGAAGTCGATCTTGGTCGGATCGTCGGTATTGCCGTTGAACCCGATCGATTCCGAATAAGGCATGGTCCCGGCGAATGCCTGGGCAAAGCTCGCATAGCCGGGAAATTCGACGATGCGGGCGTAGTTGAACTGGTAGGGTCCGAAGTGCAACCGGTAATAATCGAGCGCCGCGCCCATCGTGTTCAACATCTTCGCCACGTTCCAGTCGTGGCCGGCATGATAATAGACCGACAGCTTGATGCCGTTGTGATCGCGGCTCGCGAGCTGGTACTTTGCCGACTGGATAGAGAAGAAGTTGAGGATGGGCGCGGGACTGACGAAACGCGCCGTCCGCCGATTGCCGTTGGTCACGTCCGAGACAAGGTTGCCCGGCGCGATCGGCGTTTGATCCGCGTCGGTCGACAGAGTGATGTCGGACATCACCCAGTCGGAATGAATGTAGTTGTGAACGGTCGCGCTCATGTCCTCGAGCTTCGCCGGGCGGAGCTCGGGCGGAAGGCCCTGCCGGCGGCGCTTGCTCCGGTCCTGGAGCAATCCGTTGCGATCCATGCCGATGATCGGCGCGATCGCGATATTGTTCAGGAACGTACCGTTCTCGATAATGTCGGTATCCGGCGTGCCCGCAGGAAAACCGCGATGCCAGATCTGCGACTTCCACGTCAGCGAGGCGGCCGCTCCCGGCGCAAGCGGCTTGTCGAAATGATAGATTCGATAATCGAATTTCTTGTCATCCGAGACGAGACGAGCGCCGGCGATGTTCAGCTCCAGATATTTGGCTGCGCGGTCGCCCTGGCGGACATGGACATCACTGATCGGAACATTGGTCTTGTTCTGTAGGTCGTACCGCCCGGTCGTGATCACCTTCCGCTCGTTGGGATAGAGCTGCACGTCCATCGTAACGTGCGTGACCACCGGCATCGGCAGGTTCTCATACTTGAGGTATTTCTTCTCGTAGTCCGCCTGGTATTTCTCGAAATCGTCCGACGTCTCGTAGCGGTTGAGAACCTTGATGTTGTAATAGCCGTAGGCGCCGGTCGCGATCATCGCGAGCGCGGCGACGGCAATGATCGAAAGCGATGTCGCGGAGGCGTAGCGTCCCATCCGGCGCAGCCGCACGCGTAGCGAAAGGTCGGTCCCCCGCGGCCATAGCATGTGCGCGATGACGATCAGGATTGCGCCAAAGCACAGCCAGTAGAATTGGAAGACTGCCGACCCGAACCAGAAATGCCCTTGCCCGACAAAGTCGCTGAGCGGCACGCTCGGCCCTGCGCCGTAACGGTAGAGAGGGTCCGAATAGCCCACGTTCGACAGGAAGATGCCGGCCACGAACCAGACGAACAGGATTGCCCATCCGGCATATTTGTTCGGCGTCAAAACCTGGACGAAGACGGCGAGGATCGCGAGCTGCAGTCCGTCGACCGCTGCCGGAAGGATGAACCAACCGAGATAAGAGCCGATGCCAAGCTCGTGCGCGCCTTTGATCAGCTCGTAGGCGAGCCCGGTCAGCATTCCCGCGATATTCACCGCCAGCAGCACGACGAAGATCGCGAGGACCTTCGGCACAGTGATGATCCAGCTTTCGACCGGCGTTGAATCGATGATCTCGTTGATGTTGCGGTCGCGCTCGCGCCACACGAGCTCGCCACCATAGAAAGCCGCGATCAGCAGAATCGTGATGCCGAAGCCGCCACGAACGATCTGCAGTGTCGCCGACACGGTTGGATGGTCGGGCGTGCCATAAGCCGACGGTCCGAACCACAGCAGCACGGCGCTGAGACCCATCCCGAACAGCGTCAGGATGATCGTTCCGGGGCTCGTCAGGACCTGGCGAACCTCGACCTTCAGCCGAGCCAGGAATTGCGCCCAATGCGACGGTCGCGAGTTGCGCGCGAGGACCGCTTCTCCGCCGAGTTGCGGAGGCGCTGACGCGAGCTGCTCTTCGCGCTTCTGACGCTTCGCGAGACGCCGCAACCTCCACTTCGAAGGCGCTCGCTCGGTCATCGTGAACTGCCAGAGCGTGAGCCCCAGGAATGCGATGCCGATGACAACCGCAAGCGCGCGGTTGAACAGGACCGCTCCGGTCAAATCGACCAGCCGGCTGTTCATTTCCGATTGGGTCCAATAGCGGGTGGCCTCGCCGAACGCGCTCGTTCCGAGCGGCTCGTAGCGAGCGACGATGTCGCGATATTCGATCTTCTGCCCGACGACGCTGCTCGCGATCAGATAGCCGATCACGATCGCCACAGTGCCGATATAGGCGGCCATCATCGATCTCAGCTTCGTCGCGAGTGCGAACAGGATGGCGCTCATGAAAAAGATGTTCGGGATCGCGAAGATCAGGAACGGCCAGGCGTAATAAGAAAATAGCTGCGGTCCGACTGTCTCGGTGTCGACCCACGGCATGACTGAGCCGGCCCACATGCCCACGGGAAGCGCGAGATAGCCCAGCCACGCCACGGTGAGGCCGCCGAGGAAACGCCCGAGGATGATCTGTGAGCGGGTGATCGGCGTGGCTCGAACAATGGGCGCGAAGCCGCTACTGTCATCACGGATGATCGCGTTCGCGACGAACGCCGTAATGACGAACAGGTAGAAGAGAGAGAAAACCGATACCGCGATGGCGATCGCGTACGGTGCATTCTCGTGCACGGCGCCGGGCGTCCCGATGCGGACATTCTCGCTCGCCGTGACTCCGAAGCCCATGAGGAAGAAGATCGCGATCGCCACCCAGAAGACGGGGTTGCGGAGCTGGTACCGGATCTCGAACCCGGTGATTCCGAAGAAGGTCCTCATGTCAGGCCGCGCGGCGGAGGGTCGACAGGGTCGAGAAATAGACGTCCTCGAGCCCGCCCTCGACCGGCTCGAAGCCCTCGGGCTGTTGGTCGGCGAGGACGTGGATGATCGTGTTCCCGGCGAACAACCGGGTTGAGATCACCTCATATTTCGCCTGGTAGCTCGCAAGCTCGTCATGCTTGATCGCCTTGCGCCACACCTTGCCGCGGGTGGATTCGATGAGGTCGAGCGGCTTGCCCTCGAGCTGCAGTCGCCCGTTGGCGAGCACCGCCATCAACGGGCAGAGGTCCGCGACATCCGCGACGATATGGGTGGACAGGATGACGACGACATTGTCGCCGATCGCCGCAAGCAGGTTGAGGAAGCGGTTGCGCTCCTCGGGGTCGAGACCGGCGGTCGGCTCGTCGACGATAATCAGCTCTGGATTGCCGATCAGCGCCTGCGCAATCCCGAAGCGCTGCCGCATGCCGCCCGAGAAACCCGCGATCGACTTGTTGCGAACGCCCCAGAGGTTGGTCTGGTTGAGAAGCGTGTCGACCACGCTCTTGCGCTCACCCGCGCCGGTAATGCCCTTGAGCAGGGCCAGCTGGTCGAGCATCGCGTAGGCGGACACGCGCGGATAGACGCCGAAATCCTGCGGGAGATAGCCGAGCGTACGCCTGAGGCGCTGCGGCTCGGCCAGAACGTCGATCTCGCCGAACTGGATCGATCCCGCCGTCGGCTCCTGGAGCGTCGCGACCGTCCGCATCAGTGTCGACTTGCCCGCTCCATTGGGCCCGAGAAGCCCGAACATCCCGCGCGGAATCGACAGGCTGACGTTATCGAGAGCAACGGTCCCATTCGCGTAAGTATGCGAAAGATTAGCAATTTCGAGCATGAATCCCCCTTCGATCCCAAGGGCTAACGGCTGCAGCTCGATCCATCAACCGAACATTCGACCGGTCGACGAATGGGGGACCGTGGACGGTGCAGCGGACGCGTGCAAAGCCCTAAGTCGACGCGACTATGACGGCCCAGATGACTGCGCCGATCGTCAGCAGCGCATAAGCGAGGAGCCCGGCGTATTGGCGAAACGCGGGCCGCACCATGGACCGATGCTCTCTGGAAAAGCGATCGAGCCTGGGGGCAAGACCTTCATCCGAAAGCATCAGCGCCGTGTCGAGGGCGGAGAGATTCCGGTACAGGTTGATGAGCCGCGCCAGTTCGGTTTCGCTTAGATTGGGATAGCGGCTGACCAGCTCGCGGACTTGATTCGCCGGAGCTGCAGCGGGCGACCCCTGCTGGGCCGACTGGCGCGAATTGGCTTCGAAACTCTGAAACATGATGCTCGTCCTCGATACGGGAAACGAGCCGAAAAATATGGATGATGGCGCGCCAGCCTCGAACGGCTCCGCTCCACAGTCCCTTTCTCCCTAGGCCGGGTCCGGCTCGTGGGAAGAGTCCCGGCCAGGGGCGCCCAGTCGTGGAGTGCTGCTGCCCGGATGCAAAAGAGTGGCGGTCACCATGACCCCCATATGGGGGCGAGCGGCGAAACTTCAAACGATGCCGGGGCTGACGGTCAGCGCGCTTCGGCGCTTGGGTGATAGCGCCTGACGCGGTGCAAAACGTTCTTGTCGGTGTGGTGCATCTCCTCGCCCGTGGCCGCGAGCTTCAGCAGCAGATCGGAGGTGTAAGCGAGCGTGCCGTCGTCATTGACCGTGAACTTGCTCTTGAAGTCACGGATTTCCGCGCGCTCGAGCAGATATTTGTTCTGCAGCACCCCATAGTGGGCCTGGCCTGGCTTCGCGTCGAATGTCAGGACCTTGTCGTCCGGCTTGGCGCTGCTGCCGGCGAGGATGGCGATGCCACGCCCGAACACCACGGTCCGCATGACCTCGCCATGGGCCTTGTCCCACAGCAGGAAGCCCACCTCGTCATGAAAAGGATCCATCGCCTCCTCGCCATGGCGCCACGCGGTCATGCCGTAATGGAGGCCCCACAGAACCTGCTGGCCGTTTTCCTGGACCGGGATGGGCTTGAACCACGCTTTCTCGAAATAGGCGGTCTCGGTCGTCCACTCGTCCTTGTTGTGATAGGATCGATCAACCCCTGCATCGCCCTCCCATTCGCCGACGAAAGGCGGCAGCGGTCCGAGCTTTCGCGAATAGGGAATGTTGTTCGGCATCCTTGCAGGGTCCTCTTTCTGGTGTCCGGGGGCGAGCGACACGGCTC
>Ga0157372_10003112_pt1 | contig 17887 bp, 17 predicted proteins | sample C55metaG_FD_115307 | JGI IMG/M metagenome (GOLD analysis project Ga0157372, IMG submission 115307) | Corn rhizosphere microbial communities from Kellogg Biological Station, Michigan, USA - C5-5 metaG | ecosystem: Host-associated > Plants > Roots > Rhizosphere > Soil | place: USA: Michigan... | reverse complement strand
CAGAGTGAGATGTGGCACAGTTCTTCCCATTTTGACTTTTGGAAAGACCGACGCATGGCGGGGATGAACCGATGACCACGCTGCAGCAGATAGAGCTTCAGTGCCCAATCTGCGAGACACGTTTCCGCTCGCAGACGGTAGTATCCACCAATTCTTTCGGCGGGAAGCGTACTGACTTTCACGAGCGCGCGGCGGGAACGCAGCCGCTGCCGTATCTCATTCACACGTGCAGTCGTTGCGGTTACTCGGGTGCCGATCGTGATTTCACCGACGGCGCCGACGTATCGCCGATCCTGAAGGAGCGTGTTTGGTCCGAGCTCGCGCCGGCGATCAACAACGGGACGCGAACGGGTTCAGAGAAGTACGAGGCCGCTGCGAAGGTGGCCGAGTGGCAAGGCGCCGAACCGCGGCACGTTGCCGACCTCCTGCTCCGCGCGGCTTGGTGCTGCGTGGACGAGGGCGACACCGAAGCCGAACGCTTCTTCCGGCGGAAAGCGGCCTGGAAATTCGAGGAGTCACTGAGCGCCTTCGACGGCGTCCCGCGCGACGAGCGAGCCGTGATCAACTACTTGGTCGGCGAGTTGTGGCGCCGAGTCGGCGACACGACGTTGGCCGAGACCTGGTTCGACCGAGTCCGGTCGGAGATCGTGGATTCGGAGGCCCAGCAGTGGATCGTCGAGGCCGCGGACCAGCAGCGCGACGCGCCGCGTGAGTGGTTCAGCTGACGAGGATCACCTGGATCTGACGAGCGCGCCCCGTTTGGGGCGCGTTTTCGTTTCAGCGTTCACCCCTACCGGGTTCCGAAGAGACGGTCGCCGGCATCCCCGAGTCCCGGTAGGATGTAACCCTGTTCGTTGAGGCCGCGATCGAGAGCGGCGCAATACACCATGACGTCGGGATGCTCGCGCGCGAGCCGACGAACACCTTCGGGGGCGGCGACCAGGCACATGAAGCGAATGCGCGTCGCGCCGGCCCGTTTGAGCGACGCGACGGCAGCGACCGCGCTCCCGCCTGTCGCGAGCATCGGATCGAGAAGGAAGAAGTCCCGCTCGGACGCGTCGCCCGGGACCTTGAAGTAGTAATCCACCGGCTCGAGGGTGTCGTGATCGCGATAGAGACCGATGTGTCCGATCCGCGCGCCCGGAACGAGGCGGTAGATCCCTTCGACCATCCCGAGGCCGGCGCGCAGGATCGGCACGAGCGTGAGCTTCTTGCCGCTCATACGCTTGCCGACGGTTCGCTCGAGCGGCGTCTCGACCGTGGCGTCGGCGAGCACCAGATCGCTCGTCGCCTCGTATGCGAGGAGCATCGCGATCTCGTCGACCAGCTCCTTGAAGATTTTCGTCGGCGTTTCGCGATCCCGGAGGATGCTCAGCTTGTGTTGCACCAAAGGGTGCGACACGAGGCGCAGCGTCGGGAGGCCGGGGGTGGTGTCCATGGCGCGCAAACTACTAATTTCGCGCCCATGGCAGAATACCGGTCGCGGCCGTGGGATGATGCAGCACGCGAGCGGCCGTTCGCGCCGCCGAGCGCGTTCTAGTTTCGACGGCGTATGCTTCCGCCGCGACGGGCGAATTGGTGGCGGCTCGGCTGGCTCGTGAGCCTTCTGATGTTCGCCGGGTGGGCGTTGTCGCTCGTCGGCGTCTATGTCTGGGGGCATCGCGATACCGCGCGTCCCGTCGCGGCAATCGTCGTCATGGGAGCCGCGCAATACGGCGGCCGGCCGTCGCCCGTCTTTCGAGCCCGCATCGACCACGGGATCGATCTGTGGCGCCGCGGCCTGGCGCCACGGCTGATTTTTACCGGCGGTCCGGGCGACCGCGACACGACGAGCGAGGCCGCGGTCGCCGAGCGCTACGCCATCGACCACGGCGTGACGCCGCGCGCGATCATGATCGAGAACGCAGGCCGCTCGACGGCTGAATCACTTCAGCACGTCGCGGCGCTGATGGACGCCGAACCGTCGCGGACGGTGATTCTCGTAAGCGATCCGTTCCACATGTTGCGGCTGACGATTCTAGCTCGACGCTACGGGCTCACGGCCTATGCGTCGCCGACGCGGACGAGCCCCATCTCGACGAATTGGCGCGAGTCGTGGAAGTACGCGCTCGGCGAATCGATCAAGGTGCCGATCGCTTTTCTGCTTCAGCGCCGAGAATAGCCCCGGCGGACGGGGCCTCACCACTGTCAACGGCGCGCACCAGCCACGACCAGTACGCCGGACCGCCGACCTCCGGAACGTCGTTGTGTCCGGCGCCGCGAACGACGAGTAACTCGCCCTTGTTCCCGGCCGCCGCGAAGACCTCGCGTCCCATGCGCACCGGCACCACGACGTCGCGATCCCCGTGCGACACCCACACGGGAGCGCGGAGCGTGTGAACTCGCGTCGGCGTGTCGAAGTGGATGCGGGAGATGAGTCGCCACAGCCCGGATATCCCCGGCACCCCCAGGCGGGCCGCCATCGCTTTTGCCGTGCTCAGGGGCGATTGCAGGACGAGCGCGCGCGGGGTGTCATGCGCAGCAAGCTCCGCGGCGACGGCGCTGCCGAGCGAGTGGCCGTAGAGGACGACGTCGGTGTGCGCGATGCCGAGCCGCCGCGTCAGGAAATCCATGGCCGCTTCGGCGTCGAGGGCGGAGGTCCTGTACGTAGGCCCCCCGCCGATTCCGTCGTATCCCCGATACTCGGGCAACAGGACGCATGCGTCGGCCTCGCGGGAGAGCCGCGTGGCCCACGGGATGAACCAGCGCGACACGTCAGCGTTGCCGTGGAAGGCGATTACCGCGGTTCGAGGCGATCGGCAGTTGCCGACGAGGAAACCGAAGAGCTCGATTCCGTCGGCGGTCCGATAGGAAACGCGCTCGGCCTGGACGGGTCCGTCATGCACCGCGCGAGGCGGCTGAAACAGCACCCGTTCCTGATAGTGCCAGAGCATGAGGAGGAGCCCGACATAGGCGAGCGCCGCTCCGGCTGCGACTAAATAGATGATTCGTAACACGTGCGACCGCTTCGGCTCGACGAGTAAACTCTCGTCAGGGTTCCAGTGCCCACTTGATGAGTGCAATTTAGACCGATGCGCATTCCGATCGAAACCCTTCGGTTGCCGAACGGACTATTTGTGAGCCTGTCCGAAGATCATACGGCGCCGATCGTCGCGGTGAATCTTTGGTACCACGTCGGTTCAGCGAACGAGCCGCCCGGTCGCACAGGGTTCGCGCATCTGTTCGAGCACATGTTGTTCCAGGGTTCGGCCGACGTCGAGGCGAACGAGCACTTCGAGCTCGTGCAGCGCGCGGGCGGAACGCTCAACGGATCCACCTGGCTCGAGCGCACCAACTATTTCGAAACGCTGCCATCGAACCAGCTCGAACTGGCACTGTGGCTGGAAGCGAACCGCATGGGCAAGCTGCTGCCCGCGATGACGCAGCAGAAGCTCGACACGCAGCGCGACGTCGTGATGAACGAACGCCGCTGGTCGATGGACAACCAGCCGTACGGCTCGTGGATGGAAAAGCTCCCCGCTCTCTGCTTTCCGCCCGAGCACCCGTTTCATCACTCGCTCATGGGCTCGATGGAGGACTTGACGGCGGCGAGCCTCGGCGACGTCGAGCAGTTCTTCGCCACCTACTACACCCCCGACAACGCGGTCTTGTCGATCGCGGGCGACTTCGAGCCTGCCGAGGCGCGGCGACTCGTCGAAAGGCATTTCGGCGAGATTCCGCGCGGCGCGGGGAAGCCGCCACTGCCTGACATGTCGCTCCCGCCTGTGTTCGGTGAGTGGCGCCGTGAAGTCGTCGCCGACGACATCATGCTGCCGCGACTGTTCTTGGCGTTTCGCTCGCCGGTCTTCGGGACGAAGGAGTACTACGCTGCGAGCACGTGCGGCGCAGTGCTGGGACTCCGGAACGCGAGCCTCTTGCGGCGGCGCCTCGTGCGCGAGCGGCAAGTCGCCGCCGAAGTGACGGCCTTCACGTACGACTTGTCGAAGGGAATGGATCTGCTCGTCGTCGACGCGACGGCGCGGCCGGGAATCTCGGCCGACCAACTCGAGCGCGACGTCGCGAACGAGATCGACGCCGTCATGCGAGACGGAGTATCCGACGAGGATGTCGAGCGGGCGATCGCCGTCATCCAGACGATGTTCGTCTCGGCGATGCAGCAAGCGGCCGAGCGCGCCGACCGAATCTCGTTGTTCGCTACATATCTCGGCGATCCGACGAAGGTGAACGACGAGGTGGACCGTTATCGCGCGGTGACGGCAAAGGCCGTGAACGCGTTCATCCGCGAACGATTGGGCGAGAACAACCGCGCGAGCCTCGTGTACGTGCCGCGCGACGCGTCGTCTGAGGAACTCGTGGGATCTGGAGCCGCGGCGGCGATCGAATGAGCGCGCCCACGGCACAGCAGCCTCGAAAGTCGCCGCGCCCGGCGCCGGGACCACGCCGCGACTACCACTTTCCGCGGTTCGTTCGCCGCCGGCTCGAGAATGGCCTCGAGCTCATCGTGGCGCCGGTTACAAAACTGCCGTTGGTGACGGTGGCGGTCGTCATAGACGCGGGCGCCGTCTGCGATTCGGCGGGGCGCGAAGGTGTCGCCCGGCTCGGCGCGAAGCTCATGCTCGAGGGCACGGACAAATACGACGGAGCCGAGCTTACCGAGCGGTTCGAGCGGTTGGGCGCTTCGATTGACGCTGAGGCTGACTGGGACGAAGCGGCGTTGACGATGACCGTGACGTCGGACCGGCTGCCCGCCGCGTTCGATCTGCTCGGCGAAGTGCTGCGCTCGCCGGCATTCCCGCAGCGCGAAGTCGACCGACTCAAGGCTGAGCGCGAGGCGGAGCTGCTCCAACTGCGAGCCGAGCCGCGGGGCTTGGCCGATGAGCTGTTCACGCAGTTTCTCTATACGCCGTCATCGCGCTATGCGCGGCCCGATGGCGGCGACGAAGCAAGCGTAGCGGGCCTCGAGCGGTCGCACTTCCGGGCGTTTTATGAATCGCGCTACGCTCCGGGCGCGACGACCGTCATCGTCGTCGGCGACGTGACCGCGGATCGCGCCGAAGAGCTGGCGCGTTCGACGCTTGGTGGGTGGTCCGGAAGCAAACCGCAAAAAATCGCGGCAGACGCGTCACCGTCGCGCCTTGGCCGAGCGGTGCACATCGTGGCGAAGGCGGACGCGCCGCAATCGGAGCTGCGCATCGGACACATCGGAATTCCGCGCAACCATCCGGACTTCTTCGCCGTGAACGTGATGAACGCGATTCTCGGCGGGCTGTTCAACTCGCGCATCAACTTGAATCTGCGCGAAGCGCACGGCTACACGTACGGCGCCTTCTCGGTGTTCGACTGGAGACGTCAAGCCGGGCCGTTCCTCGTTCAGACCGCCGTGCGGTCCGACATCACCGATGCGGCCGCGCGCGAGGTGCTGATCGAGATCGACCGGATTCGCGCCGACCGCGTGGGCGAGGACGAGCTGTCGCTTGCGACGAGTTACCTCGACGGCGTTTTTCCCATTCGGTTCGAGACGACGGCGGCGATCGCGGCGGCGTTGTCGATCCTCGTCGTGCACGGTTTGCCGGAGGACTATTACGACCGGTATCGAGAGCGCGTGCGGGCGGTGACGCGCGATCAGATCCTCGAAGCCGCGCGACAGCACTTGCACCCCGAGGCGCTGCAACTCGTCGCCGTCGGCGATCCGTCGGTGATACGAGAGCGGCTCACGACGCTCGAGTTCGGGCCGGTCTCGCTGTACGACGCCACGGGCCAGCGCATCGAATGACACCGCTCGAAAGCGCCGGTCAGGTCGGGACCGAGCGCAAGTACACCGGCAAAATCATCGCGGTCGACCGGGATACGGTTCGCTTTCCTGATGGGTCGGTCGGAGAACTGGACATCATTCGCCATCCCGGGGCGAGCGCGATCGTCCCGTTCGTCAGCGACGTCGACGGCGAAGATCCGCAGATCCTCTTGCTGCGTCAGTATCGATACGCGGCCGGTGATTTTCTGTACGAGATTCCCGCCGGCCGTCTCGAGCCGGGCGAGGATCCGCGGGACTGCGCCGTTCGAGAACTTCGTGAAGAGACCGGATGCGCCGCCTCCCGGTTGGACTTCATGTTCACGATGTTCACGACGCCTGGCTTTACGGACGAGCGCATCCACGTCTTTCTGGCCACGGGGCTCGAGCGCGGGTCAACCGCGCACGAAGCCGACGAGTTCATGACGGTCGAGACAATGACCCTCTCTCGCGCGCTCGAGTTGATCCAAGAGGGGCGGATCAACGACGCGAAAACGGCGCTCTCAATCCTCTACGCCGCAGGGTTCCGAGCCGGTCGCTGAGCAACCCGCGCCGTCGGTGCTGTGTCAAAAGAAGGACAATGAAACGCGCCGGATCCGACGGTTCCGTCACGTATTGTGGACATAGGGGAATCCGGGCCGGACCGGCCGGTGTCGATCCAAGTCATTGATATCCAAAGGCTTAAAACGTGCCAAGATCCTGGGAACCCCCGGCATGGCACCTGCCCCTTTGGATGGGCGAGAAGTGATGGTTCCTGAGGGCCGCGATCGAACCTCTTCTGTTCGTCCGGTCGTACCCTTCAATGAGGTGCCAAGGGGGCACTGCTACCATGGCTGAAGTCGCAATCAAACGGGCGCCGTTGGCTGGCGCGGCACGTCAAAGACTCCAGACGCTGGACGATGCGTCCGTCGTCGGAGCGTTTCTCGGGGGCGAGGAGCGCGCCTTTACCGAGCTGGTCGAGCGGTACCAGACGCGGCTTCTCAACTTCATCTACCGGACGATCGGGGACCGGGAGCGGGCCGAGGATCTCGTGCAAGAGGTCTTCATCCGGGTGTACCGACATCTGCACCGATTCGACCGGACGAAGAAGTTCTCGACGTGGGTCTACACGATCGCGTCGAACCTGGCGAAGAACGAGCTCCGCAATCGTTCCCGCAATCCGTTGGTCCTGTTCCAGACCATCAAGGCCAACTGGGACGATGAAGAGCGTCCGCTGCAATTCGAAGACACGACCGCTCGCCCCGACGACATGTTCCGTCGCCGGCATCTGCGGGCTCTCGTGGAGGAGACCGTGGCTCGGCTTCCGGAGCATCACCGACAGGTGTTTGTGCTCCGCGAACTGGAGGGGAAGTCGTACGAGGAGATTGCCGAGATCACGGACTGCAACTTGGGAACGGTAAAGTCACGGCTAAACAGGGCGCGCAACGCCTTTGCGTCGATCATCGAGCCGAAGATCGATTAGCGTCGAGACTCGAGGTCGGCTGTACGATAGATGGAGGGGAGAAGCGGGCGGCGCCAACTCGGCCTCGCCCGTTTCGCATTCTGCGGGTCTCGCGTCTCTCCTGAGACCGCCGTATTCTGGAACCGCCTCTGGTTCGCAGGGTACCGACTGACGAACACCACTTCTGCGGTACCAGCCTCCGAGCACTTTGATGGACTGTCGCGAGTTTCGAAGCAAACACGTGGCGTACGTCGACGACCTGCTGGCGGCCGTCGACATGGAAGGGATGCGAGCGCACCTCGGCCGCTGCCCCTCGTGCGCGCGTCAAGATACCGCCGTGCGGCGAAGCCTGATGCTCGTGCACAACCTTCCGACCATCGAGCCGTCGGCCGATTTTATGGTCCGCCTGAACGCAAGACTGACCGAGGTCGGCCCGTCGCTACGTTACGCCCCGCGCAGTTCTCTGTTCTTCTCGATGCCGGCGATGAGCACGTTCGCCGCGGTCGCGGCGGGCATCGTCGTTGTCGTCGTGATGTCGATGCGAACGGCGCATTACGTCGTTCCGACGCAGGTCGCGGCCGCTCCCGTCGCCCAAGCGGCCGATTCGTCACCTGATCTCAGTTTCACGGCCATTGCGGCGCCCGAGGCCACGCCGCTCGCGAATGCGGCGTACGTCGCCGCCGTGCCGATGGGAATCCCGTTTTGGCCCGCGATGCTGATGGCCGGCGAGGCCCCGGTTCGATTCGCGAGTATGGAGCTTCAGTCGTCCGAAGGACGCTGACACACTCGGTTGCGGCAGGCGCGGGAAGCGGTCGGCGAGGAGCCGGCCTTTTTCTTTTCGGAGCTCCGCGCGGCGGCATATATTCTCGGGCATGTCGCCGCCCCCCGCCGCTGACGCAAAGGTGCTGCGCACCGCGGCCAAAGAGCGCTCCTTCGATCCGGCCTACTATTTCTACGGCGACGACGACTACCTCAAGAACGAGGAGCTGCGTCGGCTGATCGACGCCGCGATCGAGCCGGCGACGCGAGACTTCAATCTCGAGTTCTTGCGCGGGAGTGAGGTCGACGCGACGACTCTCGGCTCCATCGCCAGCACGCCTCCGATGATGGCCGAGCGGCGCGCCGTGGTCGTGCGAGAGGTGAACGCGTTGAAGAAGGACGCGAGGGCGATCCTCGACGCCTACCTCGACCGGCCCGCCCCCGACGCGCTGGTGGTGCTCGTTGCGCCGGCCGGCGTGAAGCCGGACAAAGCGCTTCTATCGACGACGACGGGGATCGAGTTCGCGCCGCTCAGCGGCGCGCGGATTCCACGCTGGATCTCATATTACGTCGAGCACGATCTGCACGCCTCCATCACGAGCGGCGCCGTCACACTGCTCCAGGAAGCGGTCGGCACGGAGCTGGCGCAGCTGCGCGTAGAGCTCGACAAGCTGGCCGCGTTCACCGGCGGAGCGACGATCGACGAGATCGCTGTGTCCGCGGTCGTGGGTATCCGACCCGGGGAAACGCTCGGCGATTTCCTCGATGCGGTGGCGCGCCGCGACGCCGTGGCTGCAGTGGGGATGCTCGACACCGTGATGCAACAACCGAAAGCCAGCGCCGTCACCACGGTGATGGCGCTCGCCGCCCAGACTTTCGCGATCGCGTGGGCGCAGGCGGCGCGTGAACGAGGCTCGCACGCGGGGAAGCTGACCCAGGATCTGTTTTCGCTGCTCAAGGAATCCGGATCCGTGTTCACCGGACGTTCGTGGGGCGAGTTCGTCTCGACCTGCGTGCGCGAGGCCGAGCGCTGGTCGCCCGCGGCGATCGACGCCGCGTTGGACGCGCTGCTCGAGGCCGACAAGACCCTCAAGGACAGCAGAGTATCCTCGGACGAGCAAGTGCTCGCGACACTGGTCCTTCTATTGTGCAGTGCGCGCCCCGGACGGCGCGCCGCTTGATTCGCGAATCATGACGCTGAGATCGCGCTCGCTCGTTCGATGGTTCGGGGCTCTGTTGCTGCTCGCGGCGGGATCGTCGGTCCGCGCGCAGAACGTCGCCGCGCAGGGGAACGCGATCACGCCCGCGGCAGATTCGGTGTTCGCGCGCGCGCGGACTCTGGTGAAGAGCGGTAACGGCGCGGCGGGGCGGGTTCTCGTTGACTCGATGATCGCGGCGTCGCCGCCGGACTCGCCGATGTACGCCGAGGCGCTGTACTGGCGCGCGGCGTTGGCGGCCACTCCGTCGGATGCCGAGCGCGATTACCGCCGCCTCGTCGTCGACTACTGGTTTGGACCGCACGTCGGCGACGCTCTGTTGCAACTCGCGCAGGTGGAATCGGCTCGTGGCGACCGCGCCGCGGCCGCCGGGCACCTCGAGCGTTTCATGCTCGAGGCCCCGTCGCATCCCGAACGCCCCCGCGCGGGGCTGATGCTCGTGCGTCTGCTGTTCGACCAGAACGACATCCCCCGTGGATGCAGGGCGTGGCGAGATGCGACGAATGCGGCGCCGGCGAGCGCCGTCGAGCTTCGAAATCAGCTTGGCTATTACGCGGGCCGGTGCACGGCGAACGACGTCAGCGTCGGATCGCGTGTCCCGATCGCCTACCCGCCAGGGTCGCCGCCGCCGGCGACGGTCAGAGACACGACGCCGACCCGCGGCGAGCCCGCGGCGGCGCCGTCGGCGGGCCGCTACACGCTCCAAATCGCCGCCTATCAAACGAAGACAGAGGCGACGCGGCTCGTGACCCGGCTCGCGGCGCGCGGCGTGACCGCGCGCATCGTCGGTGCGACAAAGCCGTTCCGCGTTCGCGTGGGACGGTACGAAACGCGCGGCGCCGCGATGGCCGCGCAGACGCAACTCAAGGCGAAGAAGCTCAGCGCGATCGTCACGGAAATCGGTTCAGACGACAAGTGACGACGATGTCGACGTCCGCGCAGACGCCACTCATGCAGCAGTATCGCGAGATCAAAGGACGGCATCAGAACGCGATCCTGTTTTTTCGCATGGGCGAGTTCTACGAGATGTTCTACGACGACGCTGAAACGGCGTCGCGCGTCCTCGGGCTCACGCTGACCTCACGCAACAATGGCGGCGCCGCCGACGTGCCGTTGGCCGGCGTTCCCGTGAAGGCGGCCGGTGACTACGTGCGCCGTCTCGTCCAGCAAGGGTTTCGGGTCGCCATCTGCGAGCAGACGGAGGACCCGAAGCTCGCCAAGGGCGTCGTTCGCCGAGAGGTCATCGAGACGGTGACTCCAGGCGTCGCGCTCGCCGACGACCTGCTCGACGGCACGCGAAACAACTTCATCTGCGCGATTCTGGTGGCGGCTGAACGCGAAGCGTTCAACCCGGATGCGCGAGTTGGCGTGGCGGCGGCAGACGTTTCGACGGGCGAAGTGCGGCTGATCGATACGACGCTCGGCGATCTCGATCCGCTGATGGCGCGTCTCGCGCCTCGTGAGATTCTCGTGCCGCCGGATTCGCGCGCGCGTCTTCCGGCGTCGCGCAGTGAGGCGCTCGTCACCGAGCGCGAGCTGTGGGAGTTCGACGCACCGCTGGCCGCGGAAGACCTCGCGAGGCAATACACTGTGTTGTCGCTCGAAGGCTTCGGGCTCGGCGCGTCGGATGGTGCAGTCGTGGGAGCCGCCGGCGCGTTGCTGCGCTATCTACGCGAGCTGCAGCCCGCGGGTCTGCCGCAACTGGCGCGACCGATCGTCGAACGGCCGGGTGGTGCGATGCCGTTGGACGAGATGACCCGCCGCAACCTCGAGTTGGTAGAGTCGCTGCGCGGTGGCGGAGCCGAGGGGACGCTGCTCTCGGTGCTCGACCGCACCGGCACGCCGATGGGCGCGCGGCTCTTGCGACAATGGATCCTCGCGCCGCTGACGAATCGTGTCGCGATCGACGGGCGGCTCGACGGCGTCGACAGGTTCGTCGCCGATCCGATCGCGCGCGAAGCGATGCGCGACGCCATCGACGACGTGCGCGACGTGGAGCGCCTCGCCGCGAAAGCCGCGGCGCGGCGAAGCACGCCGCGCGAGCTGCGCGCCCTCGGCGATTCGCTCGCCGCGTTGCCCTCGGTGGCGTCGGCGCTACAGCGAGTTGCAGCGGCCGGACGGTTGGCCGAGATGTCGGCGGCGTGGGACGACGCGCCGGAAATCGCGCGGCGACTCTGCACGTTCCTCGTCGAGCGTCCACCGCTGGCGATCGGTGAGGATGCGGTGATCGCGGTGGGCATCGACGCTGAACTGGACGGCTTGCGCGAGCTCCGCGACGGCGGACGCGACGCGATCGCGAAGATTCAGGCAGACGAGCGCGCGCGAACCGGCATCCCGTCGCTCAAGGTCGGATTCAACAAGGTCTTCGGCTACTACATAGAAGTCACGCGGTCCAACCTGCACCTCGTGCCCGAGGACTATCAGCGCCGCCAGACGATCACGTCGGGCGAGCGCTTCGTGACGCCCGCCCTCAAGGAACACGAGGAGCGCGTCCTCACCGCGGCCGAACGCATCGAGTCGCGCGAGCGCGAATTGTTCGACGCGCTTCGCGCCGCGGCGGGCGTGGAGATCGCGCGATTGCAGCGGATCGCGCGTACGGTCGCGGAATTGGACGTGTTGGCGACGCTCGCCGACGTCGCGGCGCGCGAGGGGTACGTGAGGCCGGTCGTGTCCGACGCGTTCGAGCTCGAGATCGCGGCGGGGCGCCACCCGGTCGTCGAACGGATGATGCCGCGCGACAAGTTCATTCCGAACGACCTGCGTCTCGTCGAGGATGCACGCGTGATCATCCTCACGGGGCCCAACATGGCGGGCAAGTCGACCGTTCTCCGCCAGATTGGTCTGATCGTGCTGATGGCGCAGGCGGGAAGCTTCGTCCCGGCGTCGGCGGCGCACATCGGCGTGGTGGACCGGATCTTCACACGCGTCGGCGCGAGCGACAATCTCGTGCGCGGGCAATCGACGTTCATGGTCGAGATGAGCGAGACGAGCGCGATCCTGCACACAGCGTCGGCGCGCAGTCTCGTATTGCTGGACGAGATCGGCCGAGGCACGGCGACGTACGACGGTGTGTCGATCGCGTGGGCGGTGACCGAGCACCTCCACGACACGATTCGCTGCAAGACCGTGTTCGCCACGCACTACCATGAGTTGACTCAACTCGCCGACGAGCTCACCGCGCTGCGCAATTTCAACGTCGCGGTGCGCGAGGCGGGCGAGCAGATCCTGTTCCTCCATCGGCTCGAGCCGGGCGGCGCGGATCGGTCCTATGGCATCGAGGTCGGCAGACTCGCGGGTTTGCCCGGTGAAGTAATCAACCGCGCGCGGCGAGTGCTGACGTTGCTCGAAGGAGAGCAGCTAGTGCGCGGCCTCGGAGGGGCATCGGGCCCAACGCCAGTCGGCAAACAGCAAGCGACGCCGACGGACCAGCTCGGCCTTTTCGGCGGCGCGCCGCACCCGGTCGTGGAACAGCTCGTCCGCGTGGATGCCAACACGCTAACGCCCCTGGATGCGCTCTCGCTGCTCGCCAGGCTGGCCGACGAGGCGAGGAAGACGCACTGACGTCGTTCCGCGCGATCATCCGCGTCGCGCCGCTGACTGGCGGGTCCTAGATTGGCCCACACGCCGATGTCGATTTCTTCCTCTTCCGTCTCGCCCGCGCCGCGTCACGTACTTCCGTACGAGAACGTGCTCGGTCTGATCGGCTGGACTCCGCTGATTCGGCTGAGCCGCGTGACGCGCGGCATCCGCACGCCGGTATTCGCCAAAGCGGAGTTCATCAATCCGGGCGGCTCCCTCAAGGACCGCATCGGCCTGCCGATCATCGAGCGCGCCGAACGAGAGGGACGCCTCAAACCCGGCGGGACGATCGTCGAAGGGACGAGCGGGAACACGGGCATCGGTCTCGCGATCGCGGCGGCGTTCAAGGGCTACAAGTGCGTGTTCACGATGCCGGACAAGATGTCGCAGGAGAAAGTCCGGCTGCTCAAAGCGTTCGGGGCCGAGGTCATCGTGACGCCGACCGCGGTCCCGCCGGATCACCCGGACAACTACGTGATGATGGCGAAGCGGATCGCGCATGAGACGCCCAACGCGATCCTCGCGAATCAGTTCTACAACGACGCGAACTCGCAGGCGCACTACGACACGACCGGCCCGGAGATCTGGGAACAGACCAAAGGGAAGGTGACGCACTTCGTGTTCGCCGCCGGTACGGGCGGCACGATCACCGGCGTGGGGCGCTTTCTCAAGGCGAAGAATCCCGCGATACAGGTCATCGCCGGCGACCCCGTCGGGTCGATTCTGTGTGACATGTGGCGGTCGAAGGGCGAGAACAAGCCGGAGGGCGTGCCGTACAAAGTCGAAGGGATCGGGCAGGACAAGGTCCCCGGCACGCTCGACATGAGCGTGATCGACGACTTCATGACGGTGAACGACAAGGAGTCGTTCAGCATGGCGCGGCGCCTGACGCGCGAGGAAGGGCTGTTCGTCGGCGGATCGAGCGGCCTCGTGGTGCATGTCGCGCTGCACGTCGCGCGGCGACTTGACGATCCGAACGCCTTGGTCGTCGTGCCGCTGCCGGATACGGGAGAGCGCTATCTCTCCAAGCTCTACAACGACGAGTGGATGCGAGAGAACCAGTTGCTCGACGCCGACCGCACGACCCTCGCCGCGCTCATCGACGCGAAGGCGCGGAGCAGCGGCCACACTCCAGTGGTGGTCAGCGTGGGGCCAGGCGCGACCGTCCGTCAGGCGCTGGGACTCATGTCGCTCCATGACGTGTCGCAGCTGCCCGTGATGGAGGGAGCGAACTGCGTCGGGTCGGTGAGCGACTGGTCACTTTCGGCGAAGAGCTTGGACAACACCAAGCTGCTCGACGCGACGGTCAGCGAGGTGATGGACCCGCCATTCCCGATGGTGGACATGGCGCAACCGGTGGACAACGTCGCCAAGCTTCTATCGAAATCGAACCCCGCCGTTCTCGTGCGCTCGAATGGCAACGTTCAAGGAATCGTCACTCGCTCGGACATGCTCAACTATTTGATGGCCCGATGAGAGGTGGACGGGATCGTCTCAAGATTCTCGTTCTGATGGGAGGCACGTCGACGGAGCGAGACGTGTCGCTCGCCAGTGGAATTCGAATCGCCGAAGCGCTCCGGTCCATTGGGCACGCGGTGACCGCGGTTGATCCCGCGCGGGGGGAGATCAGCACCGAGGAGCAGCGAGCCCTCTCCGCCGGCGGGGTAGTCCGGGTCGCGCCGCCCACGCAGGAGTCGCTTCGGCAGATGGCGCGGGAGGCATTGCCGCGGTTGGCGTCGAACCTGCCGCGACGTGGCGACGCGGACGTCGTCGTCCTCGGGCTCCACGGGGGCAGCGGAGAGGACGGGACGATCCAGGCGATGCTCGAGCTGACCGGCGTCCCGTATACGGGCAGCCACACCCTGGGCAGCGCCCTGGCGATGGACAAGGATCTTTCCAAGGCCTTGTTCCGGCAGGCCGGGGTCACGACCGCCGACTGGCTGATGGCCCCGGCGACGGCATCCGAGGTAGCCTCAAAAATCGGCTACCCGGCGATTGTAAAGCCGTCCAAACAGGGGTCGACCGTCGGGTTGTCTGTGGTGAAGAAGCCCGGCGCTCTTCAGGCGGCGATCGACCAGGCGGCGGATTTCGACGACGAGGTGATGGTCGAACGCTTCATTCCCGGGCGCGAGCTCACGGTAGGCATCCTAGGCGGCGAAGCACTTCCGGTTGGAGAAATCATCCCGAGGCACGAGATTTACGATTACGAGTGCAAGTACACCGCGGGCATGGCCGAGGAGCGATTCCCGGCAGAGCTCACGGCGGAAGAGACGGCGAGAATTCAAGATCAGGCGCGAAGGGCGTTCGCCGCTCTCAAACTCCGCGGGTGTGCGCGCATCGATTTCCGCATGTCGAGCGACAGCACGTTCTATTGTCTCGAGGCGAACACGCTCCCGGGCATGACGAACACGAGTCTCATACCACAGGCGGCCGCCGCGGCCGGGATTTCTTTCCCGGAGTTGTGCGATCGCATCGTGCGCCTCGCGCTCGATGCGCACGCCGACTCGGCGCGCGCGCGGAGAGCGTCGTGAACAGACCATCTGTTCCCACCGCCGCGCTGGCGGGCGTCCCCGCCGGACTCCAGGCGCAAGGCGTTTGGATCGGTCATCGCCAGCTTTTTGTGCGGTTCGCCGCAGAAGCGGAGACCGCGACGATGTACACTGCCGACGCGTTGGCGTCGGAGATCAGACGCGCGATGTCGCGATCGTCTTTCCATTCGATTTCAATCACCGGCCGCGATCCTCTGGCGAACGTCGACTATTTGCGCGACGCCTTCGCCCGGGTGGAAACGGCGTTGCCAGTGATGCTCGATTGCGACGGGCAACGCCCCGAGCAAATTCCGGAACTGAAGAAGATCGTGCGCCTCGCGCAGATCACGCTCGATGGCTCCGGGTCGGAGTCGGCCCACGACCGCGCGTTCGCATCGCTCGCTGCGGCCGCGGCCTCGGACATGCAACATGCGTTGGTACTCAACGTCGATGGGCACACGACCGACGCCCACATGTTGCGGGTCGTGGAGCGGGCGCATGAGACGAGCGGTGCCGCTGCGGTGGTGATCCACCCGAGCGCGGCAACGCCGGTCGACAAGGACCGGCGATGGACGACCTTGTTCGAGCGCGCTGGTGCGCTGCACGGTAACGTTCGCCTCCTCCTCCGGCTTCCACCACCGACCGGCATGCGCTGAGGTCGTTCACGGTGACCGGAACCGCTCATCCTTAGTCGTGTTACTAGAATAGAGACACCTTCACGCGCCTCGAAGCGAACATGTCGTCGCCCGTCGTAACCCCGCCACCGGAATCCGAGCAGTTCAGGCTGACGCCCGCTGTGCAGGCGATCATCGCGCTCAACCTCCTCGTGATGTTGGCGCAAACGGCCGTCGGTTATCCCGACATGCGGTCGTGGCTCGGCTTCGACACGACGGGGTTCCCGGGGCATTGGTGGAGCCCGGTCACGTACATGTTCGTTCACGCGGGGCTGACTCCGCTCCTCGTGAATGCCTATGCCCTATACCTGTTCGGGCCACGAGTCGAGCGGCAATGGGGCTCGGGCGGAGCGTTCGGCAATTCGAATCCGGACGCGCCGCGAACGGTGTCGTGGGGTAGCACCTCGCGGCGCTTCGCCGGTTTCTACCTGCTGTGTGGCCTCGGCGGCGTCGCGTGCCAACTGCTCTTCTTCCGAAGCGGAACGCTGATCGGCGCATCGGCCGCGGTGTTCGGCGTCATGACGGCGTATGCGATGCAGTGGCCCGACGACGAGGTCATGTTCCTCTTCGTCTTTCCCGTACGTGCCCGATCCCTGATGGTCGGCTTGCTCGTGTTCAACGTCGTAATGGGCGTTGCGGGAGCTGACGGCGGCGCCGGCGCGGCTGCCGGGACGAACCTCGCGTATTTCGCGCACCTCGGCGGCGTGTTCGCCGCGTACGTGTACATGCGAATGGTGTCGACGTCGCCGAACATCGACCAGGTGCGTCAGCGCGTCGCCAACCTGCCGGAAGCGGACGAGCCGCCCCGCGCGATTCCGAGAAACCCGCCCCGCCGTGAGCGCGCGGACGAAGTGGACGACGTCGTGGCCAAGAGCAAGGCGACGATCGCCAAACGAATCGTCGCGGCGTCGCCGTCGCCGCGCCGAGCGGAGCCGCGGGCCGACGAGTTGGATCGCCTGCTCGACAAAATCTCCGAACACGGCATCGACAGTCTGACATCCGACGAACGCAGCGCGCTCGAGGAAATGTCCAAGCGTTTTCGCGGCCGCGAGTCCTGATCGTTCGACCGCCGCGACAATCCGAAAAAAGATCCGGTGAAAAGAAAGAGCCCCCCGGGATGTCCCGGGGGGCGATGCCGCCACGCCGTTCTCGCGGCGGCGATGACCAGCGCATAGCGCCGGCCCATTGCCAATATGCGCCTCGGTACTCGACGGCGCCAGCCAAGATTGTTTCCATCCCGGCGTCGTTTCTCAAGCCATGCATGATTTGCACCGAGGTGCGGACGTCATGCATTCTTTGCGTCATGCCACGCCCTGAACTGCTGGAGACGTTTCCCAATCCGTACCCCGATCGCGGCTACGAGATCGCGATGGAATGCGCCGAGTTCACGTCCCTTTGTCCGCTCGGTGGAATTGAGACGGACGCGGCCGAGCTCGAGGCGCTTCAAGGCGGGGCGCCGGATTTCGGAACGATCCGCATCAAATACGTCCCGGCCGCCACCTGCCTCGAGCTCAAGAGCCTCAAGCTGTACCTCTGGAGCTTCCGGAACGACGGAATCTTCTACGAGCGCGCTGTCAACCGAATCCTCGACGACCTCGCGCAAGCAGCGAAACCACAGTGGATGGAGGTGGTGGGTGACTTCAATGTTCGCGGCGGGATCAAGTCGGTCATCACGGCTCGCGTCGGCGAGCGCAAAAATGCGTAGCCCCGTCGGCGTCGCGGTCGCGATGTTCGCGGTCGGCTGCACATCGTCGGGGTCGGCACCCTCGCAGTCGGCCCCCGTGTCGTCAACCGGCGGCCGGCCCGCGGCGATCGCGCCGGCGCTCGACGCGATCCGCGAGACCGACCTACGGCGCGACATGTTCGCGATGGGTGGCGACGCGATGCGCGGGCGGGAAGCT
>Ga0157372_10003110_pt1 | contig 17892 bp, 18 predicted proteins | sample C55metaG_FD_115307 | JGI IMG/M metagenome (GOLD analysis project Ga0157372, IMG submission 115307) | Corn rhizosphere microbial communities from Kellogg Biological Station, Michigan, USA - C5-5 metaG | ecosystem: Host-associated > Plants > Roots > Rhizosphere > Soil | place: USA: Michigan... | reverse complement strand
TGCGGAAAAGGTCATCGCACTTGTTGTGAAAGATTTTGTAGATGTAGGATTTCAGTGACGAATTACCCTGGAATTGATCATTGCCGATACTTTCGATGGCCACCAGGACACTGTCGGAATAAGCATCGAACGCATCCTCTTCCGACAACCGGTGTTTACGCATGCCTTCCCGTATGAAATAAGCGTATTCGCTGAATAAGCTTTCTTCACCCTTTCGTTTATCCAAACCCTTTTGCCGGAGTAGTCCGATTATCTGCCGGTCTGCCTCCTTCAAAGAATGGGAGCCGCGCATAGCCAATCGGTAAGTTTTACTAAAAATATAAAAAATATTTTAAATCCAACAATTTCTGTTTCCCTCACCGGCACAGGCCCCGACTCAATAGTCGAACGTTCAATTTTTATTAACCACCAAGTCTAATCAAAATGAAACAAACAATTTTTCCGGTTGCCGTCCTCCTGTCGGCAGCCCTGATCTCCGGTCAGACATATGCACAGGAAAACAAAGGTCAGACGGACCTGGCGGCGGCCAGGACCTCCAACGCAGCATCCCCGGCCATCGCATCCACAGGCGCCACCCTCCCACACCCCGCCGCCGCCAGTTCGATCAGCATTCGCGCGATCAAAGACTTCAGATCCAGGTTTACAAAGGTCGCCGGCGAACAATGGTCGGTGCTGGACAAAGGCTTCTGCGTCTGGTTCTCGAAAGATGGCGTCAAAGTGCGGGCCTATTACAATTCAAGAGGCGACTGGCAGGCCTCGCTGAAGTACTGCAACGAGTCCCAACTACCGCACTTCGTCCGTGACGTGGTAAAAAGGACGTACTATGATCTCGCCATCACCGCCGTGACCATCGTCGAAGTGCCGGATCACGCGGCGTATATAATGAATCTCGAAGACAGTACGACCCTGAAGGTCGTTCGCGTGAACGAGTTCGGCGAAATGGATATTCTCAAAGACCTGGTCAAATCCAACTGATCGTACCCCTTACCACCCCTTACCCACACGAAGATGCCCCCGAATGGGGGCACCTTTTTTAAACCCGGACCAACGTATCAAAAACTAGCGATCCATTTTCCTTTCGCATCATAAACCGCCCGGCCGCGAATACCCTTCCTGGTGAAATACATCGTCGATCCTTCATTGTTCGGCACCCATCTCGCACACCTGACATCCCGATACCTGAGTACAAAATCCCTGATCACCCGGGCGTGGACACTCGAAACCGGCAGCACGGAATTCCTTCCCGAAATAACTCCTCCAGCCAAAGTCAACAAACCCGCCAAAACAAATAACCGCTTCATACACTAATTCCCCTGTTTCACTTCTTCCACTGACTTGGGCAACAATCCATGCGCTTCCTGGTGGGTCTTGATCAACGCATCGGCATTCGGCGCCTCCGCCAAACACATAACAACCCCCGCTTTCTCATCCACCCAATAATTGAGCAAATTCACGCCATACTTCTTCTGAACAGCCAGGTCCTTCTTATGCGCCCCGGCTACATCAGCAGCCTTCACATTACCCGGACCGAATTCATGTATGTCAAGGTAAAGATTCTTGCCGCCCTTTGCCTTCGCAGCATCCCCCGCACTCACCGGGTAAACATTCGCGGGCAGCAGCCCGTGTGCTTCCGCATGGGTCTTGACAATAGACTCACTGTCAGGAGCCGATGACAGGCAGTATACGTCTCCCTTTGCCGAGTCCACCCAGAATTTTATAAACTTCACGCCATATTTGTCCTCGACAGCGAGGTCCTTTTGATGGGCCTGGGCAACGCCATCATAAGCGACCTTCCCGGCGCCGATATGATGGACATCGATATAGAGTTGACGATCCTGGGCGTGTGCAAGATTCGCGACTCCAATCCCCAGATGCAACAAAATGGCAATAAAATACTTCATTCGAAAAGATTTAAAGATGATTAATATGCCACAAAACTAATCACCCATAAACCCGTCGATTGTAACGATTAGTTCAAATGCTGGTAATTTTTCATCATCCGGCCCGGGCCGCCAGGTAGTCGGTGGGCGACTGGCCATAGCGCTTCTGGAAGCACTTGGTAAAATACGAGGGACTGCTGAAACCCGACTCATAGGCGATCTGCGAGACATTACCCATCTGTCTGTTCAATAAGGAAAGGGCCTCGTTAAGCCGGTAGTCCTTGATAAAGGTCACAGGCGACTTGCCCGTAAGCCCGATCATTTTCCGGTACAGCTGCGGCTTGCTGTACCCCACCACCTTGTTCAGATCGTCCACCTTCAGGTGGATATCGCTCCAGCACTTTTCCGCATGATCCATCAGCCGGGTCAGGAATTGCTCATCTGCCGGCGTCAGACAGCAGATGCCTTTCCGGGTGGCCAAAGGAGCCGGATTCTCCCCATCATAAAGCTCCCTGACCTCGGCCGACACCACGATGTCCTCCCTGCAGGCCATCGCCATCCGCTCCGCCAGCCGGATCGCATCCTCGAAGATCAGCTTCTTTTCCGTCACCGGCATCCCCGTGCTAAGCCCGATCTTCACCTGCAGCCGTTGCCCCTCCCCGCAGTCTTTAAAAGACTTCCGCAGCTCGAAGGCGGCATGAACGGCATAGGATACCTGTTTGAAGGAAATCAAATACCGATCGGGAGATTGCTTCACCATCGCGCCGTCAAAAGCCTTCAACACTTCAGGAACTCCCTGCATAAGCAGCTGGGTTCCAGCCCTGAACAGACCCAGGTCCCCGTTCGGAAAAAAGGCAGGTTTGACATCCATCACCATGATCGCCCGAAAGGCCGGGTCATCGATAACGTTCAATTCGGCGCCACGCGGCTTCACAGGGTCTTCGATCCGCCCCAGGAAAGATTCGACAAGGTCGGTATCCACTTCGATCACCCGGTGCGGCACATCCCCGTGGGCAAAACTGTGCATCTCGCGAATGGCTTCTATATGCGGCGCCTCGATCAGGCAAAAGGCCGTCTTCCGCTTATCGTCGAACCAATAGGTCAGCCCCCTGCACCCGAACTGGGCCTGTACCTTAAGGTCCTCCTGGTGCAAATGCGCAATGGTTTCCGCAGTGACCGCATCCGACACGTCGTGGCGATCCATGAAAATGGGCATAAAAAGGTGTTTGTCACAATTCGCAAATCTCCTGCCGAAATCCAGGCAGGCCGTCAAAAAGGGTCTAAATCCCCGTATACCACGCCCAACCGCTGTCCCCCGGATCGACATACTCGTCCGTCACCACCACCCGCTTCAGATATTTCACGCTCTTGTACCCAATCTGCGTCTCTACCCTTAACCGCAAGGGCGCCCCATGCTGTACCGGCAACGGCTTGCCGTTCATTCCATAAGCAAGCAGGGTCTGCGGATGAAAGGCATCGATCATATCGATACTGTCCAGGTACCCGTCGAAGGCATAAAAGTTGACAAATCGCGCGGTCGGGTAGATGCCCGCATGTTGCAGCAACTGGCTCAGCGGGACCCCCGTCCACTCCCCAATCGCACTCCAGCCCTCTTCGCAGCTATGCCGCGTGATCTGGGTGCGCACCGGCAGACGCTGCAGGTCCGCCAGGGAATATTGACGGGGCCGGGCCACCCGCCCTTCCACCGATAGGTTCCAGTCCGAAAAATCGTGACGCCGGGTCAGGGCGTAGTCCTTGCTGAAGGTCGTACTCTTTTCATCCCCGGGATCGATCGTCCCCACCGCCGGGAAGGAGGTGATATCGCCCCTCGAATATTCCTTCGCCAGGGCCCGCTTCGACAGCAACGCCCGCTGCGCTTCGTAGGTAAAATTGTCCCCCGCCCGAAGGATGCTGCCATAGGTGGGCATCGCCGGCGATTTGACGGTCCGGTACAACAGGTAGCTGCCCAGCGCAGTAATGCCGGTTATCAGCGCCGTCCTCCGGGTGATCAGTTGCTTTTTCTTCATGGCGGTTGGCGGTTTATGGTACAATTAAGATTCGATCGTCATGGCCCGCAGGTGCTTCCGGAAACCCGACCGCACGATCATGGCGACATGGACCAAAAGGAACAGGATCAGCAGGACAGCACAAAAGAAATGAAGGGTGCGGGCCGATTGGGCGCCAAAAAAAAGGGTCAGCAGCCAGGGGTTGGAGGCCGTCACGGCCGGCGACATCGTCAGCCCGGTCAGCACGGTAACCGGGACGAGAAAGAACAACACCGCGCAATAGCTCAGCTTCTGCAGCACGCCATACCGCGGCCCCTTCACAAAATCGACCCGCCGGCGAACATGGTCCAAAAGATCCCGGGCAACGCCCCTGAAACTCATCTCCCGCCGGCCCGGCAGGAGATTCCGCCGCACATGCTGGGTATACAAAGCAATGAACAGGTAAATCAAACCCGTCGCCACCAGGATCCACGCGTTGAGAAAATGGAGGCTCCTGCCCCAGCCATTCTGGTTAAAGATATCGTAGGTCCTGCCCTCGCCCGTCCATCCACCATGATGATAGTTGCGGCTGACCGGCAGTTCGAAAAGGGCCGGCGTCAGGTCATTCCCCACCTGGCCCCAATAAAGTCTCGGATGCACCATCAGGATCTCCACCCCCGAAAAAACCAGTAGCAGAAAGCTGATCGTCCCCACCCAATGGGTCATTTTAACCCACGGTCGATGCCCCGCAGGCGCGGGCCGTATGGCGTCAGTCGGGAGGGGTAGCATAATTAAAGCGGAATATCTAAATATACGCCAAATCCCCCAATGCTCATATACTCTTTTGTCCCAGCTACTCCTTCACCCAGTCCTCCCTTAAGGTCGCGAAGCGACCGGATACGGCTCCTCCCCCTTCGCCGCAAACCAAAGGATCCTATTCATCAACGCATCATCCCCCCCGTCCACATCCTTGAACGCCTGAGTCGCCGATGCCCGCGCAAAACTCGCCGCCTTCCCCTTCAACTCCGCCACCGGCCTATTCATCCGGTCCAACGGCACCTGGTTATCCACATGAGAAAAAGCGACCCCGGACGACCGCTCGGCAGAAAAACAATCGAACATCGGCAACGCCGTCGCATCGATCACATTCATCGGCGGCAGACCAAGGATCTGCTCGATCGTCCGCACCATCCCCGTCTGGTTATAGTTCGTATGAATAGCCCGGCCAAACACCGAATAAGGACTGAGCACAAGCCCCGTCGTCCGATAGGGTGAGATATGATCCCAACCCGACTGCGAGTCGTCCTCCGTCACAAAGACCACCGTATTTTCCCAGTACCGGCTATGCGTAATAACATCGATGATCCGGCCAAGAGCCAGATCATTGTCCGCAACCATCGCCTGCGGCGCCGGGAAATTCGGCGAAGTCCCCGCCGTATGATCGTCCGGCAAAGACACGACCATCAGATCCGGCAAAGAATCTCCAACAGCCTGCTCGGCCCGCTTCCAATCCCTGATAAAAATATCCGCCCGCAGTTGATCCGTGAACACGATATTATCGCAATCCGGGTAGTCGGGCGAAATGATCGGCCGAAGCCGCCCGATCGTCGTCGTATTATAAAATCCCTGGTCCCGATGCTCCTGCCATCCCCGGTAGATATCTTCCCACTTCAATTTCTCCTCATAATGCGTCGTACACGCCTCCCCATACACCCGCACCCTTTTCCCACGGTCCAACGCATTGTTCCAGATAAACCCATTCCGGTTATACACAAGCGCATCATCCTGCCTGTGCGGATAGCTCCGGAACCACGCACGAACGCTCTTCTCCACATAATCCGACACCATCGCCGCATCCGCCCACTGAGGCCCCTCCGCCGAACACTTGCCAGCCGCATAGTAATTGTCCAGCAGCGAGAACGTCGACGCCAGCCGGTGTTGGTTCGGCGTCACGCTGTCGCCATAGATACAAAGCCCCGGCGCACCCCGTCCCAATTTCATATCCCCAAACACCTGGTCATAGGTCTTATTCTCCTTGATGATATAGACCACATGCTTGAACACCGAAGGCTCCCCGATCCGCTCGGGAACAGGCTTTGGCGCCACCCCGGCACGCGGCGCGCGGTTCGTCAGCGCCAGGCGAAACAGCAGGCTCTGCTCCCGCACCTGCTCCGTAAAATTCTTCAGCTTCTTATCGTCAGGCACCGGGATGATGCTCATCGACCCCAGCTCCTGGTGAATAGTATAAGCCATCCGCATAGAATCGTCGACCAACGTCGGCGCAAGCGCCAGCATCCCCGAACCCTCCGCCTCGATATTCGCGACATACAGCGTACTCCGAAACAAAGCAACGCCCCCGGGGTAAGCCTCCGTCGGAATATATCCCCCAACCAGGCTCTTACCGTGACCATGTGTCGCCACATCCGAACCCAATTGAACCACGCAAAGCGCGTTGTCAAACCCGTTCGCCACATACAAAGTCGTCCCCGAAGCATCCAAAGAAAGCGCATTCGGACTGCTTCCATAATAAGTGATGCTGCCCCCAAAAAGCCCGACGGGAATCGAATCCGTCACAATCCCACGCCGCACATCGAACACGCTGATATTATCGCTGTTTCCGTTACAGATATAAAGGAAAAGACTGTCCGGGCTGCACACGATAGCATTGGGATGCAACCCAACCCCCACCTCGCCAAGGGCCCCACCGGTAAAAGCATCGATAACAGACAAACTCCCACGTGCCGTCGCCCCCGTCACCGGGCTCGTATAAGCGTTCCCCCAAGGGGTCCCCGCCGTCTCAGGACTGGCCTCAGTAACCCGCGGACCCGCCCAGTTCGTCACATACACCTTGTTATCCACGATCCGCAACCCATATGGAGCCACCCCGGTTGGGACACTCCACACGACCGACCGATCCGCAAAACGCACCTTCATCAATCGATTATTCCCATTGAGCACCACATACAGAAAGGGCTCGCCACCCTCCATCTGTACCGCGATATCATTAGGCAGCGCCGTCACCGCGGGCCATTCCGCATTCACCGCCAGATGGGTCACATTCCGCACGGCCGTCCCATCCCATTCCGCCACCATCAACGCCGACCGCCGCGTATTCCCCGCTCCCCAAACGATATACGTACGACCGGAAAAAGTAAAGCTCTTAATCCCCGAATACGTACTCATCAGGTCACGCACCGCAGGATCATTCACAAAATTCCAGTGAGCCACCCATTTATGGCTCCGCGTGTCCAGGACATCGACACCATACCGCTCTTCCAGCACAAGATGCTGGCTGTCGGGCAGGATCGCAAAATCCAGCGCATGGTTTTCCTGCGAGGGGTCGCCAAACCTGAGTACTTCTCCCGCCGACTTGATCCATCGATTGTACGGCATCACGGTATGCGCGCCGCGCCGGCCCTGCGTGCTATCGTCATAGGCCGTCCGAAAACTTCCCGCTTCCTGCCCAAAGGCGATCCCGATAAATAACAAAAAACAAAAGGTGCTGACTAAATTCTTAACCATGTTGCTGATCCTTTTCAAGAAAGAATAAAAAGATATCCGTCGTCGCCGGTTGCCGGCCCATTGCGCGCAACATATGCGCCACCTGCCCCCGGTGATAAGTTCCGTGATTGACTACCTGGTAAAAGGTCTGCCAGAAAGGCTGCGTCACATGCAATCCCTTGCCCGTGATAAAAAACACCGGCCGGTCCGGACCCGACGCCAGCCACTGCTTCGCCGACGCCACCATCTCGTGCAGTTGCGGCCGGAAAAGCCGGTCCAGGCTCTCATAGCCCTCGACCCGGTAATGCGCCGGGATCTCGGCAATAGGCACACCCTTCCACCGCTGCAGCCAGCGATAATCGCCCTCCAGGATGTGCTGGTACAATGCCTTTAAGGTAGGAAAGCTGCTGCGGGTATCGATATTCCATTCTTCCGCCGTCAGCGTGGGCAGCACCTCGAGCAGTCGCTTGTGCGCCCATAGATGATAGTCGATCAGATCAGAAAGGTTCTCCATAACGAAACGCAAGATACAGGGTTATACCCGCATTTTTCATTAACTTAACACAACCACCCCCGCAAAAGCCATAAACATCGCCACATGCACCTCGACGCACGCCACCTGCCCGATCACACCCACATAGAAGGAGATATCTGCATCGTCGGCTGTGGTCCCGCCGGCCTCAGCATCGCCATGGAATGGGAAGGCACGCCCTTCAAAGTGATCCTGCTGGAAGGCGGCGGCTTCGACTACGACGACAAAATGCAGGATCTATACGCCGGTCAAACCACCGGCCAGCGTTACTACCCCCTTCGCTCCACCCGCCTGCATTATTTTGGCGGCACCAGCAACCACTGGGCCGGCTTCTGCTCCACCTTCGATCCCATCGACTTCGAAAAAAGAGACTGGGTCCCCAAAAGCGGCTGGCCGATCACGTCATCGGACCTCGATCCTTATTATGCGCGGGCCCAAAAAGTACTCGACCTCGGTCCCTACGAATACAATGTCCAATACTGGCAGCAGCTCGATCCATCTCTAAAGTCCCTGCTGACTCCAAACGAAACAGTTTGGAATAAGGTCTGGCAGTTCAGCCCGCCGACCCGGTTCGGTACAAAATATGGGGACGCAGTCCGAAAATCCCGCAACATTCACCTCTACACCTATAGTAATCTAACGGAGATAACCACCAATGAATCCGTCAGCGCCATCGAAAAGCTCACCGTTCGCAACCTGGCGGACAAGACACACACAATAAAAGCCCGCCGCTATATTCTCGCCTGCAACACGATACAGAACGCCCGCCTCCTCCTCGCCGCCTGTCCCCAGGCGCCCAAAGGCCTCGGCAACGATCACGACCTCGTCGGCCGCCATTTTATGGAACACCTCGAGATCCAGTCCGCCTGGCTCTACCTGCCACGCCCGGAGGCAATGAAGCTGTATACGTTCTCCAGCGGCAGCACCAAAATGCGCTGCGAATTGGCCATCACGGCTGCCGCCCAGAAACAATACCGCATCCTCAATGGCACCTGTTCCTTTTTTCCCGCCGAGCTCGCCAAAGGCATGAAGTCCCAGATCGAAATTTGGAACACCGACGACCCGAAAAAAAACGAAGATCAAATGAACTCCATGTGGGATTCTCACGAAAAGAAAGCCGCCAGGGTATCAGGTTACAACGCCTTCGAACTGAAGACCCGTATCGAACAATCTCCCAACCCCGACTCGCGTATCACCCTCATGCCCGAACGCGATCAGCTCGGCATGCCCCGCGCCCAGCTCAACTGGGCCCTGACACCCCTCGAAAAACACAGTATCCGCACCTTCTATCAGCTCGTCGCCCGGCAAGTCGGCCAGCAAGGCGTAGGCCGCATAAAGCTCATGGACTATTTGCAGGATCCCAACGACCCGTCCTGGCCCGACTTCACCAGCGGCGGCTGGCACCATATGGGAACGACCCGCATGAGCAACCATCCTCAGACCGGTGTCGTCGACGCCAATTGCAAACTCCACGGCGTCTCCAACCTCTATATCGCCGGCGCCAGCTGCTTCGTCACTGCAGCCGCACCCAACCCCACCCTGACCATCGTTGCGCTCAGCCTCCGTCTTTCCGACCATCTCAAAAACTTGAGCCACTCAGACAAGTAAATTGAGCCATAAGGGAAATGCACACCCCCGCCCCGGGTCCGATCTTTGTGTCGTTAAAAAAAAGGAAACAATGACAACAATAGCAAAGATAGCCCTCGGCAAAGGGGGCCCGCTCGTCTCGAAGCTCGGATTAGGCTGTATGCGCATGTCACCCGTCTGGGGCTCCAAAGCAAAAGATGAAGCCGAAAGCATCGCCACCATCCAGGCGGCCCTCGACAACGGCATCAATTTCATCAACACCGGCGACTTCTACGGCAGCGGCCACAACGAGCTGCTGGTAGGCAAAGCCATCAAAGGCAGAAGGGACGACGCCTTTATAAGCGTCAAGTTTGGCGGCCTCGTCGATAGTGGTCGCTTCCTCGGCCTCGATCTCCGTCCCACATCCATCCGCAACTTCATCAACTACTCCCTCGTTCGCCTGGACATAGACACCATCGATCTCTATCAACCCTGCCGGCTCGACAATTCGGTCCCCATAGAGGACGTCATAGGGACCGTCGCCGATCTCATCAAAGAAGGCAAGGTGCGTTACCTCGGCGTGTCCGAGATCACCGCAGAGCAGCTTCGAAAGGCGCACACCATCCACCCCGTATCCGCCCTCGAAATAGGCTATTCCCTCGCCGAGCGCGGCATTGAAAAGGAATTGCTTCCCGCCGCCCGGGAGTTGGGTATTGGGGTGGTCGCCTTTGCGAACACCGCCGAAGGGTTACTCACCGGCGATTTGCAGGCCCCCCTCGCAGCCGATGACTACCGCAACCATTTCTCGCGATTCCAGGGCGAGAACCTGAAGAACAATCTCGCAAAGGTCGAAGTGTTGAAGACCATGGCGAAAGAAAAGGGGTATACCCCGACCCAGCTGGCCATCGCCTGGGTGAACCAGCAGGGGGAACAATTCATGCCGCTGGTCAGCATGAGCAAACGGTCCCGGCTGCCGGAGAATATGGATGCCATGGGGATCACCTTCACCCCGGAAGAAAAAAACACCCTGAATACCCATTTCGCACCCGGCGCGATCACCGGCGGCACCTACCTGCAGCGCTAGAAAATTCAATATCTTTATACGGTGACAAATTCTGCCGAAATAATGCCCGGGGTCATTTTCTACGCTTTTCTTTCGGCGATGCGAAAGGAAAAAGTAGGCTTCCATGGACATAACACCCTGGTCCTGCAGGTCTCGGGACAAATGGCCCTGGAAACCTCGACCGAAAAGATCACGACCCACCCCGGCGCGATGCTGCTGATCCGTAAAAACCAGCTGGCCCAGCTCACGAAGCTCCCATTACCGGGGGAAAATTATCAATCGATCGTCATATGCCTCCAGGAAGATTTGCTCCGGCAGATCGCCCTGGAAGAGCATATCGAAGTAAGTCACCGCTACGTCGGCCCGTCCAACATCCTTTTACCGGCAAACGACTATCTGCGCGGATATTTCCAATCCGTGTTACCCTATATTCAACACCCCGAAGAAAAGTTAACGACCGCGCTGGGCCTGCTGAAAGTAAAAGAAGGCGTCCAATTGCTGCTGCACACGATGCCGGCTCTAAAAGAATTCTTATTCGACTTCTCGGACCCCTACAAGATCGATCTGGAAAAATTCATGCTCAGCAACTTCCACTTCAACGTCCCCGTCGAAAAATTCGCGCAACTCACCGGCCGCAGCCTCGCCGCCTTCAAACGCGATTTCCAAAAGCTATTCGGCATGGCGCCCCGCCAATGGCTGCAGGAACGACGCCTGACCGAAGCCCGCCACCTGATAGAAAAGAAGAACAAGAAACCCTCCGCCATCTATTTGGACCTCGGCTTCGAAAGCCTCTCCCATTTCTCCCATTCCTTCAAGAAAAAGTTCGGCAAAGCCCCCACCCTCAGTTCGGATTCCGAAATTCACTAGGCGATTTCCCCGTCTTCGCCTTAAAGATCTTCGTAAAATGAGACGGGTGCTCAAACCCCAGCTCATACGCAATCTCGCTGATCGAATGCGGTGTCCCCGACAGCAGCGACTTCGCCCGATCGACCAGTTCCAGGTGAATATGCTCCAACGTGCTCTTACCCGTGAACCGCTGCAAAAGATCGCTAAGATAAGAAGCAGACAGATGCAACTGTGACGCGAAATACCCAACAGAAGGTATGCCCGCCTCGATGAGACTGTCCTGCGCAAAATAGTCTTTCAACAGCCGTTCAAATCGCTGCACGACATCGGAATTCACCTTGGCCCGGGTATAGAACTGCCGGTCATAGAACCGGGTGCAATAATTCAGCAACAGCTCGATCGTACTCACCAGCACGCTCTGGGTATGCTTGTCGATCGGCAGCAGGATTTCCCGCGAGATCTTGTCGACACAGTCTTTGATAACCGAAGCCTCTTCATCGGATACATGCAACGCCTCATTGACTTCATAATGAAAAAACGTATAGGAAGACATCCGCGCCCCCAGATTCGTACCATGAAGCAGGTCCGGATGAAAGAACAGGGCCCAGCCCTCATCGACCCTGACATTGGGCCCCGGACCGATCACCTGGCCCGGGGCGGTAAACAAAAGCGATCCCTGCCTGAAATCATATTGCCCCTTGCCATAATGAAGCAGCCCTTCAAACCGCTTGCACGAGATGGTATAGAACCCAAACCGGTACAAGGCATCTGTCTTCGGCCGCTTGGCATAAAAGTCGGTGTGGTCGATCACACTGATCAACGGATGCCGCGGCGGCGCATATTGCACCAGCGCATGCAGATCACTTATGGATTCCAGATCGATATAATCCCTCATATTCCCGTTTGTGTTATCATCATTTTTTTGAAGGCGACGTCGTCGAGCTGAAGCCGCATTTCCAACAGCGGCGCCGCATCATGTCCCACCGGAAAGCGCAGCTTCTCGCTTCCATCTGTCGCCGCCGCAAAGACAACATCCGCCACCTCGCCGATGTTCTCGGACATAGGCCAATGCTCCAGCCGCCCCACAAAGTTATCATAAGGCGCCGCATATTCGGTAATGCTTCCAGCCCCATAAAAACCCATCGAACGTCCCGCAAAATTGGTCTTATAACCGCCTGGTTCAACGATCTTTAACCGTATCCCCAAAGGGTTAAGCTCATATTGCAGCGATTCGGTGAGCCCTTCCACCGCAAATTTAGTGGCATGATACAAGCTACAGAAAGGAAAGGTCACCCTGCCACCCACCGAAGAGACATTGATGATCACCCCCGATCTCCTCGCCCGCATTCCCGGCAGCACCGCCTTTGTGACGTCGATCAACCCAAAGAAGTTGACCTCGAATTGCTCGCGAATCACCGTGTCCGGGGCAGCCTCCAATGCACCCAACGTGCCATAACCGGCATTGTTGACCAGCACATCGATCCCCCCGAATTGCCGCTCCGCCGCCGCCACAGCCGCAGCTATGCTCGCCTTGTCGGTCACATCCAGCCGGGCCTCTAACACGCCGGCCAGATCCGAAAAAACGCCGTCAGGCGAACGCATCGTCGCCACGACATTCCAGCCTTTTTCATGAAACAAACGAACAGTCTCCTTGCCAAACCCGGAAGAAGCTCCGGTAATAAATACGGTCTTTTTCATAATTTCTCTTTTGTAGCCACAAAGCTCCGACGCCGCGGCCACCCGTATTTATAGGTTTCTTGGCAAGGCTTATAAATTTCTTAGATCGCCCCTCCGCCAACTCAAAGACTCGCAAACTGATACCGCACCACGCTCCAAAATTCATCCAGCGCAACCCTACAACCCCTCCAACACCTCAATAATCGCCGCAACCATCTCCCTATCCGGCGCCTTCCCGCTAAACCCCTCCGGCAAAATAGCCCGAAACTCCCCCGCATCATCCCGCTCCAGCGTCACCTCAACGCTATCCACATCCACAAAGAACCGCAACCCATACTGCCAGGCCTGGACCCGAGCAGTAAAAGTCCGCTCCACCCCCCGTACATCCACCGGAATTTCAACCGTTTGTTCCATGGCCCGAAAGATACTAAATTCGCAGACAGCGCCGTCGGATATCAAGCCGAGCATCCCGCCTGGGCCGTTGGTACCTTCGACCAATTCACTTACCGCCCGCCTCATCAGCATAGACACCACGCAATGCCGGGTCATCTACTATGTCCCCGGAGGCCCCCCAATCAGCGCAACAGATATTTCACTATGACACCGGCCGCAGCCAAACCCAGGAAAATCCCCTCAAAAATCATATGCAAGGCGCAACCCCACCGTCGAATAATGCACGCCAAAAGCCCCACCCGGAGAATAAGCCCCGCCAGAACCCAGGCCACCGCCTTCCACCTCATTCTGCTTCCACCCCGCATACTTCAACTCCAACTCAAGCGCCCTCTCCAGTATAGCCCCCACACCACCCCCGTACCAAAAAGAAGTGCCAAGCCTGTCAGCCCCAAACCCAGGCCCCGCCTTCCCATGAATATAAACCGAATGGGTCAGATACAGCTTCACCCCTCCCATCAACGGCCAGTATTTAAAGTCAGGGGATTTAACGCGGTCGACGGTATTCCCAAAATATTCTATAAATCCAAAATTGAGGGTAATCCCCACCCGGGTGCCGGGTTTATATTCCCCTTGCAAAGAGGCGCCAAGACCAATAGTGGAATAATCGTGAAAGTGGCCTAGCGGAAGCGCCGATTCTACCCCCGCACTCCAGATCCACTTCTTATCCGCATTCAAAGAGTCCTGCGCATGAGCGACCGAAAAAGCAGCAAGCAGTAGAAGAAAGGCAAACTTTCTCATTGGAAATGCCGAAGCAATTTTGCAGCTACCGATGCAATTATTGCACCCCGGCCCGGCGAAAACCATTTTTACCTAAATTGCCCAAAATAGCCATATGCAAGACCTCTCCGAAATTCACCATTTGATCAGCGACCTCTTCACCTGGCCCAAAAAGCCGGCCGACTGGGAGCCATACAAACTAACCAAAGAGCAGGTCGAATTCTTCAACGAGTACGGCTATCTCGCAAACATAAAACTCCTGGACGAAGCACAAATCGACCGGCTAAAAGCCGAACTGGAGCCGATCATGGATCCCAGTCATCCGTCGAACGGATTATATCATGAATTCCACAGCAACGAATCCGCCAACCCCGACAAAGTCTTATTCCACGCCCTCGGCGCCTGGCGTATCACCAAAGGATTTCATGATGTACTATGGAACCCGGCGTTTGTAATGGCCGCAAGCCAGCTACTCGGAAACAAGGCAGTCCGCTTCTGGCATGACCAGCTCTTTTGCAAGCCCGCCAAGCACGGCGGGGTCGTAGCCTGGCACCAGGATTACTCTTATTGGACCCGCACAGGACCGCTACAACACCTCACCTGCTGGGTGGGCCTGGACGACGCAACAAAAGAGAACGGCTGCCTGTACTACGTCCCAAAAAGCCACAACTGGGGCCTGCTCGACAAGCCGGCGCTGGCAGGCGATATGGAGGGACTAATGCAGCATTTAACGAAAGAGCAAAAGGAAGAATTCAAACCCATCCCCATCGAGCTAAAAAAAGGCCACGCCGCATTCCATCATCCCCTGATGGTGCACGGCTCCTACGCCAATTCCTCGCCCCGCTCCCGACGGGCCTTCGTGACCAACGTATTCGCCGACGGTACCGAATCCAAATCAAACGACGAGCTTCTCAAAGGCGTACCCGTGATAAAGGCCGGCCACAAAATGCAGGGACAGTTCTTCCCGCTGCTGTTCTCAGGGGTATAAAAGGTATTTCTTCCGGAGTTGCCTGTAATTGCTAAGCCCAGGCTCCCAGGTCCGGCGGATCTCCGCCTCGCTCATCCCCGCGGCGATCTGTTCCTTAAAGGCCGTCGTACCCGCCAGTTTGTTGATATCCCCCATTTCCTTGCTTTGGTGATAGTCGAAGAATTTCTCTTTGTGGGGATAGGCCTTGTAGAATTGCATCATCCACGATATATTGATCTTCCCCGTCTTGCGTAGGCTGTCGGCGTTAACGCCGCGCAGGTCCAGCCCATAACAAGCCTGATCCTGGTGAAGCGGCGTCTCGGCCATCCCCGGAATACTAACAGGCGTAAACGAAAAAGAGTAGGCACTCTTCAACTCGGGATTGCCAAGAACAGTGAACGGCATATGGGTCCCCCGCCCCTGGCTGATGACAGTCCCCTCAAACAGACACAGCGAAGGATAAAGCAGCACGGATTGCTGCGTATTTAAATTAGGGGACGGGCTTACCGGCAGCTCATAATAGAAGGAATGAGCATAATTCTTCACAGGAATGATGGTCAGCTTACACTGCTCCTTATTCGGCAACCAGCCCTCCCCATTGATCATCTTGGCGAATTCCCCGATCGTCATCCCATGCACGATAGGCACTGGAAACTGCCCAATCCCGGACTTAAGCGACATGTCCAGTATGGGACCATCCACAAAGCCATTCGGATCGGGCCGGTCGAGAATAAGAAGTTCCTTATCCGACTCGGCGCAGGCTTCCATAATATTGCGCAGGACATTGATATTGGTGTAAAACCGGCAACCCACATCCTGCAGGTCGAAGATCATGATATCGATCGCGGCCATATCCTCCCTGGACGGTTTACGCTTGGAACCATAGAGCGAGATGATGGGGATGCCCGTGGCCGAATCGACCTCGTCGGACACCTTGGCGCCGGCGCTGGCCTTACCGCGAAATCCATGTTCGGGACCAAAGATTTCCCGAATGTCAACTTTCAATGAGTGCAGGCTGTCCACTAAAGACCGGTCACCAATGATACTGGTAGGATTGCCCAGGATACCCACCCGTTTGCCCTTTAAGTAAGGAAGATAGGCGCTCGTTTGATCGGCCCCGGTGATGATGGGCTTGGGCTTGGGCGGGAAGATAACAGTAAAAATCGCAATAAAAAGGGTAACCATGGAGGAAAGATACGAAATTGCCTATCTAAATCGAATAGATGATGAACGTCAAATTTTCGCTGACTTTGTTTTTTATTATGGTGGCGGCGTCCGCGATCGGCCAGGGATTACGCGGCACGATCCTTCACATGGATAGCGTGTTCTTCAACGCCTATAATAGTTGCGACATGGAGACCCAGACCCGTTTGATCTCCGACAGTGTCGAGTTTTACCACGACCACAGCGGGTTGACGACCTCGAAGCAAGAATTGCTGAAAGGGATAAAAGAGAACATCTGCGGCAAGGTCACCCGGGTGTTGGACAAAGAAAGCGTTGAGGTGTACCCGATCCCGGGGTTTGGTGCCGTGGAGATCGGCTACCACCGTTTCATCAACCACCAGGAAAGCGAAAAGCCATCAGGCCCTGGCCGGTTCGTCATCTTCTGGCGGCAGAAAGATGGCCAATGGCAGCTGTACCGCATCGCCAGCATGCATGCGGGAAGCTAGCGCTTGCTCCCAAAAAACAAAACATCCGTCGCCCCCGAACGCGCAACGGCGATATCAAGCACTCCATCCTCATTGAGATCCCCAACGGCAAAACCATAAACTGTACCATCCGAATCCCCAAAACGAACGGTCTTAAAATTGCGCCCCGTCCCATCATTATAAAATACGGTAGAAGGCGATCCTACATGACCGACAAGGATATCGGGCTTTCCATCTTTATTCACATCGGAAATGGCCAGCGCATAAGGAACAGCTTTCGCATCCGCCAAAACAATACCCGCTGAAAAGCTCCGATCCCTTTGTCCAAAATAGAGATTAACCCCCTTGAATTCATCGATCGTCACAATGTCAGCGAACCCATCCCCATTAAAATCCGCTACCGCCGCCATCCGGATGGTCGCATTTGGGGGCCCAAACGGGACTCGCCGGGTGTCCGGATAAGCCATCTCCGAGCTACCAAGGTATACATAACTCTGCCCACTGTCCCGATAAGGTACGACAAGGTCCACAAAACCATCCTGGTTAATGTCCGCAGGATAGATAGTCGTAGCAGGGTAAGGCGCAAAGGCGATGCAATTCCCGTCGAATTGCCCCTTTCCCTTATTCAGGCAGATATAATTCGAGGTCTTCCCCACATCACCCCTGTTCGCCAGGATAAGATCCGGCAGTCCGTCGCGATTGATATCCGCGACGGCCAGGTTCCGGGTCGGCCAATCGGGAAGTCCAAATTCAGACGCAACGGCAAAATTGCCCTTCCCGTCATTGAGATAAACCAGCTTCCGATCCGGGTTATCGTTACTAACGGCAACATCGAGGGACCCATCCCCATTAAAATCAGCCAGCCCCCCGGTATAGGAGCGATCCGCCACCGTCCCCAGGTCATAAGCCTTCCGGATCCCGCCCTTTCCGTCACCCAGCAACACCCGGTCGATCATCGGCCAATGCCTTCCCTTCACCAACACGATGTCAAGATGCCCATCCCCATCCAGATCCCCACAACTGATATTCGCCGTCGTGTCAGGTGTCGCCTCAAGC
>Ga0157372_10003109_pt1 | contig 17892 bp, 26 predicted proteins | sample C55metaG_FD_115307 | JGI IMG/M metagenome (GOLD analysis project Ga0157372, IMG submission 115307) | Corn rhizosphere microbial communities from Kellogg Biological Station, Michigan, USA - C5-5 metaG | ecosystem: Host-associated > Plants > Roots > Rhizosphere > Soil | place: USA: Michigan... | reverse complement strand
TCATTGCGATCGAACTCGATCACCATGGAGGGAGCCGTCTCGTCGGCCTGTACCTGCTTGCCATCTTCCTTGTTGAGATGACGGTTGGGAGCGAAACCTTCCAACCCGTAAGGCAGTTGCACGATAGCACCCTTTTCATCCTTACGGATGACCAGGCCTTCATGCACGGAGCCAACGGCGAAAGTTTCTTCCAGCGCATTCCAGGGATCTTCTTCCAGTTGTTTGTGACCCAACTGCAACTTGCGGTTGGACTGGTCGATACCCAGGATCATCACATCGATATGCTGACCCACCTTCGTATATTCGGAAGGATGGTTGAAGCGCTTCAGCCAGCTCAGATCGCTGATATGGATCATACCGCCGATGCCGGGAGCCAGCTCGACAAACACGCCATAAGGAGTGATATTCTTTACCAGGCCGTTGTGCTTGCTGCCAACAGGGAACTTCTGCTCGATCGTATTCCACGGATCTTCGCTCAGCTGCTTGATGGACAGGCTCATCTTGCGGGCGTCCTTGTCCAGCGTAACAACCTTCGCCTGGTGCTCGTCGCCCAGTTTGAAGAATTCCTTCGCGTTGATCGGCGTGTTCGCCCAGGTGATCTCGCTCACGTGAACCAGACCCTCTACGCCGGGCATGATCTCCAGGAACGCACCATAATCTTCGATATTGACTACACGGCCCTTCACGATCTCGCCCTCTTTAATAGTCTCAGGCAGCACGTCCCACGGATGCGGGGTCAGTTGCTTCAGACCAAGGCTGATACGCTTCTTGCCGTCGTCGAAATCCAACACCACCACCTGCAGCTTCTGGTCCAGCTTCAGCACCTCGCTCGGATGGCTGATACGTCCCCAGCTGATGTCGGTGATATACAGCAGACCGTCCAGACCGCCAAGGTCCATGAACGCGCCAAAATCGGTGATATTCTTGATCGTACCCTCGAGGACCTGTCCCTTCTCCAGCTTGGAGATTATCTCCGCACGTTGTGCTTCGATATCGCTTTCGATAAGGGCCTTGTGGGATACAACGGCATTCTTGATCGCTTCGTTGATCTTCACGACCTTGAACTCCATCGTCTTGCCGACAAACTGATCGTAATCGGTAACAGGCTTCACGTCGATCTGGCTGCCCGGCAGGAAAGTCTCCATACCGAACACGTCGACGATCAGGCCGCCTTTGGTCTTGCTCGTAACGGTACCCGTAACCACTTCGCCGGTCTTGTGTACTTCCACGATCTTCTCCCAGGCACGAGTGATCCGCGCTTGCTTGCGGCTGAGATGCAGATGACCTTCCCGGTCTTCTTTCTCGACAACCATCACTTCCACTTCGTCACCCGTCCGCAGATTCTGCAGGTCACGGAATTCGTTCAGGGAAACGAGACCATCGCTCTTGAACCCGATGTTCACCACCACGTCGGTCTTCGTCACGCCAACGACCAGGCCCTTGACCAGCTCGCCATCGGTGATGGATACGAAGGTGTTCTCATACACCTTGTCGTACTTTTCCTTCTCTTCCTTGGTGTAAACGGCAACATTGCGCTTGTCAATGCTCCAGTCGAAATCATCATGTGCAGTTTGCACGGGCACAGGTGCTTTTGTTGTCGCTGTAGCCCCGGCAGCAGCAGTCGCCACCTCCGCGGTCTCCTGTGATTCAGCGTTTGAGTTAACAATATTGTTTTCAGACATAATAAAACCCCGAGTTTTTTGATCGGGGCTGCAAATATACAACAATTCTACGAGAGTCACATAGGTTGGCCCTCAGGCCCGATCACCCCTGTCCACGCATTGGCCAGCTTCTTCTGCAAGGTCCACCGAAACCCGAACGGATCCCAAAAAGACCCCTGCCGGTACCCATATTCAAAGTCCTTCATCGGCTCAATAAGTCGCGCACCCGCCGCTAAAGCCTTGTCCATCAACGAGTCTGGATCATCCAAAAAAAGCCCCAATTCCACCGTCGTAGTCGCGGCCGTCTCCGGCGCCCCCTCATGAAGATGAAAAAGAGCCCCCTGTAACGACAACTCCGCCACGTGGATCGACCCGTCCTCATTTTTCACCAGGAGCACCTCCTCCACGCCGAAGGCGTTCTTATAAAACTCCAATGCCGGAGCCACCACTTTCAGCTTCAACAAAGGTGCAAATGCCGTCATATCTTAAGTTGTTGATTCCAAAGCGCGTATAGAATCCGCCACCACCCACCCGCTCGTCCACGCATGCTGGAAATTAAACCCGCCGGTCACCCCATCCACATCCAGTATCTCCCCCGCAAAGTACAGCCCTGCCACCTTCTTACTCCCAAAATTCGCATCCACCTCCGAAAGCCGCACTCCCCCGGCCGTCACAAACTCCTCCTTAAAGGTCGTCTTTCCCTTCACTGTAAAGGTAGCCGCACAAAGCAACCCCGCCAAGCGATTTTGATCCCGAATGGGCAGATCCGCCCACCGGATGTCCGCTTTGACCCCCGAAATGCCAAGCCAATACTCCCAAAGCCGCCTGGGCAGCCCCAACGGCGGCCCGGAACTCACCATCCGGGACGCCCATTCATATCGCAGCTCCTGCAGCCGGTCCCGTACCTCCTGCTCGGAGAATTCCGGCAGCCAGTTGACGACGATCGAAAACCGGTATTCCCGCGCCGCCAGCTCCCGCGCCCCCCAGGCCGACAACCGCAGCACCGCCGGACCGCTAAGTCCCCAATGTGTTATCAGCATTGGGCCCTTCTCGACCAACTTCGTACCCACCACCTTCACCTGCGCCATGGGCACCGACACCCCCATCAACCCCACGATCCCATCCCCCGGCATATTAAAGGTAAAAAGCGACGGCACCGGCTCTTCGATCGTATGCCCCAACGCCCGGATCCAGTCGAACATCCCCGACTTCGGATACCCTCCGCACGCTATACACACATAGTCAGCCGTCAACACCCGCCCATCCGCCAGCGTCACGATAAAGCCCGTATCACCCTTCAAAATCCCCTTCACCTCCGCATGCATCCGCACCTCTACCCCGTAAGAATTCACCTCCCGCATCAAACTGTCGATGATCGTCTGCGACGAATCCGTTACCGGGAACATCCGCCCATCCTCTTCCGTCTTCAACTCCACACCCCGCTCCCGGAACCAGCCGATCGTATCGGTCGTGAACCAACGATGAAACGCCTTCCGCACAAAATGCTGTCCGCGTGGATACCGGGCCGCCATCGAAGCGATGTCAAAACAAGCATGCGTCACATTACACCTTCCCCCGCCGCTCACCTTGACCTTGCTCAATAACTTCCCGCTTTTCTCCAAAACGATCACACGCAGCCCCGGGCTCATCCGCGCCGCATTCGCCGCGCAAAAGATCCCCGCGGCCCCGCCGCCAATAACAATAAGTTGTTTACTCATAAAAAAAGCCCCTCGTTCGAGGGGCAGATCCTTAGGACGGCAGCGCAGCCGCCCGTCCGACAAAAAGATGTGGATTGGCTGCCTCGGCAGCCTCGATAATCGAGTAATCCGAAAGAATGTCCGCCTTCCCCTTGCGCACCGCCACATCATGCTCGAAATGCACCGAAGGCTGATGATCCGTCGTCCGCACCGTCCACCCATCACTCTCCGTATAGACATCCCGCTTGCCGAGATTGATCATCGGTTCGATCGCCAGCACCATCCCCTCCTTCAGCTTCGCCCCCGTGCCCCGGCGCCCGTAATTCGGCACCTGTGGGTCCTCATGCAGGCTCTTGCCCAGCCCATGTCCCACCAGCTCCCGGACCACACCATATCCGTATTTCTTGGCCGTATACTCCTCTATCGCGGACGAAATGTCCCCTACTCTGCCGCCGGCAACCGCCTTCTCGATCCCCTTATAAAGGGACTCCTTCGTCACCTGGATCAACTGAATGATCTCCGGCCCCGGATCGCCGATCGCAAAGGTATATGCATGATCCCCATGCCATCCCTTCTTGATGACCCCGATATCCACCGAGATGATATCCCCTTCGTTCAAGGCCTTCCCATTGGGAAAACCATGGACGACCACATCGTTCACCGAAGTGCAGGAATTGAACGGATACCCCCGATAGTTCAGGAACGACGGAATGCCGCCATTATCGCGGATAAACGTCCCGATCAGCTTGTCCAGCTCGAGTGTCGTGATCCCCGGCCGCAATATCTTGGCCACTTCCGTAAGAGTCTTACTGACAAGCAGTGCACTGTCACGCATCAGCTCAATTTCAGCCGAATTCTTGTAATGAATCATAGTCTCATTAAAAAAGACCTGTCAGGAGGTCTAATTCCTAACAGGTCACTATAGTAAAAAGTTTATCGCCAAACCTTAGATCACCGCGTTCGAAACCGAGGACGCACGCCCCTGGATCCTTCCGCTCTTCATCAACCCGTCATACTGACGCATCAGCAACTGGGTCTCGATCTGTTGCAGGCTATCCAGGATAACCCCCACCATGATCAGCAGGCTGGTACCGCCAAAGAAAGACGCAAAACCCTGGGTGATATTCAGCCGCTGCGCAAAGCCAGGCAGGATACCTACCACAGCCAGCAGAACTGCCCCCGGCAACGTTATCTTATCCATCACCGAACCGATATAGTCCGCCGTCGGCTGACCCGGTTTTACGCCCGGGATAAAGCCGTTGTTCCGTTTCAGGTCGTCGGCGATCTGCTTCGGGTTAAAGATCAACGCCGTATAAAGGAAGGTAAAGCCGACCACGATCACCCCGTAGATCACCATATGAACATAGTCCCGGGGATCGGAGAACAGCCGGGCAAGCCCCTTCGTAGTTTCAAAGCTGGCAAAAATGGTAGGCAGGAACATGATCGCCTGCGCAAAGATGATCGGCATCACACCGGCGCTGTTCACCTTCAAAGGCAGGAACTGCCGGGCCCCACCAAACTGGCGGCTGCCGACGATCTGCTTGGCGTAGTTGACCGGCACCTTGCGGACACCCTGGATCAATACGATAAGACCCATAATTATCGCCACCAACACCGCGATCTCGATCACAAACACCAGGATACCACCGCTTCCGGTAGCTACCTTGGCATTCCACTCCTGTACAAAGCTGCGCGGCAACCGGGCCAGGATGCCGATCATGATGATCAGCGACTGACCGTTACCCAATCCTTTGTCCGTTATCTTCTCACCCAGCCACATGACAAACAGCGTACCTGCCGTCAGCACGATCGGGGTAGTCAGCCAGAAATAAGCGCTGAAGGAATCGACGATCGCATCCTTGCCAAGTCCCTTCAGATAAGTGACATACGCATATGCCTGCACAAAGGTCACGATCACCGTAAGGTAACGCGTGTACTGATTGATCTTCTTCTGACCACTCGCACCTTCCTTCTGGATCTTCTGCATCTGCGGGATCAGGATCGTCATCAGCTGCATAAAGATAGAGGCGGAGATATATGGCATGATCCCAAGCGCCAGGATCGACGCCTGTGAGAAGGCGCCACCCGAGAACGCGTCGATCAGACCAAGCGCACCACCCTTGGAATTGCTGCTCAGCGCGCTGAGCTTATTCGGATCGATCCCCGGCAATACGATGTACGTTCCAAGCCGGTAAACGAAGATCAGGGAGAAAGTAACGATGATCTTACTTTTCAGATCCTCGATACTCCATATATTTCTAAGTGTCTGTACTAGTTTCTTCACGGAACAATGCAATTAATAGATAAGCAAAAAAGGACGCATCTTTCCAAGGGCTACGCCCGGATTCACGTCCATGCAAGTTACAGAAAAATTACTTTACAATTTCTATTGTTCCGCCAAGGCCTTCGATAGCCGTTTTGGCCTTACCGCTGATAGCGTGCACCCGGAAACTGAACTTACCCTTCAGGTCACCGGTGCCAAGGATCTTAACGAGATCGGTCTGGCTGATTAACCCATTGACGTACAGATTCTCAGGAGTAAATTCGGTGATCCCGTACTTCTCAGCCAGCTGATCCAGCTGACCCAGGTTGAACACCTTGTACTCTACGCGATGGATATTGTTGAAACCACGCTTCGGGATACGACGCTGGATCGGCATCTGGCCACCTTCGTGCGCCATCTTGCGCTGATAACCGGCACGGCTCTGACCACCCTTGTTACCCTTGGTCGAAGTACCACCCTTACCGGATGCTTCACCACGGCCTAAACGCTTTTGTCTATGTGTTGCGCCTTCTGCAGGCTTGATCTCGTGTAATTTCATGATTGTTGATTTTTACTTACGGGGTATCTCCCCTCGCTTACAATAATTATTTTACTTCTTCGACGGTCACCAGGTGCTCCACCTTCCGGACCATACCCAGTATCTGCGGAGTAGCTTCCACTTCCTTCGTAGCGTGAAGCTTATTCAGGCCGAGCGCCTTCAGCGTCTGCTTCTGACGCTCCGGACGGTCGATGCCGCTCTTTACTTGCGTGATCTTGATCTTTGCCATATATGCCAGTATGTACACCAGGGATGGGTTTTTCCGAATTTAACCCATCCCCCGGTGTACGGCTAATGATGGGCCTTCGGCCGGCGAACCTGTGGTCCGCCTTATCCGTTAAAAACTTTCTTTAATGAGAGATGGCGAGTCCGCGAAACATGAATGGGCTCCCGCAGCATAGCAAGCGCTTTGAAAGTGGCTTTGACCACATTATGAGGATTCGCAGAGCCCAGCGACTTGGCCAGAACGTCCGTTACACCGGCACTTTCCAGCACAGCACGCATAGAGCCCCCGGCGATCACACCGGTACCATGAGCCGCCGGCTTGATCAGCACCTTCGCGGCGCCTTCCTTGGCCAGCTGGTCGTGAGGAATGGTCCCATGCATCACAGGCACCTTGATCAGGTTCTTCTTGGCGTCCTCGATCCCCTTGGTGATCGCTTCCTGGACCTCCTTGGCCTTGCCAAGACCGTGACCAACAACGCCGTTCTCATTGCCGACTACCACCAACGCAGAGAAGCTGAATGCCCGGCCGCCCTTGGTCGTTTTTACCACACGATTGATAGCAACCACTTTCTCCTTCAGTTCCAGGTCACCGGCCTTAACTCTGTTTAAGATTACTTTTGACATTGTAATTATTTACGAAGCTTAATGTAATTATTAAAAATTCAATCCACCTTCCCTGGCGCCGTCGGCAACAGCCTTCACCCGGCCATGATAGAGATAGCCGCCACGATCGAACACCACATCCTTCAGCCCCAGCTCGCTGGCCTTACGGGCGATCGCACCGCCGACCAGCTTGCTCTTCTCCGACTTGGATCCCTTCTGCGCAGCGATATCCTTATCCCTGGAGGAAGCCGATGCCAGCGTCTTGGCGCTGTCGTCGTCGATCAGCTGAACATAGATATCCGTGTTGCTCCGGAATACGGACAGACGGGGGCGCTGAGCGGTCCCGGCAATCTTCTTGCGGACGCGGAATTTGATTTTCTCTCTTCTAAGTGCTTTCGTAACCATGATATTTTATTTGCAGGCCGTGATTCCAGCCACAGCCCAATTCCAAAAAATTATTTACCAGCAGCCTTACCAGCTTTCTTCCGTACCACTTCACCGACATAGCGGACACCCTTACCCTTGTAAGGCTCGGGCTTACGCAGGCTGCGGATCTTCGCGGCAACCTGCCCGATCAGCTGCTTGTCCACGCCTTCCAGCGTGATCTTCGGGTTCTCACCCTTTTCCTGGGACGTAGCCAGCTTCAGCTCCTTGGGGATCTCGAAAATGATATTGTGGGAATAGCCAAGCGCGAGATCCAGCACATTGCCCTGGTTCGAAGCCTTGAAACCGACCCCGATCAGCTCCAGCTGACGCTTGTAACCTTCCGTAACACCCTTTACCATATTGAACACCAAAGCACGGTACAAACCATGCAACGCCCGGTGACGGATCTGATCCGTTGGCCGGGTGAATTCGAGATGATCTTCTTTAACCTCGATCTTGATATCCCGGTCGATGGCTTGCTTCAGCTCACCCTTGGGACCCTTCACGGTCAAAAGATTATCAGCGCCCACCGTAGCGGTTACGCCTTTCGGCAGAGTCACAGGTTGCTTACCTATACGAGACATAGTACAATTTATTTAGAAAGTTAAGTTATCGTCGCCGGCCGGTCAGCCCGTATAGGTACAGGCTTAATGTACCGGCAACACTTTTAGATCATCAATTAATAGATGTATGCAAGCACCTCGCCCCCGACATTCTGAGCCTTGGCTTCCTTGTCGGTCATCACTCCCTTCGAAGTGGAGATGATCGCAACCCCCAGGCCGTTCTTCACGCGGACGAACTCAGCCGGGCTGGCATACTGGCGAAGACCCGGACGGCTGACACGCTCCAGCGACTTGATCGCCGGCTCCTTCGTCGTCGGATCATACTTCAGAGCGATCTTGATCACGCCCTGCTTGCTGTCGTCCTCGAATTTATACTTGAGGATATACCCCTTATCGTAAAGGATCTCCGTCATACGCTTCTTCAGGTTCGAAGCCGGGATCTCCACGATCCGATGGTTCGCCATCTGCGCATTACGAATTCTCGTCAGAAAGTCTGCTATTGGATCAGTAACCATTGTTTATTTACAGTTATAGATTATTCAATTTTATTACAATGCGATATCCAATGATATCCATCTCTTCACTACCAGGACGCTTTCTTGACACCCGGGATCTTACCCTGTAGCGCCATATCGCGGAAGATAACCCGGGAGATACCGAAATACCGGATATACCCACGGGGACGGCCCGTCAGCTGGCAACGGTTCTTCAGCCTTACAGGAGATGCATTCCTGGGCAACTGATCCAATGCCTTGTAATCGCCGGCGGCTTTTAAAGCGGCGCGCTTCTCAGCATATTTCGCTGACAACACTTCCCTTTTTCTTTGTCTCGCCTTTACGGACTCTTTAGCCATGTTTTATTACTTTTTAAGTTTTTTAGTCTCTCTTGATATTACGGAAAGGCATGCCCAACTCCTTCAACAGCTCGTAAGCCTCTTCGTTGGTACCCGCCGTCGTAACAAAGGTGATATCCATACCGGTGATCTTATTCACCTTGTCGATGTCGATCTCCGGGAAGATGATCTGCTCGGTGATCCCCAGCGTATAATTGCCGCGGCCATCGAAAGATTTCTCGTTGATCCCCTTGAAGTCACGAACCCGGGGCAGCGCCGTGGAAACCAGGCGATCCAGGAATTCGAACATCTTCTCGCCACGCAGCGTGACCCGCGCACCAATCGGCATATTCTTACGAAGCTTGAAGTTGGAGATGTCCTTCTTCGACTGCGTCGTAACAGCCTTCTGACCGGTGATCATCGTCAGCTCGTCAACAGCCACCTCGACAAGCTTCTTGTCGGTAACAGCCCCATTGACGCCGCGATTGATACATATTTTCTCCAGCTTCGGCGCCTGCATGATCGTGCTATAGCCGAACTTCTTCATGAGAGCAGGTACAACTTCCTTCTTGTACTTTTCTGCCAGACGCGGAGTGTATTTTACAGTACTCATTTGATTACCTCCCCAGATTTTTTAGCGATTCGAACTAATTTCCCATTCTCCCGGCTACGCTTTACCTTGGTAGCGCCACCCGTCTTCGCATCGAACAACTGGATGTTCGAAATGTGAATGGGAGCTTCCTTCTTCACGATGCCACCCTTGGTGTTCTGTGCCGAAGGTTTGGTGTGCTTGGTCACGATATTTACCCCCTCAACCAAAACCTTGGCCTCGTCGGGATAAACTTCCAGGACTTTCCGGGCCTTCTTAGGGTCCTTGTCGTCACCGGTGATGACTACCACGCTATCACCTTTTTTAATATTGAACTTGGGTTTGAATCTGTTGCTCATTTTTATATGTTTTTACAGCACTTCAGGTGCAAGGGAGATAATCTTCATATATCCTTTGTCGCGCAGCTCCCTGGCAACCGGCCCGAAGATACGGGTGCCGCGGGGCTCGTCGGAGGCATTCAGCAATACCACTGCATTGTCGTCAAAGCTGATATAGCTGCCATCCTTACGGCGCAATTTCTTCTTGGTGCGAACGATGACGGCCTTGGCGACAGTGCCTTTTTTGATACCGCCGGAAGGCAACGCATCCTTCACGGTGACTACGATCTTGTCGCCGATGCCCGCATAGTCCTGCCCGCTGTTCCCCAGTACCCGGATGCACAGCACTTCTTTGGCGCCGCTGTTATCAGCCACATTTAATCTGCTTTCTTGCTGAATCATTTTATTCTAGCTTTATAAACTTAAATAATATTATTTAGCCTTCTCGACCACCTCGACCAGGCGCCAGCGCTTTGTCTTGCTCAGCGGACGGCTCTCCATGATCTTCACGATATCACCTACGGTGCACTCATTCTTTTCATCATGAGCGTGGAAGCTGGTAGTCTTCTTTACGAACTTACCATAGATCGGGTGCTTCACCTTACGTTCAACAGCCACGGTGATGGTCTTATCCATCTTGTTGCTCTTCACAACCCCGATCCTCGTCTTGCGCAAATTTCTTTCAACCATTGTATTAGCTTTTTGCATTTATAACTTACGCCTTAACAGCGACTTTTTGGGCCAGCGCCGTCTTCAGACGGGCAATGTCTTTTCTCAAAGAGCGGATGCTCATCGGATTCTCCAGCGGAGAAATAGCATGCGCAAACTCCAGCTTCTTCAGGCGCTGCTCGTCTTCCTGGATGCGGGCCTGCAGGTCGTTCTCATTGAGATCCTTCAGGCTGTTATTAAAATCGATTCTCTTTGACATCGTATATAGTTTAACTTATCTCGTAATTAGGCAACAACATCGCGACGAACAATGAATTTCGTCTTGATCGGCAGCTTCTGCGCAGCCAGCTCGAGCGCCTCCTTGGCCACAGCCAGGGGTACGCCATCGGCTTCGAACAGGATACGACCCGGCTCGACTACAGCCGCCCAATACTCGGGGTTACCCTTACCTTTACCCATACGCACTTCCAACGGCTTCTTCGTGATCGGCTTGTCGGGGAATACGCGGATCCAAACATTCCCTTCACGCTTCATAGCGCGGGTCAGCGCCTGACGGGCAGCTTCCAGTTGACGATTGGTCAGCCAGATCGCTTCCAGGGATTTCAAAGCATACGAACCAAACGAGATAGTGTCTCCTCTCTTAGCCACCTCACGGATCCGGCCTTTCTGTGCTTTCCTATGCTTGGTTCTTTTAGGTTGTAACATCTTGAAATTATTTGCTGGTTACTTGTTTCTGTTTAATTTAAATACCACTCACACTTATCGCCGTCCGCCTCCGCCACCACCAGGCCGGCGATCCGCGCCACCACCATGCCCGCCACGACGATCACCACCGCCGCCGCCATGTCCACGATCCCCACCGCCACGACGCTCGCCGCCGCGATGATCGCCACGACGATCGCCGCGATGACCATGATCGTCACCATCCCTTCTGTCCCGGCGATCGCTAAGCCCGCCTTCCTTTCCACCGACAAAATTCGGGTTCAGATCCCTCTTCGCCAGTACTTCACCCTTACAGATCCATACCTTGATACCGATCTTCCCGTACACCGTCAGCGCGAACACATTCGCATAGTCGATGTCCATCCGCAACGTGTGCAACGGCGTACGACCCTGCTTGATCTCCTCCGTACGGGCAATTTCAGCACCGCCCAGACGGCCGCTCACCTTGATCTTGATCCCCTCGGCTCCCATCCGGAGCGCAGAAGCGATCGCCATCTTGATGGCGCGTTTATAGTTGATACGATTCTCGATCTGCCGGGCAATGGTGTCACCCACGATATTCGCATCGAGCTCAGGACGACGGATCTCCAGGATATTGATCTGGACATCATCCTTCCCCGTCAGCTTCTTCAGCTCCTCTTTTATACGATCCACCTCACCACCGCCTTTACCGATGATGATGCCGGGCTTCGAAGTGTGGATCGTCACGATCAGCTTGTTCAGCGTACGCTCGATCACGATCTTCGCGATCCCGCCCTTATTGATACGGGCGTTCAGGTAGGTTCTGATCTTGTTGTCCTCGATCAACTTGGAAGCATAGTCTTTCTTGCTGCCGTACCAGTTGGATTCCCAACCGCGGATGATCCCTAACCTGGCCCCAATTGGATTCGTTTTCTGACCCATATTATTCTTGAATAAGTTTTATATTAATTAGTTTTCCGTCGGCTGACGTCTGACCTCCGGTCGAACCGGCTATGCCGGTTCAGTGACTTTTTGATCAACGATAATGGTTACGTGGTTGCTCCGCTTGCGGACACGATAACCTCTACCCTGCGGGGCCGGACGCATCCGCTTCAACGTACGTCCACCGTCAACAAAGACCGTCTTCACCACCAGGGCGGCATCGGCCGCACTCTGACCTTCATTCTTCTGCTCCCAGTTCTTCACCGCGCTCCACAATAACTTGTGCAGCGGAGTGGAAGAATGTTGCGGATGGTGCTCCAGCAATGCCAGGGCTTTCTCAACATGCATACCGCGGATCTCATCAGCCAGTAAGCGCATCTTACGGGGCGACGTCGGGTAATTTCTCAATTTAGCTACTGCTTCCATGTATTGATATTTTGGCCGCTTACGCGATCTTTTTACTCGAATGTCCTTTAAAGTTCCTGGTCGGAGCAAACTCCCCCAGCTTATGGCCCACCATAAACTCCGTTACATACACCGGGATGAACTTGTTCCCGTTGTGCACCGCCAGCGTATGCCCCACGAAATCGGGAGTAATGGTGCTGCGACGGCTCCAGGTTTTGATCACCCCTTTCTTGGCAGTCCCTTCATTGATCGCCAGGATCTTCTCTTCCAGGTTGGAGTCTACGTAAGGACCTTTTTTAATTGAACGACCCATAGTGAAATATTAAATTATTTGGACAATTTTTTACCGTTCTTCCGTTGGATGATCAGCTGATCCGAGCCCTTGCCCTTCTGACGGGTCTTCAGACCGCGGCTGTACTGAGCATTCCTGCTCCGGGGCTGACCACCGGATGCCTTACCTTCACCACCACCCATCGGGTGATCCACAGGGTTCATCGCGACACCACGGTTACGCGGGCGGATACCCCTCCAACGGTTACGGCCGGCCTTACCCATGCTCTGCAGAGAGTGATCGCTGTTCGATACCACCCCTACGGTAGCATAACAGTTGATCAACACCTTACGCAGTTCGCCGGAAGGCATCTTCAACACGGCATATTTTTCTTCCTTGTTCGTCAGCTGAGCGGAAGTACCGGCGCTGCGCACCAGCTTACCACCCTGACCAGGCTGCATCTCGATATTGTGAATGTTGGTACCCAACGGCATGTTCTTCATCTGAAGAGCATTGCCAACCTCGGGCGCCACCGTATCGCCGGACAGCACCGTAGCGCCAACCTGCAAACCCTGCGGAGCCAGGATATAACGCTTCTCCCCATCGGTATAATGAAGCAGCGCGATAAAAGCAGTACGGTTCGGATCATATTCGATCGACGCAACGGTAGCAGGAATCTCCTTCTTGTTACGCTTGAAATCGATCACGCGGTACATCTTCTTGTGACCGCCGCCCATATAGCGCATCGCCCTGCGGCCCTGGATATTCCGGCCACCGGTGGATTTCTTCTTCTCCAGAAGGCTCTTCTCCGGCGCATCGGTAGTTACTTCGGCATAGGCGTTACCAATCCTCCAGCGGGTCCCAGCGGTGATCGGTTTGTATTTCTTCAGTGCCATGTCTTTTCTTTTTATGCGAACTTAACAGCTTCGCGAACTATTAGTCAGTGAATAATATTAGATACTAGCGTAAAGATCGATCGCCTCTCCCTCAGCCACCGTTACCAGCGCCTTCTTGTACGCAGGCTTCCGGCCCTGTACATACCCGGCCTTCGTAAAGCGGGTCTTGTTCTTACCCGGTACCACGACCGTGTTCACATCCACCACCTTGACACCGTAGAAATCTTCCACAGCCTTCTTGATCTCTAATTTGTTCGCCTTACGGTTGACACGGAAAGCATAGCGGCGCAGTTTGTCCTGCTGGGCGTTTGCCTTTTCTGTCAGTATCGGTTTTACTAAAACTTCAGAGAGTTTCATCTCTTATAAATTTTTCTAATTAACGAAATTAAGCTTCTTCATTCTCGGCAAAGATCTTCGCCGCACCCTCGCTCAACACCAGCACCTCGGCATTCACGATGTCGTAAGTGTTGATATCCGTCAGCACCGTGCCCTCGACCTTCGGCAGGTTACGCAGGCTCAGGTACAGGTTGCGGTCGTATTCCGCAGGCAGCACGAACAGCACCTTCTTACCGGCAGCATTCAGCTTGGTCAGCGCCGAAACAAAGGTCGAGGTCTTGGGACTATCCATCTTGATGTCCTCGACAACCACGATCGCCCCGGCCTTGGCCTTGTGAGCCAGCGCAGAGATCTTCGCCAGATCCTTCACCTTCCGGTTCAGCTTGAAATCATAGTCGCGGGGCTTCGGTCCAAAAATGGTACCACCACCCTTGTACAACGGGTTACGCAGGTTACCCTTACGGCTGCCGCCCGTTCCCTTCTGACGATGCAGCTTCTTGCTCGAACCCTTCACCTCCAGCCGGGTCTTTACCTTGTGCGTACCCTGACGCTGCGCGGCCAGGTACTGCTTGACGGCCAGGTAGATCACATGATCGTTCGGCTCCGCGCCAAAGATCTCCTCGGGCAATTCCACCGTCCGGCCAGTCTTCTTTCCTTCTATATTTAAAACATCTGCTTGCATGGTAATGTCTTTAAAAGAATTTTACTACTTCTGAATGAATACAATTGAACCGATATGACCAGGAACAGACCCGCTCACCAGGATATAGTTCTTCTCAGGGAAGATCTTCACCACCTTCAGACTCTTCACCTTCACGCGGTCGCCACCAAGACGGCCCGCCATGCGGACACCCTTCATAACGCGGCTTGCGTCGGAAGAGTTACCCAGCGAACCCGGAGCGCGCTGACGGTCGTGCTGACCGTGAGTAGCTTCACCGACACCGCTGAACCCGTGACGCTTGACGACACCCTGAAAACCTTTACCCTTCGATGTGCCCACGACCTCCACCTTCTCACCTTCGGTGAAAATGTCTACGGTAACGGACTCACCAAGAGTCTTGGCTATGGAAAAATTGCGGAATTCTTTTACGAACTGTTTGGGAGATGTGTTGGACTTGGCGAAGTGATTTTTTTCAGCTGCTGTAGTGTGCTTCTCTTTCTTGTCGCCAAATGCTAATTGGAGGGAAGTGTACCCGTCAGTTTCCTGGGTCTTCACCTGCGTAACGACGCAGGGACCCGCTTCAATGATCGTGACGGCTGTTTGCTTGCCGTCAGGACTGAAGACGCTGGTCATCCCGATCTTTTTACCAATAATGCCTTTCATTTTCTTAAAAAATTTGTGCCATCGGGTATGAGACAGAGCATAGACTTACTGCAGGCATGCAGCATCGATCTACATCTTCAATCCCTCGTTTGCAGCCGACCTTTTCTTTGCGCCACCCTTCGTGCATCTTGTATGCATCCGGAATGAACAGAAGTACCGGCAGTAAACAAACCCTGAATGGCTTGTTCATATGTAACCTCACTCGCGTGAGTATTTTACCACTATACATTTCCAGCGCTGCTTTATCCTTACAGGAGTTTGCAGATGGAAAAAAGAACTAACGCGGCCCAGCCGCCACACAACCCAACGGGCTGTTATGCCTTGATCTCAACATCGACACCACTCGGCAGATCCAGCTTCGACAGCGCATCCACCGTCCTCGAAGAGGAGGTATAGATATCCAACAAACGCTTGTGCGTATGCAGTTGGAACTGCTCACGAGCCTTCTTGTTTACATGCGGCGAACGCAGTACGGTGAAGATCTTCTTACGCGTAGGTAAGGGAATAGGACCCGTTACCACAGCCCCGGTACTACGTACGGTTTTGACGATCTTTTCAGCAGATTTATCCACCAAATTGTGATCGTATGACTGTAATTTGATTCTGATTCGTTGAGACATAAGCCAAATCCCATTTTTTCGAATGGGATGCAAAGGTATGTATTTGTTTGCCTCGCTCCCAAAAAATAGGCATGTTTTTTAGAAAAAACCCGCATCGCATCCGCCCGGCAGCCCCCAAAAGCCCCTATCGGCCCCCACCCGGACAGTTCCGCTTCAAAAAGTCAGTATACAACAACGCCAAATGCCGCCTCGTCCCATCCCCCTCATAAATCCCATGACTCCGGTTCGGATATGCCATGAACTGAAACACCTTCCCGGCCGCAATAAGCGCATTCAACAGCCGCTCCGCGTTCTGGTAATGCACATTGTCATCACCCGTCCCATGAATATATAAAAGATTGCCCCTCAAATTCTTAGCATAAGTAATAGGCGACCCCGCCACAAAATCCTCCCGGTTCTCCTGCGGCAATCCCATATACCGCTCCTGGTAAATATTGTCATAGCTCAGCTGGTTGCCCACCGCCGCCACCGCGATCCCCGTCTTATAGATCTCCGGGTACTGGAACAACAGGTTCAACGTACTCGACCCTCCCCCACTCCAACCCCAGACCGCCACCCGGCTGCTGTCCACGAACGGCCACTTCAGTATCTCCCTGGCCGCCATCGCCTGGTCCCGGATATTGAGCCGTCCGATCTGCCGGTAAATGGCCTTCCGCCAAGCCCGCCCCTTCGGCGCCGGCGTCCCCCGGTTCTCCACACTCAGGTAGATATACCCGTCCGCCGCCATATCCCCCATATACAGGAAATTGTTCCCTACCCCATACTCGTCCCGAACCGTTTGGTCGGCCGGCTCCCCATAGACGTAAAAGACCACGGGATAACGCTTCGTCGAATCAAACGGCGCCGGCTTCACCATCCAGCCATCCATCTCCACCCCATCCACCGTCCGGACCTTGAAGAACTCCACCTTCTTCCCGGTACCCGCCGAACCCTGCCCGCCACCCGGTGCAGCCGCCTCCTTGCCACCACCGCTGCTTCCCACAGCCCTCGCCAAAGAAACATGCCCCGGCAACCCAATCATCTCTTGCCGCTCCTCCTGGTTCGCACTACTGTACGTATGCAACGCAAACTGGGCCCCAGGCGAAACATCGTAAGTATGCGTCCCGGCCTCGCCGGCCGGCGTCAGCCGCTCAGCCACACCCTTCCCATCCAGCCGAGTCCGGTACAAATATCGTTGCGTAGCATTAGCCGGGCTCGCCAGAAAATACAACCACCCACCCTTCTCATCCACCCGGCTCAACCCCATCACATCATAATCCCCCCTGGTCACCAACACCTCCTTGCGCCCGTCCCGGCCGATCCGGTAGACATGCCGCCAACCATCCTTCTCCGACACCCAAAGAAATTCCTTGCCGCCGGCGATCCAGTCCCAACCCGCAATCACCCCGCCCTGCCAGACATCCTTGCAGTCGATATAGGCGCTGTCCCGCTCGTCATAAATCTCGGTCATCCTGCCGGTAGCCGCGTCGCCAAGGAAGAGCTTGCTCTCATTCTGCTTCCGGTTCAGCTGCTGCAGGATCAGCTCCGTCGAATTCGCCGCCCATTCCATCCGCGGCAGGTAAGTCTGCTGCGGATCACCGGGAACGTCCAGCCACCGGTTCACCCCCGTCTCCACATCCACAACGCCGATCCGGTACGGCGAAGGCGATTCACCCGCAACCGGGTACTCGACCGGCACCACAAAAGGATAGGTCGAATCGGTCGTATTGATCATCAGATAGTCCTTGATCTTGTTGGCATCGATCTGCCAGTAAGCAATATGCTGCCCATCCGGGCTCCAGCGAAATCCATCCCGGCAGTCCAGCTCCTCCTCATAGGCCCAGTCGAACGTGCCGTTGATCAGCTTCGGCGTCCCCCCGGTGGAGGTCAGACACTTCGCCAACCCCGTCGACAAGTCTTCGACATAGACATTATGCTCGCTGGAATACGCCACCCTCGATCCGTCCGGCGAGAATTTAGCGAACTGCAGCGTCGCCGCCGCCCGCCCCC
>Ga0157372_10003107_pt1 | contig 17895 bp, 18 predicted proteins | sample C55metaG_FD_115307 | JGI IMG/M metagenome (GOLD analysis project Ga0157372, IMG submission 115307) | Corn rhizosphere microbial communities from Kellogg Biological Station, Michigan, USA - C5-5 metaG | ecosystem: Host-associated > Plants > Roots > Rhizosphere > Soil | place: USA: Michigan... | reverse complement strand
CCTCATATTCCTTCGCTGTGATATATTCATGGTAATGAACAAAGATGCACGCCCCACGCCTGAACAATTTCTTATATATCAATGCCGGCAGCGCGGACAACGTTTCATAATATAAAACCACATCCGGCCTTCCGACAACAAGACTGAACAGAGTTTTGATATAGAACAGAAAATAATTCCAATACCTGACGGGCGCCCTTAGTTCTTTCCGGATCACACCGCACCTTTCGATCTTTATCCCGCCATTCGAAGACGAGAATACTTCATAAATTTTCCGGTCTGGATGTGTGGTATACACCCGCACTTTGTAGCCCGTCGGAAGTTCGTCAGCGAGAAAATTCAGCCAGTTCGTAGTAGGCGGATATCTTTCGACAGGACTGAAGTGAATGATCGCTATCCTTTTCATAAAAGATCCTCAAACCATTTTTTTACCCCCCTTGCCCTGCCCAGATAGCTATACCCCGAGCCTATCGAGCGCCGGCGGGCATTACCCCTGATCCGCGCAGCCTCGTCCGAAGATAGATGTAAGAGATATTTCGCTTTTTTTACACATTCTCCCGGGCTGGAAAACAAAAAAATCTCCTCATTTTCAACAAAGTATGCTCTATGGTCCGTCGTCGAAGGCGCCAGCATGATCCCCCCCGTGCCAGGAACTTCAAAACTTCGCATATTGTGTGAGTCTGGATTATGAGGTCTCATAAAATTGATCTGCACCCTGTATCTGTACAATGTCTTCCAGAACTCATCATTATGCACCGCACCGTGAACAGAAATAGAAGAGCTTTTAATGAATTTCTCCCATCCTGGTCCATAGATCGTCAATGGCACCTCCCGGCCTATTTCCTCCAGGAATGCCGCCCTGTCCTTATCGGGGCTGCCAAGAAAGCAAACCCTTATCTCTTCAGCCTGCGCCCGGCATCGCTCAAAAAGCTTCTCGTCGGCCTCAAAGCTGAATGGCAGAAGCTCGCAGGGAATTTTATATTCTTGTATAATACGTTCCCTGATACTCCTGTCATAAGTAAGATGGAGGTCAAACAAACCCAGCGAATCGACAACATTTCGGTTGCCACTGCCTTTCCCGCTAAAAATAAAAGGGTTGTCGGTATTATAATTAACGAGCTTTATCTTTCTGTCCTTTGCCCATTGCAAAGATTCCGGAAATAGCTCCATCCCTTTAAATATCCAGATAATGTCGGGGGACATCTCTTCCACCAGCCTTTTGAAGATCGCATTGATCCGGGAATAGATCGGGCTGATCCCGGCCTTGAAAAGCATTTTATTGAATATGCTTTTCCAATAGTAGTCGAAGAAGATATTCTGCGCATCGTAAAGCCGCGTATCCACACCCAGCTCATTCAGATGATCAACATAGTAACGCTCTATTGCAGGAACCCTTCCCGCGCCGACAACTAATATTTTCATCACTTGATCTTTTCCAGCAAACTCTTTATAAACCCCCCATGGGCGCTATTTTGATAGCGCACCGCTATTGAATGGGAATACTCCCCGAACATTTTTCTTTTCTTCGGGCCGTTGATAAGTAAAAGCATCTTTTCCTTCAGGTCAGATACATCCCCACACCTGAAAACATAACCGTTCTTATTATCCTGCACATCATCTTCTTCTCCATAGCTCCCACACCTGTCGCTGATGATCACCGGACAACCCATATAGATAGCTTCGCTGATAGCCAGCGAATGACGCTCTCTCGATGGAGGATGAACGTAAATATCGGATGCCGCATAGTAGGCCGGCAACTCTTCAGGACGAACAAACCCGGGAAAAATGGCCCTGCTTCTCTTCAATGATTTCGCCCGCTCCAGCAGGAACTCCTTATGTTCACCAGATCCCAATACAAACAGATGCGTGATCACCCCCTGATCTTCCAGGTCTTTCATCGCCGCGATGATGTCATGCTGGTTCTTCGAAGGCAGCAGCTTTCCAACCACCGAGCACACAAGATCCGTATCGGAAAGCCCAAATCTCGCCCTCAGCTCCCTGTTCAACTTTTCTCTTTCAGGGAAACACTGATCATAAAAGATCCTGTCGATGGGGAAATGCATCCGGACGATCTTGCTATCCCTCACCCCATAATGCCTGTAGAATGACTCGTTGGCATCGCCCACCGTAAGAAAAAAGTCGATATGGGAAAAGTAATATCTTAAATAGGGGTATTTGAGCAGCTCTTTAACTGCAGACCGTTGCTGCCGCAGTTCGCTGTCTGATATATACCCCAGCTTTACCCTGTTCCGCCGTGCCCATCGGTATGCCCTTCTCGAATATTTCTGGAAATACCCATATACAACAACTACATCGGGCGCAAACATAGCAAGCGCCTCATCAAGCTCCGGGGCATCCAGACCGGCATCTGCAGGCAATACCCTTTCCTCATTGAGGAACTGATGATCGAACTCATCCAGCCGCAGGTTGTCCCAGGATATTTCCTGCTTAAAGCTCTCATCGACATACTTTTTATGTCCCAGCGCCGATGCAAAAAATACCTTGACCTGTAGATCAGGATGCTTGGCCAGGCTGGCATACTGAGGACAAAAATGTTGAATAGGATGAGAAACGACAATTGCTAATTTCATAATTACGATTCCAAAATTTGTCCGATACGGCTTATCTGCTTGCTATACGTATTATCCCTGGAAAAGCCGATCCGCCGCTCCTGCAGATGCGGACTGTTGAAATGTTGTAAATTGGAAATGACTTCCTTGAACAACACCGGAAGATTTATGTTACTATCTCGTTCCTTCACCATTTGGATCAGTTCAGGGTATTCCTTGTAGGTAGTCACATTATTCGAAATGATCACTTTTCCCGTACTTAGATATTCCATGATCTTATGATAGTTCGTTCCCCTGCTCTGGTCTTTCTCTATATCATAGCAGATAAGGAATGCATCCATACGATGGAGCTCCCGGGCCAGCTTCTCCGCGCCGATGGAACCATGCAATACGACATTGGTGGCCGCCTGAAGCTCCCTGATAAACCTTTCGGTATTTTCATCCGAACTGCCCGCCAGATTGGACTGACTGCTGGTATAGCTGCCCCAGCATTCAAATACGACCTGAGGGTTCTCGCGAACTATCCGCAGTAAAACCTCCCTGTCTATATCACCTCTGAGAAAATTCCCTGACAGCCCCACCCGGACGGGGCTGACAAACTCCCTATTGACATCCACAGGCAAAAGAAAATTTTCTCCCACTCCGTGATTGATAAAATGCTTTTGACCAGGAAAATCATTATACTTATCCAGTATCTCCCTGGTGACTGAAAAAATAACCTGTCCACCCTTCGCCGATTCTATCGCAGTCTGATTCCTCGGCTCATCCACAGGATGAAAGATACGCAACGCCCGGGACGGGAATAGCCTGAATGGATACAGATTTCCCAGATCGAATGACCAGATGACGTCCACCGGACGATCGATCATCTTAAGAATGCGCCTTATATGAGGCTTCATCAAAAAATGGAACAGCCCGATAAAGTGAAATTTAAGATTGTACGGAAAATTCAGCCGGTGATGGATCAGGAACAGCCCCGCGCATGTAGTCACAGGCTCGATATGAATGCTTCTTCCGGGAGCAGGGTCCTTCTCCACAGGTGGGTTGAGAAAATACACCTGATTCCCCTCCTTGGCCAGTTGAACAGCATAATGATGTTTGGAAACATACATTTTACCCCAGGACTGAGGAGATAAAATAAGAATGGTCTTGTTTTGCAACATTGGCATATAAAGACTATTTCCCACTATTTCTTGTAAAATGACCGGATTTTGTCTGTCACATAGGAGATCTGCTCTTCCGTTAATTCGAGGAACATCGGCAAAGAAAGGATCTCTTGCTGAAGGCGGGTGGCTACCGGGAAGTCGGCAGGCGTGTAGCCGAGATATTTATAGGCTGGAAGATTGGGCAACGCCACGGGGTAATGAATGGCCGTCTCGATACCCTGGTCCTTCAGAAAGGACATAAGCCCATCCCTTTGCTTGCATCGGATGACGTATAGATGATACGTATGCTTCGTGTCGGGCCTCTTCCGGGGAAGGACAATATCTTTTATATCTGCCAGATATTTATCGTATAAGGCTGCATTGCGGATCCGCTGTTCCGTCCATTCCAGGATATAAGGCAGCTTTGCACCAAGAATGGCAGCTTGTATCGTATCCAGACGGCTATTGATCCCTTCGATGCGATGGTCCGGCTTCTTTAACGCGCCATGGTTGGCATACATCCGGCATTTCTCCGCGAGCGCATCGTCATTGGTCATTATACAGCCGGCATCGCCATAAGCTCCCAGGTTCTTCCCCGGATAAAAGCTGAAAGTTCCTGCAATCCCGTGTAAGCCCGTCCTCTTACCCTTGAACTCCGAGAAATGCGCCTGTGCGCAATCCTCTATCAGATAAATGCCATGTCGGTGACATATCTCTTTGATAACATCCACGGCGCATGCCTGCCCTTGGAGATGTACCGCGATAAGCGCTTTCGTCCGGGATGTGATCCTCGCCTCCAGCAACGACTCATCGAGACTGTAATAGTCCGGATGTACGTCCACAAATACCGGCCGCGCCCCTGTCTGGCTAATGGTCTCCGAACTGGAGATCCAGCTGTTCGCCACCGTGATCACCTCATCTCCCTCGCCGATACCCAGCATCTTCATGATGACATACAAAGCATCCGTACCATTCGCACACCCGATAACCTGCTTTACCCCATACAACGTGGCGAAATCACGCTCGAACTCCTTTACAAAATGACCATTTATAAAGCATGTCTCCTCTATTACCTGTGCGATCGCCCCATCTATATTGGTCTTAATACGCTGATATTGGACTTTGAGGTCTACAAATGGAATATTCATATTATTGGATGCAACATTGTTATTTAATATGGGCGCGTATGAACCTGGCTGGGTTCCCTGCATAAATACCAGGCCGGTCGATGTCCTTCGTTACAACAGAACCTGCTCCTATGACCACATGATCACAGATCCGCACAGGAAGGATCGTCGCATTGCTGCCGATGGAGACATGGCTCCCGATAAAGGTCGGCTTCCATTTAGTAGCATCTCCGCCCGCAGGCCCTCCTTCGGAAAAAAGGTCATTGATGAACATGACCCCATGCCCGATAAAGCAATGATCGCCTATTTCTACCAGCTCGCAAATAAAAGTATGGGACTGTATCCTGCAATAACTCCCGATCTTCACTTTTTTTTGTATCTCAGTAAACGGTCCGATAAAGGAATTATTGCCAATGGCGCAGCCATACAGGTTCACCGGCTGTATCACCGTCACCGACTCGCCAAAACGAACATCGTCCGTTATACCGATCTGCTTTATTCTGGGTGTCATACTATTTCAAAGCTTGAATATATCCTGTCGATGATCTCTACCGTCTTCAACCCCTCGAATCCATTGGTGGCAATGATCCCATTACCATTCAATACTTCGATAAGGTTCTTATATACCTTGTCATGGTTCGACATCGACCCCTGATATTTCCCATAGTTGTTCGGAGGATTGCCCGGAGGAAGATTTTCGATCTTGTAATCCCTGATGTTCTGGTATTCCAGCTCATTCAGGTACTGGCCCCCTATCTTGATGGTCCCCTTTTCCCCAAATATCGTAAGCGACCCCTCCATATTTTTCTCAAAACTGTTCACCGTGTAATTGATAGTTCCCACAGCTCCGCTGTAAAACCTGAGACTGACTGTACCTGTGTCCTCGAACTCTATTATCCCCTTATGGTCGAAGTTGCCGGCATATCCCTTTACCTCTTTCACATCCCCGATCATCCAATACAAAAGGTCGATAAAATGGCTGAACTGGGTAAAAAGCGTTCCTCCATCCAGATCCTTCGTCCCTTTCCAGCTGTTCTTGTAATATTCCTCGTTCCTGTTCCAAAAACAGTTAAGCTGAACACTGTATATCTTTCCCAAACGACCGTCGTCTATCAGTTTTTTCACCGCCGCTACGGGAGGGTTGAACCTGTTTTGCTTTACGATAAACAATCTTTTATTGGCCCGTTCCGCAGCGTTGATCATCTCCCCGCAATCCTGCACGGTCAAAGCCATCGGCTTTTCACACAGCACATGGAAGCCCGCCTTCAGGGCTTTGATAGAATGCTCTGCATGCAAGCCGTTCGGACTGCAAACCGCCACCACGTCGGCGCCTGCCTTGGCACAAAATTCATTCGGATCATCGAACGCGATCGCCCCATGCTTGTCTGCCAGCGCTTTCGCTTTCTCCGGAATAATATCACATGTAGCTACCAGTTTTCCTTGCTTGCTTATATGCTCCGCATGCCTTTCTGCAATACGTCCACAACCAATGATGGCGAACTTGAGAGGTTGACTCATTTCGATATAATTTTCTTAATTACTTTTCTTGCCGGCTCCGTTTTCTTCAAAAAATTCATATAAGACCCCTTCAGATGAGTGTCCGTCTTGAAATCCTGATGGCGCCGCGGCGACGCTTTCATTATCGACCCGAACTCCTCCTCCGACAAACCCAGCTTCTTCAATACATATTCTTTGTCCGCATCGAGCTCGCGGACAGGATATAAAGGCTGCTCCAGCTCCTTCAAGGCCTCCTTCCTGGTCATCTGTCCCGAGCAGATTAGTGTGGACAAATGCGCCTTCCGCTTGTCGATATTGAACTTTTCAGGAAGAATATACGCCTGGTAAAATTTCGTAAAGATAGACTCATAGTGCTTCCCGCCGTAATCTCTCCAATCCAGCTCCGTTTTAATGATCTCCTTTATCTTCTTCTTTTCATAAGGAACATAGTTCAGGATGGATATCGGCGTCAGCTTCAACACCGCGGAATAATAAACGTATTTCTTAAAGTCGAACGTAGGGTAGGTCTTTAACTTGATCTTGCCGTATTTGTTATGGATGTCTTTGAGATTGGAAAAGTCCATTTTATGATACAGCCAGCTTGGCGGCATGATGTATTCCGTCACAATGTTCGTTCCGCTGATAATATACCCGATCCCCTTCTCCTTCGCCAGCTTGTACATCGTGGCGAAAATTGCGTGATCCGATACCACCTCGATGTCCACCACCGATGCGCGAAGATAGGACAGCTGAATATCACGGAACTCCTCCCAGTTGACCACCAGCGTATATAGATCGAACCCCAGACGGGTAACGATATTTTCCACATTCTTTACGGCAAGCTCCGAATTCCATCCATTGTCCAGGTGCACCGCCAGAGGACGCAGTCCCAGCTGCTTTACCAGGTAAGCCACATAAGTGCTGTCTACCCCTCCGCTTAGTCCGATCAGGCAATCATAAGGCTTTCCTTTCCCATCGGCCTTCATCTTTTCAGTCAGCTGACGGATCTTCTTCTCGCCCTCTTCTCCTTTTAATACGCCTTCTTTTTCCGCTATCTTATATTCATGATAATAATTACAAACCCCATTTTCGTCAAATCTGATATCCGGATCAGCAATATTGTCCATCACGGTGATGGAACATTGTCTATAACCCGGACTTTCTTTGCCTGTTATCATTGTAGGTTATTTTATAAGGCCATTCTTCTTCAGCTCGGCCTGTGAAGGATAGCTTATCAAAACTGCCCGGTGAGGGCCTTGAAAAACAAATATACTGCCCGCAGACACTCCCGAAGCGCCAAATTGGGCGGCCTCTGCCAGATCACTGACAGATGCAGCCCCGCCGATGGCCACTACAGGGATACTTACGCTATCGCAAACGATTTTGATAAGCTCGGTATCATATCCCGCAAAAGTGCCGTCCCTGTCGATGGAATTCAAAAGGATTTCCCCGGCGCCGGCATTTTCCATTTGCCTGGCATATCCCCCAGGGTCGCTCCCCGTATTGCGGCCGCCATTTTGCACATATACCTTGTACTTACCCCAAAAGTTTTTTTTCACATCGACGGAGACGACAATGCTCTGGCTGCCGATGTACTTAGCCCCTTCCTCCACCAATCCGGGATTTTGGAAAGCGCTGGTATTTAAGATCACCTTTTCCACTCCCGCCGTGATCAGCTCTCTGATCTCCTCCAGCCGTGTAATGCCGCCGCCATACCCCAAAGGCATAAAAGCCTCGCTGGCGATCTCGCGGATCTTTTGGATATTGGGCCCCCGCTTCTCCGCCGTAGCGGATATGTCCAGGATCACTATTTCATCCACCTCCTTTTCATTGAAGATCCTGACGGCATTGATAGGATCACCCACATATTTGTAGTCCTTGAACTTTACGGATTTTACCAATCCTCCCTTCTGGATCAATAACGCTGGTATGACGCGCGTTCTCATCATTAATAATGCTTCACAAAATTGGATAATAGCTTCATCCCGAACTTATGGCTCTTTTCAGGATGGAATTGCACTCCCAGTATATTCCCATGCTCTACCCCTGCCACAAATCGATACCCATAATCCGCCTGCACCAGTGCATCCGCAGGATCATCCAGCCTGGCATGATAGGAATGAACAAAATAGAAACGCGGCTCCTCATGCATATCGTCGAATAGCCGGGAAGATTTGCTGACAACCACATCCGTCCAGCCCATATGGGGGACTTTCAGCCCCGGCGTCAACAGCCCTTGGTTGAAACGGACCACATTCCCGGGGATCCAGCCCAGACCAGGCAGTTTCCCCTCCTCGCTGTCACGAAACAATAGCTGATGGCCCACACACACTCCCAGAACAGGTACTTTTTCCTCATGGACCTTCCGGTGGAGCGCATTCACCAAGCCAGATGCCTGCAGCTTCCCCGCACATGTATCGAACGCGCCTACGCCCGGCAGGATCAGCTTTTTTGCCGCCAGAATATCGTTCTCGGACGAGGAGATAAGAGCGTCACTCCCCACCTTCTTCAGCATATTCTTTATGGAAGCCAGATTGCCAACCCCATAATCTACTATAGTAAGCATTATACAGTCAGATTTATCTTCCGGTATGCGTCAAACCTGTCGGAATGTATATACCCATTGTACTTGATCGTATTGAAAAAAGGGACGCATTTGTCCTTGTCAAGCTCTTTAAGCTTTTTTGCAGGAACGCCGCCGACAATGCAATACCCTTCCGGAAACGATTTAGTTACTACGGCGCCGGCTCCCACAATCGTCCAGTCTCCTAATTCTACTCTTGGCATTATTTTAGCCCCGGCGCCGATCCAACAGTACCTGCCGATCCTGACAGGAGCTGAAATGTGCTTTCTGCTGTCGTAGACATCATGATTGGCGCTGACGATAACGACATTAGGGGCTATTTGTGTATAATCACCAATGGTAATACCTCCCTTTCCTTGAATATAACATCCATTCATGATACCCGGGTAAGCATCCACACCTATCAGGATCTTATCTGCATCATACACTTTACTCGTCCAATGCACCGGCCAATACACATCCCTATTCCCCCCCCAGTTTAGAACTTTTTGCTTAAACCAAAATTCAAACGTGATCCTGTTCTGATAATCCTTTGTTTCCCTGATGAATTTAAAATAAGGCAATTTCGTTAGTAGGACGATCGGCAACTGCAACGGTCTTTGTAAAAAATACTTTACCTTATTCATGCTACTTGCTACGTTGATAAAATAACCAGATTCTTATATTATCGGATGCCTGCCCGAACTGAAGCTTAAGTAAATGACGAAAGGCAAATCGTAAAGATTGCCTCTTTCTTTTCACAATTATTACCTTACCCTGTTCCTTTGAAAGAGGACATTGTGGATGATTCAGGTAATCCAACGCGATTTTCTCATACGTTACGACAAATTTCCTTACGGAATTGATCTCCTGGCTATCGTGCTCCCTGTACCAAACTATCCCATCAGGCATCAATACCACCGGATAATGCAGCGCCATCCGATGCCACATTTCACTGTCCCCAACCATACGCATATCGGAAAAACCACCCACCTTATCAAAAGCGCTTCTCACCAGAATGGCTGATAAAGGAGCCTTATGAAAAAGGCCGGGGCCGAAATAATGATGCTCATATGCTTCCTTGGAATTCAATTGATAAGGGTAGGGTCTCTCCACGGTCTGAATAAGAGAGCAAAGACCCCATCCGGCATCGGGGAATTGCTCCATCATGTTTACCAGCAATTCGATCCCCCACGGATATATATAGTCATCCGCATCCACATATTTAAGGTATTTACCCGTGGCATAAGCAGCCGCCTGGTTCCTGTTGGGATAATCCCCCAGGTTCTTTTCATTCTCATATACTTTCACGCGGCTATCCTTCTTCTCATAGCTGCGCGCGATCTCCACCGTATTATCCTTCGAACCGTCATCGACTATGATCAGCTCGATCTCGGGATAGGTCGACGCTAACACGCTTTCAATAGCTGCACCGATATATCTCTGCCGGTTATAAGAGGTCATCAATACGCTTACTCTCGGGCGCTCCATGTACATATTAAAAAACAATCATGTAAGTTGCTCTGATAATCTGTCTCCTATGACATTCCAGTCATACTGTTCCCGCACAAACGAAAAAGCTTCCTTTGCCATTGTCAACGCCTGTTCTTTTTTATTTAACAGCTCCGCAATGGCTTGAGCAAAGGCAGGACCTTCATCTGCTATAGAGATATTCTTCCCATTGGTATAATCGATGCCTTCCGCACCCACTGTCGTCGATACCACCGCCACCCTGTTGGCCATTGCTTCCAACAGCTTCAAACGCGTGCCACTGCCAGAAAGAAGGGGAACTACCGCCACCAGGGTCTTTTTATAATAATCGCTCACCCTCTCGACACGCCCATAAAATTTGATATGATCGTGCTTCAATGCCGCGCCGAGCTCATCTCCCGGATCACCTTTCCCCACGACCATCAGCCTTACGGATGGTTTCTTTTCCGCCAGTAAAGGCAATACCTCTTTACAAAACCATAATAGCCCTTCCCGGTTGGGGAAATAATCCAGGCTGCCGCAGAAAAGGATATCATCGGTCTCGACTACCTGTTCATTACCTCCAGGTTCTTCTATAATACCCGTCCCATTCGGAACGACCATCCCTTTTAGCTTTCCCCCATTCATTTCAACCAGCTGGGAAAGATCATTCTCACTGCATGTAAATATCCTGTCTACATGCCTGGTCAGATTCGACTCTTCATAGAGCGTTTGCTCATAGTTTATCCGGGTGGCAATATCATCCGTTACTTCCGCCAAAGCCAGCCGGGAGTTGACATTATAGGCATCATATATTATACAGGCATTCTTCTGGTGCCTGCGGATCAGCCCCGACAGTCGGACAAGAACGATGTCCTCGAATATAATATAGTCGAATGGCTGTTTCTTCAGCACCTCCCTCAATATCGGGTAAAAAGTAAGGAACCCCTGTGAAGTAGGTCCTTTTACCGACCGGTTCCAGTACCTGAATCGCAAGGCCTGACCAATACGTGCAGGCATCAATGAAAAAATGTCTTTTTTGTACGGAAAGGATTTCGCACTTATAATGGCAGCATTCTTCAATGCCGGGAACTCCGTGAGGCACTGCCTGAAAGATGCCCCGTCCTGTTGCACGATCGCAGTCAGCTCAAAATGCCTTGAAAATTGATGCAGGAGATTCATCGCTCTCAACATCCCTCCATTCATGGGAGGGTAAAGATTCTCAAAGGGTACAACAACCAGTACTCGTTTCATCGCCAGTTTTTAAACTCTTCCTGTAAAAGTGATTCTAACATCTCTTCTGTCGTCATGGTATAATTCCAACCCAGTTCTTTTTGGGCCCTGGTGGCATCGCCATATATATCCTCTATCTCCGCCGGTCTGTAAAGATCCCTGGAAACCTCACAGTGATTGGCGGGGATCGATAATTTTTCGAATATCAGCTCTATGATATGTCTTAGCTTGACCGACCTTCCCGAACACAGGATATAATCGGCAGGATGTTCTGATTGCATCATCAGATACATTCCCTCCACATAGGAGGGAGCATACCCAAAATCTCTGGATATATCGATGTTTCCCACATAAAGCTTGTCAAGTTCCCCTTTGCTGATCTTTATACTTTCTCGAATGACTTTTTTGACAAAGAAATTAATATTCCTCAAATAGGATTCATGATTGAAAAGTATCCCGCAACAGACGAACATATTGTAACTCTCCCTGTAATGGATACAGCTCCAATGAGCAGCAGCCTTTGAAATGGCATAAGGGCTCACGGGATGAAGTATGCTGTCTTCAGTAATGGGCAGCTTGTTCACCTTCCCATACATCTCACTGCTGCTGGCCTGGTAAAATTTTGTCGTTCCTCCTACCAGCTTGATCGCTTCCAGCAAATTATACACCGACATCGTATTGAAGGAAAAAGTGCCGATGGGCTGTTTAAAGGACAGGGATACAGAGCTCTGCGCCGCAAGGTTATAGATCTCATCCGGCTTGTACTGGAAGAAAAGCTTGATCACCTGTGAAAAGTCCAGAAGATCGCATTCCTCTATAATGACCTTGTCTTTTATGCCAAGATATTCCAGCCCCCGAAGATCGGCGCTCATATAACTCCTCACAAATCCTATGATCCTATAACCATTATTATACAATAATCTTGCAAGATAGGCGCCGTCCTGTCCGGAAATTCCTGTTATGATCGCAGTCTTAGTCATGTTTGCTTAATATGATGCTTGTTGCCTTCGCTGGCTCCATACCCTTATTACCCACCCACCGTTTCAGATCATTCAACGGTTTTTCAACAAGGAACCAGGATATGCTGGCGATGATCACAAGAAGACCCAGCTGGATCACAAAGGAAACATATGGTCCGTTCAACGGAGAATAATGAATGGATGGAATAGGCAGAGGATTGGCCGTCTCCCTTCCCGTAAGACACCTCCATAGCCAGGGCATGAAATTGTGATAAACATACAGGCCATAGCTGATCTTGCCAAGGTACCTGAAAATGCCATTGTTCAATACCGCTCCGGCCAGCCCCTTGAACCCCGTGCGGGCCTGCCGGATAAGAAAGTATGACGCAGAGGATACGGTCAAACTGAATAAAAAGGATAATTTCAATTTATACACCAGGACGGATAAAGTTACGCTGATAAAAAAGCCGGCATTGAACGGTATAGCATCCAACTTTTTGAGCCATTTCGCCCCCTCGAATGGAATGATCGCCAGAACAGCTCCCATTCCAAAAGCGTCAAAGGTATAGATAGGCAATACATCATTCATCGTAAAAAAAGGATGACTGAAACTGAACATGCATAGCTTGACCCCAACGCTCAACAAAACGATCCCTGGGAAGACGTACTTCAGCCATTTCCACCGGATGACGAATATAAGCAGCGGCCATACCAGATAGAACTGCTCTTCCACACCCAAAGACCAGAAATGGGAGAGCATCCCGGGCCACGCCTTTTGCTTGAAAAATAGAAAATTGGGGACATACCCAAGATACCAGGCTACATTGCCCTCAAATATGTTCCTGTTGCCCGCATATAGTAAAAAGATTACCATGAAATACAGCGGGAATATGCGCAATGTCCTTCTTATATAAAATATCCTGAACGCATTGCCCATCGACAACTGCTGTTCGTCTATGGATTTCTTCAGATAGATAAGGTTCGAGGTAATAAGATAACCGCTCAACACAAAAAAGAAGGTGACGCCCAGACAGCCATTCGGCAGAAAAGAATTGCTCCTGGGCACCCAGTGCGACATCAGCACGAACATGACCGCAAAACAGCGGAAACTGTCCAGCTGTGGAATGAACCTGAGATGTTTTGTACTCATGGTAAAAAGGACAGGCCTCTCAACCTTTCACCGCCGTGACCAGACCATAGCTGTCTGTCAGCTCGTCCAGCGAAAGGATGATAAAACCTAATTTTTCAAGGATATTTTTAATGTCTTCTACGGTAGATCCTTCCCTGGCCCACAAATGATACTCCATCGTCAACCCTCGTACCCGACGCCAGGACTCCTCGTCTTCGAACATGCTCCATTCACCTCCCTCGCAATCTATCTTTAATACATCGATCCTGCCCCCCGCCCTTTCCACCACTTTCTGAAAAGCAGTCCCCGTTACAGCACCGGTCGATGATACCTGCGCCGTCGTATGAAGATCCGAATCGGAAAACGTCAGGTCCATCCTGCTATCGTTCCTCGTCACAGCTTCCTGAAAAAAATGAGCGCCCAACGCCTCCGCGTTCCACGAAACCACCTCCTTTATATGCGGATTCGGCTCATAAGCCCAGATGGCTGCATTGGGCCACCGGTTACGGGCCGCCACCAGGAACAGCCCCTGGTTCGCTCCTATATCTACGATCGACTTTATATTACCTAAACGCTGTTTCAATAACGCCAGCCGATAACAATCGGAAAAGCAGATCTCCGAGAACTCATACCGGAAGGCGCCGTCATCGGCATTCCTGAACTTCAGCTGATGCATTTTCCCGCTCACCCTCAGCCGCGTTGGTATGCGGTAATCGCTGGAAGAAAAATAAAAGATCCCCCATGACCAGCACTGAATCCGCCGCTTGATACCTTTTAAGGTCATATTACTTTTTCTTCATATTGAAAGATCCTGCTTTTCCTATAGAACAGCAGCTTTAACGATCTGATATAGTTATAAATTATGGATGCCGTCAATGGGATCGCTCTTAAAGGCGTATATCTCAGCATATGCTTGAATGAACCCATTTTGGCGTAGGAGATCAGCCTGGTCTTGTAAAATAAGATGGCCACTTTGATATCTTCTGAAAAGGCTGCTCCATTCCGGATCCGGTCCTCCCATATAGATAACACTTTATATCCCGCGTCTGCATTGCCGCTGGGCGACGCGGTCGCCTGCGCCGGATGCTTTCTATATAGATACAACGGTTCATGGATATAAATGATCTTCCAGGTAAGCGCCAGTTCCGAGAACAACAAAGCCCCCTCCCCGATATTCCCTCTCCCGCCAAGATGCGGATCCCACCCCGTGCTCATGTCATAGGCCTTCCTCCGTATAAGGGTCATAGGCTCGATCATGCGGCACGCCCAGCAAAAAATACTGATAAAGGGCGTCACCGGCAGACTGTCATCCAGCTTTTTAACCCAAAAAGCAGTTGGTATGATCCTTCTTCCATAGGTTGGCAGCCCCAGATCATTGTTTTCCGGATCGATCAGCCTGTGATTACAGTAAATGGCCCCTACCTTGGGGTCCGCCTCTATGCCATTGAATAACTTCAACAACATCTGGGGATGCATCATATCGTCTGCATCGTAAAATATCATATACCTGCTGTCCGGGGACATGAACTTCAGGCCATGCATACGCGCACTGGCCAACCCGCCGTTCGGCTTTGACTGTACGCTGATCCTTGGGTCCTGTGCCATATACCTGTTGGCGATGTCCAGGCTGTTATCCGTACTTCCATCATTTACGATAATAAGCTCCCAGTTCCTGAACTCCTGATTTATTACGGAAACGATGGATTGTTCCAGGAACCTGCCCGTATTATAGCAGGAAAGTATGATACTGATATCAGGCATAATTTCTGTTTATCGCTATCGTCAAGTCCCTTATATCATAATAGAAGAAGTTCGCTGCCCGAAAGGCATCATAGATCTGCTGTCTGCAATCGAATTCGTCGTGTATCTCAATAGCCAGACATTTCACCTTTTGAAGGAACGCTGCAGAATACGAGGGATCTGAAAACAATATCTTTTCTGTTCCTTCCACATCGATCTTCAATATATCCACCGGCCCATCGAAACTGTTGACGATCTCCAGCAGCGAATAGGAGGGGATACCTTCTTCGCCCCCTTTGCCCGGTCTCAGGCTGAAAGACCATTCCTTTCCATCCCTGAAGGTGTCATTCACTACCAGCGTACAATTCTCGCTCCATACGCCGCCTTCGATCAGCTTATAGTTCCGAAGACCCGCGGCTAAAAAATTTAATTTCAACGTTTCGATATTATCTTTCATAGGCTCCACGGTAACAAACCTCGCGCCCGGATAACACTTGTTGAAATACACGGTCGTCAGCCCGATATTGCCACCGCAATCGACGATATTCCTGGCCGGCGTCTTGAAATACTGGTTGAAAATATCCGACACGTTACTGTATTCATGTTTTGCTATCACTTGCGTATATACATCCCGGTCGCTGGAATAAGGCCGCAGATACACCCGCTCCGGAAGACCCGCGTCAACTCTTATGTATTTTCTGTCCTCGAGAACGCACGTCTCGTTGGTGTACATATATAACGCAGCAAAGATCCTATCCAGTCGCCTCGCCTTCCTTTCTCTTCTCCGTACCGCCCATTCTGAATTTTCCAGTTTCAACGCAATCTTGTGCCATATGTAAAACAAAGCGTTGTACAGCCCACATTCCTTGCTCAAAAAGAAAAATTCCCTGATAGATTTCATATCCGATATTTGATGATTCTCGCCGGCACGCCGGCCACGACGGAGTATGGTTCGGTGGACTTATTTACAACGCTACCCGCCGCAACTACCGTACCTTTCGCCAGCACGATCCCATCCAGTATAGTACATCCATGGCCGATCCAGACATCATCCTCTATCACTATTCCCTTGGCCGTCGCCCCTTGCTCTATAATGGTCTTATCCCTGGAGATAAAATTGTGATTGTTGGGAATGATCATATTACCTCCCGCTATCAGTACATTATTGCCGATCTTCACACCCCCATGTCCATATATAACGCTGTATACATTCACGCTGCAGTTATCGCCGATTTGTATCTCCCCCCCATGTGTCAACAGCATAGCCCCATCCAGTATCTCGGTATTCTCGCCTATGACGATCGATCCGCCTCCCCGGATCTCGACCACGGCGCTCCTGGCAATATTGCATCCCCTGCCGATAGTAATAGCCGGGTCTTTCGCTCTTCCCCGCTTATCAAGCCAGTTCCTTACTCTATCATATAAATAAGCTCTAAGCTTCATAGTCCCAATTGCAATTACACAGGACAGACCCATAATCGGCCCCTTCGAACGCCGCCAGTTCCGTACCGTTATCGATCACTTTAAAAGGCAGGATATCATTGATATATTCGTAGGACGTGATCTTTGAATTGAACAGCGCCACATCCAGGCTATAGCTTCCGGGAGCCAGGAACGAGTGGGGTATTTCACAATCCACCATCAGCCCATTGTTCGATACCTTCCCCAGATCGAGGTTCCTGATCGTGGTAAAAACCTTGCTCTTGAATCTGTCAAGGACGGCGACCCCTATATCTACATTCTTCGATAAGATATTCTGGATCTCAAACCGTATCCGTACAGGCTCGTCGTGAGCAAATTCATTCTTCCGGTCGCCACTTGCAGAGGAAAAAAATACGCTTTTAAAGCTCACAGGCTTGTCCTTGTCCCTGGCTTCATAGGATTCCAGCTCTTTCGCATTGTCCAGATACAGGTTGATGGCGTCCGAGGTCTTCCCGGTATAAAGCAATCGCCCGTTCTGAAAAACATACCCTACATTACATATATTGGAGATAATTCCCATATTGTGACTCACGAATAGGACAGTCCTTCCCTGGTTACGGCTGACATCCTCCATCTTTCCCAGGCATTTCTGCTGAAACTTCAAATCCCCTACAGCCAGCACCTCGTCAACGATCAGGATCTCGGGTTCCAGGTGCGCGGCTACCGCAAAAGCCAGCCTCACATACATACCGCTGCTGTATCGCTTCACCGGCGTATCCAGGAACTTGTCGATCTCGGCAAAGTCTACTATAGCATCGAATTGGCGGCGAATGTCGGATCGGCTCATACCCAGGATAGCCCCGTTCAGGAATATATTCTCCCTCCCCGTCAGTTCAGGATGAAAGCCAGTGCCTACCTCCAGTAAAGAGGCAACCCTGCCTTTGATAGTGATCCTCCCTTCCGACGGTTCGGTGATGCGGCTGAGTATCTTAAGTAAAGTGCTTTTCCCTGCTCCATTCCGACCAATAATGCCTACACGG
>Ga0157372_10003105_pt1 | contig 17896 bp, 17 predicted proteins | sample C55metaG_FD_115307 | JGI IMG/M metagenome (GOLD analysis project Ga0157372, IMG submission 115307) | Corn rhizosphere microbial communities from Kellogg Biological Station, Michigan, USA - C5-5 metaG | ecosystem: Host-associated > Plants > Roots > Rhizosphere > Soil | place: USA: Michigan... | reverse complement strand
TGCCCGCTGAGGTTGAGACTCTAAGCGCGCCACCGTTCGGCATCGCATCGAGTGCATTCAGTATGAGGTTAATAATGACCTGCTCCATTTGGGAAGAATCGGCGTACACCGTCGGAAGGGCATCGGCAAGGTTAACCGCCAGTGAAATATTCTTTCGCAACAGTGGTTGAACGAGTCGTAACGCGCCACGAACAACATCGTTTGCCTGCAAAGTGCGCCGATGAAGATCTTGCGTTCTGCTGAACTGCATCAACCGCCTGACAAGTTCGGCGGCCGTATCAACGGCTTCAGAAATGTGATCGAAACGCAACTGGAGCTCTGGGGTGCAACTCTCGGTTGTCTCGGCTATGCCTATATTGGTCGAGATTGTGTTCAGGATGTTATTGAAGTCATGAGTTAATCCCGCTGCCACGGCCCCGAACGTTTCCATTCGATGCAGTTGCGCAGCCGTCTTGCGCAGTTCCACCTCTGAGGTCTGGTCGACTATAAGCGCAATTACGCCCTTAAGGCCCATTGCGCAAAAGTGATACGCCCAGACGTGAATCCACTTGACCTTGCCGTCCGGCATTTTAAGGCGAAGTTCCTGAGATTCGACGTGCTCGCCCCTCAATGCTTTCACTACGGCGGATTTTTCGATTGGGACCTCATTGCCCGCGAGATCCTCAAAGCGAAAGTTTTGCCTCCAATCCTGAAAGCGTACAGGAGCTCCGTCTGCCGTCCCAAACAACTGCAACGCCGTGCTGTTGGCGAAGACTATTCTTTCATCATCGTCAATCACTGCGACTGCAACTTCGATGTTCTCAAAAATTGTCTGTAGTAGACCGGCGGGTTGAAGACCGAATATTGGCATGAAGCTAGGTCCGTACTCGTCTCGCTGACGACGAGTATCGTGAATCAGGCGAATGGAAACAAACAACAAGTCGTCATTCGCTTTCTCCCTAAAAGTGAACAGCTGCGATGACCTGCAGGGAGTACCCTTGAAAGCTTGCCCGATTTGCGAACTCTTTAAAATATTTGAACCCTAAGTTCACCTTCTGTTTTGGAAGCGTTCCGGTGACACCTAATCCCACCGCGTTAATTGCATAGCGCTCATTGGTCGTCGTCGCTGGGGCTTTGGTCGTGGTTTGCCGCTGCTCATATCCGACGAGACCGAATTGAAGCCTACGATTCATACCTGGGAGCGATACCATTAGCGAATAGTCCAGGTCGAAGGTATCGCCGGAACGACTACCGGTATCTGTTTGCTTGGCGTGAAACTCGTACATCTGAAAGGCAGAGAAAGCCAGGTGCCTGTTTTCCGTTAGAAAAAACGTCTGTCCTGACGATACAGTCTGCGTCCAATATCCGGAACCGACGTTGTCGTTCGCGCCGGCGGCGAACCGTCCGGTGGGCGCGAGGAATCCATACATCACGCGAATATCAACTCGCTCTCGATTCCATCCGAGACTTAGTGGAACGTAATACGAGTCCGCAAATCCGGCGCCTCCACTAATTGTCCCGCCGACATCCTCTGTCAGGTCGTTCTTTGCGAAAGGAAGCGTGGCTATCGCGGAGTAATGTGCCCCCCAAAAGACCTTGCGTTCACTTACCCAGGTAAACGAGTTCATATCCATTGCGACGTACTGCTGTCCGATTACCGGGCGCGTGTTGCCGTTTTCGTCCTTGGATTGATCGCGCGAATAATAAAGAAACTGGTTCGCATAGGTGAACCCGGGTTCAGGCGTGATTCCGGAAGACGTGGCGCTCATGCCGAGCGGGTAGACGCCTCGATTCTGAGCTCGCATCAAATTGGTTCCGCCTAATAAACAAAACACTGTCAAAACAAACCAGCTCTCAAAATTCCGAGTTCTTTGAACCCGACACGCTGTGCTGCATTCGCCCAAGGGCTTACCCGACATCTTCTTCAGCTCAAGCGCCGATTGATTCGTCGGCATTCGTATGTCGATACGCTTCGTCCTCAATAGATTTCATGCGACACGACTACGATATTCGCCCTTTCGAGTACGGGAGCCGCTCGCAATTTGCGTCTTCGCGAGATTCCCCCAAAAATTCGTTAACGATTGGTCGCCACCGAACAGCGTAGTGAATATCGTTGAGTCAGCAAACAGAATGTCGCCTGCACGGTTGCCAATCGGTGGCATCCAGAGAAACATATTGAATTCCCGGTTTCCGGCTTCGGTAAAAGGATGCGGACGCGACAGATCAATCGGCTGTCTTGCGAGCACATGAATGGCACTATTGTCTTCGGTCGTCAGCGCATAGTGCGGCAAGTGGGGATGAAAGTTGAAGGTTGTTACTCCGTCGAGCCAACCATGGGTGTCCAAGTCTTTCACGGTGGTCAGAGGGGCAATTTGATTGGTTCCCCTGACCACTGCGGGGCGAAGACCGTAGCGGTTTTCGACGGGAGTGCCCAGACCTTGCATAAGCGAACGGGTGTATTTTCCAAAGCGCTGCTGGCGCGGCACCAAAGCGTCACCGTGGTGCGCATATTCCATATTTCGTTCTTGGATATCGGGTGAGAGCCCGACATCATGATGTGGTCCGAGGACTAAACACGTTCCCTCGCGGGTGAGGAAATCTCGAACGGCTTGGACTTCCTCTGGAGAAGCTTCTTGTTCCGTAATCATGTGGTCCAGACCAAACACCATTAGAGTGTCAGTGTCTGAGAGCACTCGCTCGTCCAGCGGCAATCTTTGCCCGGCCTGGTCGATACGCTGGTAAACCGCAACCGGATGTTCTGTGACCTCTCCGACCAGCGACTGGAACTTCAAGAGCGATAAGTGAAATAGCTCCAGCGTTCCGGCGATACCCTGCAGGAACATCTTCTCTGAATAATCCAATGACTCGTAAGCAGGCCAACCCACACGGCGAACTTCGGTCATAGTCGAGAAGCGATTATCAAGTTCGGTCACGTCCCGATTTGCCTCCCACGGATAACTCCACGTCCAATAAATGCTGAACCTTCTTTTGCCCGGCTTGTATTTGCGCGGTACATGGGTTTGGTTATAAGTCCGTGGTGCAGATATTGAAGCACTCATTACAAATCCTTTCGGGTTGATCAGCAGCCAGACCTGTCTTCGAGTGTTGCCAGGTATCTGAGAGCTCTAATACCCGGCAGAAAAAAATAAGCTCCTCCTCGTACTGTGGTAAAGGCGGGTAAGCCTTTGATTGTTTTTCGAATCGGTCTCTTCGGAATCGTCATGTCAAACGTGCCGTCTTGAGTACCGACGAATGGATCGCGCTCGTTATCGAGGTCCTTGAATTTCGGGTCATTTACCCACACGTTCATTGCAAACTCGAACTGGCGAACAAGGCTCGCGCACCCGACGAAGGCAGCGATTCCGCGCTCTACGAAATCTTCGGGAGCGCCTTCCGGTAATGGCGGGCCATACGTTCCTCCTCGCCGGATCATCTTTCGCCGTTTCACATTCTCGCCTGTGTCGCGCGGGTTCATGCGCCGAATATGCGAGCCCACGGGACAGCCGTACCCGTGGGGGTCCATCGTCCCGTAGTCAAAGTTGTTGGTGCGCTGCATGTCAGCGCCGAGCTGCGGGTCATCTTTCTGCGGCGCCAGGGTAAGAGGAGCGCCGCTACGCCAGCGCCCCATGAGCTTGGCAGCAATCAGTTCTTGTTCTTCGCGCGTCTCGCCATGTTGTCGAAGAAAGTCGCGAAATTCACCCACATGTTCTTCCAATCTTAGATAGGCCAAGTAACTGCCGTTACGTGAAAGAACCTCGGGTTGGGGCAATGCAGGTTGAGCGTCAAATTCGTCGGGATAGCCGAGAAAGAACTCGCCGGCTTTGATAGGCGGGCCCGAGCCGGGTGTAGTCTGATCGCCGGTGCCCTCGATCACAGGTTGCGAAAGCCGGTCGCGGTAACCGAAGTGTTCTTTGGCGTAGGTGAAGGGCGGTATCGCTTCCATATCCAAAGAGGAAAGAACCTCTACCCCTGCGCACTCCGAGAGATATTTTTCGTGCTCGACCCTGCATCGCTCGCGTTCCGCAACGTTTCGGGCGAATAGCACCACAATCGCGTGAAGGTTGGGGCTTGCAAGTCCTCCTCGCCAGTGCTGGGGGTGATTCGCCCCCGTGGTACCGAGCATCTCGGCCCGTGCAGCCATACCCTGGCGAAACTCTTCGGGAAACGTATCCAGCGACTGCTCGTTCACGGCCAGAGCCCGCAAGCCGTTCCAGGTGAAGGCAACACTGACCCATCTCGAGTCCGGTTCATTGGATCCGACCTGCGTTGCAATCCCTACTTTATCGACGATGCCACTTAGCCATTTGCGTCCGGCCATCGGCTGGCGAAAGGTTAGGAATTCGTATCGAGCCGTCCGCGCAGGCGGCCGCGAAATGAGGAAGTGTTGGATATCGTCGAGTTCAAGGGCGGGGCTCTCCACAAATTGCTCCTATTGCATCTGGTCGAGCATGTTTGAGAAGGCCGCCTTCAGAGTGAGCGCCTTCCTGACCTCATGGGCGCTTACATACGGATACTCCCCATATTCCAAAAAACTCGGACACTGATGTTCGCGAAAGAACTTGCTGACCGCTGGCACATTTGTCCGCCAGTTTTCCGGCCATCCTTCGAGGTTTGTGAACACCGTGGTGATGCCGGTCTTGTTAAAGAGCTCGATCGCGTCCTCGATATATTTGTCGAAATCGGTGTCGAAAATGCCCTGATACATAAAGTGCAATCCGGAGCCGACGTCGAACAAGATCCAGCGGAGATAATGGAGCTGGAGCGGCGCGAGTACATGGGGGGCACCTTTCACCGCCTCTTCTATGGTTTTCCCGTAATCGCGTATCGCCTGCTCCCGGCCAGGCTTGACCTTGGCGACGACTGAAAAACCGTAGTTGGCGGGAGTTCTCGGAAAGACTGGTCCGTAGCGTCCTTTTTCAAGTGTGAAGTAGCCTTCCTTCGGGATCGCAACAGCGGCCGGTTTCGTCCAATCGTTCGTCCTTGGCTTCTCGACTATTTGTGGTTTCTTTGGCTCGCTCTTTGGTTCCTTTGGCAACGGGCGTGTGGCCATGATTCCCCCTTCTCGAGTGCGGTGACGTATCGTCTAGACCTGTCGGCTCATTCTGCTTTTTGCTTCTTTCAGTTGCCAGAATAGTTAGTGTCCACAGTCAGACAACTGTCAGTTTTGTCAGGCGGAGCGGGGCTATAACCGCTATAACAAGGAAGCGTTGCAGTTTGCGATTTCGATTTATTCTTTGACTTTCCCTCGACATATCCGCGCTCGTCGTGGAGTTCAGCCCTGCTCTAAGTCCAAATAGCACACTGGTAACACTACCAGTGGAAAGACGAAGCGCTACCCGCTATGCCATGAATACGCCTGCGCGTCTCGGGTTACATGTTGGGTTGTTATCGGCACACAGGTCACGTCGAGCAAGTTCACTGGAAGGATTGACCGAATGCGAAACAAACGGCTCTTGCTACTGTTTTTAATCCTGCTGAGTCGCGGGGTGACGCCGGCGCAGGTGAACCCAGAAAACAGACGCTTGGTGGTGAATGGCAAAGCAGGCGACGCGACGGTTGTCGAGCTTAACAGCCGAACCTACATCGATCTCGAGACGCTGGTTCGAATCGCAAACGGGTCCCTTGGCTACCAAGGGCGGCAAATCACCCTAGTTCTCCCAGGATCTGAAGCGAACAGTCAAGCATCCAGCCCTGGACCGGAGGAACCGGCTGGCCACGACGGTTTGACACGACACTTTATGATCGCAGGAATTGAAACCATCGCTCAAATGCGGGAATGGGTCAGTACGATGGCAAATGCCATCCAGCACGGATATGGAGTGAGCGAGACTTGGGCCGCGGACTACCGGGGAAAAGCCGCAGACAGTCTGCGCCAAGCGAGCGCATCCGCATCCACCGATGCCGATCGCAATGCTCTGCAATTGCTTACCAATGAATTCCACAATGTGGGAACCTGGAGCGACGAGCTTGTTGAGGCACAGAAGAATATGGATACTGCAAAATATTCCATGTCGAGCGGCGCACTTCGTAATGAGCCGCTGTCTCAACAGATCATAAACTGCGGGCATTTCCTGGCAACCATGTTGGGCGGCGCGGAATTTAGGGACGATCCATCGTGTCACTAAACGAACCCATGGGATATAGATTTTGCGCAGCTAAGTGACAAGCTCGAACGAATTTGTTCTAACGTCTCTGGTGAGCGTCCATCATAGGCGCCAGCCGGCTTCCCAGGCTTAATGACTTGACCGTGGAAATAACTGAATTCAAGCGGCAGTGGTGCGGACGCTCTTTTCGGACGAGACAGCTTTTTTGGATAACCCTTCGCGGAGCAGCGCCAATTTGTTCTCGGGAGTTGTGAAGTAAGAGAATCCGCACTCCAGACAGACGAATATCTTCGTGAATATCAAAGTCCCGGAGTTGTTGAGTTTTTGGACGCCGACGCAATGGATCATCATTTCAGTAAAAAATTCTTCCAGTGCATTCGAGGAGCAGTTTGGACAAATCATAAGGCACCTTTCGGGATGTGCAAGATTACGCGCAAAATGCCTTTTCGCGCCTGTATTTTTTACCCAAGCGCTTCGGTCGGTATTCCGACTGTTCTGATTTCGTAACATGGTTTTCAAGATAGCAACTCGTGAAATGGAGCATCAGATCACTTTGTGGGCTTGCGCCGCCAACCTCATAACTGGCAGTTCTGACAGGTGCGCGACGTATCGCGCCTCAGGTAATTTGTGCACGAGCGCGAATTAACGGGACGCGGAGTTAAACGGACCTTTTCTCGGTACTCGAAACGCCCGTGTCCCCGCCGCTCAGTCATCATTGCCGAGTTTGCCCATTACGCAAGGCGGTATTTCACGTTAGGCGATGTTTTCTGGCATGGGGGTGCGCGGTATGCGCTCTTGCCTGATCCAATCCGCTAAGCCTTTCCCGTGGCTCCGCCTCGGCTTCGTTGGCGCCTTGACCTTAACGTTATCTGGTTGGACCTGCACAGCAATCATCGGTTTCCAGACCTGTCTCGGCGTGTCAGCGACACCTCAGATCACATCACTGTCCCCAAGCGTCGTCTCTGTTACAGCAGATTCAGTTGTCCTCATTGTCAGAGGAAGCGGTTTTGTTCCCCAGTCTCAGATTCTTTGGAATGGAAATGCACTGCTGACCACGTTCATCGATTCGCAAGACCTTCGGGCAACGATTACACCGCAGACGTTCACCCAGTTCGGCGGGGCTTTCGGAAGTAATGTGTTGATTTCTGTAAATTCTCCAGTCACCGCTACTGTTGTGGGATGCCCGATTGCAGGAAGCTCTGCCACCATAGTTCTAGTGATTCAGTAAGCGCAGCGTCGCTCGTCCTCTCACAAAATCAATCGGGTCGCGAAATGGTCAGAAACTAAGAGTTATCCCTGAGAGAACACGAATATCCAGTTTTCAGGATCCGACCGCCGCATCGCCTGGGAACGACGGGCTGCGCTAAAATGGTAGGATCTTTGCCTGCCGCTTTCGTCGCTCCATAGAGGGGTGTCTCGCATGAATCCAGAAACGCAACAGTCCGAATCCCCGTATTCCCTGAAGATCGAGACCGAGACCGGTCAGTCCGCTACTGTTCCCATTGCCGTCTTGACACCGAAGCAGTTGGAAGTTTTTCTTACGAGTGAGTTCAAACGGTTGGTGCACGAAGCAGGCGTAAAAGGCGTCCGTATTCATGTGGAACGGGTGATAGCCGCTGACTACGAACAGGTCCTCCGTGAGGTGACGGCGTGCCTGTCTGCGAAGGCACGAGCCGCATAACTAGGGCTGCGAGCGATTGCACAAGTGAGCACGGGAAAAACTATCTTGACTCGCGGTTGATGAGTGAAATGGCGATGTTACGCCAGTCTCGAGCACACGCGCGGCAGTGCAGAAGTTGGAACTGCGTGGGAATTGCATCCGGCCGAGGTCACTATGCTGCCATAACTCTTCTTACAACGTGGAAAGAATCTCGCGACTAATCTGCTAACAAACACGAGACTGGAAAAATGGTCGGGAGAGAGAACCAGGGTGATCCGGCATCTACATCGGAGACCTTTCGCTTCGCGGCATTGTCAATTCCGGCGGAGCTCCGCTTGCTCCACCAGCTTCCGAACTCGAGCTTCAAAGCCTGATGGTAGAGAGCCAGAAGAACGCGATTTCAGGCCAGCCAGCGGGCCAGTGGGTTGCGGCATCTGGGTAGTCACGCCCGGCGTCAGCAGGATGAGGTCCTGGAAGCTGCGGCCACTCAGGGGCATATTTTTGACGTAGGTCTGATCTACGACCGTGCTGACTGAGGCATCCGTCGTGTTGATCATCGGCGCGCCAGCCTCAACTGTAATGCTTTCGGAGACTGTGCCTACGGCCATCTCGAAATTAATGGTGGCCACATCTTGAAGGTGGAGCACAACGTCAGGCTTGACGATTGACCGGAACCCTGTTTTCTCCAATTCCAATTTGTAGCTTCCAGGGTTTAAGAGAGGAATGGTATAAAGTCCCTCCGATCCCGTTGCGCTCGTGCGTTGCTCACCGGTGTCCACGTTGGTGACAACAATTCTCACTCCTGCCAGCGCCGCTTTCGATTGATCAGTGATCCTTCCTGTAATGGTGGCGTTGGTGGACTGCGCAGATACAAATCCGGCCAACATGAGCAACGCAATCAAAACGGCGAAAAACTTGGTCAGCATGGACAGGAAGCCTCCAAAGGCGATTGACGTCCCTTGTTGCTAAATACCCGGTCTGAGTGCGAATCTGTGCCAATATTTTTTGGAACATTTTTATTTACGAGTATGAAGACGTTTTCAACTAACAAATTCTCCTGACGGAAAGCGGGGATCTCCCGCTTGTATTTCGACTGTGGCCCACTAGACCAAAACTATGGGTGATTGGGAAGGGTACGCAGGGACGCGTAGAGCAATTGTTTACCCCCCGGTTTCGGACTACCTCCGTCGGGTTCTACTGTGACAAACACAGCGTTGATCTGCGCCAGCTTTGCGGGGTCATCGAATTTCAAGACCCATCGGCGATTCGCCTGATTGTCGAGATAAAAAATTCCCATGTTGACGTAGTTGCTTCGCTCCGACCCCCGTTGCCCCCAGACCTGGAAGGCAGCATTTTTCAGCTCGCGTTGCTGATCCAGATCGAAGGCATAAAATACGAGCGACTTGCCTCGGGTATAGAAAATGCGGCCAAACGGCTTTTTCGTGTGCCCATTTTTATCGACGTCAACGACATCGGTGATATATAGGTTGCGTGCGCCCATCAGGTCGCGGATGTCACGATCAGAAACCAGGAAATCCTGCTGCTGTTCCACGGTTTCCTGAGCCTTGTTCAATTGACCGTTGAGCTGGTCTACGCGGCCCTGCAGGCTGGAGACGAGGCGAAGGTCATCCTGTCGCTGGGAACGCAATGACTCGAGATCTCCCTGCAAAGAAATGACGGACATTTCCGCGGACTGGAGCTTTTGTTGGAGAGAGTCTCTCTCGGAGGAGAAGGAGACATTCTTGGTGGACGCTATGCTCAATTCGTCGGCATAGAGCTTGGCTGCTGCTTCTGCATCTGCCAGACGCTTCTTCAAATCCTGAACAATTACCGTGTGGTCACCTAGTTCCCGCGAGAGACGAGTGATCGTGACAGTGCTCGACCTTAGCTGCTCTTGCAATGCCAAACGCTCGCTGACCCACTGAGTCTCCACTGGACGATTCTGATCCTGCGCAGTGGACTCTGCCGCACCTCGAACGATCGTAGGCCGGACATGGGTGATTCCAATTCGGTAACCGGCGATAGCTACGGCGCTTAATAACACCACCGACGCGATTGCATATTGCAGATTTTCCTGCCAGCTCAATGTCGCAAGCATTCTGGCAATTGAGAACCGGGTCGGATCCGTGACCGAGTGTGATCCTGGCATCAGATCGGCTTCGCGAGCAATTCGGGCAAACAGAGCCTGCTTGACCCGCTCCTGAGAAAGCGATTCATTACCGACTGATGAAGCTTCTGTCCGGCAAAACTCTATGGACGAGTCCAATGAACTTTCATCAACCAACAGCGAAGAACCTTCTACCGCGACGAAACGAAATTCCGCCATGGTTTTGCAACATTGCAGGCATTCCTTTAGATGATCCTGCAACTGCAATACCTCATTCGCAGGCAAAGGCCCAGCGGTTGCGAGCGCACACAGTTCGACAAATCGCTGGTGATCTCCAAAAGTTGCATCGTTCGGTCCCGGATCCATTCGATTGCGATCTGAGTTCGTCATAAGTCCTTCTTTGCTCTGAGGGCCCGAAAAGGCACGGCCCGTCTGATTCGTTCCAGTGCGCGATAGTAGTGATGGCGCGTGTTGATCAGAGATTCCCGCTGCTTTTCGCTAATCTCGCGCAGTGTGTAGCCTTCGAAAAGCGAGAGTTCGAGTACTGTGCGTTGCTTTTCGTTGAGGGACTCCATAGCTCCGCGCAATAATGCTTCCAGTTCGTTGGCATCTGCTTCGCGCTCAAGATCGAAAGCCGACTTAATCTCTTCGATGGTTAAAGCAAGATCGTCGCAGTCATAAAAACGACGATTGTTGAGATAGTCCCGTCGGTTAAAGGCTTCGCGGTAAGCGATACGGCGAAGCCATCCCCGAAGACTTCCCTTGCTGGCCTCGAATGATGCGGCTTTGCGGAACACAGTAAAAAAAACTTCCTGTGCCAGCTCTTCCGCCTCGCCTACATCACGCAGCACTCGTCGGCCAATTTCAAATACCAGCCGATAATAGCGATCAAAGAGCTGCGCCAGTGCATTGTGGTCTCCGGCTTGAACTCGCCGCATCAGGCGTGTGTCGTCAGCGCTGCGGCCTTCCGGATGGGCCAAGGCTTCATCCTCGTCACGCGTCAAACTCCACGTTCCGGCGAGAACTCGAAGTCGTGTGGGGAAAGAAGCACTCATTTATTCTCCAAGGCATGCCGTTAAATTCTGCAACAGCAGCAGCCACGCAAACTGTGGCTGCCTACGCCCAACGCTGAATCAACCAAATGTTACTTCAGTTTTTAGGAATGGAAATCTGAAGGAAGAAAAATATTGCGTGGCACAAAAATGTCACAACAGCGGTAGTCGTGGGGAAGCAGAGTTAGCGTAAAAAATAGTTGATTCGGAGGACAGTCTCGACCTGAACCGGCTCCCCATGGCACGCGGCAGGTTCATAGCGCCATCCCGCAATCGCATTCTTAGTCGATTTTTCCAGGGATGCACCAGGACTATCAAGCACCTTGCGGATTGTTGGAATACCATCCTTGCCAATCAATACGTCCAGCAGAACTGTTCCCTGGAGTTGCTGATGTCGAGCTTCTGGCGGATATGAAGCAACTACATTCTTGACCTGTCGATATGGGATTCATGCAACCGGGTTCTCCCAAAGTTCCAACTGGTGGAACAAATGCATTTGGGGGAAATTGATCAGAAGTAATGAACTCGTTCACTTTAACCTTGGCGACCGTCTCGCCCTTGTCCACGAAACTGAGAAAGCGAGGGAATACTTTCGTACCGACAGCTTGAAAATCGGATGGAAATGGGAATTTTACGTCAAATGATTTGCCCCCAAGGGAGTATCGCCTGGAGGTCAATCGGTGGAGCAGTCCAACTCGACCCGTCAGTGCTGAAGCTTGGCTGGTATGTACTCTGAGCGATGCACCAGACGAACAGATTTGTGTTGGGTCTTCACTTCGTCTGCAAGCGCGATTGTCAGTTTGTGCCGTTTACCATCTAGACTGGGTGGTTTGAATCCAAGCTGATACCTGAAGTGAACCTGGACGAGAATATCGTCGAGTGCCGTCGAGAATAGAGGTGGTTTCACCGAAAAGAACTGTCCTGCAGTGGCTTCGCTGAAATAGTGGGCGATGTAATATTGCTCGTGGTACCCACTGCCTTGTGGAAACTCACGCAAAGAATAACCCCCATCATTGATGCCATAGACGAAAGCTGAAGTTTCTAGCAGGTCGTCCACGATGGCTTCAGCTTCATCATGCGGTAACCCGCTCCGATCGCCGTACAAAAATACAATCACTGGCAGGGGCTCAGGATTAGCATTATGGGCGTTGGCGATGATCAGTCGGAGCATCCGTTGAACCGAGAGTTCGCCCACTCGGGTCCCAGCCTCGCTCGGATCCCGATGCTGAACTTCCTCAATCTTGGCGATGGGTGCATCGTGATCTGTGGTCGGCGCAAGGTCGATCGCCTCTTCTCCGTTGTCACACCAGTGGGCGACGCCGACTGTATCCCGCTTGTCCAAGTGGTCGAGCGCCGGGCGGAGAAGCAGCGCCTTATTTCTCATGAAGCCCGAGCCTTGTTCGTCCCAGTGTTTTTGGTTGCATATCATGACGAACCACAAAACAATAGGCCGTGTACTAAAATGTGCTCCTGCGTCAAAGGTTAAGATCGAAGTTTGATGACCATCGTCGAGCAGTCTGAAATCGTTCTTTTTAAGCTCATTCAGCGGGAGCCCCGTTTTCGAATCCTGGGTCAAGACATCCACTAAAACAAGAGATGTGGAAGCACGAAACACCGGCGTTCCGTCGGAAGGTGGGTTGACTTCCTTGCTGGCGACCTCAACCGACGGAGTTTCAGCCTCAGGTTCCGGCGCCGAGACTGGTGGTTTGGGTTTCGCCCTTTCAATCGTTACATCAGGCTGCGCGGGTTTTGCTGCGGCTCTTGCCCGTTCTTTGAAGCTCTGTACCTGGATGAGTTGTTCGGAGGAGCGAGTCGCGATTCCCGCATTGTCACTAGCCTGCAGTACGCGGAGAATGGAAGTCGCTTCATCGAACTTTCCGCTTTCTATGTATAGTTGAGCCAAGTTGAGCTGATATTGCTCGTTGCGCGGACTCAATTCAACCGCTTTCCGTAAGACAGGAATCGCTTCGTTCAGGTTTCCCTGTAACCTATACGCGAGTGCAAGCAGGCTGTAGGCATCCGCGAACTGCGGATCAAGTTTGATGGCCCTCTCCAGTTCGCTTTGCATGGAACGCAGCCGCTCGGCGTTGCCGTCAGACGTTGATGAGGCCTCTCTCTGAGTTAGCGACGCAGAATAGTAAAGGACGCGCGGGTCATTGGGATTGAGCTGCGCAGATTTGTGGAAATATTCTCCGGCTTTTTGAAGGTCCTGCTTAATCAAGTAAGAGTATCCCAATCCTCGCAACGCCGCGGCATTGTTCGGGTCAATTTTGAGTATCGCTTCGAATTCCTCCACGGCGCTTTTTTGATAGTCCGGGGAGTGTACATGAATATCAGCCAGAATAGTCTGCGCATTCAAAGCTTCTAGAGGCGCGCTGCTGTATCCCTTACTGTCGATCCCTTCAGGAGCCGCCAGTTTGTAACCCTTGGAATGCCCGCTGTGCGCATAGTAGAGCAACTCCTTGTCGAGCTGAGATGCGCTCATTCCGAAGGCCTGCTGGATCGCATCTTCGACAGCGACATGTCGGTTGCGAACCAAATCAAAATACACGGCAACCTTTGGAAGCAAAGTGTTGTCATAAATATAGTGAACGAGAATCCCAGACTCCGCATAAAAGACGGTTCGCCGGTCGCCGTTTTCGTTGTAGGTCTTTGAATACTGTTGAACTCGGAGGAGGTCGGCAACCTTCAGCCATGCAGTGTGATCGAGCACGTAGGATTCATCTTCTGGGATCCTGCCTACGTCAGCCTCCTTACCATCCACTACAATGCCACGGAAGTATTCGGCAAAGCCTTCCTCGAACCAGGGATCCAGTTGCATGGACAGGGTGCCATTCATAAGCTGGTGGGCGTACTCATGAAAGACCACTTGCCAGGGATTCTCCAATGACATATCGAGCAGAACAAAGCAACGGTCCGCGCCGCCGACGAATAACCCATCCATTTGTGTAGCTTTGCCCTGAAAAATAGGCGCGAACTGCCTCAATTCTTTGTTGTTGCGGAAGGCGACAATCTGTAAAGGAATCGGGGTGTTTACCTTTGCGTTCACCATCAGCGCGCCAAAGACGGCACGCATCTGCTCGAAGCGAGCCGCCGCTTCGCGGCCACGTTTTTCGCCCGCGTCAGTCACAACTGAAAAGTGAGGGGAGTGTATTTCCACCCATTGAGGCTCACCGCCGAAGGCGGGAGCCGTAACAGCGAGGCAAACCGAAAGATAAATAAAACGCCAGCTTAAACTCATCCTGAGATTGCGAACTTTTATCACACCATCAAATTGCACTGCAGACAGTTCCAATCTACTGTATCCGTGCCGAGATTTACACTTGATTCGTGTTATGAAGTCGCGTTACCTGTCCATGCCTTTAGCAGAATTCGTCGGGACAAACCACTTCGTTCAGCCAACAAGTCAGAGAACAGTTTGTCCGATCTGGGCCTAACATTTGTCTCCTATTCAGCACGTTCCAGTTTTTCGATTTCTCATCTCTCCAGGGCACAGCCTTGGACTGAGATACATCGCTTCCAACTGAAATTAGGGAAGGACTGCTGAACCGTAATTTCACGGATCATCTTCGCCGCTGGCATTCCAAGATGGCACGCCAATTTACATCCCAGTTGCCAAGACTAGGATTCCAGCAGCGCCCGTAACTTGTGAGCGTATCTGCGGCTCGACGTGACCACCGTTCCTTCTGCCAGTACGATGTCGTAGACCCCATCGAACATCGGACGAATCTCGCTAATGCAGGCACCGTTCACGATGGCCGATTTCCGCACGCGGATGAAGTGGTGTGGCGCAAGCTTCTCTTCGAGATGTGCCAAAGTTTCCCGCAACAGGTGACTGTCGCTGGCGGTATATATGCAGGCATAGTTTCCCGTGGCTTCGATCCACAAAACGTTGGACACGGGAACAAAGAAAATCCGCTTCTTGTCCTTCACCACAAAGCGTTCGAACGGACGGAGACTACGGAGGGATTGGAGCAGTGGTTCGAGACCTCGATTTGCGTTCCCGCGCTGTTCGAGAACCTGGCGTGCGTGCGCCAGGGCCTTGGCAAATCGCTCCTTATCATACGGCTTCAACAGATAGTCAACAGCGTGGACTTCGAATGCGCGAATGGCGTGCGCATCGTGAGCTGTGACGAAGACATAAACGGGAGCGGGGCCGGTCGATGGCTCCACATTTTCGATTACTCCAAAACCATCCAGATCAGGCATCTGCACATCGAGAAAAACGATGTCGGGATGAAGTTCATGGATCTGCTCCACCGCACTTATTCCGTTCGCCGCCTCGCCTACAACTTCAATGCCGTCGTGTTCGGCCAGATAGCGGCGGATACCGCGGCGGGCGATCGGTTCGTCATCGACGATGAGGACTCGCGTCTTCATTCGAACTCCGCAGTGGAATGGTGATGATGGCCTCACAGCCTCGACCGTCGCCCCCGGTAAGTTCCAGCGACGACTCGTCCCCGTAGAGCTGTTTCAAGCGCGACTGGACATTGGTGAGTCCGACGCCGAATCGCAGACGCGATCCCGGCGCCGGACCAGGGCCATCATCGCGGACGCAGAGCCAAATTCTGCCGTTGTGGCGTTGCGCAGCGATCTCTAGCTGGCCTGCGACGGAATCGACGCTGATGCCGTGCTTGATAGCATTCTCAACCAGTGGCTGAAGCGCCAGGCTCGGTACGTAGACTCCGAGAAGGTCAGGTGGCACGTCCATGTGAACTTTCAAGCGATCGTGAAACCGTGTCTGTTCGATCTCCAGATACTTGCCGACGAACTCGAGCTCGCTCTGCAAAGTGATCTCGTTCTCCCGCCGTTCGAGGGCCATGCGCAGCAAGTCGCCGAGGCAGACCAGCAGATGGCTCGCAGCATCGACGTCTTCCTGCATCAGGACTCCAATGCTGTGAAGACTGTTGAACAAAAAGTGCGGATGTAACTGGCTCTTAAGGTTCTCAAGTTCGGCGTGGGAGAGCTGGGTCTCCAGTTGCGCCGCTCGAGTCTGGCGCTCCATAGCGGCCTGGTAAAAGTGGATCGACTGATACAGTCCTACAACTAACCAGTACGTAAGCACGCCAGTGAAGCTCATAGATAGAACACTGCCTGTGAACGTCGGGAGATGGCGCGGCGCACCAGGATCGGTTATGCGAAAAAGTAACCGCAGAAGTCCACCGCTTAGAAAGTATTCGGTGACAGATGCCAGGGGAGCCATCAGGAGCGCCGTGATTGTGTGGATCGCTATATGAGGTACAAACCCCGGCCCCGTCAACGGGAACCGTTTGGCCAGACCAATCACAAGCGGTGTATACGCCGCCCATACGTTCCAGTAGACGAGTTCGATCGCACCCACAATCACCCAGCTAACGTGCCCGCCGTGAACCTTCGCCACCACGATCTCCTGCACGGTGAACAACAGTCCTACAATCGTCCACGCACACACGATCAAAATCCATCTCGTCCGTCCCATATCTGGTGTGGCCTGCAACAACGGGTGTGTCGACCTCTCCGGGACGGATTATAGCGGAGACTTCGAAGGAGACATCACTGAGGACAGACCGCTTGTCTCACTTCGGACACCGCATGGCACTTTTCCTGCAGATACCGGTTCTTCGCGGCGTATTGTCCGGTGAGCAGGACCGTCGACAGGGAGTTAAAACGCCGCGTCGAGACCTGCATCGGCGTTACGAGCAGTACGAGTTGTTCAGATTGACGTGAAGGAGTTTCACATGAAAAAGATTCTGACTCACTACGGAGTGTGCGCGCTTGCGGTCGCTCTGATGATGCCGTTGGCGCAGGCGCAGCCGGCAGGGATACAGGTTGCCTTCGGAAAAGATGCCGGAACGCTTTCCGACAAATTCACCGGGCTCGCGCGCGTGATGTCGGGCAAGTACGACTGGAAGCCTGGCCAAGGTGTTCGCTCCGTCGGCGACGTGTTCAACCTGATCGTTAAGGAGAACGGCCTGCTCGCGGGCGTACTTTCGGGTACACCGAATGCGGGGGCAAGGCCCGCGCCCATCACCGATCCAGAGAAATTGCAGGAAGCTCTGAAGGCTTCTTACATCGATCTGCAAAAAGCGATCACGGGACTTTCCGACAACGACCTGCAGGCGCCGGTGAAACTGTTCGGAAGAGACATGACGAAGCAGGGCGCGCTGATGCTGATTCTCGAAGATCAACACGAGCATCTGGGGCAGTCAATCGCGTACGCGCGCAGCAACGGCGTGGTTCCGCCCTGGTCCAAGTAGGAGCACCGATCGCCTCGAACACTGGCAGATGTGCAAAATTGATGGGCAGTGGAATATCTTGTCCATTACCTGGACGAGCTATTGATAGTCACAGCCTCGCATCAGGATTTCGCTGGCCGAGTAAAGATTCATCACCAGAGGTGAAAAGAAAATGATCAAGACCATTATCTTGTCCATGTGTCTCGCAGCTTCCCCACTTTCGCTGAATGCCCAAGCCCAGGATGTTCGCCAGTACACGGAGGGCCCGGTCACTCTCGTGCAAGAAATGGGAATTGAGTACGGCCATTTTGAAGAGTACATCGATTGGCTAAATTCGACATGGAAGCCGACCATGGAAGCCACCAAGAAAGCCGGGATAATCATCGATTACAAGGTCTTCAGTTCCACTCCACCATCACCGGATCACCCCGATATAATTCTGTGGATCACTTATAAAAACATGGCGGCTTTAGATAGAGGCGTCGAGGAGGAAGAAGTGGCCAAGAAAGTAATCTGTAGCACCGAGTGCCAGAACGCGGCCAGAGTGCACCGGAGTGAATACAGAAAGATTCTGCGCAGAGAATATATTCGTGAACTTCTTTTAAAGTGAAATGGCCTGCGTCGAGATCGACCTCGTTGTCAAGGCCTAAGGCGGCGCATGGAGGTCGATCTCATGAAGTACGCATTTGAGATTTCGGATGTGCGCGGCGACTACTTGCGCGATTGCGACTTCCGCCGATTCGCGGGCACACCCCTTCGGCTCCTCGTTACGGGCTTCG
>Ga0157372_10003104_pt1 | contig 17899 bp, 13 predicted proteins | sample C55metaG_FD_115307 | JGI IMG/M metagenome (GOLD analysis project Ga0157372, IMG submission 115307) | Corn rhizosphere microbial communities from Kellogg Biological Station, Michigan, USA - C5-5 metaG | ecosystem: Host-associated > Plants > Roots > Rhizosphere > Soil | place: USA: Michigan... | reverse complement strand
TGATGGTGCGCCGATTTGCCGACCTGTACCAATTTCAGTCGCTGGCCGCCTCGTCCTTCTCGTTCTCTCACGAACTGACCGGGCGAATATTTCTGTTCGATCTAAATTTCCGTTCCGGAAATGAGGAAGAACTGGGATTTCTGCAGGACCTGGTTCGGCAGATCACTCCCGCGGTCTACAATCTTTATCTTTTGCGACGCTTGCGGAGCCGGGCCGGGGCAGCCGAGCGTGCACGGCTGGTGCGCGAACTTCACGACGGCGCGGTCCAGTCGCTCATCGGAGTCGAAATGCAGGTGGACGTATTACGCCGACATGTGCCCGAAGCCACCTCCATGACGGACGAACTTGAAAGAATTCAGGGTTTGCTTCGGGAAGAAGTGTTGAAACTTCGTGAGTTGATGCAGGAGATGAAATCCACCGCGGTGGACGCACGTCGTCTGCCGGGCTTCTTGCGCGACACGGTGCAAAGGTTTCAACGCGAGACCGGTATCGCTGCGCAATTTGTTTTGGATGGAGATGAGATTGTTTTGACCTCAGCCGTCTGCCGTGAACTAGCGCGCATCGCGCAGGAAGCGCTGGTGAATGTTCGCAAGCACAGCGGCGCCCGGCAAGTGATTGTACAACTGTTGCAGGAAGAAGGCGGCTGGCAGCTGATTGTCGAAGACGACGGGTCTGGATTTCCGTTCTCCGGGCGAGTTTCACAATCGGAACTTGAAGCCTCAGGAAAAGCCCCGGCCATCATCCGGGAACGAGTGCGTCTCATCCAGGCTGATCTCACGATAGAATCTAAGCCGGGCAAGGGTTCGCGAATCGAAGTCTTCGTGCCGCTGGCCCAGCCAGTCGAGATTGAGACCGGCGTCCGGAACTTATTTACGTAACAGCTTGAAATCTGTCCTGATTTAGTAAGAACATAGTTGCTTTCCTGGGCCCCGTCGTCGCCGCACTCAATCGAAAAGGAGAGATGGATAATCGCAGGCCTCAACCCGTACGCATTTTGATCGCCGACGATCACCCAATCTTCCGCGATGGGTTGAAGCGTCTTCTGGAATCGGAAGGCGAGTTCAAGGTCATTGGCGAAGCTTGCGATGGAATCGAAGCCGTCGCAATGGCGCGGCAACTCATACCAGAGGTGATGTTGCTCGACTTGGCTATGCCTCGCCGCCAGGGACTCGAGACGCTTCGCGAGTTAGCATCGGACGCCAGGGCAGTACGCGTGATCTTGCTGACCGCCGCTGCTGAGAAAGAGCAGATTGTGGAGGCTCTGCAGTTGGGGGCGCGCGGAGTGGTGCTGAAGGATTCAGCCACTCAGATCCTCCTTAAGAGCATTCGCGCCGTAATGAATGGGGAGTATTGGGTCGGACGCGAAAGCGTCTCCAACCTGGTGCAATACCTGAGGACGCTGGTTACGCCACCCTCAGCATTTCCGCAAAGAAATAAATATCGGCTCACCCCCCGCGAACTGGAAATTATCGCAGCCGTGGTGGCCGGCTTCGCCAACAAGGAAATCGCTCAGTACTTCAAAATCAGCGAAGATACGGTCAAACATCACCTGAGCAATATCTTTGACAAAGTTGGCGTTTCAAGCCGGCTGGAACTGGCCCTCTTTGCAGTGAACCAGTCCCTTCCCTTTAAGCCAATCACTTGATCGTTCGCATCAACTAACAGTGCATAACTTTGGGACTATCGATGCCGCGAGTGGCCTTGCGCGTGTCCACCACCAGCTTCGACTCCCGAACAATGCGTTCGTAATCATAGTCGGAATGATCGGTCACGATGAGCACGCAATCGTACTGGCCAAGGTTCTCCAGCGGCGCGCATGTCATCTGCAGGTCATACTTGCGTCCTCGTCCCACCTTGGGGAAATAAGGATCGTTGTAACTGACGTCAGCTCCTGCATTTTTGAGTAACTCGATAATTGTTAGAGCAGGAGACTCGCGAAGATCGTCAATATCTTTCTTGTACGCCACCCCCAGGATCAATACCTTGGACCCGTTAACGGCCTTCTTTTGCTGATTCAGCGCGCGCGCAACAGACTCCAGCACGTGGTATGGCATGTTGGTGTTAATTTCGCCGGCCAGCTCGATGAATCGAGTGTGGAAGTCCCATTCCTTAGCTTTCCATGAAAGATAGAACGGATCGACCGGAATACAGTGCCCGCCAAGTCCCGGCCCCGGATAAAAGGGATGGAATCCAAACGGCTTGGTTTTCGCAGCTTCAATCACTTCCCAGATATCGATGCCCATTCTCAAGCACAGCAGCTTGAGCTCGTTCACCAGCGCGATGTTCACGCACCGATAAATGTTCTCCAGCAGCTTGGTCATTTCCGCGACCGCCGGTGACGATACAGGCACTGTTCGATTGAAGATAGCGCCATACAGGGCGCCCGCGAGTTCTGAAGCGTTCGCCTCCAGTCCTCCGATTACCTTGGGGATGTCGCAACGGGCAACAGTTTCGTTGCCTGGATCTTCGCGCTCTGGCGAGAAAGCAACAAAAAACGTATTCTCGTCCGGTTCGCCTTTGCGTGCGGCTTTCAATCCACGACGATTTCCCTTTTCGAGGATAGGAATCAGCACCTCTTCGGTGGTTCCGGGATATGTCGTGCTCTCAAGCACCACCAACTGACCGGGCTGAAGATGAGGCGCCAGCGCTTCTGCTGTACCGGTTATGTAACTGAGATCGGGCTCATGGTATTCATTCAGTGGAGTGGGAACGCAAATGATGATTGCGTCCATCCGTTCCAGTTCAGTGTAATCAGAGGTTGCAGAAAATCCCTGGCTGCGGGCTTTCTGAATTTCCGGAGCTGGAATCCGGAAAATATATGAGCCACCGGCGGCGATCGTAGCAACTTTTCGCTCGTCGATGTCGAAACCGGTAACAGGGAATCGCTGCTCGCTGTAAAGCAGTGCGAGTGGAAGCCCTACGTAACCCAGGCCAATTACTGCGACCCGCGCCTGGCGTTGCTCAATCTTGCTCTTTAGTTCCGAAACTTGAGTGGCGGCAACAACGAGATTTTTCATAATTAGTTAAAAACTTCTAGCATCTCCCTTTGAATTACCTGGCGGGGGCAGGTTCGTAAATCTAGTATCACAAACGGTGCAAATTCATGGCTACGATTTCAGTTCGGCCAGTTCCTTCCTGACATCATCGGCGCCGCTATACTTCGGGTCGATCTTGAGGACGTGCTCCAGATGTTGGCGTGCCAAGCCAGGTCTTTCAGTCCGGGCGTAGGCCAATCCCAAGTGATAGTGGTAAGTTGGGTTGTCAGTCTCCTTGTTCTTCGCCGCCAGCTTGATGGCTTCCTGGAACATGCCGATCGCAGATTCGTACACACCCTTTTTGTAGAACGCCCAACCCAGGGTGTCCGCGACGTTGGAGGATTCTGGCATATTGCGTCTCGCAGTTTGCGCCAACTGCAAGGCCTGGTCCACGCTCCCGTTAGTTTCCAGCAGCACGTACGCCAGATTGTTCGACGCTTGCGGATTGTCGGGCTTTAATTGAAGCGCCGTCTGATACGCAGCCTTAGCTTTATTCAACTCGTGCATATGCTCGTAAGCGATGCCCGTCAGAATGTACAAAGCAGGCTCTTTCGGATTTGCGGCAGCGGCTTCGGCATACGTCCCAAGAGTCTCATTCGTAGCCCCACGCGCTAATTGGCTCTGACCAAGCTTCATATAAGCATCGACGTTGTTTTTGTCCAGTTGTACGGCTTTCTTGAATGCAGTCTCCGCGCCCGAATAATCTTTCTTGGTCAACATCACCGAGCCCAGCAGATCATAGAAACTGCTGTTGTTTGGAGAAGCTGAAATGTGAGAGTTAATCGCTGAAATCGCTTTGTCGGCTTGCTTCTGGGCAATGTACACGTTCGCCAATCCACGCAAGGCGTCAATCGAGTTGGAATCATGACTGAGGGCCTGTTCGTACCAATTGATGGCTTCTGAATTTTTCTGGTTCGAAGACTGCAAATTGCCCATCTGCACGTAACCGGCAGGCGACTGAGGTCCGACTTCGATAGCTTTGCGCGCATCTTGTTCTGCGGATGGGAAGCGTTTGCGGGCCATGAAAGAAATCGAGCGCAACGTGTAACCATCGGGAGAAGCAGGCTGTAGCTGAATTATTTCGTTAGCGTATCGTTCGAGACCCGCCATGTCGGATTTTTGCAGAGCAAGTCCGGCCAATGCACGATCGGCTTCGACCATGTTCGGCCGCAAACGAATCGCCTGCTGCCATTCAGTTCCCGCCCGGTCAGGTTCTCCCAGCCGGCTCAGGGCCAACCCTAGCTGATAATGCGCCACCGCCATATCGGGATTTCGCGAAACCACGCCCTGTAAGGTTTGCACGGCTTCATTGTTCTGATTTCGCTGCAGTTGGATCTCACCGCGAAAGGTCAGTGCCTGGTCGTCTTTGGGATTGGACTTTAACGTCGCCTCGTTCAGCTTGTCGGCTTCGGTCAATCGGTTTTTTAGGATCAACAACTGAACGTAATTTCTAGAGACTTCCGCGTCCTTGGGATGTTCCTGGTGAAGAGATGCGTACTCTGCAGTGGCTTTATCCAGATCGCCTTCCGCAAAATAGTAATCCCCCAGCATGCGGTAGGCTACGGAGTCTTTGGGAAAGTCCCGTTTGACCTGGCTTAGAAATTGCTCTGCTTCAGCGCGCTTACCCTGTGACATGTAAAGTTTGGCGAGAGAAGCTCGCGCATTGACGTCCTTAGGATTAGCCGCAATGACCAGCTGCACCTGTTGTTCGGCTTCGGAATAACGGCCCCGGGTCTGATAGAAAGCGGCCAATGCCAGGTGGGCATTTTCTCCTTGCGCATTCAGGTCGATTGCCTTCTTGTAGTTGGCTTCTGCGGAATCAAATTCGCCTACTTTGGTCTGCACCAGGGCGAGGTTCAGATAAGAATCCCCCCGAGCAGGCGCCAGTGCAATCGCCTTTTGAATTTCCGCAATCGCTTCTGGAAACTTTCGCTCGGCATTCAACAGATTAGCTGCCGCAATGTGAGTGTCCGGATCGTTTGGCTGCTTTTGAAGCAGTAAGTCCGTATGCTCTTCCGCGGTAGAAATGTCTGATGGATTTCCGGTGGAAACGTAGTCCGCAGCCAGCATATTCGCCATATCGGCGTGCGCTTTGTAATTGTCCGGCTGCAGTTCTAGGGTGCGGCCGATCTCCTGGTAAGCGTGCTGCCAATCCTGGACCTTCATATAGCTCTGAGCCAACTGATAATGCGCGGCCGCGAAGCCGCTATCTACCTGGGTCGCATTGAGAAATTGGATTATCGCTTCGCGATACTTTCCCTCGGCGTAATACCGCTGCCCACTCTCAAAATACTTCTGCTTTCGCACGTTAGGATCGCGGGAGCAGCCAGTGAACACGGCAACTGACAAACCCAACATCAGGATCAATCGCAAACAGACAGAACTTCTCATTCCAAACTCCCCATTCGGCGCTCAACACGCCCAATCATGATTTCAACTTGCTCAAAACTACTGCTTCAAAAACGTTGCCTTCGGCCAATTATCGGGGGACATAGTTATCAATGACCGGAGAGATATTGTCGGCCAGGGCGAGTAAGCGTTCCTGGGCCGAAGCGATACTTTCTCCCGGCATAAACTTCGTAGTAAGTCGAATTAACGAGCCATCCGAACGCCGCATGCGAATCGAGTCCGCTACCAGGTAATACTTGGCCCAGTACTCGCTAGCTACGGCCCGCTCATGGGCCCAATACCAGTACAAAACCAATTGTCGGTCCTGACCCAGGGCGATCAAATAACGGTTCGCCTGAAAGGGCCTCTCGCCCGGAAGATTCAAAGTGACTCTGTCCGATCGCAGCGGGACCCAACCCGCACCTGGCAGGCAATTCTTGGGGGAGTGAATGGTGTCTCCTGAACGCTGGCTCGGGAAATAAGCGATGAACAAACCCACAGCAGGACTATTCGGACCCCGGGTGTAGTCGCGAGTCAGGAAATCGCCCGGCCCCAGGACTTCCAGTACATCTTTGCTCAGCGGTAGATCGATCGACGACCATCCGTCGAAGCTTCGCGGGAAAGACTGGAGTGGCTGGCGCGGGGGAATGATCTCCGAAGCATTACGCGCGCGCAACACCAAGGCAGTTGCTCCCAGCAGCACCAGCACGCTGATGAAGCGCCATTTCATGCTGCGCCTTCCCGTTTTGTATGCAGGAACATGAAAGCCCGGTGCAGAGCGAACAACATCAGTAGTGAAAATACGAAAACCAGCCAACCCGAGAAAAGGTGGAAAAAACCTTCCGCTTTTTCCGGATCCCAGTACTGGACGATCAATCCCGTCCCCACAATCCGCAAACCGTTCGCTGCCACTGCAATTGGAATCGAAGCCAGTGCCAAAGCCACCCGCATCCAGACCCGGCGCTCGACGAGGTAGCCATACATAATTGCCAGGGTCGTCAATGACATCAGTGATCGAATCCCGCTACAGGCTTGCGCCACCTCCAAAGGCATGGCCGGCAGATTAATAATGTTGCCCTCTCGAAGAACTGGCACCCCGCAAATTGGCAACGTTCCAGCCGCAAGCTTCGAGGCCAGCATCTGCAATGGCAAAGTAATCTGACTGAACACAATCGCCGGAATGGGGATCATCAGTACTAGGAAACATAGTGGAAACAGGACCGCCCGAAGCATCTCCCACCCAACAAAAAATACGACTGCACCCCCGATGAGCAGGATTAGTGACAGACGCGAGAGGAAGAGTTCGACGCCAAAAGTTCCGATCAGGAGCATCGCCAGCGCTATCACGATGACAAACAATCCCCATATCGACGGCTTCGGTTGTATGGCCCGCAGACGGATGCGATTTTGCCAGACAACGAAGGCCGAAAAGACCGGCACGAAAAATCCGTGAGAGAAATTTGGGTCTGACCACCACTGGCGTATCAGCCGAATAAGGACAGGCCCATACAGCCAAATTCCCAAAAGCAACAGAGTGACCGTATACCAACTGGCGAGCCTCGCGACGGGACGGCCCGTGATCGGCTCTGGTACTGGAATAGCCTGTGCCAAACCACTCCTTATTAGCTTTAGCTGATAGGTCTCGGAAACGTCGTGCCCAAACATATTCCAACCCTAAGCTGATTGCAATTGCAGTGCCGAGCCATGGCCAGTCTTGGGCCCTCCGTCGCAGCTTGCCCAAAAGCGGTCTTTATGAGGTAAACCTTGTGAATTGAAGTAATTAAAACGAGCCGCGCGACGAACTTGAAGTATCCTCGTCCTGGCAAAGCGTCAGCGAAACCCCACGTTTTGTGATCAGTTTGAAAGTCAAAAAGGCTGCTTCGGGCAAAAGGGATAATTACTTTCCATCTAATGGGAGCATTTTCGTGAACAACCTAATAGGCGCAACCGCATTGAATGTGAGTAGCTTACGGCAAAGCGGTTGTTCACGCCTTATTACTCATTCTCCCGCAGTCGTCGGAAAAATGGGAAAACATTTTCTCTTTTATCCGAATTGATGTAGCTTTGGAGAGTTCCCTTTACGACAGTCCGGTTTCGTAAGTATCTGAAAACACACAACTGTGCTATAGACGCGACTGCCGGTTTAAATCCAGCTACTGTGGCCCAAGCCGTGCTGTTATCGTCGTGCGGCCATTCCCTTTGGACTCTGAGCGGTCGCATTGGACAGAATCTCTAAGGAGCAAAATCCCAGTTTGCCAGCACCTGCACAAGGACCCGCGATGGATCTCCCCTTTCTTGATGCAGTAAATCCCACAATGAAAGGGATGGAAGCCGTTATCAAGGAACTGGCGCACAACTCCGTGCCGGTGCTCCTGATCGGCGAGCCCGGTACTGGAAAACGGACAATCGCAAAAAGGATTCACAACGGTTCCATCCAACTCGGCGGCGAGTTTCGGATTCTGAGCTGCTCTGGCCTGAGTTCCTCTTCCATGAAGGCAAGTTTGCAGCTGCAGGCGGCCACCTTATATCTGGATGAGGTTGGCGACCTCAGTTCCGAATCCCAGCAATGTCTGATGGAAGTCCTCTCGATGGACAGCGACGGCGAAAGGGGCGTGCGGGTGATCGGCGGAAGCGCGCGCGATCTTGAACGCGACGTGCGCAATGGAATCTTTCGGGAAGATTTGTACTACCGGCTGAGCGGCGTCTGTCTGCGGATTCCTCCGCTGCGACAGCGCAAGGAAGACATCCCTGAATTGATGAGCTTTTTTCTGGTGCGTTACTCGGAAGTGTTTCATCGCGCAGCACCGGAATTGAGCGCTCCTACCCGGCAACTATTTCTCGACTATTCCTGGCCCGGCAACCTTCGAGAACTCGAGGCGGCGGCGCGCGCAATCGTAGCCGTCGGCGACGAATCCGTGGCCATGGGCGGGCTTCGGTCGATGTTAGTGCGACCGGACAACGGCGCCAACGGCCCCCGCGTGTCCCTGAAGGAGGTGGCGCGAGCGGCGTCCCGCGAAGCTGAAAAAGAGTTGATTTTGAAAGCGTTGACGCGAACCCGCTGGAATCGGCGGCGCGCGGCCCAGGAGTTACAGATCAGTTACAAGGCCCTGCTCTACAAACTGAAGCAAATTGGTTATGGAGAATACGAGGCCTCATGACATCGCCCGGAAGCGAAGAAGCTGTGAAAGTGGAGAACGAATGAGACGCAAAACCCGAATGTGGATTTTCCTCGGCCTCGCGCTGGTAAGTTTGCCGGCACTTGTAGCAGGGCAGACCTCGAGTTCAGCCAATGACCCAACGCCGGCCTCACAGGCCGGACCGACGTACGTGATTGGCCCAGACGACACGCTTTACATTTCGGTCTGGAAAGAACCGGACCTCACTGAAACTCTGCCGGTGCGGGCCGATGGGAAAATTTCCATGCCGCTTCTGAATGACGTTCAAGCCGCAGGACTCACTCCCATGCAACTGGGCGCGGCTCTTACCGACAAGCTGAAGAAGTATGTCTCCGACCCGCGCGTCACCATTGTGGTTACGCAGATGAACAGCCAGCGCGTTTATGTCACGGGTGAGGTGCTGCATCCCGGAGCGATGAATCTGACTCCGAGCATGACCGTACTCCAGGCGCTCTCGAGCGCCGGATTTACGCAGTTTGCCAACACCAAAGGGATTTACGTTCTTCGCAATCAACACGGCAGTGAGACTAAGTTGGCGGTGAACTACAAAAAACTTATTAAGGGCGAAGGTGGTCAGAACATTGCCCTGAAGCCTGGAGACACAATTGTTGTTCCGTAACCCGGCGATGAAAAGGTCCTTAAGCCAACCCGTGCTGACGCTGTTGCTCCTGGCGTTGTGTCTCCCAAAAACATGGGCACAAGCTCCCAGTGACCAGAGTGCCGGCGGTGCTCCGCCTGCGGCCACCGGGCTCGACACCACTACGCAAATGAGCGAGAACCCTCCATTATCGGGACTGGATCAGCCCACCTTTGAGCCTGGCTTTGGCACTCGCAGCTACCTGGCGCCAAACGTGGAGGTCAGCGAGGGACTTGATTCCAACGGCTTGGGCAATTTTTCCAAAGCCAATATCACAGAAAGCACTCGGGCCTTGGGATCGCTCGAACTGCAAAAATTGTGGAAGCTGCACCCGCTCGATGTGGATTACATCGGTGGAGTGGATTGGTACAACCGGGCAAACGGAGGCCTTTATCAGGTCCACTCGCTGGCCGCCACTCAGCGATTTCTGTGGCGGACAGGTCAACTCGCAGTACGCGATTCTTTCAGCTACTTACCTGAAGGTTCATTTGGATTTGGATCGTTTGGTGGCGCCGGAGCCTTTGGCGCCGGCGGGTTGGGCGGACAAGGACTAGGCGGTGTATCGGGCGGGATTTTCTCCAACAGCTCTTATGGCGTCATTGGAAACCAGGTTTCCAATATGGCAATAGTCGACGCGACTCAGTACCTGAGTCCGCGGAGCTCGGTAGTCGTAACCGGAGGTTACGCCCTTACCGACTTCCTGGGCACTCCGAAATCGTCATTCTGTCCCGTGAACACAAACTGTTACTTCAACAGCCAGGAGACCATAGGACAGTTAGCGTATAACCACCAAATTTCCCGTCAAGATCAGATTGCGTTGGTCTATGCTTACGAACAACTGCACTTTCCGGGGACCTCGGCCGGTAGCCTGAATGTAAATCTGTGGCAAATCGAGTACGGCCACCGTATATCCGGCAAGCTTGATCTTCACTTCGGTGGCGGTCCGGAATGGGTGCATCTCAGCCAGCCCCAAGAGGCATTACTGAACATACCCACAGGACTGCCATGCCTGAACACAGGTGGTCCGCTCTCCTGCGTTGACGTCAAAAACGCCTTTCTCACTGGTTCGGGTCAAGTGTCGGTACGCTACCGGACCTCGGAACGCACTAGCTGGTCTTTGAGTTATCTGCGGTACGTCAGCTCGGGATCGGGATTTTTCGGAGGTGCCAAGACTGACACCGCCCACCTGTCAGTCAGCCACGCCCTTGGTCGTCATTGGAATGTTTTGCTGGACAGCGGTTATGCGCATAATTCCGCCCTTTTGAGCCTGACTTCAACCGCAGCCGGCGGCGCCACTAGTTACAACAACTGGTATTTCGGCGGAGCGGCGCACCGAAAGCTAGGGCGTCACTTCGCAGTTTTCGGCAGCTATCAATACAACGCGTTTGCATTTAGTTCCGGTAGTTGCAGCATCACGGGCACCAATTGTGGAGCCTCTTACGGACGAAACATTTTACTGATCGGCCTGAATTGGACACCGCAGCCGATACGGCTGGATTGATTTAGGGCCAGCTCAGGCTGGCAGAATGGGAACAAATATGATTGAAAACCGCGTACTGACCATGGACGACTACGGTGCGATGCTGCGCCGCCGCCTTAAGATAATCGTGATCCCCACGCTTCTGGCGCCGATCGTCGGTTTTCTGATCTCGTATGCCTTTCCGGCTAAGTACACTTCCCAGGCATTGGTGCTGGCGGAACCGCAAAAGGTTCCTCAAGGCTACGTCGCGCCCGTGGTCACCGAAGATCTTACTCAACGGGTTGCGACCTTAGAGCAGAAGGCCCTGGGCGCAGACCGTCTGCGGCCACTCATTCAAAAGCTGAACCAGCAGGGTTTGTTGCATAACGGAAATCCTGACGAAGTCATCGAAGAGATCCGCAGCGGGGTTGCCATCGAGCCGGTGCAGATGGTGGTGGTGGCCAATCCTAATGATAGGGCTGTGGGGCCACATGGCACCCTCACCGGCGGCCCTGGAAAACCTCCACAGGTCCCGGGCTTCAATCTGGACTACACCGCCAGCAATCCGCGCGAGGCGCAGGCAGTGTGCGCTGGTGTCACCGACATTATGCTGCAGGAAAATTTGCGGGACCGTGAACAGGTGGCCCAGAACACGACGGATTTTCTGTCACGTCAGGTGGATGACGCCAAGAGCAACCTGAATGATCTGGATGCAAAGCTGGCCGCCTTCAAAAGGCAATACATGGGCCAGCTTCCGGGTGACGAAGACAACAATTTGAAGATCCTGTCGGGAATGAATTCGCAGTTAGACGCGACCACGCAAACCCTGAGCCGCGCGCAGCAGGACAAAACCTACAGCGAGTCTTTGCTTGCCCAGCAATTGGCGAACTGGAAATCCTCACAATCCGCCAGTAGTCCGCAGACGTTGCAGCAGCAGCTTGCTCTGGCGCAGTCCCAGCTGATTTCTTTGCAGGGGCGTTACACCGACGACTTCCCGGATGTAATAAAGACGAAGAAGCAGATTGCAGATTTGCAAAAACAACTCGATCAAATTAACTCAGCCGCGCCCAGCAACTCAGCGGCGTCGAGCCAGGGCAATGCAGCCGAACCACCCGAGATTCAGCAATTGCGGATGCAAATCCATCAATACTCGGACGTGATTGCGCAAGCCACGCGCCAGCAAACCACCCTGCAAAATCAAATCAAGGTGCTGCAGGGACGGGTTGCGCTGAGCCCCGGAGTTGAAGAGCAGTACAAGCAACTGACTCGCGACTACGACACTGCGCAGAAGTTTTACAACGATTTGCTCGACAAGAAAAGCCAGTCCGAGATGCAGACGGCCATGGAGCGCGAACAGCAGGGCGAGCAAATGCGCCTGCAGATTCCAGCTGACCTGCCCGATTCACCCAGCTTTCCCAACCGCCTCCTGTTTGCCGCGGGGGGACTGGGAGGCGGACTGGTCTTAGGCGTCGGCTTGGGATTGTTACTTGAGATGCGCGACAAATCTCTGCGCAGTGAAAGCGATGTGATCGCGGCTCTTGACCTTCCGGTGCTTTCGCAAGTGCCTTGGGTGGGAAGCGCGCCCGCGGGTGTAAACGGCAATGGCAAAGGTAGCCTCGGGCTTAAATCGCGTTTTAGCGATCACGCGGACAGAGTAGAGGTTTAAGGATCCATGTACAAAGAATTCTTTGGATTGCGGGCGAACCCGTTCAATGTCAATCCCGACCCGCGCTATCTGTTTCTGACGCGGCACACGGAAGAAGCGCTGGCTTGCCTGACTTACGGCATCCAGAGCCGCAAGGGTTTCGTGCTGCTGACCGGCGAAGTTGGAACGGGCAAGACTACGCTGATCAACAAGCTCTTGGAATGGTTGCGGGCGCAACAGGTTCCGACGGCTTTCGTTTTTAACTCGCGGATGAACGTGCCCCAGTTCCTTGACTACATGATGGCAGATTTCGGGCTGCCCTCGGAGACGTTGTCCAAGAGCCAGATATTGATGAAGCTGTACAACTGGTTGCTGGAGCGCTATCGCGCGGGCGAGACCGCTGTGCTGATCGTTGACGAAGCACAGAACCTGCCTGACGAAGTGCTCGAAGAAATTCGCATGATGACCAACCTGGAGACCTTCACCGAGAAGCTGTTGCAGATTGTTCTCGTTGGTCAAACCGAGTTGGAGCAGCGGCTCAAGCACCCAAACCTGCGCCAGCTGAAGCAACGGCTCACGCTTCGTGCGAAGACGCATCCGCTTACTGCAGAAGAGAGCCGGTCGTACATTCATCAGCGGTTGCGAATCGCGGGCTCGAACGGCCAGCAGATTTTCGATCCCGAAGCTCTGACTGCGATTCATCGCTATTCCGGCGGTATACCGCGCGTAGTGAATTTGCTCTGCGAGCATTGCCTGGTAAGCGCATTCGTAGACCAGCACAAAACAGTAAATGCGGCTGTAGTAGATGCAGTAGCCCGGGACTTTGACCTTGAGGGCAACCACATCGTGGGATCAGTGTCGCAAGTGGTTCCAGACAAGTTCGATCTGATGGGTGCATTGAAGACAATTTCAAATTTAACGGAGCGGTTGAAAGAATCGCATCGTGAAGCTAGTGAAGCGACTGAAGTGAGCAAAGAAGGGAAACTATGAGCCGAATTCATGAAGCCTTAAAAAAAGCTGAGCAAGAGCGAGCGACGTCGGACAACGCGCCGCAGATCTCGCCGGATCCTGATCCGATCGCATTAGACGCGAGGGTCAACTCAGCCGCAACCAGCGCCGGATCATCGCACATGTCGGCTGCCGCTCCGGTCGCTGTGATGACAGGCGATGCCTTGCTCGATCGGACTAGGCGGACGAACTGGAAGCCCGATCCCAAGACCATGCTCTTCTTTAACAGCGATGAGCACATTTATGGGATGGAAGAATTCCGCACCTTGCGCAGCCGCTTATATCAGGCGCGCGAAAAACATCCGCTTTCGAAGGTGCTGGTGACCAGCCCATTGCCCAAGGAAGGCAAATCGTTTGTGACCGCGAATCTCGGGCAGGTTCTGGTGCAGCAACAGGGAAAGCGGGTTCTGCTGGTAGACGCTGATTTGCGCAATCCGCACTTGCACTTGACCCTGGGCGCTGAGCCAGGGCCCGGCCTTTCCGATTATTTGCGTTCGGAGACCGACGAGTTCTCGGTCATTCAGGGCGGCCCTATGGAAAACCTCTTCCTGATACCGGCCGGAAGCAAAAATGAAAACCCCGCGGAGTTGGTCGCCAGTGGACGCATGAATACCCTGCTGAACCGTCTGCAGCCGCTGTTTGATTGGATCATCGTCGACTCACCTCCGGCAGCTGCGGTTTCTGACGCGGCGCTTATCGCCAACTATTGCGACGGCGTACTGCTGGTCGTGCGCTCGAATGCGACTCCTTTCGATATCGCACAAAGAGCGCGGCAGGAATTCGGCGACAACTTAATCGGAGTAGTCCTGAACGGGATTAGCACTTTGCCCGAATATTCCCAGTACTACTACAACGCTTATGGAAAACCGAATGGCCACGGACAGGCCATGAAGATGAAATAGAGGCCGGTGGAATGCCGCAGGCTTACCTACGGCATCTCATGCTACTCACGGTTTGTTGACATAACTAGCAGCTAAATTGCAGGTTAGCCAGCAGTAGAGAACGGTCGAGATGGTAATCCGGATATTCAACGCCTACTTTCCGAGTCGCACATTGCTGCTGGCTTTCTCAGAAGCCTGCGTCGTAGTGTTCGCTTTCACCATGTCGTGCGTGGTTCTCATGGGTCGGGACGCCGACATTTTCCTGAATTACGACGGCGGCTTCGCCAATATTGCTCTAATTACAGTCGTCTTTGTTTTATGCATGTATTACGGCGATCTTTATGACTCCCTCATTTTGAGCAACCGGCGTGAGGTCATCATCCGGCTCATACAGGTTTGCGGAGTTGGCACTCTGGTTATGGCCGTGGTGTATTACGCATATCCGAGAGCCAGACTTGGCGCGAAAAATTTTGAGCTTGGCCTGGTTCTGGTAATGCTTCTGGTGTGGTTCTGGCGAGAACTGTTTCTTTGGATGTTCCGCTCCAAACATCTTCTGGAACGGGCGGTGCTTCTGGGGGATGGGCCTCTGGCCAGAAAACTGGCGAACGAGATTATTACTCGACCTGACCTTGGTCTCCAACTGCTCGGTTATGTGAGCGCTTCGTCGGCGCAAGCCCAAAGCAATTTGCCTCACCTTGGTACTCCTGATCAACTTTCCGAGGTGGTACGGACTCGCGAAGTCCGTCGTGTGCTGGTCGCCATGTCAGATCAGCGCGGCAAGATGCCCATGGATGAATTGCTCGCCATTAAATCGCAATATGCGCGGGTGCAGGACGGGGCTGAGATTTACGAGAAACTCACCGGGAAGCTGCCGTTAGAATCGCTGCGAATGAGTTGGCTTTTGTTCTCTTCCGGATTGCAGTCGTCGCGCTGGGCGACCGCGTGGAAGACAACGTTCTCCTTCATTATTTCCCTGTTTCTGTTAATTCTGTGCTTGCCCATAATGCTGCTGGTGGCGCTTGCCATTCGGCTGGATTCGCCAGGACCAGCGGTGTTCCTGCAGAAGAGAGTGGGTAAGGGCGGCAAGCATTTCACCTTGTATAAGTTTCGCTCGATGTATCACGCCATTGATGAGTGCAAGATCAATCCTCCCGCCGAAGAAGATGATCCTCGGATTACCCGGCTGGGACGCTTTCTGCGCAAGAGCCGGCTGGACGAACTGCCGCAGCTTTATAACATCCTGCGTGGAGACATGCATTTTGTGGGACCGCGGCCCTTTGTGCCCGACCAGGAGGAAGATCTGGTAAAGGCCATCCCTCTGTACAACCAGCGCTGGAATGTAAAGCCGGGGGCGACGGGATGGGCGCAGATCAACCGTGGCTACTGCGCGACCCTCGCCGACAACTCTGAGAAGCTGGCTTACGATCTGTTCTACATCAAGAACATGTCGCTCTCTCTCGACTTGCTGATCATGTTCAAGACCATGAAGATTCTTTTGCTCGGACGGGGAGGGCGATGAATCCCGACACTATCCTGATCGCAAAAGTCTCTTTCTGGCTGAGCCTCGGGCTAGTGGTGTACCCGTACGTCATTTATCCGCTGGTGCTGTTTCTCACTTATTCGGTAACTCAAGCCTGGCGCGATCTGCGCTATCTGGGCTCGCCGCGCAACCGCCGTACGGAAACGCCGTCTTTAGCGGCCCTGCCGGGCGTGACTGTAATCGTTCCCGCGCACAACGAAGAGAAGGTACTACCGTCAAAAATAGAAAACTTACGAGATCTCGATTACCCACGCGACCGCATGCAGGTCATTTTCGTCTCCGATGGTTCGGAGGATGGAACCAACGAAATACTGCAAGCTCTTCGTGAAAAAAACTATCATTGCATTTTGCTAAACCAGCGCGGGGGCAAAGCGAATGCCCTGAACCACGCTGTGGCGCAGGCGAACAATGAGATTTTAATCTTCTGCGATGCCGCTACCTTGTTCGAACCCGACGCTGTAAAGAAGCTGGTGCGGCATTTTTCGGATCCCGAAGTGGGTGCAGTTTGCGGCGCGGTGCGCTACCAGGCCGGCTCTGACGCCCAGCAAACCGAAGGCGCATATTGGAAATATGAGAGCGCGCTACGGATGATGGAAGCGCGATTAGGTGCGATCCTCAATGCGAGCGGCTGTATTTATGCGCTGCGGCGCGAGTGTTTTTCCCCCATTCCTCTGAGCACAATTCTCGAAGATTTCGTCATTCCTATGCGCGCCCGCCGCCTGGGATTCTCCGTGCTCTACGATCCTGAAGCGGTGGCAATCGAGTTTCCTGCCAGCACGGTCTCCGGCGAATTCACCCGCCGCGTGCGCCTGGCGGTGGGAAGCTTCCGTGCCCTTGGAGATCTGGTGCGCGTTCCCTGGCGTGGGTTCACTCCCTTTGCCCTGATCTCACATAAGCTGCTGCGCTGGCTCGTGCCCTTCTTCGCCATCACGCTATTTGTAAGCAATGTCTTCCTGATGCGTAGCCCCTCTTATCGAGTGGCTCTGGCGGCACAGGTCTTGTTTTACTGTTGGGCTGGACTGGGATTCTTTTTTTATCAGCACATGCGGCGCGTACGTTACGGACTGGTTCCCTACTTTTTATTCGCCATGCATTTGGCGTTTATCGTGGGATTCTTTCGTTGTGTGATGGGCGCGGACCGTGCGGTCTGGCAAAAAGTCAGTTAGTAATTCGAAGCGGGATGGATTTTGACCCGCACATGGATAAGACATAGATGGCATCGAACACGACGGTCTCGGCTGAAGAATCGGTATCTCAGACACAAAACGTCAAAGAATCCCGTGCAGGACACTTTGAACGGCTGCTCCCCATGCTCCGCTGCTTGCGTTGCAAGGGAGATCTTGGCCTTCACGACAACGGAATTCAATGTCGCAACTGTGCCACCATTTTTCCCGTCACCAACGGCGTGTTGCGTTTCGTTGAGTCACAAGGCTACGCGGAGAATTTCGGCTTCGAATGGGGTAAGTACTCCCGCACTCAGCTGGATAACGAGGTCTCAACTTTATCTGAGCGCCAGTTCATCGAATCAACTGGCTTCAGTCCACAAGAATTAAAAGGCAAGTGGATACTCGATATTGGGTGTGGCATGGGACGCTTTGCCGAAGTCGCCAGCCGCTGGGGCGCGAACGTTGTAGGCATCGATCTCAGCCTGGCGGCCGATGTTGCCGCCAAAAACCTGCGCTCGCGGGACAACGTTTGGATCTGCCAGGCCAGTGTTTTGAACCTGCCCTTCCGCGAGCAGAGCTTTGACTACATCTACAGCATCGGAGTACTACACCACACGCCCGACTGCGAGCAGTCTTTCAAATTGTTGCCGAAATTGCTTAAGCCCGGCGGCAGCATCGCCATTTGGTTGTACAGCGCGTACGTCCGCTGGTACCGCATGAGCGACGTATACCGGAAGTTCACCACCAAGCTTTCGCCGAAATCGCTGCATGCGCTGTGTGTTGCTACCGATCCGCTGTATTACGTACATCGCGGGCTGAAGTTTATTCCAGGTATCGGTTCTTTTTTCAGCGGGATGCTGGCCTATGCCGTGCCGATGAATGATAACCCCAAGCGCGAGTGGCGATTGCTCGATACATTCGATTGGTACTCGCCGGTCTACCAGTCGAAGCATACCTACGAAGA
>Ga0157372_10003099_pt1 | contig 17907 bp, 10 predicted proteins | sample C55metaG_FD_115307 | JGI IMG/M metagenome (GOLD analysis project Ga0157372, IMG submission 115307) | Corn rhizosphere microbial communities from Kellogg Biological Station, Michigan, USA - C5-5 metaG | ecosystem: Host-associated > Plants > Roots > Rhizosphere > Soil | place: USA: Michigan... | reverse complement strand
AGAGTCAATGGCTGCCTCACTTGAAGTTAACAGAATAACTCGCGCAGATATTTATGGTCTATATGCGCCATTATGGTAAACAAGGCTGATTTAAACATTCTTAAGCTGCTGGCTTCCAGAATTGTCTCAGCTATTGCTTTCTAACATTCAATAACGACGTTACATGATAAGATTATTCCCATGACATTATCTTCAGGCTACCGGATACGTGATATTAAGAGCCATTGTAGAAAATAACCTAACAACTCCCTTGATAACCTATTGTTAATTATGAAAATTTGATATTTAGCTCTTCTTAAGAACAAAAGCTTGCGAAGTAGTACGCAAAAAATCTCGTCCAAACACTGTAAATTTCATCAGGAATTACGTAAAATATTACGTAATAAAATTAACCTGATACTTTATGTGGATTACAGTATGGCTAGTGTTGATGCAGATTACTGCTACTCTTTTCCAGCGATACGTGGCATTCAGGCAGGTCGCCCGTTCTACATTGCTACGTGTCCGATGCGTATCATCCCGAAGATATTTAGCTTTGATGAAAACGACGTACCTCCTGAGTTACGTGCACAGCGCACACTGAATAAATCACGCATCCCTGAAATGGTGCGCTATCTTCTTGAAAATCCAAAAGATTATGTATTCTCTGCGCTTACAGCCTCAATTGCTGTTGACGTCCAGTTTGATGAGTTTCCCGGTACGAACAATCTAGGAACATTATGTGTACCTATGGATGCGCAGATTCTCATCAACGACGGCCAGCATCGCCGCAAAGCGATTGAAGACGCTCTGGACGCTCGTCCAGAGCTAGGACAGGATAACATCCCGGTTCTCTTTTTTGTCGATGAAGGACTGAAACGCAGCCAGCAGATGTTCGCCGATTTGAATAAATATGCCATACGCCCCAGTCCATCGCTGGCATCTCTATACGATCATCGAGATGCTAGTTCAAATCTGGCACGTTATCTGGCAATGTCCGTAGAGCCGTTCGTCGGAATGACAGAGCTGGAAAAATCCGGCATTAGTCAGCGGTCAAATAAATTATTTACGTTAAGCAGCATCAAACAAGCTACCCGTGCGCTATTGGGCAAAGATCCCAAAGAAGACAATTTTGAAGAATGCACTAAGACAGCCATCCGCTACTGGCAGGCTATCTTTCACGTGATGCCTGATTGGCAGTTAGCGGCGAAAAAAGAAGTTTCCCCTGTTCAGCTAAGACAAGACTATGTTCACGCTCACGGTATTGGTTTACAGGCGCTTGGTCAACTGGGATATGCCCTGCTGTCAGACTATCCGGAGCAATGGCCGGAAAAAATTGCTGCACTCAGAACTTTTAACTGGCGCAGAAATAACCCAGATCTGATTAAACGCGCAATGCAGCATGGTAAGCTAAGTAAAACTAGTACTGCGATTCAGCTCACCTGTAATGCGCTAAAAACCGCACTCTCAATTCCTCTCACTCCTGAAGAACAGGAGCTTGAAGATCAAATGGTTGCCTTATGAGTAAATTAGTTCAGGCCTACGATCTGGCCGAATACGAAGATTTTATTAATCAAGAGCAATTCGCTGGGCGTCCCCTTGCCGAGTATATTGCTGAAGTACAAAGAATTTATTGCGCAGACAAACGTCCATGGGTAATTGGCTATAGCGGCGGGAAAGACTCTTCAGCAGTTATTACGCTGGTCTATCTGGCCTTGCTGGGCTTACCTCCAGAAATGCGCAACAAAGATGTTTTCTTGGTTTCCTCCGACACTCTGGTTGAAACGCCGGTGGTGGTTGATTTGATTAAGAAAACCATGTTGCAGATCGAAGCAGGCGCAAAGCGCAATGGTCTGCCGATCACTCAACATGCTGTTATGCCAAAAACCAATGAGACGTTCTGGGTTAACTTGTTGGGTAAAGGCTACCCGGCACCTACCCGGAGTTTTCGCTGGTGCACAGAACGGATGAAAATCAACCCTGTAAGCGACTTTATTAAAGATAAGGTCAGCCAGTTTGATGAAGTGATCGTTGTCCTCGGCTCACGTAGCAGCGAGAGTGCTTCCCGTGCACAGGTAATCGCAAAACATAAAATTGATGGTTCACGCTTGGCTCGGCACACCACATTAGCAAATGCGTTTATCTATACTCCAATTGATACTTGGGATGTAGAAGATGTTTGGAAGCTGCTGCGTGGCGCGTTCCGTTATGCGCCTGAAGATATTGACGAATGGGAAAGCCCATGGGGTGGGAACAATCGTCCTCTATGGACGCTGTATATGGACTCTTCCGCACAGGGCGAGTGTCCGCTTGTGATTGACGAAAGTACCCCATCTTGCGGGAACTCTCGCTTTGGCTGCTGGACCTGTACCGTTGTAACTAAAGACAAAGCAATGGAAAGCCTGATTCAAAACGGTGAAGAATGGATGTCTCCGCTACTTAAGTATCGTGACCTATTAGCATTTACTACTGACCCAGTAAACAAAGATACTTTCCGTAACTACAAGCGCCGCACGGGTAAAGTTAGCTATCAGTATGCGAAAGAAGGTGAAGAGCTTACTGCCGAGCGCAAACATGTTCCGGGTCCATACTGGCTCAAATACCGCCAGCAATGGCTAAAAGAATTGCTTACTATTGAACGCGACATGAATGCCCAGGGCCAAGAAATTATATTAATTACTCAACCTGAGCTGCATGCCATCCGCCAGGAATGGCTTAAGGACCCAAACGAGCCAGATTGGTACGACACTTTACCTGGTATTTACCGCGAGGTTTATGGAAAAGATCTGGAATGGGTTATTGACGACCAATCGCGTTTCAATGCTAGCGATGCGGAACTGCTTGAGCAGATAGCTCAAGGGTTTAAAGTAGTTCCTGAGATGGTTATGAAACTGATCGAGCTTGAGGTTTCGATGGAAGGCCTCAGCCGCCGTCAGGGTATCTTCGAAAAACTAGGCACTATCTTGAAACAAGACTGGGGCAGTCTCGAAGAAATTAAGCAGCAACAAGAGGCCTTACAAAAACGTAACGACCGAGATATTCATCAGGAAGAAGTAGCAAAATTGGAAGCTGAACTACAGATACTGCAGCGCAGAATTGCTGAAATGAGTGAGCCAGCTCTGCTTACCAGCGAGGAAAATGAACGTGTTAATTAAACAGCTGGCATTGCATAATTTCCGTGTTTTTCATGGTACCCATGTTATTGATTTAGCTCCAAGAAAGCGCCAAAACGATGATAACCCACGCCCCATTGTTCTTTTCGGTGGACTTAATGGCGCGGGAAAAACATCAATTCTATCGGCAATTCGCATGGCATTGTATGGTCGTTTAGCGTTTGGCTCGGCCACTCAACAACAAGATTATGTTGAAGAACTCGGCTCATTAATTCATAACGGTTCGACGCCTAGTGAAAGACCCAATGAGGCGTCGATTGAACTAATTTTCACCTATAACAAAGGTGGACACGAAGCTGAATTTACCGTTACGCGCACATGGAAAAAAGGGAAAAAGGATCAACTATCCCTACAACAAGATGGCCAACTTCTTGAAGAGCTGGATTATGATCAATGCCAAGGTTTTTTGAATGAACTGATTCCACATGGAATTGCAGATTTGTTCTTCTTTGATGGCGAGAAGATTGCAGAGCTTGCGGAAGATGATTCTGGAAATATCCTACGCACAGCCGTACGTCGCTTATTAGGTTTAGATCTAATCGCAAAGCTTCGTAATGATTTGATGATCTTCATTAAGCGTCAGCAATCAAGCCAACTAGTAGGCTCCCAACAGCAAAAACTTGCTGAACTTGAAAAACAGGTGAAGCAGTTCGCTTATCAGACAGAGCAGATTTTAGAAAAAGCTGACTTTGCAAAAATGCGAATTGATTTGCTATCGAAAGAAATCAACCGGTATGAAGCTCTTCTTAATGCGCAAGGCGGTGCATTCGCTCAAACAAAAGCACAAGAAAAACAGAAAGTTGATACTTTATTAAAAGAAAAAGATCGTCTCGAAAAAGCATTGCGTCATGAATGCGACAACTCTTTGCCTTATGCTTTAGCACCTAAGACCCTAGGCCGTTTGCTTGAGCAAATTAGTGAAGAGATGCAAATTAAGCAGGCAAGCAGTTTTGAAAAGGAATTAACTCAATTCCTTATGCAGCTAAAAAATGACATTTCGTTCCGCTCAGGGACTACTGGCAAAATTGCCTCGGAAGCAATTGAAGACAATCTGAAAGGTTATCTGGCAGGGAAACCCAAAGGTGAGCTGTTATTTGATATCTCAGAACGTGAAGCTGGCATGATCCAACAATCTATCGAGCAGGACAGCAAGAAAGCATGGCAGCGTTTCGATCTTTATCGTAATCAATTGGCTGAGGTTGAAGAGCAGCTTGAGCAAGCAGCGGCAAATATCGCTCGTGCGCCGGAGGATGATCAGCTTATCGATATCTTTGAAAAACTTCGAGAGCTTGACCGTAAACGTGAGAGTAAGCGACAGGAATACCGCTCGCTGTTAGACGAAGCGAAAAAAACTAAACAACAGCAATTGGAATGTGCTCGTCAGATACAAAAAACACATGATCTCGCACGTAATCAGCACAGCTTAGATAGTGCATTTAATAATGCCCAAGAAACTATCAATCTATTAGATCGATATAGTGAGCTTTTAACTCAGGCAAGAGTAAAAACACTTTCAGTAAATTTTGAAAGTGCTTACCGTAAACTAGCCCGAAAAGAAGATTTGCAGCTCAATGCACACATCAATCCTGAAACATTTGATGTAGAATTGGTAGATGAAAAAGGCGCAGTGATAAACCGTAAGCTGCTCTCGGCGGGTGAAAAACAAATCTATGCAATTGCAATCCTTGAAGCTCTGGCAAAAACCTCTGGCCGTGATTTACCAGTTATAATCGATACGCCGTTAGGACGTTTAGACTCTCAGCATAGGGATAAGCTAATTAATTATTATTTCCCATTTGCCAGCCATCAGGTAGTTTTGTTGTCTACGGATACGGAAGTGGATGAACGTTATTTTGTCGATCAGCTAAGGGATGATATTTCTCATGCTTATGAGATAGTTTTTAATGCTAACACCAAATCCTCCGCACTGAAAGCGGGATATTTTTGGGAATTAACTAAGGAGGCGATATAATGCTCCCGAATCGAATGGTTCTTAGTCGTCAGACTGAAGAGCAGCTTAAAAAACTGAAAGGATATACAGGCTTAACACCAAATATTGCCGCCCGGCTTGCTTTTTTCCGATCAATTGAAAGCGAATTCCGATTTTCTTCAGAAATAAATAATGTAAAACCTGATGGCTTACTTGTTTTAGATAAAATCACATGGTTAGGTGAAACTTTACAAGTAACTGAATTAGTATTAAAAATGTTTTACCCACATCTTGAACAAAAATTTATTGCGCTTGCTTGGGCGGCGCACGTGGATGATGGTATTGCAGCATTAAGAAATCATAAAACCATCAATAATCTTATGAACAGCATTTAAAATTAGCCCCATGCAAAACATGGGGTTAAAATTATAATGCAAAAACTGAGTTAACATGTTCTCTAAATCTTGACAGCCCCATTTTTCTAACAATGGATGTATTTTCTGCCTCAAAAGAATTTATACAATCTTCAAGCTTATTTATCAAAGAAGCGTGTTTTAATGATACTCCTTTCTCCAATAAGTATAAGCAGTAAAAATATTTTATCTGGCTACCTTTATAACTTGAAGACTTATAATCTTTTATGATTTCGAAATAATCACTAATTAATTTTGGTGATTTTTTTAAATCAAAATTATTAATAAAAAGATCATCATAATCTTTATCGAAAATGTCTTTGATGCTATTCGTTGACTTTTCTGGATAGCCACTAATAGACTTTAATATCTGACCAAATGTCTCCATTTTGATCAGATGCTTATATTCTTTTTTATCATCAGAACCAGTATCACCTGATTTTCTCAAATATGCGATCCCATGCTCATCAAGATATCTTTCAATATCAATTTGTTCAGTTGAAAGCGATTTTAGGTCTGAAGTTTTTATAGAGTTTTGGCTATTCGTAAATTCAGCGATTTTGTGGATATCATTTGAACCAGAATCAGGCATAAAAACTCTAAGCAATACTTCAGCGTTACAAAGATAATTTGATACATTATCTTTATTATCTTGATTAAATTTATGGATAGATCTGAGTGTTTGCCCGCCATTAACGATCTGAAAGCCCTGTATATCAAGCTTCATGCTTTTATTACCAGCTAGATTAAGAGCAGATACTGACTTGGCAACCATTGTTATGCCATTATTGTACATAAAAAATTTAGTTGGATAATTTCTAATAGTTAAACTTATCTTAGGGTTATATTTTGATTTTTTGACAAAGCCTCTAACATTGTCAAATAACACACTGAATTCCAAATCAACTTCCGAAAGTTGAGAAAGATCCTCTAGGTTTGTGTCATTTCTTAAAAAATCACTATTACAAGTCATCCTAATTATTTCATCACATCTTACTCGCACTATATAGGATTTTGCAGAGGCTTTACTATCTTCACTGTAACACATTAATGCATCTTTACTTACAATAATACTAGCATTAATATCCTTAGGGCGGATTGACATAAACTGTGAGATTGATGGTAAAGCCAAAGGTTCAATCTCAATTTCATAAATGGATGACAAACTCTCCAATTCTGAATTTGTTTCTTTTACTTCTTGAGCATCGTTACTGACTTGATAAAATTTTACTTCCCACTCGTCTTTAGGGTTGCAAAAGATATCATTTAGCTTTTTCAATTTACTGCAAAGTTTTTTATGATTATTTTCAATTATAGTATCATCATACTTTAGGCATAGATTTAGAAATTTAGTAGAAATAAAATTATCATTTAGACTTTGGGATTTATCTACGTTAAATCTTTCTTTATATTTAAAATTGAAAAGTTTAACCTGCTTTTTTTCTTCGTTTATATATACAACATCCATACCAAAATCATTGACATGCTCATTGAAAAAAACTTTATTAAAGTCTGTATCAATTATAGACTCTATGAGCTCATCTTCATTAGAATCGACATCGCAAACATTTTCCATTATAAACAAATAGAAACCAAAGCGACGTTTTTGAGACTCAGTGAGAGACTCATGATTACTAAATCCAGTATACCCACACAGCATTTTAAAATACTTATCTAATTTAGTATTCAATATAATAAAGTCAGTTCTAGTGGCCATTTTTTCCTCTTAATTATTCTAATGTAATTCCCAAAATGCTTTATCGCGCATTTTATAAACTTGCTTATCACCATTTATATATAAGCTAAAATGTTTCTCGAGCTGACGAATCTGGCCCATTAACGCTTCTTGCTCAGACTTATCGTCAATATTAAACACTGCCTTGATATCAGCATTTTTAATCTCAGACACGCGATGAATTACCCAAGTCAAAATATAAGAAGCGTAATTGTTCTCCCCTGTCTTGAAGTGAGTAATCTCCTGAGTAGACAAAATTGCACCTACACCATACTCACGTCCTTCCTTTAGGATCTTACGCAAGCTGGCAAAATCCTGCCGCATAAAGTTATCGGCTTCATCGACCAGAATCATTTTGGTGAGTTGACGATAATCCCCCCGCACCACCGGTTTCCCACGCTTTTGCATCTGTGCATAAAACAGATCCAGCGTGAGCGCGACTACCAGATTTTGCACTTCTGGCGGATAGCCAGCCAGTTCAATTACTGTGACGCCGTCAATCAGTTCATACAGACTGGTCATCTTCTCGGGGATAATTTCGAAAATTTTGTAACGCGCTAGTTTAGAGAGTGCTGCGTACAGCGAATCTTCTTCAACCTTTTCCTGATCAAGGAAGCGCTGCCATACGTCTTCAATCGTCGGCGCGGTTCTTGACCATGTTGCTGGATCTTCCGGTAAAATCCCTGCTGCTTCATAGCATTCTAAAATTAGGTTTTCTAATTTGAGCTGCTGCTTATGGCCCAAGCCATAGGCTTTCGCCATCGTTTCCGATAGTCCACCAGCGGTATGGATTGGTAACATTGGCGTATCGCCAAACAGAGATAAGGGATTATATGGCAGCTTGAATAACTTGTACTTTTTAGCACCCGTAGCATCCAGGAAAGCCTCATCCACATAGTCCGACTTATAGTCAAAGATTAGGAGACCAATCGGCTTGCCATCAACGTTACAGGACTGATTACGCATCAGCTGTGTAACCAGTGATTTAGTAAACTGCGTTTTCCCGGTTCCCATCGTTCCAATAATACCGGTATTGGTATTCATGAACTTCGCGGTGTTGGTGGGTTCCCAATTTAATGGGTTCTGACGCGCAGCATCATGACCAAACAAGATCTTTAATGGCGTATCACTAATATCAGGAGTCACCACTGGTGAAGCAGGCTGTAACGGTTCCGGTTCCGCAACGGATTGTGAAGCAGTTGTCGATGTGTTATGAACCACAGCTACTGGTTGTGACGGACTGACATCGCTCTCAGGCTTAAGACAGTATTTCTCCGGCACCCGGTAACGTTCTGCTAGAGGAAGATCGCCCCCCTGCGCGGCAATCAATGATGGCAACAGTGAGTAAGGGATTTCGATCTGTAAGATATTCTCCGCCGTCTCTTTATAAGAGAGATCGAAGCAAGTTGCGCTGTCCACATGTGCCACGACGAAGCCGTCCGCATAGTCGGTCAACTCGCCTAACTGATAGTCGCCTGTTAGCCACCATTCGCGTCGCGCCAGCAATGGAGCCAGTTTTTCGCTATCTAGCACACCGTACAAGCGCAGTTTCTCCACCTGCATCAACACCTGACGAATAAAGAGCGCCCGGTAGAGCTGTGATGCCAGCGTTTGTGGTTCAAGAATGTCCTGCTGTAAGTAGCGTTTTAGCTCACGAGCTTGTTGGCCTGCATAGCTGTAGTCAGGCCGCGCCCCGTTTTTAACTTCCAGCGGCAATAGATATAGGTGGTTTTCTTTGAAGCCAACAAAGAGCACATCATCAGAGATCGCACCTTTACGATACCCCTGTAAATTTCTGGATAAATCGCTCTCTTTCATTTTCAGCCCGACGTTACCGGACACGCGGATCATTTCAGCAACCGATAGCGGAATCCAACAAATATCAGACTGGTGTAGCATGGATTGCACAAATTTGTACGCGCCAATAATGCCGTGTTTCTCTTTACGCTCCCTTTCACTGGAGCGCAGCATTTTCAGTAACCATTCGCCATTAAAGGCGTTAAATTCAGCCAGCAGGAGCTGGCTGTCAAAGGCTGGTTGCCCGCACTGGTTCCCTATTTGAAGCAGGCGCAGGAACAGATCAACCTGTTTAGTGACGGTGACGGCATCGTAACCTGCACAACTAGTGTACTGGTCAGAATAGTGAATAAGAACCACATCTTTCTGGCTGGTGAAAAAGTCGAGAGTGACTTTAGGGTCAATGATGGTGGTCCAGAGCGCGCTGTTGTAGGAGTAGTTGAGTAGCTGTTTAAAATTGCCGCTCACGGCCAAGCCAATTCCCTGTCCATGGTACTGGCTATTGCTTTGACGCGCGGGTTGCCAAAGGCAGCCGACTAATCGGGCCAGGCGCAGGGCACAATAGGAGTCAGTATCCACATCACGCAGACCAAACGCGGTAAAATAGGCATCCCCCTGCGTTTCAGCACCTTCTCCAGCAATCAGTCCATGACATAGTACCCCGCTGGAGGCATCTTCAATGCGGATCTGGCGGCAATCCACCGGAGCCGTATTTGTGAAAAAAGCCATGTGCGCATAGGCAAGCTTGTCGCTTTCTGACGGTAGGACAAATTTGCTGAACGTTAACCGGCTACGCAGTAGGTCAATCAGCATATCTGCCTCCGCCCGCCATACGCCGTTGTTCAGATCGAGATCGTTTTTAAGCTGTTCATAGCTGCCGCTTTCAGCAAAGTGATCGAACATATTGGGTAGCATGCGTTCATCGTAGCAATTTACATGCACTGAAATAGCATGCTCTTTTTCCTGCTTAAAATATTCCACTAATCCCAAAAACAGCTCTTTGGCTTTCCCCTGATTAATGGCATTGATGATCAACGCATTGTTTCCAGCGCTCTGGAACAATCTAGCGTAGGCGTCCGTGAACTCATTGAGTTTGTCTTTTACAAGGCGCTTAATGTAGTCATGACTAACCTGTTGCTGAGGAACCACATCAATCCAGAAGCGGTTCTCCTCCACCGGCTGCAGTTGCGCGTATTCATGCTCACTGTGGTAAACAAACGGCATTAAACCGGAAACCATCAGTCGATCGAGAGTAATCGGCGGTAGTGTGGCAAATGAAGCCGAATCGTGCTGTTCAGACTCCGCAACGATAGTTTCTGCTAGTTGTAGATGGTAGGCCAATACTAGTGGATGCAGCGGAGAGAGGCGCTCATGGCTATCATTGCGGCAGATCCCCAGATGCAGAAGACGTTTCTCCTGTGCTGTCAGCGCCCTGCTCAGGCCGATTTGCTGGAGTGCCTGTTCAAACGTAGTAACAATGTAGCTGACCAGTGTGCGATAATCTGCTGACCACGACACCAGACTCGGCAGGGTGTTACGATGCTGATAGTAAGCAAATAACTGCTCATAGGCGTTATAGAGATCGGGATAACTGGCATGAAGTTCATCCAGCGTAAACTCGCTATCATCACTTCCCGTACCCAGCAGATGTCGCTCAATTAATGAGGCTTCCAACATCAACAACTGCTGACGAACACCGACGACCTTGTGCTCGGTGTTATCAAGAATGATACGCCCTTTTAGTCGGTTCCAGGTCGCATTACCCTCTTCTTTGAACAACTTATTGAAACGACTCTGGTCAAAAAGCAGCGGCAGAGTTAGCCCTTCTTCGGCTCCCGGCCCCTCGATGTTAAACGACAATCGGGAATCGCCGGAAACGAGCGTAAACCGAACCAAGTCACTTTGATTCGCCATCGTCTCAAAGTTCACCTGAGCATAATGCTGACAGTCGATGTCTTCGCTCTCGTCATCCAGCATGCAGGTCAAATTGCCCGACTCGGCAATGCGCAGCGCATTATCCTCAAGTTGCAGGGTTATTTGATCTTTACCCGGCTCAACACGGTAGCAGTGTTGAATATCGTTTAGCCAGAATTGTCCCTGCTCAACCAGCAGCAGGCGGAATTTATACTCTTCGGCTGAATTATTGCGGTTGGTCAGTTCGAGACTAAAGAAGCAGGGACGCCCGTCAAAAGGCACCGACGCCATAATACGGGAAGTCTTGCCTCCCGCTCGACTGGTACGCCAGAAAGGTGTGTTCTTTAACTGGCGATGATGGGCAATCTTTATCTGGTTATCCTGAAGATCGTTTCCTTGAAAGCTGAACTCCAGCTCTGCTTTTGATTGTCCTGGCTGCACCTGCACCAGCAGGCTAATGTCGCGTTTTCCTGCCTTACTAGCACTTTTCGCTCTTTGCCAAATCTCACCGTTTTCGACAGAAACGTTTTCCAGCACCAATTTTTGTTCGCTGTTCTGTTCTTTCTCTTTCCTATACTCTGAGAAATCGAGCTCACGCCAGTCTTCTTTATCGACAAAGTGCTCCTGAATGAATTTTGTACTGAATTCAGTCAGCACGTTCTCCAGTTGCCCGCTGTAGCGTTCAACGCTGTCTTCTATCTGGCGATATAATTTTCGATTTTCATTCAGCCGGGTACGTAGCTGTTTCTGGCTATAGTTCAGTAGTTCATCATCTTTAAATAGATGAAGCTCGGAGAAATCCAGATTGCCATCATCCAGCAAGCGATACAGCGATGAGAAACCAAATACGGTAGCGCCTTCATCCAGCACCGTTGCCAATTGATCCTCTAGCAAACAACGGGACAATTCCGAACGGTTACTGTCTGTGGTAATGAGTTTTTCCAGTTGATGACTGAAAGTTTTCGGATACCAGATAGCGTCCGGTGCCGCCACGTCTTTTGTGCTGTTAATCAGGGTATCGAGCATACTGTTGTGAATAATCAACAGTGCCGCTTGGGCAAAAACACCGCTGCGCCCGGCCACTTCATCGCGCAGATGAGAAATATAGTTTTCTGTGAATGCCGGAGCCTCAGCACCGTGCAGTACAGGAATAAGCTGAATACCATTGCAGGAGATGCAATCAATGTGTTGCCCTGGTGCAATTTCCAGCTGATTGCCGTCTGACAGAGAGACGAATGCTTCCCAGAGTTTTAAAGCATTATCGGGATCGGGAGATTTAAACTGATAGCGCTCGCCCGGCTGGATGATACCACCAACCCATTCAATAAAGGTTTCCGCTAGATAGGTTTCATACTGTTTTACGGACATACACGGCGTCTCCACTGTCACTCATTCGCTCTACATTTCCCATGCGTTCATAAAACGCCACCAGCGTTTGCGCCGACTGGTTATCCAGATAAAAACCGCGCTGTTCAAAACCACGTAGCAACTCATGCAGGCGGAGTTTGTCATTTTTGCCCACGGTGAGATTGGTCAGTAGCAGCAGACGATCCTGATTTAGCACCAGCACTTTCCCCGCCCGACCGCGTACCTGAATGAAGTCAGTGCAAATCTGGTTTTCCAGCTCATTAACATATTTACGATTTACCGTCGCGCGATCACTTTTTTTACCTTGGAACTGCTCTAAGGCAACAGATAACAGCTGTTTGAAGACACCTTCCATGTTTGTTGCGCGGTCACGAAGCGTAAGGCCTCGATCCACAATAAATTCCTGCAAATAATCGTTAAGGTCATTTAATACCTGTGAAGATGAGTCCGAATCATTCAGCGTGTCTTGATAAATCTGCCATAAAGGACGCTTTTTCTGTCCTTTACCCCATTGTAAAACCTCCAGCGCAGAGAGCACCGGGAAAAGTTTTTCGCTCTGGCTGGCGAACAGCTTATAGCCATAACGCTTGACCTTTTCTCGCTCAGAGCTGGCTTTTTCGCTATCAAGAATAAAAAATAGTGATTTGCTTTGTGGTTCGCCGTCTTGCCAGTTGTCCAGATTGAGCGCCAATTGAGCACACCAGCTAAAAGCGTATAACCGCAGGGTGTTGGTCAATTCCTGTAAAAGGTACTGTGGATGTTCCGCCAGAAACGCCAGATCGGATTGAAAACACGTTACCATATACGGAAGATAAGGTTGCTCTTCGGTAAACGGCCCTTTCCCTAGCAGCTTTATTTTTTCATTAAGCGTATTCAGCATTTGCTGCTCAATGAAGTTCAGTCTATCCCGTATGGGATAACTAAGACTAAAGTCGCCCATCAAATTGGCAAACAATGTGCCAAGACGTTTATCTGCTGTTGAACCAGAGCTTATTTTCTCACCCTCAAACTGGGCATGAAACAGTAGGAAAAGTGGGGATACACGGAAAATATCCTGACTGGAAAAATACATTCTTTCTAGCACACACCAGAATGCAGGCTCATCAAGTAGCTCCTGCAAATGTTTTTTACAATCTTCGCGGAATTGGTCAGAATCGTATGCTTCAATTTTACGTTTTAAGGCGTAGCTAAGGACCAAGCCGGTGACAAGTTGCCAGTTAACATCGTTGTTTTTATTACGTACCGGTAGGTAACTATCCACTTGATTGTTACCTACTTTTAATGCGGCTGCGATAGGATACATTATGCTAGCCCTCCATGCCGCTAATAGTGATCATGTCCTCATCCACCCTTGTGGTATAAACCGTCTGCTTATCAATATAGAATTTAATTTCACTACTTAATTTAGCTTTATCAATAATAAGATCAACGATTTCATCCAACAAAATTATGGCATTTTTATCATATTTGTTAGGACGATAACCATTATTAAGTTTATCCAGAAGCTCGAATAAATTCAGGCCAATAGATACTGGCAGCAATGAGTTTTGTCCAACTTTTAGATATGCATCGAAGCAGTTTGAGTGTATAGTGTTTTTATTTAAGATTGCATCCCAGTCTGGCTTTAGGGCTACTGGAGCCGTTATCTTAACCCCACCAAACTCACCTAAAAAAAACTCTTCTTTTTGCATGCTTAATTCTGGTGCTTTACGATTTGCATAGCGCTGAATACCAGTAATTAGCTCAGTTGTATAAAATCGCTGTAGTAATCTTCTCTGCTCTGGCTGGCCTGTATAATTTTTATGTAAATGCCAAACTTGGATATAACGCTCAAATAAATTTTCATTAAAAAAATTATTAAATTGAAAATGATAATCGTTACCTAATGATTCATAACGTAAAAGCCAAAAGAGGCGAATTAAGGAAGTAGCATCTCCGGGCTTAGCATTCTTACGATCGAAGTAAATATGCTGCATATCTAGCGAACTAATAAAGTCATCCAATGATGAATCTATTAATCCTAACTCATACCGCAGAATAAACTGGTCAAGTTCATGAGTATGTAGTCTGGCAGGATCGAACTCGGCGATCTTTGTTACCAATTCGTTTTCTACACCAACGAAAAGATTATCGAATAGATAACCAGGTCCTAATAAGAGATGATGAATTAGATCTAGCAATGCCCGCGTGGTAACGAATTGATCCTTCATCAATCGAGCTTTAAACAACTGGGTAATTAATACATCTTGTACACCCGGTTTGCTAAGTAAATTAAAGTTGGCGACAATTCTTAGCTCATGGCCTGAAAGTTCATCGCTTTTAGCTATAGTATAAAAAAGATTTTTATCAGTTTTCTCTGTTAAATTTTCAAATAACTTCTTGATAAAAGATGAGTATTGGTTTTTTTCATCAAATTCAAATTTTGGATAATGCTCAAAATCAAAGAAGAAGCAATTTTCTTGCTGGCAAGGACTGCTATTACCGAGCCGGCCGGATAAGAAATTTTCGATAATAGAACGGATGGCCTGATGCTCTTTAGCGCCTTCCTTTGCATAGTTAGCAAGCATACCGGTGTTTATGCCGATTAGCAGAGGTCGCGACCGCGTCTGGCTGAAAAGTTCATCTAATGCATCAATAGCGGATTGCTGTGGCGCAAAGCTATGCGTCGCATCCAAGTGGAAATCAAAATTTTTTTTATAAGAGGACTCAGCCATCAAGCGAGTCAAGATCTCTGACTTTCCATCTCCGCTACTGCCGCACAGAAAGATAATCTCGTTAGCATTAGTACTGTTTAAAAATCGCTCAAGATCTGACTCGATTTGCTGTTTTACAAAAAGTCTCTGCTTCAGCTCGTCGAATATATCCTTCTTTCTTTCAGTTACGGTTGTTACGGAAAATGAAGAAGACTTAGCAAGTACACCTAGCGCCTTACGTAAGGTGATTACGCTCATAAGTGTGTGGTCTCTTAATAAATAATAACCCTATTTTATACCTAGAGTTACCGCAACTCTACTGTACTTTCAAGCGAAAAAAGGCTTACCTAAGAGATTTAAGGGGGTTTTTATTACTTTTTATCATAATGTAGTTGCTAAATTGATTTTCTGGCACTATGAAAACGGATAGCAACATATCCAAATGCTGACAGTTTGTTTGTACATTTTACAAAAAATTAGCAAATCCATGTTTCATTGCGAGTCAAGCAAGACATAACTGACTCTCATACATCGTTGTCTCTCAATGCAATATCTTCAGCGTTTGGTACCGGCTATATCTGAACTCACACGGTGAACAACATTATTTGTCTCTTTTACAGGCACAAAAAAAGCCGCCTTTAGGCAGCTTACTTTGCATAACTTGGTGCGAAGGCCGCACCGCGATTATCGACATAAACAACTGAAATAATTGAAATTAAAAAACAAGATAACCGTCATATATACTCACATGTATACTCAACGCGATTCTCTGAAAGTTCATTTGCCTTAAAATTACTCCTCATCATCTTCCACAGGTTCTAACGCGTCAAGCGCGACTCGCACCATCGCAATAGAACCAAATACATATAAAAGCATCTTCTCCATCTTCGTCGGTTATCATAAAACGATCCGTTGTTTCAGGCTCGCAATCCAGCGTGTCAAAGGATGATGACTTCGCCGCAACAGGCCGGTTGACTGCCGCGCCCGCAAAATGTCTACAGCCCGCAGATAAGGCGATTTTTCCTGCCAGCTAAATCCCCTGCGATCGATACGAACCAGCTCGTACTTTTCCACCAGAAAGTTAACGGCATCAACCAGTGTGATACCGGCGTTAATATGTTCCTGAATGACTGTTTCATCGCAGAACGGCGTGTCGTTCAGAGTCAGGCCATAGTGTTGCTCCAGCAGACGGGTAAGTAGCGTTTGCCAGACAACCACGGGCGGCGGGCATGGCTTAGCCGCCCGCTGAGTTGTTGCAGGTAAGGTATTCATGGGGTTGTTCTCGTTAAGGTTGAGGCTAAAGTTGGTCAGCGTTGAGTAGGGTAAATGACGATGTAGACGTAACCATAAGAGCCAAGCGTATCGGCTTCACAGGTAAATCCATCATGGTACAGGGTGACACCGTGCGCTTAACGGGGGTTTAGTTCCCCGGAGAGTAGCATTAACTCCATCTGCTCCACGAAATGCGGAAATGCTGCATTTAGTTTGTGGCTCTCAGCTTCATTAAAGGTGCCGGTGACACCGGCCCGGTCAGCCAGGTAATGCTGTTGATTTCCTTACTGTACCAGTCGTGAGCCTACACGCGGCGTGATATCGCGTCGAAGCCCCCATTCGGTGGGATCGTGTTTATCCATCATTTCTTCCTTTTTTATATCCGTTAAGTAGGTGAAATTTCTCGCTACAGCCAGCCCCGTTCAGTAAAAGACAATATTTCGCCATTACCGATAATGAAATGGTCCAGTACCCGAACCTCAACCAGCCTCAGGGCGTTTACGATTTGGACGGTGATGATTCTGTCTGCCTTACTTGCATCTGTAACCCCGAACGGATGGTTATGGGCGACTATCACCGCTGCTGCGTTATAGCGCAGTGCAGATTTCACAATTTCACGGGGATGAACTTCGGTGTGGTTAATCGTGCCGAGAAATAGCGTTTCATGTACCAGCAGGCGATGTTGATTATCGAGGTAGAGTACGACAAAGACTTCTCGTTCCTGTCGCGCCAGATGCAGTTGTAGCCAGGTTTTCGTACAATTCGTGGCAAGAAACTGCTCACCAGGCTGGTGCAGGTATTTCTCCAGCAGGCGCATGGCGCGGCGGATAATACGCTGTTCATTCACCGGGAAGGCCGGAGGTAAAATCAGTTCAGGCATGGGGGTTCCTTTAAAGCAAAAGCCCCGCAACCGGGAGTTACAGGGCTATCAACAAACTCGAATAAGCGATTCATGATGCAAGTTGCAGCATATTTTCAGCCATCATCCACAACGCGCGATTGAGCTTCACATCGCCGTCGATTCCTCTCACAGCACGAGTATGGGTGCGCTTTCCTTTGGTCGTTCGTCCCGACAGACCACCTTTAATCAGGTTTTCCTGAATACGCTGGTAAGTGGTCCACAGGTCGTTGCTTTCGTCCTGCCAGCGGCGCGGGGATAGGATTTGCGATTCCGTCACCGGCTGATGCTCTTCACCAAAGCGATAGGTCAATGCTGATTTCGCCATCGCCTGCTGTGCTGGCGGCGGTAACATTAGCGACTGCATGGCGTCGCGTTTTTCTTCCACCCGGTCAAAGACGCCGAGCACTTCGTAAGCCCCTTCAATCACCTTCTCTACTACGTTGCCTTTATGCGGCACACGCACCTCACCAAAGGTTTCGCCACAAACAAGCCCGTTCTGGCAGACAAAGCGAAACAGGCCCGGCAGCATCTGGTATGAGCTGGAGCCGTCATGACTGTTGAGGAGGATGATTTCGGGAACCTGATTGCCGGTAATCTGACCTTCACGTCTGAGGCGCAACAAGTGCTTTGTGTGGTCGCGTTTATTCAGGTCGCGCACGCGGGTCTGGCAGGCAAAGAACGGCTGGAACCCTTCGCGCTGCAGGTTATCCAGCAGGGTGATGGTCGGGATGT
>Ga0157372_10003097_pt1 | contig 17910 bp, 23 predicted proteins | sample C55metaG_FD_115307 | JGI IMG/M metagenome (GOLD analysis project Ga0157372, IMG submission 115307) | Corn rhizosphere microbial communities from Kellogg Biological Station, Michigan, USA - C5-5 metaG | ecosystem: Host-associated > Plants > Roots > Rhizosphere > Soil | place: USA: Michigan... | reverse complement strand
TGACTCGACGGCTTCGCGCCGTATAATCCGACCCTGTTCCCCATGCGCCCTTAGCTCAGTTGGATAGAGCACCGGCCTTCTAAGCCGTAGGTCACAGGTTCGAATCCTGTAGGGCGTACCATTCTTACTTCTCCCGTCGTCTACTAAAGTCTACAAAACCCCAGCCAGTAAGGGATTTCCCGCTAATCTAGTTATTTCAACGTCTACTAACATCTATTGAAATCAACATCCATGTGGGGGTACATTTGGGGGTATGGTTCTGTTCAATGAAATGAGATACCCCCAAATTGAAACTCAATGCCCGCACAGTGGACACTTCAAAGGCCAAAGATAAAGCCTATAAGCTCTCCGATGGCGGCGGCTTGTACCTTCTGGTTAACGCTAATGGCTCACGCTACTGGCGCTTAAAATATCGCGTTGCAGGAAAAGAAAAGCTGCTGGCGTTGGGGGTATATCCTGATGTATCTCTGGCTGATGCCAGGGCAAAGCGTGACGAAGCAAAGCGCATTTTGGCTGCTGGTCGTGATCCAGGCGAAGTTAAACAGGCAGAAAAGCAGGCTAAGATTCTGGCTGTAAGCAATAGCTTTGAAGCACTGGCGACTGAATGGCACGAGCACAAGCGCCCTAACTGGTCACAGGGCTATGCCAGCGACATTCTGGAATATCTGCAGAAAGATGTGTTCCCATTTATCGGTAAGCGTGCCATCGCAGAAATCAAAGCAGCAGAAATGTTGCTGGTGCTTAGAAAAATGGAGCAGCGCGGCGTTCTGGATAAGCTGAAGAAAACCCGCCAGGCTTGCCGTCAAATTTTTACCTATGCCGTTATCACTGGTAGGGCAGAGCATAACCCTGTTACCGATCTCGCCGGCGCACTCAAGTCGCCAAAGCAAAAGCACTTTCCTCATCTTCTCACTGAACAGATTGGCGGCTTCCTTCGCGCACTCAGTGAATATACTGGCAGTAGGGTTACACAAAACGCCACCCGATTATTGATGCTTACTGGTACGCGCACGATTGAATTGCGTGCTGCTGAATGGGCTGAATTCGATTTAAAGAAAGGAATCTGGCAGATACCTGCAGAACGGATGAAGATGCGCCGCCCTCACGTAGTGCCGCTTTCCATCCAGGCTAAATCCTTCCTTGAAGAAATCCACCAGCTGACGGGAAGAGGGCGCTTTGTATTCCCTGGGCGCAACGATGCCGGTAAGGCAATGAGCGAAGCCAGTATCAATCAGGTGATCAAACGTGTCGGCTATGACGGTAAAGCTACCGGGCATGGCTTCCGCCACACGATGAGCACCATTCTGCATGAGCAGGGCTACAACACTGCATGGATTGAAACTCAGTTGGCTCATGCCGATAAGAACAGCATTCGCGGTACCTATAATCACGCCCAATACCTGGATGGACGCCGTGAAATGCTTCAGTGGTATGCCGACTATATGGATGCGCTGGAGAAAGGGGAGAACGTGGTTCACGGACGATTTGGGAAACTGGCTTAAAAACACTGGAAAAGTAAACAGTAGTGATCTATATTACACAATAGTAGATTAATTTATGTTCTTTAAAACCTCGCTCTGGATAAGAGCTCTGTTCTTTAAAAAAGGCTTCGGCCAACGTCGTTGATAAACGAATATTGTTAGCATGAGATACAACATTTATCACATCGCTCTTTTCAAAATCTGAATCCTTTGCCCTATGCCGAAGAGGTGTCTGGCCAATATCCCTCAGCATCTGTCGGAAGATGGTTTAAGACAGTTTTTTCACGTTTCAAAGGATTTAGGCTCTTTTAAAGCCGCGGCACTCCTGAAGCAGGAGAGATCACCGAGATGTGATCATTGTTCACCCAGTAAAGGGTAAAGGCAGTATACATGGCGCTGCCAGAACACAGCCGTGTACTTTAGAATACTGAGTCCGTTCTCCGCACCTGTGGAGACTTTAGCCATCAACTAAAAAGTACCTATTCTTTAAAATCTATCATTAGGGCGAGCAGCCCTGTCACGTAACCGTGATTAAATCTGCTTTTACAACCTTACTTTCATAAATACCGCACATGTTCATCATGCTGTGGATTTTGTCATACCTACAATCTGGAAATGAAAAAGAGCCCTCTCTAATTAGATTGGGCTTTTTTTATGCCTGCAGCAAAGGAGAAACTCATGAAAACATCTAAAAAGTTAGTCCGACTTACTGAAGTGCTTACCCGCACTGGTTACAGTAAAGCATGGATTTATAAGCTTATTGCTCAAGGCCGCTTCCCTCAATCAGTAAAGATTGGAGCGCGTTCAATTGCTTTTGTCGAAAGCGAGATAGATGACTGGATTGACCAGCGTATCGCTGAATCTCGTGGTGAGGTAGCCTAATGGAAATTAAAAAACGCCCATCACAGGCGGCTAATCAGAGAGCTGACACCTCTGATATTACGCCTGCCACAATCATTAAGCCAACACCAAAGAAACACCGTGCTCGCGTCTATATGATGCGTACCGGCGTTAATGGATTTACTGAGAATGAAACCCTACGTTACTGCCGGTTATCCAGCTCCCATAATTACGCAACAGAGTTGGAAAGAAGGCTTGATATTCGCCTTGAGCGCATCGACGAGCCTAACGGTGATGGCATTGTTAGCCACTTCCGTTACCGGATCACCTGTCGCGCTGACGTGATGCGAGTTATTCAACTGGTTAATAACAATGCCGCTGCTGGTGGCTATACCGGCCTGTCTCAGCGTGAGATTAACGACATTCTTTCCCTATACCCGGATGCGCTCAACGCCGCTTAACGGAGCCTGATAAATGAAAACTGAAAAAAGCAGATTAATTTCTGAGGCCGCCCCTCAGCTCGCCACCAGGATGGGCGCTATTTTCACCGCTGACGAAGGTGATATTTCCGTTGTCAAATTTGAAGGCGTCTCCGTGCGCATAGTCAGCGCATTTGGTGAGCCCTGGTTTGTTGCCAAAGATATTTGTGCTGCCCTGGAAATCGTCGATCACAAAGTTCCAATGCGCCGCCTGAATGACAATGAAAAGGAGGGGTATTCAATACCCACCCTTGGCGGCATTCAGACTATGACAATTGTCTCTGAGTCCGGTTTTTACAAACTTATAGCGCGGAGCCGTAAAGCATCGATCCCCGGAACAGCAGCCAATCGATTCAGCGAATGGGTGTTTGGTGAGGTTATCCCATCAATCCGCAAAACCGGCTCATACGGTGTGCCATTTGCATTCCTGAACGACCACAGTAAACGCCAGGCTGCGTATGACAAGAAGGCCAGCAAGCGCGGTAAAGACCTGCAGGCGTGTAAGGGGGAGAAAGCCAGCCTTGCTGTTGAAGAGGCCGCACTTTGGCTGAAGTATCAACCTAAATTGCCGGAGGTTCACTAATGAACACCTTCCTGAAAGCATCCTGCCCGCTGGCTGGCCTGTTAGCCAAAGTTAGCCCTGGGAACCTGTCAAAACCTGACATCCACTCAGCCAAAAATATGGCTTTGTGCCTGACAGCGGCTAACTCCACGTTGTGTAAGGCAGTGTCTTACACTGGTAGTGCGGGTTATCACAAACAGTTAAAAAACCGCTTGCCCCGCTCTCATTTTTCGGACTATGCTCAGACCTCACCGGCAAAATCCGGTGACAGGATTGGCGTCCTGCTAATGTTACAGGCGACACACGACGCGCCTTGCGTCTTTTTTTGTGTCCTCGCATCTGTTCACCCTTTTTTCGGCGATATGGTTATAATCCGTGTCGCTCACGAAGTTATGGTGGGCTGGATGGGGGCGGAGAAATCCGCGCCGGTTTCCTGTAACGCCGGTTACGCCAACCCTGTTCAGCTCACCACCAGTGAAATTGGCGTTTCCGGTGGTGGGATTAAATCCCAGTTACAGGAGGCTGCCACCATGGCTACTACCCTCACCCAAGCTACACCCAAATTTCAGTTTCGCTTTCTGGCTCTGTCACGCGCTGACATGCTGGCTAAACCCTGCCGCGTCTCCGTTGAAGCCACCAGCGAGAAAGAAGCCCGACGCGTTCTGGCACCCAATTTCATTCTTTCATTAGCTGCCCGCCTGCCGGTTCAGGAGGTGGCTCATGCGTGATAACAACCTTTCTTCGTACAAAGACAGCATACGTCGCGTTCTGGCTGTCGTTGGCCGTGAAGCTGCGCCTGTTCCCGCCACGATAGAGAACATTTCACGCGACCGACTGCTACGTGCGCAGGCCGGGTTATGCCACCTGCTGACGGAAGTGATCCCCAACACATCCCCCGAGCTTCTGCGTGAAGAGGTTTATCTCTGGGTGGAAGAAATCCATAATCTGACCCGCTTTGAAGAGTGCGATGCGCAAAGAGAATCCAGGACGCACAAAGTCTCAGTAGATGCTGGCCGCAATCCTAAAAACAAGGAAGGGCAGGCCAAACAATGACGCTAATTACCCAAAACTTCCGACTTAATGCGCTGGCGGACCAGTATTCAGCAGCAATTTATGACCATCTCAAACGGCAGAGCGGCGGCGACTGGTTCCCGATGGAAATTAAAGGCCAGCGGGTTGAGGTTGCCATTGTGGACGGTTCAGACGGTATCAGGCTGCTGGTGGACAGCTATCTGCTTGAGCCGATAAAGCAGGAATATCCGCACTGGGAGGCACTGGCGGGCAATCTGCTGAACCTCTGCACAGACGGCGGCAGCCTCACTGAGCGCGGTGAAAGCATCTGGCAGAGCATGATTAATGACATGGGCGCCTCTCTTTCTAAAGGGGAGGTGAGTTTCCATGCGTAACTATGACCTTATTCGGGAAACGACCACTGCGGCGGCTGACCGCTGGCCGATGGTACTGAGCCAGCTGGGCATTGACGTCCCCCGTTCACCCCGCCAGCACGCATCATGCCCCGCCTGTGGCGGTAAAGATCGCTTCCGTTTCGATGATAAAGGGCGCGGTAGTTTCTTCTGCAACCAGTGCGGCGCGGGTGATGGTTTAGACCTGATCCAGAAGGTTAATCAGTGCGGCACCACTGAGGCCGCCCGCATGGCGGCTGATGTGCTGGGTATTGATTACCGTGGGACAGAAACAGACCAGAAAGCCGCCAGCCAGAGAAGGCAGCAGCTTGACGAACAGCGCCACCAGCATGAGCAGGAGCGCCAGCAGAAGGAGGCGGCAGAAGCAGCACAGCGCCGCGACAGCTTTGTGAGTCACTATCAGAGGCTCGCAGCGCAAACCACGGCAGGCGAAAGCGAATATCTGATTGCCAGGGGGGTGAACGGCTTCACGCTGCCTTGCTTGTCCGATGGTTCAATTCTGTTGCCGCTGGTGGACGAATCCGGCGGTGTGGCTGCAGCACAGACCATCACGCCGCAGGGTGAAAAGAAAGTGCTCTATGGCTCAGCCAAGCGAGGAGCGTGGTACCTCGTTAACCAGCCGCAGGAAGTGAAGGAAGTCATCATTGGTGAAGGGCTGGCAACAACCCTCACCGCTCACCTGATGCGGCCTGATGCGCTGGCAGTGGTGGCGCTTGACGCCGGTAATCTGTCGCCCGTTGCGGAGGCTATGCGCAGCCTGTATCCGAATGCCACATTCATCATCGCCGGTGATAACGACTGGCATGAGCCAGGAGAACCCGATGCCAGCGGTAAGCCGAAGGTGAACAGCGGCAAGGTGTTCGCTGAAAGAGCCGCCGAAGCCGTCAATGGCTCAGTGTCGTTACCCCCGACCCGCTACAAGGCGGACTGGGACGATTACCGTCAGCAAAACGGACTGGAAGCAGCAGCAAAATATTTTGCATCTGGAATGTATCAACCGCAGGAGGAAAACATGGGCGCTCAACTGGAAGTGATTGAAGGCGGCAAAACAGCAGCGCCGGATCGTGATGCGCTCAAGCCACGCATTGAAAGCCGTCAGGATGGTGTGTACTGGGTTGAGCCAAACACCGATAAGCAGACCGGGGAGATTATTAATCGCGAAAGCTGGCTGTGCTCCCCCCTGCAGGTGATCGGCACCGGGCGCGATGATAAAGACCAGTTTCTGATTCTGCGCTGGCAGGCATGGGGGTCAGACAGTGAAACCATACAGGCAATCCCGCTGGCTGACATTGGCGAACGTGAGGGGTGGAGAACGCTCAAGGCTGGTGGCGTGAACGTTACAACCAAAAGCGGCCTGAGAGCGATTCTGGCGGACTGGCTACAACGGAACGGGTCACGAGAAGTCTGGAGAGTGGCGCACGCCACAGGGTGGCAATGCGGCGCTTATATCATGCCGGATGGGGAGGTTATCGGCACACCCGATAAGCCGGTACTCTTCAATGGCCGCAGTTCTGCCGCAGCCGGTTACACCTGCCGGGGAAGCGCAGAGAGCTGGCGTCAAAATATTGGGGGGCTGGTTGCCGGTAATTATTCGATGATGACAGGCGTTGCTGCCGCGCTGGCTGCGCCCCTGATTGGCCTGGCGGGTGCGGATGGCTTCGGCATTCACTTCTATGAGCAATCAAGCGCCGGTAAAACCACAACCGCGAACGTTGCCAGCAGTCTGTACGGTAATCCTGACCAGCTGCGCCTGACGTGGTATGGCACCGCATTAGGGCTGGCTAACGAAGCTGCCGCCCACAACGATGCGCTGATGCCGCTGGATGAGGTGGGTCAGGGCGCTGATCCGGTTAGTGTCTCACAGTCTGCCTATGCGCTGTTCAACGGCGTAGGGAAACTGCAGGGAGCTAAAGAAGGCGGCAACCGTGACCTGAAGCGCTGGCGCACCGTGGCTATCAGCACAGGTGAGATGGATTTAGAAACGTTCATCGCTATGGCCGGACGAAAAGCCAAAGCGGGCCAGCTGGTCAGGCTGCTGAACATTCCGCTGAGTAAGGCGGTGCGATTCCACCAGCATGCGAATGGCAAGCAGCATGCTGACGCACTTAAAGATGCCTGGCAGAACCACCACGGCGCAGCGGGTAAGGAATGGATTAAGTGGTTAGCAGGTAATCAGCGCCTGGCTATGGAAGCGGTCAGGGACGCTCAGGAACGCTGGCGCAACCTGATACCGGCAGAATACGGTGAGCAGGTTCACCGCGTAGGCGCTCGCTTTGCCATACTTGAGGCCGCGCTGCTGCTGGGCTGCGTTATCACTGGGTGGGACGAGCAGACGTGCCGGGATGCTATTCAGCACAGCTATAACGCCTGGGTAAGAGAGTTCGGCACCGGCAACAAAGAGCATCAGCAGATCATTGCCCAGTGTGAGGCGTTTCTTAACGCCAACGGCTACAGCCGGTTTGCGCCATTCCCGTATGACCCTCAGTCGCTGCCTGTACGCGATATGGCGGGTTATCGCGCCAGCGGCAGCCATGACGATGATCCTATAGTGTTCTACACCTTCCCGGCAACGTTTGAGCAGGAGATCGCCAGCGGGTTCAATCCCAAACAGTTTGCCCGAGTGCTGGTGGAAAGCGGAATGCTGACACCACCAGCCAGCGGCAGGGGCTACCAACGAAAGTCACCGAGGATTAACAAGCGGCAGTACAACGTCTATGTGATCCAGTACCGCCCAGAGGATGAATCAGCTGAAGAATAAATCTCACATGTGAAAGAAATAGTGTTGGTTCAGTTGGTTCAGTTGGTTCAATCTGTAAAGTGTAATGATTTATAAGGATTTTAATTCAGAAACTGAACCAACACTGAACCAACAAACGGCTGTTTTGAACCAACAAATTTACCTGCCAGCCTGATAACGTGAGGTTGTGTAGCTCACAGGCGGCCCGGAAAAGCAGCTTCTTACAGGCTGGAAGAGTTTGACGGGTACGATAAACCGGTATCAACGCATCCATTATCAACCTGTTGAAATATAATTAAATGCCATCAATCGAGAATCATTCTCATCAAGACGAAGAGAGGGAAAGGGCTCCTGGCCTATCCCTATTCGGTTGGCGCTTCTGACAGGCTGCGCGACGCAGCAAAAACCGCTGGTGGAGTACCGGATAATCAGCCAACCAAGCCTTCCGCTACCCGCTGACTTAACCGCCCCGATTGACGTACCGACAGTGCCGGACAATATGACGTTCGGCCAGGCGGTAGAGTTATCGGCAGAGCTGTACGAATTGCTGGGGCAGGCCAATATTGACCGGGCTGGTATCAAGCAAATCCAATTGCCTTAATCTTATTGCACATAAAAGCAAATTGACTTTCATTATAATGACCTGTTAACCTCATTTAAGGATATAGGCAGGTACACTATCATATGCCATTAATTTCTTTGCTTTTTAGGTGGCGGAAGAAAGTGTTTCCCACTGCTTAATGGGAATGCAGAACCGATACTATTTTATATTTTAACTAAAATATTTAATGTGGGATTAGTGAATGTCAAGTCCAGATGATGGTGATTTCAAATCTAGTGCTTTGACCTATATAATTTTCCGTGAATTGATATTCCTTACAGCTAATATTACCTCAAAGGCTGAGAAGATATTTTCAGAAACAACGACTTCATCACCAGTTGGTGGTTGGATGAAAGTTGATCACGAAGTTCATGCTCTTATAAGCTCTTTAATATCAGACGCAGCTTGCCTTAAAAAACTGATCTCTACACCAAAAGAAAGACAAAGAAATGAAAGCGCTTCAGCATATCGGTTTAGGATGAAAAGGCGTGCTTACTTTGAAACAGCCCTTAAAGGTATAGATGTTAGTGAAATTGTCAACTCAAAAGTAAGGAATTCCTTAGAGCATTTCGATGAATATCTTGATAAAGCAAATGCATTTTTAACCATTGATAATGGTGAAAATTATAAGTTCGCTTTATATAACATTATATGTTCTGGCTGGGGTGTTTTTAACTTCGATGAGAGTTTTAGAGGTGAGAAATACCCTATAAGAATATATGTTGCTCCTGAAAGGAGATTCTATAATTTCGATTACTCAATTGATATTGATAAAATATATTCAGAGGCGAAGCATATACAAAGTATTATGTTAGCAAGCGAAGGAATGTCGGGTGCTGATCAACCCGTAGGGTACATTCAACCTCTAGAACCATTACCTTCTGGAAATAAATAAAGTTAATTATAGGTATTGGGTGGCGCTGAGCATTGCCTTTTTTACGGATGATACAAGGGCTTTATTGAAGCGGCATTTTATCAAAACTAACTTACCAGCCTTTAAGGTGGATATGCCATCAGCAATCCCTCGTTCATGCCGAAAGCTTGGCTGCCCGAAGACAACAATCGATCGCTCTGGCTACTGTGATGACCACCGCAATGAAGGCTGGCAACAGCACCAGCGAGGACAGAGCAGACACCAGAGAGGATACGGCAGTAAGTGGGACATCATCCGCGCCCGCATTCTGAAACGTGACCGGCACATCTGCCAGCAATGCCTGAAGAAAGGCAAGCCTGTGCCCGCATCCACGGTTGACCACATCAAACCCAGAGCCCACGGCGGGACAGACGACGACAGCAACCTGCAATCGTTGTGCTGGCCGTGCCATAAGGCTAAGACGGCAACCGAAAGAAGTCGTCAGGGTACCCATCAGTAACCTGCTGAAATGTAAAAAATGACCTCAAATGAGAATCATTATCAGCAAGTCGGCCTGGGGGGAGGGCGGGTCAGGAGTTCAGAGCCTGAGCCCCAAAGGACCGCCGCCTGAGTTTTTCTCGCATCGCCGCAGGTTAGAAAATTTTTTTATGGGTACCCCCAATGTACCCTCTCAGTGGAGTTTCCCCCATGTCCGGACCACCGAAAACCCCGTCACACCTGGTTTTGGTGAGGGGGAACCCATCCAAACGACCGGTAAATCAGAACGAACCTAGGCCAGAGAAAGGGGTACCCAATAATTCGGGGAGCTGAACAAAAAATCGCATAAAAACATTTCATAAATAGCAATAAAAGCAACTATTATCCCAATATATGAAATGGATTACTCTATACCTACCCAGGAGAATTTATAGTGATCCAGACAACCGTGAAACCTGTCCTTGTCCGCACTGAACAAATCGAAGCCCTGCGCAAAATTCAGGAGCAGGAACGCGCCAAATCGTCTTTAGTCATCGCGCCGACTATCCACGTCATAGCTCGCGGCCTGTTAGATAAAGCGCTCACTCAGGAGTCACAATCCTGTTGAGTTTGGTCAAGGTGAAACGGGTATGAGAAATAGCGCAAGGTGGCAGAAAGATGCCTGACAGCACGAAAGAACAGGCCAGCCGTGACAAAGGCGGCAAATGGAAAAAAGGCGCATCGGGTAATCCAGGTGGCCGCAGCAGTAAAGCAGCTGAAATAAGGCGTGTACTGGAAGGTGGCGCTGATGATGCTGTGAAAACCATCATGGACGCGGCTAAAGGAGGCGATATGGCCGCCTGCCGCCTCATCCTGGACAGAGTAGTGCCACCGAATAAGCCGGTTTATCAGCCGGTATCGTTCGATCTGGACGACAGCGATTTACCAGCAGCGGCCCGTTCGGTAATTAAGGCGATAGCCGCGGGAGAATTGCCGGCCGACCAGGGGAAAATGATTCTGGATGGACTGGCAAACATGGCGAAGATTATCGAAATTTCAGAACTGGCTGAGCGTATCGCAGAGCTGGAGAAAACATAGGGGAACGAATAATGAGCCTGTTACGAAGAATTAAAGCGCTGGAGGCCACTATTGGCGCTCAGACTACCAGCAGCGGCCCTGATGAAATCTGGCTTATCGCTGTCAGCCCTGACGGTTCCCGCGAGTCTGGCGGCGGCTGCGTGAAGGACAAAGGGCTTTTCCGTAACGCCACGGCTGAAGAAGCACAGCGCCATAATCAGCTTACTCAAAAGGGTGATTATCATGGGTAGTCTGCTGGCAAGATTAAATCGGCTGGAAAAGGCCATGACACTGAAAGATGGTGATGTGCAGGTGATTTCTGCCCTGATGGACGAGTTAGCAAGTAATGTCCCTTCAGGAGCGTATGAGAAGGCCATAGAGCGCCTGTCAGTGCGTGGGTACAGTTTCCCACAGTCCTCAGAGCTGAGGGCGTTGCTGGTGGGTGGTAACGATGAGCATTAAAACCCGCCTGGCTGCGCTGGAGAGGTTAGCAAAAGAGCAGGGTAGTAAATCCTTTGACGGGCCACTGCCACCTGTCAGAGCGAACTATGTGCGCGAGGATGGCACCTTTGACCATGTTGGCTACAGAACAGCTGCTGATTGCTGGAGCAAAGAAGTATTTGGCAAACCGCTGAAGCAAGCGGCCGAAGAGATTGCTGAGCGTGAGGGGTTTTGATGTTATCCCGCATGAACCTCATAAGTTAAGCGAGGATCTAGTAACCATGAAAATCTACAGTGCGTATTTCCATCATAACGGCTTTTTTATACAGGCAGAGCACAGTCAAGACTTCTGGATTCTTCTCAGCCGACAAATCGGATGGGGCAGATTCAGTAAAGTAAAAGAGCAGAATGCCCTTACAGGTTTTGGATCGCTGTTTGAATTGCGTGAAACGCGTTCGGCAGGTGAGCCAGCCCCGCATCCAGTAATTTCAGGTTCAAATGTTTTATGGCATCTTCAGGAAGCTTGCGAAGTGTTGAAATCAAATTCGCCCTCTCTTCTGCCGGCGCACTTGAGCTGTTAATTATTGCCTCAAGCTGATTGATGGTGTCGCTGTGAAGTCGGATGTTCACTACATTCAGTATTGCCCCAAGCCCACCATCATCACGGATGAAGTCTATCCCCTTGGGGGTTATACCCATCAACTCTGAAGAAACCTCGTAAGAACTATTGATATAACGGTCAATCCGAACAGTTATCAGGCCGTGCCCTTCTAAGTATTTGAGGTTAGCGACTGTGTTAATGACGCCACCAAATCTGCCCTCTATTTCGTTGTACTTATCATGTGTTAGCCCTTCGGGAGAAGAATCATAAAGCGCCTGGATCAAATAAAGCTGAATGGAGCGGTCAAACTTATCCATAATCATAAATCCATGTGAGGTGTTGCTATAAACCTACCTGCAAGACCAAATATTCACCATCCTGACAGATGATCAGTGGTTTCCATGATCGAGTTTGACGCCACCAGCCTCATTTAGCATAAGCGTTCACTGTAAACAAGCGGTGAGAATTGATTGACCGACAGCCGATTGAGATGACGCTGCTACATATTGCCCGCCAGGACGGTGAGCCACTGTACAGGCGTACGCTGTACACCATCAGGAACGGAAAAGCTCAGGCACTTCAGGCTAAAGAGCGCCACCAGCAGAGGATGGCTGCGTCAGGGGCTAAATGGCAAAAGCCGGCTGAAAGAAGAAATATCAAGCGTTAGGATATAAATGCTTATCCAGCGTCTCTTTGAGAGAAATAGCAGCGTTTCCCAAAGAACTAATATCTGAAATCTGGTGCGCCTGGAAGGATGTTATCTCACCGATATTCATCGTTAGGGAAACATTGAGACCGTCGAGGGCCAGCATATCCGGGGCGTAGCTATGTGAGGATAAAGCGCGCGCCAACTTCTCTATTTTGGTTGAATCAGTATCACTAATTGTCACTGTTAAAGATTCAGGCTTAGAATCAATGCTGGGAAGGTAGGCATGTGAGAGGGCATTTCCCTTAATTGAATAGTGTTCTTGTGGATTGAATGGTGCCGAAGTTAGATCAAGCCTGAACCACTCATTCTGCTTTGATGATTCGTGTATCCTACGGTTTTTTTTGGCTTCCGCTTTGTCTAATCTGTAAAAGCTATAGCCAGCCAGAGCTAGGGCACAAATAAGCGATATTCCCCCTCCGCCTCCAACGCCGCCATGATGTGAGCACGCTCCCTGTATACCAATCGACGATGACTGCCAGCCATCTGAACACCCACCTCCCAATAGAGCTTTCATTCCAAAGAACACAGTAACAAACACACTACCCGGAACTAGCCAAAAGCGTTTTTTCATTTTCCATCCATGCAACATCAACAAGCCTACCCATTCAGGTTACTCATTTCTGGGCATGGCTGCACCGACTTTTGTTTTATGGTCTGCCTGACGTTTCCATGCGCTGTAAATATCCTTAGTCCACGCCTTACCAGCTTTTGTCTGATAGCCTGCATCGTTGAGTCGCTCTGCAATGATGCGACCATTGTTAAAGCCCTGATTGATAGTCTCCGCAACTATGCGAATTACCGCAGCTTCATCATATGAATGTCCCGGCACACCCTGCTTACCGACGATAAGAGCAGCGGCGGCCACTTCCATACGTTCCACCAGCGACATTAAGCGAGCGTCAGGATTACTCTCTGGCAGGCTCAGCTTCTGCCTGATGGCATCGACAAGCCATGCGGTTTTATCGCCACCAGAGGCGCCAACAGCATTGGTAAAGGCAGCACTTAACTCAGCAGGAACGCGGAAGGTAACGGACATGGATTTGCTCATAAGCCACCAGATTGAGGGGAACAGGCAGCTATTTTATCGGTGTAAGACAGTGTAAGACACAATAATTTGTTGGTTCAAGTAGCCGCGTTGTTGGTTCAATCCAGGGATATGTTGGTTCAATTTCTAGAAATTAGTCCTTTTAAAACAACTGTCTTTACAAATTGAACCAACTGAACCAACTGAACGACACGTTTTTGCTTATAAATAATGCGAGCGCGAAACAATGTCTCAGCATGCGTTTACCTTCTTAGTGAGCCAGATCTTTTAGCATATATAAGACATATAAAAAATTCTGGATCAGTTATAAAGCGACACTTGTATATCGAAAAATTTTTACAGGCGCAATAAGCAATGAACCTTATTTGTCCGCTTTGTGCCAGAAGCGGACGTTTTCCTTGAGCCTGAACTGCCAAGACTCGATCAGAATCAAAACCGTTAAACTGTGTGTGCAGCAAAGGGGTTTTCAGGTAATCCGGGACTGAGATCAGATTCAGCTTTGAGCAATGCACCGTCATATTCAGACAGTGCAGTAAGTCCCACTGTAGCCGTGGTGCAATAGAGACGGGTAAAACCCTCACCGGCAAGTGCCGGACAGGTGCTCTGCATTCCATGTGATGTCAGAATAGCAGCGGTGGTCCCATCCGGACGGTAACGGACAACACGGCTCCCTCCCCATTCAGCATTCCATAGATATCCCATCGCATCCACGCAGGAGCCGTCAGGCGCGCCGCTGCCTTCGGTTTCTGCGAACACGCGCTGGTTCCGCAGCGAGGGATAATCACAGCACATTATCCGACCCTGCATCGAGTCACAGTAATAGAGCGTGCCACCATCGGGGCTGAAACAGATGCTGTTCGGGATAGCGACATCGGGCAGGACAAGCGTCTGAACAGTCAGCGTCGCCGCGTTGAGCCGGTGAAACTTACCGATGGCTTTGACGGGATAACCGTCATCCATCGTTCCGAAGACAAAATTACCGTCGCGGTCACACCGTCCATCACCTATACGGGTGCCGGCGTCTCCTGGTGAAGCGGCCACCGGGGTAAGCAACCCGCTATTGAGATCATAAAAAGCAGCCTTGACGCGAATCCCATCAGCAGAATGTGACTTTGTTCAGTCAGTGCAAAAGAGCCAAGGCGTTCAGGCAGCGACCAGCGCATTACAGCATCATTGCCTTCTTCTATGGCGAGCAGTTCACTGGCTTCAATATCAGTCCAGTAGAGCCTGCGGGTTATTTCACACCATAGCGGGCATTCTCCCAGCGTATTCCTGACCTCAGCTGCAATTGAAAACATGTTAATCCTCCTGATATAAAAGGTCGTACTGCACGATGGCAAAAGTGGATAGAGCAGTTACTGCAGAGACCGTGCAGAGAGCCGATCGCCGAAAAGCATGACGGCAAGTCCGATCATCATGACAATCATTCCCCCCAGCCTGAGCAATGAAACCGGGCGACGTATAGCGCCCAGCAGGCCAAAATGGTCAATGATCTGTGAAGAAAGTAATTGTCCGACAATCGCCAGCCCGAGCAGAGCTGAAAATCCGATTTTCGGCGCCAGCACGACATAGCTGAACAGGGCACATGCGCCTATCATTCCACCCGCCAGACTCCAGAGGGGTTGCGACGGGATCGCCACTAACGATGTCATTAACCCACCCCGCAGCAGCGCGTAAATCCCCAGACTGAACGCGCCCGCCGTGAAGGAAAACAGTGCCGCAGTGACCGGATCGCCGCCCAGCCCCTTTGCCAGCTGGCTGTTCAGGGTCGTCTGAAGGGTGATCCCCAGACCTGCGGCAAAAGCGATTACATAATAGATCATGCTTTTCATCCCGGTCAGTCTGCCTGCTCCAGCGGCAGGAAGGTGCCAGCAAAAACGTCAGGCTGGTAGCCAGAGGCGGCAAACAGGTGCTCACGCGACTCATCAATCGCCGCACGCAGTCGCTCACTGTCCAGGCCCAGCACTGTGCCGTTCTGCTTAACGATGCGTCCGCCGATCATGACAGTGTCGATGTTGCTGCGCTCGGCGGCATGAACCACCGTGCCAAAGGCATTTCCGGACGGGTACAGGTTGAGATCACTGGCGTTAATCAGCACCAGGTCAGCCTGCTTGCCTGGCGTCAGGCTGCCCACTTTGTCCTGCAGCCCTGCACAGGCAGCGCCATCAAGAGTTGCGGCTTTAAGGAGTTGCGCCGCCGGAAGCGTTTTCAGTGCTTGTTCAGAATCGCAGGACTGCTGCTGATGCATGCCCATTACCCGCTGCAGGTAAAAGGCGACGCGCATCTCCATAAACATGTCGGTGCTGTACGACGTTTCATTGTCTACGCTCAGGCCGGGATTGATACCATGACGCTGTGCGGCCTCAATGGCGAACATCCCGCTTTCGATCCCATAGTGTGAATCTGAGCGTGGGCAGACGTTCACCCGGACACCCGCTTCCCGCAGAATTTCCCATCCCCGGTCGGGCAGCGCCGTGCAGTGATTGAAAATATTGTCCGGACCCAGCAGCCCCTGCTGATGCAGCGCCTCGAGTTCAGATCCCATCTCAGCGCCAAAGAACTCCGTGACAATCGACAGCCCCAGTCTCCGGGCTTCGGCCCACAACTCCGGCTCCAGCTGGGCCATTACGGCGAGAGAAACCAGGCTTTCAGGATTGTTAGTGAAATACTTCTCCTGCAGACGCTGCCAGTTTCCCGGCCAGTGGGCCTTGTCCCAGTCACCTGCGACCGGCGCGCCGGAGGCGTGAACGGCGCGGATGCCCGCATCAAGCAGGGCTTCAACGGCCGCATCTGAATGCGCAGCCGTACGGCTGTTATGTGAATTATCAATAACGGTGGTGATCCCTGCGTCAATAGCGCCCAGTGCCGTCAACAGGTTGCCGATATAGATATCGGCAGGACGGTAATATTTAGCGAATGAGAAGTGCGTGGCGTTGCTGTAGTCGTCCAGACAGGTGGCGTTTGGGTTAATGCGGCGCAACTGTCCTTCCCACGCGTGGCGATGAGAATCGACCATTCCTGGCATGGCAATCATGTTGGTAGCATCAATGACATGCGCACACGGCACATCAAGGTTCTGGCCCACGGCGGTAATTGTTGAGCCATTAATGAGAATATCACCGCGCTCAATGTTACCGACGTTCTCGTCCATGCTCAGTATCGTCGCGCCACGAATCAATGTAGCCTGTGAAGTGACATTCTGATTGTTAACAATTTTTCTGATGTAACCGGTCATTAACTTGCCTCTTTCCTGATTAATGGGGAAACGATACTCGACGCTATTAACCTTAAAAAGATGCTTAAACCGTTTTCATCATTCATAATCCGCGAAGAATCAGGCTCGATTTGAACCCAAGGAAAGATGATGGATCGGATTCAGGCTATGCAGATTTTCATGCGGGTTGCTGAAGCCGGAAGTTTTGTACGCGCGGCAGAAACACTCTCACTGCCTTCTTCCACTGTTACCAGCACGATTAAAAACCTGGAGAAATACCTGCAGGTGCGTCTGCTGAACCGCACGACAAGACGGGTTAGTCTTACTCCTGAAGGCGTGCAGTATCTGGGGCAATGCCGGGAGATCCTGTCGCTGATTGAACACAGTGAATCCAGCCTGACTGATTCCATCAGACGCCCCCAGGGGCGGCTGCGGGTTGATATGCCAGGTGGGATCGCCCATTTCATCGTCATGCCCAACCTGAAAGACTTTTACCGGCTTTATCCGGATATTTACCTGATGATTGGCGTGAGCGATCGACAGGTCGATCTTGTGCAGGAAGGTGTGGATTGCGTCATACGAACCGGTGAATTAACTGACTCCACACTGGTTGCCCGTCCGCTTGGCCGGTTTCGCTGGGTGACCTGCGCCTCGCCTGACTATCTCAGGAAGTTTGGTATCCCTGAGACGCCTGAAACGTTGTCACAGCATCGGGCGATTCATTACTTTTCCGGTTCGGGAAGACGCACTGATGAACTGCGTTTTACACGAGGCACTGAGGCCTTCTCTGTTCCGGTTGAGGGGGGGGCAGCTGTTAACGAAACGGGACTCTATATCAGTCTGTGTCTTGAGGGTTTTGGGCTGGCGCAGCTTGCTGAGAATGTGATTTCGGAGAATCTGCAGCAAGGCAAACTGGTCGAGGTTCTGGCGGACTGGCAGCCACCCTCAGTGCCGGTGACGATGCTCTATCCGCATCAGCGTTTTCTCTCCCCCGCCGTGCGTGCTTTTGCTGACTGGGTCGCCGGGCTTTTCAACGATGGCGCAGGTGAGAAACGGTCTTCGCGGTAACAGACGGCTCCGGTAACAGGATGACTCTTCAGAACGACAATTAACAGCACCCTCAGCAGAGGAACCGATCGTTCCCCCTGCTGTGTCAGCGAACTCAGCCCGGCTGCGGTGCAGGTTCCAGGTGAGCGTTTCGTCCGGCAGCCATTCCGGTGCAGGCACCTGCGACTGCGATTGCTGCGGTCATCAGTAATGGCACCGTCCAGCCTCCGGACAACTCCTGTACTTTGCCCAGCAACAGCGGACCCATCGCCGCCATCAGATAACCGACACTCTGCGCCATGCCTGACAACGCGGCAGCATC
>Ga0157372_10003095_pt1 | contig 17916 bp, 10 predicted proteins | sample C55metaG_FD_115307 | JGI IMG/M metagenome (GOLD analysis project Ga0157372, IMG submission 115307) | Corn rhizosphere microbial communities from Kellogg Biological Station, Michigan, USA - C5-5 metaG | ecosystem: Host-associated > Plants > Roots > Rhizosphere > Soil | place: USA: Michigan... | reverse complement strand
TGGACTGGATTGGCGGAATCGCCGCCCAGAACAAATTCGTCGCCGGCAACGGCCTGCCTTTTGAGGGCGCGCGGGTGGTGCATCACAAGGGCGTAGTGACCAACGGCCCTTTCGGGGAAATAAAAGAGACTATCGGCGGGTATATCATCGTCAAGGCCGGTTCGGTCGAGGAGGCCGTGGAATTTGCAAAGGGCTCGCCGGTGCTTCAGGGTGACGGCAATACCGTGGAAGTCAGAAAGATCGCCAAAGGGGATGGAGCCCATTAACCTTGTTCAAAGCCCCGGGGAATCCACCGGGGCTTTGATCCCCCATTTGTTCCGGCGGGAATTCACGCGCATTGTCGCCGTGCTTTCGAGATTGTTCGGCATTGAGCATATCGGGATTGCGGAGGACATTGCCGGCGAGACCTTTTTGTCGGCGTTGGAGATCTGGCCGTACAGGGGCATTCCGCCCAATCCGACCGCCTGGCTCTATGCCATCGCCAAGAACAAGGCCAGGAATTACCTGCACCGGGATCAGACCTTTAAATCCAGGGTGGCGCCGGCGATAAAACACGCAGCGGCCAGCGAAGCGGGAGCATTGGCGGCGGGCGCGGTTGCCGCCGCGGAGCTGGAGATCGATCTGTCCGACGCCAATATCAGTGACAGCCAGTTGCGGATGTTGTTTGCGGTGTGTCATCCTTCGCTTCCCACCGAGGGGCAGATCTGTCTTGCGTTGCGCATCCTCTGTGGTTTTGGTATCGAGGAGATCGCCACGGCCTTTCTCACCAACAAGGAGACGATCAACAAACGGCTGTTCAGGGCGCGGGAGAAGCTCAGGACGGAAAAGGCTGAACTCGATTTTCCACAGGGTGCGGAACTGATCCGGCGGCTGGAGCCGGTATTGCTGACCCTGTATCTGTTGTACAACGAAGGCTATTATTCCGAGAGCCAGGATGCGGTGCTGCGCGAGGACCTCTGTGCGGAGGCTATGCGGCTGACGGAACTCCTGCTCGCGGAGCAATCGACGCAATTACCGGCCGTCGACGCGCTGTTCTCGTTGATGTGCTTTCACGCGTCCCGATTTCCGGCCCGGAAGGGGGAGAACGGCGAGGTGATCCTCTACGGCGACCAGGATGAATCCCGCTGGGACCAGCAACTGATCGCCTGGGGCGCCTTTCATCTTCACCGGGCGTCGCAGGGGAACGTATTGACAAAATATCACCTGGAAGCCAGCATTGCCTACCAGCATACGATAAAGCCCGATACTATTGAAAAGTGGGAGAATATCCTGCAGCTGTACAATCATTTGCTGGTGATGGCGTATTCCCCCATCGCCGCGTTGAACCGCACGTTTGCCTTGTGGCGGGCGCGGGGGGACAGGAAGGACGCCATCGCTGTGGCGGAGAAGCTACAGCTTACGGATAACCCTTATTACTATACGCTGCTGGGAGAGCTTTATTCCGGCGCCGATACCGGCACTGCAATGGCACATTACCAGCGGGCGCTTTCCCTTGCACGAACCTCTGCCGACAAGGGGGCGATCCAGCGGGCCATCGATGCGTTGGGGGCCGGTTAGGCATTCGCCTGCCTGGCACGGTTTTTCCTTTTTTAAGACGAGGAAATGGCTTAATTTGTCATTGGAAGACATCGGGCAAACCTATGAGCAAATCTTTTCCCTCCAACTCGCGCAGCATGATCGAGACCATCCTCGTGGTCCTGCTTTTGCTGAGTCTTTTGTTGGCCGTGTATGACGTGTTACGGGTGTTCTTTGGGGTGCTGACCTTTGCATTGATCTTCTCCGTTTCGTTTACCGGGGCCTTTGAATGGCTGGTTCGACTTGTCCGCGGCCGGCGGGTCCTTGCGGCGGTGATCTATACTATATTGCTGATCGCGATCATCGCCCTACCCATAACGCTGATCATTTCGGCCTTGCGGCACCATGTGCGGGAGGCGATCGGCTGGATGAACGATATCAAGGCGAACGGGTTGCCGCCTTTACCGAAGTGGATCACCAATCTGCCGCTGGCCGGGGAGGATATCAGCAGTTTCTGGCAGCAGTTGCAGAACAGTCCCCGGGAAACGATCGCGTCGCATGGGGAACCGATCCGAACGGCGCTGCGGCATATCCTGACCAGCGGGGCGGGAATGGTCGGTACGGCGCTGCAATTCATCGCGGGAATCGTGATCTCGGCGTTTCTGCTGGTGTCGGGCGACAGGGCGCTGCACCCCATCAAGGCAGTCACCGTTCACCTGTTGGGCAGGCGGGATGGGCTTTCGTTGATCCAGGCCACTACCGTGGCCATCCGAAGCGTCTCGATCGGGGTGATGGGAACGGCGTTTATCGCCGCGATCATTTCTTATATAGGCTTGCTCATTGCCGGGGTCCATCTGGCCATCCTGCTTTCCGCGCTGATCTTTTTCCTGGTACTGATCCAGCTGGGGCCGTTGGCGGTCTGGGTGCCACTGGTGATCTGGACGGCGAGCCAGGGGCATACGGGGACGACTATCTTTCTAATCATCTATGGCATCGCGCTGCTGATTATCGACGCATTCCTGAAGCCCGTGCTGATCGCCAAGAGCGGAGGCAAGCTTCCTTTTTTGGTTTTGTTCCTCGGCGTCGTGGGCGGGCTGGCTGCCTGGGGTTTTACCGGGATGTTCAAGGGCGCGATCATCCTTTCGGTGTCTTATACGCTTTTTGATTCCTGGCTGGAAAGGCGGAATGTCCCCGTTGCGAGGACGCCGCAGCCGGCAGGCGAGTCATTGAAATAGTCAAGTTTTAGTTGGCCGGATGTTGCGTGACAATATTATTCGTCCCGGGCATATCAACATGGGAGACGTTCAGCGGTACGGTGAAGGCTAACTTACTGCGAACAGGATGACCATTGAGTATAGCAGGCGAAAACGCGTAGGCATCCTGGGGAAGTCCCCGAACCGACTTATGGATGACCATATCGTTGATAGTGCCTCCGGCAATGGTGATCGAATAATCTTCGAGCGTGCCTTTTTCCGAAACAGTAAAAATATAGGTCAACTGGGCGGTGTTTGTCTGTCCCTTTACCGTGGTGGGAATATCCCGTTCGTCATAGAGCAGAAAGAAACCGAATTCAGGGCCACCGATCTTATAAGGACGTTGTACCTTATCGGTCTCGTCGGCCCCTTGCGGTATCTGGTATTCTGTATGTATAAAAGTGGCGGAGTCCGGGGCGGCGTACAGGAGGCTGTCATGATCGAAGTCATACTTCTGAACGACAAGCCCAGCGTCATTGAAGTAACACCATGTTCCACATTTCTTCCCATTGGAATAGGTTCCTTTCACCACCTGGTTCCCGGCGTCATTCAGAACCACGTATTTTCCATCTTTCTGCTTCCAGTCCGTTTTCCACACATCAAAGACTTCGCGGAGATGCCGGGAAAGAGTCTTTTTCATGGTTTGATGATCCTGGCACCGGGCGATCGAAAAAGCAAGGGTGAACAGAAGGAGGGGGAACAAATGTCTCATATAGCGTCTTTTTGATTTGGGTTATTTCAGAAATGAGGAAAGGGTTTTGTCGAGTGAATCCGCCGCAATTCCTTTGGCGACGATACGCCCATTGGGATCGATCAGGAAATTAAAGGGTATGCTATCAAACCGAAGGGTTCGGGCGACAGGTCCCGCCCACATTTTCTCATCGATGATCTGCGGCCAGAGATTGCGTTCGTGGCGGGTGACCGAGACCCAGGCGTCTCTTTCGGCATCGATGGCTACGCTGATGATGGCAAAGGGGCCGGCGCCCCATCGTTTCCAGGCTGCTCTTTTCGCTTCCAGAAAGGGCCGGCAGTCGTCGCACCAGGTAGACCAAAAGTCGATAAGCGTATATTTCCCCGAAGAAGGGCCAATTTCAATATTCCGGCCATTAATGTCAAGCATGCTAAGGCGCGGCAGGGTATCCCCCAGTTTCAGCGGTGAGTTGAATATCCGAACATAATCCAAAGTATTGCTTACGAGCTCCTGAACTCCTTTGTGATGTGGAAACCGCCGGGCGGCATTCCCGATAAAGGCCTGAAGGCCGCGATAGTCCGAGCCATAATCGATGACATTGTATGCAAGAAGGAACAGGGCGGGGTTAGTGACCGTATCCGCGAAATGGAAGTTGCGGTTGTAGCTTTCCCGGATCAGGCTATCCACTTGTGTGGCGGCAGAATCCTTCGAAAGGGTCCACAATTTCCGTTCTTCACCGGCCAGCGCCGCCTGATGTTGTTGAAACAGCCGCCATTCTTCACTGGCCGGAGAATTGACAAAATGGTATTCACCAGTGGTGTAATTATAGTAGATGTCGATATCCGAAGAGTCGGCGATAAATGAAATCTCGATGGGCTTATACTGGAAATGAATCCGGTAGATAGCCGGTTCCGAGACGGGCAGATAATACACGAAGGAATCACGGACACTGCGGGGAACGGCGGAATCGATTTGTTTGGACGACGTTTCGCCGACGCTGACCCGTTTGAGGACGAAGGGCCGGTTAAAGGCGCCGGTCAGATGGAGTACGACCTTGTTCTTCTTTTTCGAACAACTCAACAAAAGCAAGACAGCAGCTATGGTGAAGAGTCCTTTCATGTGAATATGAAGATAGGGAAGAACCAGTAAAAAGAGCCGTCCCAGGGGACGGCTCTTTTTGAAATCGGTTAGAATAACCGGGTTATTGTTTGACCAGTTTTTCGTAAAACTGGCGGGTGAACGTATTTTGCCCGTTACCACCACCGGCATAACCATAGTGCAGCATGAAGGTGTGGGAACTTGCATCGAACGTATTGTTGTATTTCGAAGAGACCCATTCACCCGCGCCAGGTGCATTGGGCGCGGCCGTAGAGTAGTCGGTTCCACCGGGATTATCCGCAGTCATGAAGCCGGAAGCGGGAGCCGCTGGTGTCGCACCCGAGGCTACCCAATTGGAGAGGGCGCCGCCGGCGGCCGGAACGGTAACGGTAAAGTAATAGTTACTGGAGCCGAGGTCACCTACCGGGAAAGTATTGGAGAACTGACCGGCCGTGGTTACTTTATAATTGTCCTTGATGGCCCGGGGCGAGGAGGGGTGGAACACATAGCCAGTAGCGGTGTAGGTGCCGGCGTTGGCGTTGTTGGCGATGAATGAGAAAATTGCGGTTCCATAGTTACTGCTGATGGTACCATAGGAGGCCGCGCTGATCGTCAGGGGGATGGCATAGCTGGCCGTGTAATCATAGTCCGCCGGGGCCGTATTGATCTTGGCGAAGACCTGGATCTGGCGGGTGCCTTTGGCTATAGTTGCGGTGGTCGGAACCGTGTAGGTGTCCGCAGGCGGAATTACATAGGAAGTACCGTTCTGATTGTTGAAAGAGTCCAGGGCGGCCTGGCTGAGGGACAGAGTGATCTTGATATCCTGTGGGGTCACGGCCACCGCGCCCGTATAGTTCAGATTGATGGGAAAGCTGCCGGTATCGTTCGCCAGATTCACGCCGTTATCATATTGTGGGAATATGGTGTTGTAAGGCGGAATGGTCGTGTTTTGGAATTCAACAATGTTGGGCGAGCCTCCTGCATCAGGAGACACGTTGTTGCCATTGTCTTTCAGGCAGGATGACGCCTGGGTCAGCATCAGCAATGCTGCAAGGGAGATGCCTATCGTTCTATTTTTATGAAGCTTCATGTTTTAATCGTTTTGGATGATACTTGCTTTACATTAATGGGCCCAGAAAATGAGTGAGGTGTAGGGGCTGATGCCGGAGGGCACATTCGCCGCGTTGTAAGAATACTCCGAGGCAGGGTAAAGAATGCGCGTCGGCAGGCGATCGGTCCGGGAGCTTTGCGAGAGAGTGGATGCAAAGGACTTGGTGGGATCGACGGTGAACTGCGAACATTTGGGATACCCGGTGCGCCGATATTCGTTCCAGCCTTCCTGGCTGTTGATGAAGTTCAGCGCGATATATTTCTGGGTGATGATGGCTTCCAACTGCTGCGCCTGGGTAGTAGCCAGGTCGAAATTCACCAGGTAGCTGGTGGCGTTGTCGAGCTGGTATTGGGCGGCGTCGGCCACCGGATCCCAACCCGAAGCGACGGTCGCATCGTCGGGCAGCAGGTAGAGATAATGGAAGGAAGCCTCGATTCCGTTCAGAAAATCCGTTTTTGCCGTTCCGCCGAGGATACCGCGTACGTCGGCTTCTGCCTGCAGGAAATAACTTTCTGCGGCAAGCATCAGCGGTTGGCCCATATTGGGGCCTTTCATTACACCCACGGCATTGCCCAAAGAGGAGGTACTGCCGGAATACCAGGCATTGGCCGTAGCCGGAGCCGAAGGTACAGCCGTGGTTCCCACTCCGAGTTGGTTGTTCGGCGTATTCGGGAAATTGAAATAAATGGCGTATCCGCGGCCATTGTCCAACAGGTTATCTCCGTTATAGAAAGAAAAAGCGTAGGTGTTTGGCATCCAGGCGCGGTTTCCATTGGCGCCGGCATAGGATTGCACCCAGGTGTTCCAGGCGGGATTCTGCTGGCCATTGACCTTTGCATATCCGGGATTGACGATGGCATCGGTGGTCAGGAAACCGATATTGCTGTCAAAGCTGGTGTTGGAAAAGGTTGCAGCCCCGGAAGCGCGGATAATGAGTCTCAATTTGATGGTCTGTGCAAATTGGGCCCATTTTGTCATATCGCCGCCGAACATCGGGTCGGTGCCGGTATTGAGGGTGATCACATTCTGGTCGGCGTCCCCCGCATGAATAACGGTGATGGCTGAATCCAACTGGACGGCCAGGGCCGGATAGATGGTCTTGGCGTCATCATATTTTGGAGTCAGGCCTTTCGTTCCTTTGAGCGCGTCCGTGTAAGGTACATTGTTGTAAGTATCTACCAGCAGTTCGAAGTTGTAGGCTTCCATGATTCGGGCAATAGCGTTGTAGTAGGAATGATCCTTGTCGCCTGCCGTGATATTGATCACAGTCTGGAAGTCTTCGAGGGCATCATACGTGGAGCTCCAAAGACCGGAGTAGTCGTTGGGACCGAAGTCGTAGGTCCAGCTGGAACCGAAACCGCCGTATCCACCGGCATTGGCCGCATACCCACCCAGTTCGGCGCCATAGGTGTTATAGCCATTGGAATTTGCAGCCGTATACACTATTGCCTGCGGCAGGATGGCCTCCGCAGTGCTCGTTGTCGCGGCGTTCGGATTGTTGTTGATATTCGTGAACTTCTTACAGGAAGAGGCAAAAAGAAGAACGACTGTCGCTATACTTAGAGATGATATTTTTTTCATTAGTACCCATTAAAAAGTGAAGGAAATGGTTCCACCGAAATACCGGGAAGGGGGCGCCTGGAGGTTGGTCAGACCGATACCGTTGCTGGCCTGGCCGGCGTCGCTGTACTCAGGATCCGTGTAGATATTTGTCTTCGGCAACCACAGGAAGAGGTTGCGGCCCTGGGCGGAAACCGTCAGGTTCTTGATAACCTTGTTATTGCCCAGCATCTTGCCCGGGAACGTATAAGAAAGGCTCAACTGACGCAATTTCCAGAATGCACCGGAGGTAACATAGTTGGAGGTTACGCCCATGTTCTCGGTCTGATCCGTCCAGAAACCATCGTTACCGTTCCCATTTTGGATGAGGACGTTCGTGTTCGTAACATACTTGCCGCCGCCTGCATCGATGACCGAATTGGGGAAAATAAAGCGCTGGCGATGGAAGGCCACGGTACGGATGCTGGTACCGGACCAGTCATAGGTCGGACCGCCGGCATTGTAGATCTTGTTCCCGCCACGGTATTCGAACAGCACATATAAGCTAAGGCTTCCATAGCGGACGTTCGCGTCGAGGCCCAATTGATTCTTGACTGCGGCGCTTCCCAATACCTGGAGGGTTTGATTGACTTCGGGCAGACCCGTAACGGCGTCTACGATGACATGTCCCTGGTAGCGCTTGTAGTCTGTTCCATAGATAACCGGGAACTGATAGCCGGGGATGGCGTAAGATCCGGCACCGCTGCTGTACGACGCAACGGGCAGGGTCGGCAGTGCAGGGTTGATGGAAATAACCTTGTTATCGGTATAAGAATAATTGGCGCTTACGGTAACCGTCCAAAGCTTCGTCTGATAAGGAGTCACCGTCAACTTCGACTCGATCCCCTTGTTGCTGACCTCACCCGAGTTCAGCAGGAAGCTGGTATAACCGCTCGCAGAGGAAATATTGGCCGGAACGGTCTGATTCGTCGTATGCGTGGAATAATAGGTGACGGTTGCCTGGAGGCGATTCTTGAACATGGCGAGGTCGATGCCGCCCTCATAGCCCTTCGTAAATTCGGGCTTGAGGCCGGGCTGAACCAGCTGGTTGCCCACCGAGTAGCCGGCAACGCCCTGGAAGGGATAGCCATTGTTCTGATAGTAGGTCGGCTGAAGCGAATAGGCGCCAAAGGTCGGCGAATTCGGGTCGGCGGTGAGGTTCACCTGACCAACTTTCGACCAGCTGCCCCTGAGTTTCAGGTAGTCGAGGTTACGCATATCCTTCAAAGCCTGGAAGGCATCGGAAGCAACGAACGAAAGACTAACCGAAGGATAGAAGAAGTGGTTGTTCGGCGGGTTCAGAATAGAGACCCAGTCGTTGCGACCGGTGGCCTCGAGGAAGAGGTAATTGTCAAAACCGACCTTGAAATCGCCATAAAGACCGGCCAGGCGGGACTCAAATGTACCATCGCTTGCAGTGGGCAGGCTTGTGGAGTTGCTCAGGTTGAAGAGACCGGGCACAACGAGTCCGGTGACCGAAGCATACGTGAATTGGGAATTGTTCTGGCGGATCGACCAGCCTCCCGTGAGATTGAAATCAAACTTGCTAACCGTCTTTTTGTACGTTGCATAGACGTTGCCTTCCAATCTTGTGTAGTAATTGTTATTGCTGCTCACGCTGCCCGGGATATTCGACTTGGAACCGCCGCTTTCGGAGATCGCATAGGGGGTATAAGTGAACTTGTCGGTCCAGGCCAGGGTGGATCCATTGTTGGTTGTCATACCCACCCGCGCGGTGATGTCAAGCGAAGGGATCGGCGCATAATCGAGCTGGACGTTGCCGACGAGATAATCGTTCCTGACTTTTTGCCGGTTGTTGTCCGCTTCGAAGTAAGGGTTTTGATACCAGGGATTCTCGAAGCCGTTGGGATTGGAGTATTCGTTGGTCCGCCAATCCTTGAACATAAGAATGGGAACGTTCGCCGGGATATTCAACAGGTTGTTGTAGATATCGCCGCCGGCGGTGGTGATGTTGTACCTGTTTTGGGTCCAGCCGATCGAATAGGTTCCATTGATCTTATCGGAAACCCGGCGGGTGCCGTTGAGCCGGAGCGTTGCACGGTTGTATCTGTCACCGGGCATTACGCCGGAAACACTGGCATACTGGCCGGAGAGGTAAAGAGTCGAATTATCATTGCCTGAGCTGACGCTGAAGTCCGATTGGTTGGTATAGCTCTTCTGCCAGAAATCGCTCCGGTCATTATTTGCCTTGTAGGGAACTTTGAGCTGGTCGCCATTCTCCAGAGGATAACCAAGGTTAACCATCTTACCGTCGAAGGCTGGGCCGTAGGACTGGTTCTCGATGGGTGAGAAGGTAGGCGAACCGTCGGGGTTCACGCCATATCCGTTGCCGCCGCCGCCAAACTCCTTCTGCAATTTCGGATAGGAGTTGATCTGCTGCCAGGTGGAGGTGTTCCCAAGCTTCACCTCGGGAATTCCTTTCTTCCCTTTTTTCGTTGTAACGATCAGAGCGCCGTTGGAGGCTTCCGAACCGTAAAGGGCGACTGCGCTCGCTCCGTTCAACACTTCAAGGGTTTGGATATCGTCCGGATTGAGGTTCCCGAGGACGCTGTTGGGAACGACGACGTTGTCAAGTACGATGAGCGCCTGGTTGTTACCCAACAACGAGCGCTGGCCGCGAAGCACTACCCGGTAGGATTGGTTGATACCGCCGCCTACGTCAGATATCTGCAGACCGGCTACTTTACCGGACAAGGCGGACGTCACGTCCACCGGTGCGGTATTGGTCAACTGTTCCGTCTTCAATTCGGTGGCATTGTAGCCCTGTTCCTTCTTTCTGGCCTTCAGACCACCTGCGCTCACTACCACTTCATCCAAAAATTTCGTGCTTGCGGAAAGAGAGATGTTGTAACTGTCCCGGCCTTCGACGAGCTTAATTTTCTCGGATGTAAATGAAATGGCCGAAATGATCAATGTTGCGCCGGGTCTGGCCTTGATGGTGTACTCACCTTTCACGTTTGTGGTGGTCCCGGTCTTTGACCCCTCGATACGCACAGAAGCGTCCGGAATGGGTGTTCCATCCTTGCTTAACACGCGTCCCGTAATTGTTGTAGGAGTCTGGGAAATGGCTGCCAGAGAATAGAATAGCAGCAGCGCTAACAGTGTTAGACTTTTTCTCATGTGTGATTAATTTTGGTTGGCCTCGTCGATCGGTGTGACTCCGAGAACCTTTAATGAAAGGTTAAAATTAGGGGAATGACCTTATGAAAAAATCAGCATTTTTCTTTTGTGTATATATCCTTTCGCAAATACGAGCGCGTTTTAGTTAACAATTCGCTAATAATCCGGCCGTTACTTGAGCTCAGCTAAAATTGTTAAGGAGTTGTTAAATCGATGTTAACGCGATTGCATAAATATGAGCGCATCTAATTGGCTTAGAAGGGCTACAGCGGCCAGTCATCGGTGCGGAAGGGCGCCAGTGGAAGGCCCTCCTTGCCTGCGAGGTTGCCGATCGCGGCATTGGCGTATTGATACCGGACGGCAACGGGTCTTTTTACCGCGGCGGCGGATACGATGAGCTTGTTGCCTTCGATCTTTGCCTTTGCCGGATAAAATACGCGGTCGTCTCCGGCAATGACCAGCGTTCTTGGCTCGCTGCCCTTTTGGACGAGCCCGCCGGGTGCGTTGTTAAACGTCAGTGTAACCTTGTCGCCCTTTATCTCCATGCTTTGGTAGCTGGGATCTTTGTAGATAATGCCGGTGTGATGATAGGTTTCGGCCAACGCCCAGTTGGCGAGTCGAAGACCTACATCGTGTTTATTCTTCGGATGGATATCCGCGGTGTCATCCACGAGATCGCTCACGACCACCATCCCCGTATTTTCGAGCAGCATCGTTTTGGCCTGCTGCTCGCGGACGATGGTGCCCATGTTGTTGGCGCCATAGGTAAAGGGGGCGATCTGCACATAGTAAAACGGTAGGGGCGCGTTCCAGGCGCTGCGCCAGGCGGCGATCATCGTGGTAAAGGCCTTGCAATACGTGTCGGCGTTAGCCGTGTTGCCTTCTCCCTGGTACCAGATGGCCCCGGCAATGGCAAAGGGGGTGATCGGCGCGATCATCCCATTGAAGCAATAGCCGGGAAGATAGGGCCACCAGTTGGCGGGCTGGAGACGTTCCGCCGATGTCTTCAGGGTCAGGTCGCCGGTGATCATGTTCGAGGGCGTCCATACTTCGACGGGAGTACCGCCCCAGGCGGCTTCGATGAGCCCGACCGGTACGTTCAGCTCTTTGTTCAGCTTTTTGCCGAAGAAATACGCCACGGCGCTGAACGACTTCAGTCGATTGGAATCGCAGGCCGTCCAGTTTCCGGGACAGTCGTCCTGCGGATTGGTGGATGTCGTGTGGGGGATATGGAAGAACCGGATGTTGGGGTTGCTGCAGGATGGCAGTTCGGCCTTTACGTCCGGGAGACCCCAGGTTTCGCACATTTCCATGTTCGACTGGCCGCTGCAGACCCAAACCTCGCCGACCAGGATATTTTCCAGCACAATCGTATTCTCCCCTTTGATCGTAATGACATAAGGGCCGCCGGCGGCAGGAGTAGGAAGAGCGATCTTCCAGTGACCATCGCGGGTGCCCTGCACGGAATCCACTTTGTCGTTCCAGGACGCGACGATGCGGATCTTTTCCCCCGGCTCGCACCAGCCCCAGAGATTCGCCGCCGATCGCTGTTGCAGCACCATATTACTGGAAAGGACAGCCGGGAGTCGTACATTGGCCGATACGGAAAAAAAGGAGACAGTAAGCAGGGCCAGCAAAGGAAGTTTTCTCATCTGAGACATTTTAATGACGGCCATGAAATTAATAATTATAAATCGAGTAAATTGTCTTCTCCAATTAAAAATTATACTGCTATGTCCTCCATTTTCAGCAAGGGCGGCCTGGTTTTGTTAGGCTTTGCCCTGCTTTCCCTTCCTGCGTTCAGCCAGCTAAAAGACGCCGTCATCGACAATATCGTCAAAGAAGAAACGGATAACTCCCAATTACAAGTCCTCGCACACGATCTGTTCGACCGCATCGGGCCGCGCCTCGTAGGTACGCCGCAGATGGACAAGGCCAATGAATGGGCCGTCGCCAGGTATACCTCCTGGGGTATCGAGGCCCATAATGAGAAATGGGGCGAATGGCGCGGGTGGGAACGGGGCATTTCGCATATCGATCTGCTGACTCCGCGCGTGAAGACCCTGGAGGCCATGCAGCTCGCCTGGAGCCCGGGGATGGGCGACAAGACCGTTACGGCCGAGCTGGTGATCCTGCCGGATGTCGCCGATTCGAATGCCTTTCAGCAATGGCTACCCGCCGTAAAGGGAAAGTTTGTAATGATCTCGATGTTGCAACCGACGGGCCGGCCGGATTACAACTGGCAGGAGTTTGCAACCCCGGCTTCTTTCGAAAAAATGAAGAAGGACAGGACAGCGCAGCAGGAGGCCTGGACGAACAGGATCAAGAAAACGGGATACACCAACCGCACCCTGCCGTTGGCGCTGGAGAAGGCAGGCGCCGCGGGCGTCGTGATCAATAACTGGTCGAATGGTTTTGGCGTGGACAAGATCTTTGGCGCCTATACGAAGAAGATCCCCACGATCGATATCGCCCTGGAGGATTATGGCCTGCTCTACCGGTTGACGGAATCGGGCGATAAGCCGACTATCCGCGTGCATACGGAATCGAAGGAGCGCGGTGTGGTGCCGACCTTCAATACCATTGCAGAGATCAAGGGAAGCGAGAAACCGGATGAATATGTCATCCTCTCCGCGCATTTCGACAGCTGGGACGGCGGCACCGGCGCTACCGACAACGGCACCGGCACGCTGACGATGATGGAGGCCATGCGTATATTAAAGACCGTTTATCCGCATCCCAAGCGGACGATACTGGTCGGGCACTGGGGCAGTGAAGAGGAGGGGCTGAATGGATCGCGGGCCTTTGTGGAAGATCATCCGGAGATCGTTTCGCATATCCAGGCCGTATTCAACCAGGACAACGGAACGGGCCGGGTTGTGAATATGTCCGGACAGGGATTTCTGAACTCTTATGACTATCTCCAGCGTTGGCTGGCGAAGGTACCTTCCTTTATCCGCGATTCTATAAAGACCACGTTCCCGGGTATCCCGGGTGGGGGCGGATCGGATTTCGCTTCCTTCGTCGCGATGGGTGCGCCGGCTTTTTCGCTGGGCTCGTTGAACTGGTCGTATGGCACGTATACCTGGCATACGAACCGGGACACCTACGATAAGATCGTCTTCGACGATCTGCGGAATAACGCCATCCTGGCGGCGGCGCTTGCCTATTTGGCCAGTGAAGACCCGGTGACGACCAGCCGCGAGAAAAGTGTGCTGCCGATGAATACCAGGACGGGTGAACAAAACAAGTGGCCGACGCCCACGAAATCGATCCGGAAAGGCGGAATGGATTAAATTGCGTTCCATTTGGAGGTAAAGATCATGTTGACGGATGTTGCCAATGCGGAGTTTCAGTTAGCCGTACAGTATGTGAACCAGACTGCGCGGCCCATCTTCCTGACCGGTAGGGCCGGTACGGGCAAGACTACGTTTCTCAAATATATTCGCGAGAACAGCTTTAAGAAGATGGCCGTCGTCGCTCCCACGGGAGTGGCGGCGATCAATGCGGGCGGGGTCACGATGCATTCTTTTTTCCAGCTGCCTTTCGGTCCGTTTCTACCCCGGGTCAGCAGCGGGTGGAATCCTGAGCAGCCGGGTTTTTCGGACGCCAATACACTTTTCCGCAATATCCGGTTCAATGCCGCTAAGCGGGAATTATTACAGGAGCTGGAATTGCTGGTCATCGACGAGATCAGTATGGTTCGGGCCGACACGCTGGATGCGGTGGATACGATACTGCGGCATTTCCGGCAGCAACCCTTATTGCCGTTCGGGGGGTTGCAGGTGTTGTATATCGGCGATCTGTATCAGTTGCCCCCGGTGGTATCGCCCACCGAATGGGATATCCTGAAAGCGTATTATGCGAGCCCTTTCTTTTTCGACGCCCAGGTGATCCGGCAGGCGCCGCCGGTGTATCTCGAGCTGAAGAAGATCTACCGGCAGAAGGAAGGCCGGTTCATCGAGATCCTCAACAATATCCGGAATAACCGGGCGTCCTGGGAAGACCTGGAGCGGTTGCACGATCACTATCAACCGGAATTCATGACGCCGAAGGGCGATAACTATATCACCCTGACCTCGCACAACGCGAAGGCCGATGCGATCAACCAGGAGGAGTTGTCGAAGCTGCGAGGTCGGTCGCAGGCATTCGAGGCTTCGGTGACGGGCGAGTTCAACGACAAGGCCTATCCGGCGGAAAAGACGCTGACGTTGAAGGAAGGGGCGCAGATCATGCTGATCAAGAATGATAAGGGGGAAGTGCGGCGATATTACAACGGGAAGATCGGCACCATCAAGCGGATGGCGGAAGACAAACTGACGATCGAGTTTCCGGATGAGCCTGACGAGCTGGTGCTCGAGAAGGAGACCTGGAAGAATATCCGGTATGCATATAACCGGGAGAAGGATGAGATCGAAGAGGAGGAGCTGGGAAGTTTCCGGCAATACCCGATCCGGCTTGCGTGGGCGATCACGATACACAAGAGCCAGGGGCTTACTTTCGATAAGGCGATCATCGATGCCGGCGCTTCGTTTGCGCCCGGACAGGTGTATGTGGCATTGAGCCGCCTGCGCGACCTCGAGGGTCTCGTGTTGCGGAGCCGCATTCCTTCCACGTCGATCAGCACCGATCCCCGTGTCGTGTTCTATGTGGAGGATCGGCAGGCTGAACCGGCGGCGGCACAGCTGGAACAGGAGCAGATCGCCTTTATCGGCGAGACGATGCGGAAGGCCTTTCAGTGGGACCGGTTGGTGGATCAGTTACAGGACCACTATACCGGTTATGCGCATCAGAAAATCCCCGGACGGGAGGCGGCGGTGATGATGGCCAGGAAGTGGCTGGATAGTTGTCTTGCACAGAAGGAGGTGGCGGAAAAATTCATCCGGCAACTGGATCAGTTGATGCCGGGTGCGCAGAAGGACGGTTACCGCCAGTTGAGTGAGCGGGCCGCGGCGGCGGCAGGGTATTTTCTCAAACAGTTGGAGACCGAGCTGATCGGGCCCTTACAGGAGCATATCGGCGATTTACGTGGGAAGGCCAAACTGCGTAAGTATTTACAGGAAATCCAAGTTTTGAAGGGGGTTGTCGTCCGGAAGAAGCAACAGATGGAGGATGCGGTGAAGATCGTGGAAGGGCTGCGGGAGGGATTGGATGCGGGGCGGTTGCTGACGGGGCTGGAGGACGAGCGGAAGAGCCGGGAGGAAGCTAAGCCGGAGCCTGCTTCGGCGGCGGCTGTAGCGGTCCGCGCTGCGCGCGGGGATTCGAATAAATTGACCTTGCAACTGTTTCGTGAGGGCCGGTCGATCGCGGAGATTGCGGCCCAGCGGGAGTTGACGTTGTCGACCATCGAGAGCCATTTGGCTTCCTTTATCTTTACGGGTGAAGTGTCAGTGAAGGAACTGGTGGATGAAAGAAAGGTGGAGGCGATATTATCGGTGGTGCGTGTCCTGGGCACAGGTTCGCTGGGACCGATCAAATCGCGGCTGGGCGATGGATATTCGTTTGGCGAAATCCGTGCGGTCGTGAATCATTTCAGATATCTGGGCAAGGCATCACTCGGTTCGTAGGCTCTTCACCGGGTTGGCGAACGCCACCTTCAACGCCTGGTAGCTGACGGTCAGCAGGGCGATGAGCAGGGCCATGATGCCGGCCAGGGCGAAGACCCGCCAGGACACATCAATATGGAAGGCGAAGTTTTGGAGCCAGGTGTGCATGGCCCACCAGGCCAGCGGAGAGGCGAGGATGAAGGCGATGAGCACCAGCACGAGAAAATCCTTTGACAGCAGACCGAAGAGAGTGCCGGCTTTGGCGCCGAGCACCTTACGGATACCGAATTCCCTGGTGCGCTGTTCGGCGGTGAACATCGCCAGCCCGAGCAGACCGAGGCAGCAGATCGCGATTGCCAGAATAGCAAAGCCGTTGGACAGGCTGTGGACAATTGCCTCGCTCTTATACAAGTTGCGGTATTCCTCATCCGTGAACCGATATGTGAAGGGGAACTTGGGATTCAGGCTGTGGCAGAGCGCCTCAAGCTGGCTCAATGCCTGTTTTGTTTGCCCGGCACGGATGCGGACGAGGGCGCTCCCCCAGTTGATCTGTGAGCCTTCATCGCCAAACCGGACGATGAGGGGACGGATCGGTTCGTGCAGCGAAGCAAAGTGGAAATCTTTGATCACGCCGATGATCCTGCCTTTTTTACCCCACATGGTGAGGTTGCGGCCAATCGGGTCTTTATAACCAAGGCGACGCAGGCCTTCTTCGTTGACCATATAGCTGACGGTGTCGGTGGTAAACTCGGGGGAGAATTCCCGGCCCTGGGTCAGTTTCAGCTTCAGCGTACTGATGAAATCATAGCCCGCCGCCACATTGGTCCACATGACCAGGTTGTTCGGGTCCTTACCGTCCCAGTCGATCCCACCGGTGCCGTTGTCGATTTCGACGGGATTGTCGGTGCTCCGTGTCACGGCGGCGATGGTCGGAAGTTGTAGCGCCGCCTGTTTAAATGCCTTATACTTAGCCGGGAGATCGCCATCCAGCGGGATGGAAACCAGATTATCGCGATCGTAGCCGAGGTTGATCGACTGTACGTAGTTGACCTGTTCAGAGATGACGATGGTGCCAATGATCAGTACAATGGAGAGGACGAACTGGAAGACGACGAGGCCCTTGCGGAACCAAGCGGTTCCCGAGGAGAACTTGAGCGTACCCTTGAGAACGCGGATGGGTTGAAAGCCGGAGAGGAAGAGGGCTGGATAGCTGCCGCTGACGATCCCGGTGATGAGGGTAAGCGCCGCCATGCTTAGCCAGAACGAAGTGACGCCAAAGGGAAAATGGATATTCTTTTCCGTGAGATGATTGAAGGCCGGCAGGAGCAGCAGCACCATGCCCATCGCGAGGATCACGGAGAAGACCGAGAGGACGATGGCCTCGCCGATAAACTGCCGGATGAGGGCCGGACGCAGCGCGCCGACGACTTTGCGGATGCCGATCTCTTTTGCGCGGCCGACTGAACGGGCGGTGGTGAGGTTCATGAAATTGATACAGGCGATCAGGAGGATGAAGACGGCCACGATGCTGAAGAGCCGGACGTATTCGATGCGGCCGCCTTCGATCTTACCGTTTTTGATATTGGAGTGCAGGTAGACATCGCCATAACGTTCCATGGCCAGCTCGATCCGGAAGGATTTCCCCTGGTCCTTGTTATAGGTATCGAGATAGTGCTTGATCTTCTTTTCAAAGGCTAGGGGATCGGCATCCTTACGGAGAAGCAGGACGGTCTGCGGGCCATTATTGCCCCATTCCTTTGCCCATTTGTTGTCCTCGAGCCAAGCGGGCCAATTGATCAGAAATTCGAATTTGTTCGATGTATTGTCGGGTACGTTTTCGAAGACAGCTGTGATGCTGAACTGTTTTTTGTTCTCATAGAGAATCGACTTGCCGATGGCGGCCTGGGGGCTACCGAAGAATTCATTGGCCATTTTACGGGAGATGGCGATGCTGACGGGCGA
>Ga0157372_10003094_pt1 | contig 17918 bp, 9 predicted proteins | sample C55metaG_FD_115307 | JGI IMG/M metagenome (GOLD analysis project Ga0157372, IMG submission 115307) | Corn rhizosphere microbial communities from Kellogg Biological Station, Michigan, USA - C5-5 metaG | ecosystem: Host-associated > Plants > Roots > Rhizosphere > Soil | place: USA: Michigan... | reverse complement strand
GCGCTCACGCTGGCCGAGGTCGCCGGGTCGTTTCCCGAGACGGGCGGCATCTTCGTCTTCATTCGCAACGCCTGGGGACGCCTGCCCGCCTTCCTCTTCGGTTGGGCCGAGCTGGCGATCATTCGCGCCGCGGCGCTCGGCGCGATCGCAACGACGTTCGCCGAGTATCTACTGAAGGTATTGGGCTACGAGCCGACCAAGCCGCCCTACGATAGTTGGGTTCATTACGTCGCCGCGGCTGCGATCGCCGTCATCGCCGCGCTCAACTATGTCGGCGTCCGGTGGGGTTCGCTGCTTCAGAACATCACGACGGTCGCGAAGTATTTCGGTTTGTTGTTCATCGTTGTGGCGGCCATCGCGATCGGGCTACCCAAGTACGGCGGGCATTTCACACCTGCGCTTCCAGCCGGGAGCTTTTCGATCGCGCCATTCGGCTTGGCGCTCGTATCCGTTCTCTGGGCGTACGACGGCTGGGCCGACCTCGCCTTCATCTCCGGAGAGGTGAAGGATCCGGAGAAAAACCTTCCGAGAGCGTTGATTCTCGGCACGTGCGCGGTCGTCGTCGTGTATCTGCTCGCGAACATCGCGTACCTGAGCGTCATGCCGGTTGGCGACATTCGGCAATCGAAGCTCGTTGCGGCCGATGTCGCAACGAAGGTGGTCGGGCCGGCGGGCGCGGTTCTGGTCTCGATCCTGGTGATGCTGTCCACGCTCGGCACGCTCAACGGTTCGATCCTCACGAATCCGCGTGTGTTCTTCGCCATGGCCGCGGACCGGCTGCTCTTTCGGAAGATCGCCGCCGTGCATCCGCGCTACGAAACGCCCTACGTCGCGATCACTCTCGCGGCAGTGCTCGGCATCATCTTTGTGCTGATGCGCACCTTTGAACAACTCGCCGACACGTTCGTCACGGCGATTTTGCCCTTTTATGCTCTGGGTGTGGCGTCGATCTTCGCGTTCCGCCGCCGAGCGGGATACAAGCCGGCGTTCCGAGCGCCGCTCTATCCCGTGGCGCCGATCCTCTTCGTGCTGGCGACGATCTACCTGCTCGCCAACGCGCTGATCGATCCGAGCAGCCGGTGGCCGACGCTTTCGGTGTTCGGCGTCATTCTGCTCGGCATTCCCGTGTACTACGCGACGGTGGGTCGGACGCCGCGCGCCGCGCTCGAATCATCGCGCGCGCCGTCGCCGGGAGACTGATTAGAAGATCTTCAAGTTGATGTACTTCTTGGGGTTCTTCTTGAAGTCGGCGACGAGCGAATCGATCTGGGCGAGCAGATGCACGCTGTTGGAATACAGCGTCGTATCGGTCATCAACTTCTGCAGCGAGCCGTTGCCCTTTTCCATCTTGTCGGCGAACACGCGCAGCTGAGTCGTCGCCGTGTCGAGCTGCGACGAGATCCGTTGCAGGTTCTGCGTCGACGCCTGCACGTTCGCGATCGCCGAGGCAATTCTCGCCGAGTCGATGGCGCCGCTGGCTCGGACGAGCGCGCTGTCGAAATGGCCCGCCGTACCACGGAACGTCTCGAGCGTCGCCGTAAAATTCTTGTTCTGCTGAGCGGCAATCTCCTGGAACTGCGCGGAGAGCGCCGCGGCCGACAAAATCACCTTGTGCACGTCTTTGAGCGTGCCGGCTTCGATCACCTGCGTCTGGAGCGAGCGCGTGAGCAGAGAGATCGTCTGCCCGATCGTGTCCATCCGCGTCAGGATCTGATTGAAGTCGGCCGCCGGCGGACCCGGGGGCACGGTGTCGCCCGACGCGTACGACGCCGACGTGAGCGGCACCGGCGGCGTGAGCGCGATCGCCACGTCGCCGAAGATGCCGACCGGCTTCACGACGGCGTTCGACCCTTTGGGGACCGAATACTGGTCGTCGATCCGCAGCATGACGTCGAGGTAGCCGTCCCGGCGGAGCGTCACGTCGCCGACGTACCCGACGTTCACGCCGGCGAGCAGCACCGGCTGTCCCTGCTTGAGGTTCTGCCCCCAGGCGAAGCGCGTGTAGAGCGGATAGCCCGACCGCAAGCCACCACGCGCCAGCCAGAGCGACCCGAGGATCAGGACGATGACCGCGACCGTGATGAGAATGCCGACGGTGACTTCGTCGCGACGCTTCATGTCTGGAGGAAGGGAGCCAGCACGCCCGCCGTGAGTGCATCGAGCACGAGAATCGTCACCGACGTGATGACGACCGCGCGCGCCGTCGACCGCCCGACGCCCTCGGCACCGGCCTCGGAAATGTAACCCTCATAGGAGCAGACCAAAGCGATCGCGGCCCCGAACATAGTCGCTTTGAGCAGGCTGTAGACCACCTGGAACGTTCCGAAGCCGAGTCGCAACCCGGTAATGAAGTCCGCGGCGGTAACATCGGTAACATGGACCGAAACCACGTAGGCGCTGCCCAGCCCCACGGCGTCCGCCAGCACGACCAGCGTCGGCAGCATGACGATGGCGGCCAGCAGGCGCGGCACGATCAGGAAGGCGACAGGATCGTAGGCGAGCGTCTCCAGCGCGTCGATCTGTTCGGTGACGCGCATCGTTCCGATCTCGGCGGTCATGCGCCCGCCGACGCGGCCGGTGAGCACGAGTCCCGTAAGCAGCGGTCCCAGCTCGAGCACGATCATGAGCCGGCTGGCGAGTCCGATGATCGACAGCTCGACGCCCGGAAAGAGCTGATACCGCGTTTGAATGGCGATGACCCCGCCGATGAATGCGGCGACGATCACGGTGAGCGGCACCGAGTCGACGCCGATGTTCTTCATCTGGCGGATCGTCTCGGGGACGTACGTGGCCGGGTCGCCGAAGCCGCGCGCGATGTCGCGCAGGAAATACGTGCGTTGGCCGACGTCGCGAAACACGTTGATCCAGTAGCGCGTGACGCGCCGGAAGAACCGGATCGACGTGCGTTGAACGACCGGGTAGGCCTGTGTCTCTTTTGTGATTGCGTGCGACGGGCGGGGTCCCGTCAAGTCCGTACCCGGACGAGCAGAAACAGCCCGACGATGCCGAACATCGCGCCGGGAATCCATGCCGCGAGGTCGGGCGGGATCACGCCCTTCGCGCCGATCGCGCGCGTCAGCTGGATCATGAGGAGAAAGATCATCGTCGTGGCAAGGCTGATGGCAATGCCATAGGCCGAGCCGCCGCGCTGCGTGCTCGTCGCGAGCGGCGCGCCGAACAACGCGATGATGATGCACGTCGCCGGGATCGCGATCTTGAGAGCGCGTTCCACCCGCAGCACGTTGGCGTCACCGCCCGAGCGCTCGAGCGCCGTGATGAACCGGGTGAGCTCCGCGTAGCGCATATCCTGCGCTTCGCGCGGTTTCGCCATCATGTCGCTCGGATGCTCCCTGAAGTGGGCGTCACGCGCCGACGCGAACGAGACGGCGAAGTTGGACTCGCGGTCGCTCACCACTTGGAGATGTCCATGGCGCAGCGTCCACCCGTCGCGGCGGGCGTCGAACGAGGCGGAATCCGCCGTCAGCACGTACGTCGGATATGTGGGCCCTTGGCCCTTTCGCTCGATCTGCAACTGGCGGATCTGCCCCGAGTCGGTGCGGAGCTCGTACGCCTTGTAAACCCGGCCGTAGTCGCTGGCGAACGCGAAGTTGAAGCGGCTCGTGCCGACCTGCGCCTTGTCTTCCTGAAGGAGCCGGCTGCGCCGCTGGTTCGTGATCGGCACGACCTCGCCGAGCCCCAGGTCGAGGATCGAGGCGAACATCGCGCCGAAGAGAATCGGAACGACGAGGCGGTGAAAGCTGATCCCGGACGCCTTTGCCGCGGTCACCTCGGAATGGCGAGTGAACGCGCCGATCGAGAAGACGGTCGCGAACAACACCGCCGCCGGCAGCACGAGGAACATCGAATCAGGAATCCAGAACAGATAGCTGAGCGCGATGTCCCCGGCCGGAATCCGCCGGTCGAGGTAGCTCTGGACATGATCGGTCAGGTCCATGATCACGAGCAGGAAGGGAAATCCGAGCGCCGTGATCGAGAAGATTCGCCAGAACTCGACGAAGACGTAGCGGTCGAGCGGCCGAAAGAGGCGCACGGTCAGGCGTCTCCCTTGCGCCGCTGCTCCCACCAGAAGCGCAGCGAGTCCACCATCTCCCCGAAGTTCCCGCCGCGCGCCGTCGCCGTCTCGTGCCCCATTCTCGTGATGAGCAGGATTCCGACGATCGCGAAGACGACGTTGCCGGCCCACATCGCCCAGAACGGCGACAGCAGGTTGTGGTTGGCGAGCGCCTCGCCGGCGTTGAGGCCGACGTAGTAGACGGAGAAGATCAGGAAGCTCGCGATGAGCACGAGTCCCACGCCGCCGCGCGGAAAGCGCAGCGAGATCGGCGCACCGACCAGCACGAGAACGACGCACGCCGCGGCGAGCGAAAATTTCTTCTGAATCTCGATTGCGTAGCGGTTTCGCCAATGCCGCGCGTCGTCGAGGCGGATCTTGGCGTCGGCGGTCTCGCTCGCGATGAGCGTCTTGAGATCGGCTCCGGTCGCCGCGCCTGCCGACGGCGGCGCGGCGACGCCCCTCGCCGGGTTGGGCGAGACGGGCGGCGGCGACGGAACAGCGGACGGCTTGGCGGAAGGCATGACCGCCGGCGCCGCGCCGATGGGTCGAATGTTGGGCGGCACCGGCTGAGCGCGGGGGGCGGGCGTCTTTCCGTTCACCGGAAGCGTCGGATGTGCCGCGGCGGTCTCCGGAATGAACGCGCCGGCCGGGATCTGGGTTCGCAAAACCTTCTTGAACACGCCGTTGAGCATCACCAATACCGAATCCGACTTCACGAGCGGCTTGGTGGCGCTCTTCGCCGTGTCGAGCGGTTTCTTCGACGTGTCGGGCCGCTGCTTCGTCGTGTCGCGATGGTGGGTCGTGTCCTGACCCTGACGCCGGAGGAACATCCCCAGCTCGGCAGCCTCGGCCCGCTTGGGCTCGAGCAGGTTTCCGATGTGCAGCTTGTTCGTGATGAAGTTGCAGTACAGCGCACCGATCCCGCCCGCCTTTGGAATGGGCTTGCGCATGGGCGCCGTGGTCGTGTCGCCGCGCTCCTTCATGACCCGCCAGAACGCGAGGAGGCTGTCGCTGTAGGCGTTTTGCAGCGCGATGTTGCGCTTCTCGTACTCCGCCTGCATCTCGCACACCGACATCTCGCGGTCGCCCTTCGAGGTCGTGTCGGCGTCGATCGTCTTGAACACGTTGGCCACGTCTTTCACGCGCATCTCGTCCTGCTTGTAGTAGATGCGGTTGAGCTGTCCGGGCTGATTCGACGGCGCGGACATCATCATGCCGTCGTAGAGGTGCAGAATCAGATCGGTCTTGTTGCTGGCGAACGACAGCGTGCCGTGGTCGGCGAAGATCGTCTTACGCTTGGTCGGGTCGTAGACATCGTAGATCGTGATGTCGCGCATGCGCCCCGACTGGTCGCGGTCGATGTACCCGGCGCGCAGGTAGAGCTGCCCTTCCTTGATCGGATTGATGACCTGCTCCTTGAGCGCGAAGCTGGGTTTCGTACGGAGGATCGCCAGCTGGAGTGTCGCCAACTCGTGATTCGCGCTCGAGAGGACCTGGTCGTTGAACCAGAGCATGAAGAGCGCGAGGACAGTCGACATGGCCAACACGGGCCACATGAGCGAGCGTGTCGACACGCCGCTGGCCTTGAGCGCCGTGATCTCGTTTTCCGACGCCAGCCGGCTGAACGCGAAGAGCACCGCCACCAGCACCGACATGGGCAGCGTGAGCGCGACCGTGAGCGGGATCGACAGGATGAAGAACTCGACGATCACCTGCCACGAGAGTCCGCGTCCGACCAGGTCACCGAACTTTCGCGCGATGAACTGGAGCAGCATGAACGACGTGAGCGCCGAGAGGGCGAAAAAGAACGGCCCGACGTGTTCCTTCAGGACGTAGCGGCTGATTTTCTTCACGTGTTCAATGGGCGGGTCGCGATCGGTCGTCTGCTGCGGAACTTCAAGTACTCCACAGGGTTGTACGGCCGTGGCTGGCCTGTATATTCCACCCACCGCCAGCTCGAATTCAAGGCTCCCTCGAGACGCGACCCCCCGCGTCCCGAGAGCGAACGGAGCAGGTCCACGACACGAGCCGTCGGCGGGTTCTTACCCCTCCGTTAGGGTTTGGTGCGACCCCTGTTTTCCGCGACGCGAGCTGTCCTGATCGCGCTCGCCGTTGGACTCGCCTGGGGTCCGCCGGCGAGATCGCAGACGCCGCCCACACCCGTCCTTCCCGCTCGGCCGCCCGCCGACACCGACACAATCCGTCGGCCGCGCGCGCCCGTGCCTGGAACGACGACCATCCCCGGCCTCGAGTTGCCACTCGAGCTGAATCTGCGGGTCGAGGGCAAGAAGGAGCGGGACCGCAACCTCGTCTGTACGAACCTCGAGGCCATCCAGACGAGCGCGGTTTCCGGCTGCAACGCCGGCTTTTTGCCCTGGTCGCTCCAGCCGACCGTGGCCATCAAGAGCTCGGGCGTCGTGGCCGACCGCTGGCATGTGAACATCGACTACGACATGCAGCGGGAGTTCGACGCGTCCAACTCGCTGTCGCTGTACTACGAGGGCACCCCCGGGTCGAAGTGGCAGCGGGTCGACGTGGGCAACGTGACCTTCACGCCGCCCCCGTCGCGGTTTCTCTCGGCCAACCTGCCGACGGGAAACTATGGCCTTCAGATCACGAATCAGTTCGGGCCGCTCCGCTTCCAGTCGATCTTCGCGCAACAGAAAGGAAACGTCGGCCAGACGCGCCAATTCACGATCGGCAGCAGGGCGCAGCAGGCGAACGCGCGCGACATCGACGACTACCAGATCGAGCGGCTCCGCTTCTTCTTCACGATCGACCCCGCGCTCCTCGGCGGCAGCCGGGCGGGGGCGTTGCCGAACATCGACATCCTGAATCGGTCGCAGATCGACGCGCTGCGCCGCGCGTTGCCGGACACGTTGCGTCCTACGCTCGTCCGCATCTATCGCCTCCAGTTCGGCACGCAGCCGCAGAATCCGGGCGGCCCCCGTTTTCGAGTGCGAGGCGGGCAGACGAACGGCACCGCCGTCTACGACCTTTTGCGCGAAGGCGTGGACTACGTCATCGACCGGTCGCTGCTCTGGTTCGCGCTCGTGCGGCCGCTGAATGAGTCCAACGAGCGACTCGTCGTCGCGTACAACGTGAAAATCAACGGCCGCGACACCGTCTGGACGACGACCGGGGGAACGCCCGACCTGCAGTTTGTGCCGGGCCGCGACCAAGTGGCCAACCTCGTCATGGATCCGACGGTCGGCCCCACCTCGGCCGCGTTCCGCAACGAGATCCGCTCCGTCTATCGATTCGCCGGAAGCAACCTCGCGCGCGAGACGGCGAAGATGCGGATCGTGACGGGAAGCGGCCGACTTGAGCATCCGATCGCCGGCTCGGACGCGACGTTTCTCCAGATGTTCGGTCTCGCCCAAACGGCGAATCCGGCCGAATTCGACGCCGAGAACCGAATCTGGCCTCGGCGGAGCGACGCAATCTTCAACCTGGGCGGCGGCGCGGCGGACATCCGCAACGGCCAGTCGCTCGACGTCGCCTACGCGATCCACGACTACTTCCTCGTGTTTCCGTCGCTCCACCCGTTCAGTGCGCGCGACGCCGGTGGTCTTGTGGTGCCGGGAAATCCGACCAACGACGACATCTACACGATACCGGGCGAATACATCTATTCGCCGCAGCATCCGGCGTCGTTGTATCGCATGAGCGTTCGCTACGAGACGGAGAGCACGGAGCAGGGAGGCGCGATCCTGATCGGCGCGGGCTCGATTCGTCCCGGCTCCGAGCAAGTCGTGATGGACGGCCGCCAACTCGTGCGCGACCTCGACTACCGCGTCGACTACGACCTCGGGCGGATCGAGTTCATGCGCGCCGACACCGTGCTCTCCGCGCAGCGGCACGTGGACGTGCGTTATGAGGAGAACGTTTCATTCGGTGCGGCGCCGACGACGCTCGCCGGTTTCATGTCCGAGCTCCCCGTTTCACACGGGACCCTCGACTTCTTGGCGATCAATCAATCGCAGAGTACGTCGTTCAACCGGCCGGAGTTGGGACTGCAGGGCAACTCGACGCTCACGACCGGCGTTACCGGGCGATTCAATTGGGATCTGCCGGGGCTCACGAGTCTGGCGAGCCGTCTTCCGTTCGGTGAATCGAAGGCCGTGTCCCACTTCTCGTTCAGCGCCGAAGTCGCGCACAGCAACCCGCAGTTCTTGGCGCGCAACCAGGGCACGGCGTACATCGAGACGTTCGACGCCAACGGCGGGACCACGATCGCCCTGGCCGACCAGGCATGGCTCTACAGCAGCCTGCCGGCGTACGGACACTCGCTCGCGGCGCCGTTCGGCGGCTCGTTCTTCGATCCATCACACGCGGCGACGCTGGTCTGGCAGACGAACGTTCAGAGCCCGGGCGGACGACGCCTCGCGTTCACGGACAGCGCGATCGATCCGCGGCTCACGTTCGTCGGCTCGGGAATTCGCTTCACGGAACCGGTGCTTTGGCTCACGTTGCTTCCGCTCGACCAGGTCGGCCGGTACGACATTCAATCGCGGAGCTACAAATGGACCGACAACAGCGCGGCCGCGGTGGCGTCGCGGCGGTTCCGGAGCATACAAACCGTCCTCAGCCCCGCCGGGCTCGACCTGACGCGCGGTGAGTTTCTCCAGTTCTGGACGCTGCTCGACACGACTGGATTCGCGCGTGCGTCGAACCCGACGCTGATCCTCGACTTTGGCGACGTCTCCGAGAACGCTCTGCGCTTCGCGCCCGACACGATGAAGATCGCCGGGAGCGACACGACGTTCAGCGCGAAGCATCTCGTCGGCTTCGACAACCCGATTCCGGCGACGGAGCGCGACGCGTTCTCGCGGTCGTTCAACGCCGCGATCAACGACACGGGTCTCCCGGGGGACATCGCCGACACGATCGTCGCGATCGACGCGACGGGGGCTCATCGGTCGACGAACGTCCGCGTCTGCCGGGCCGCCCCCGGCGCGCTCGACGTCATCGGCGATCCCCGCACCAACTGCACGGTGGCGAACAACAAGCTCGACGAAGACGACATCGACATGGACAACGCGCTCAACTTCTCGAACGCGCAGCGAGAGAGCGAGCGGATCCTGCGGTACGTCGTCGACCTGACCTCGCCGACCGCGATCACGCGGGTGGGAGGAAAGTTCACCGACACGCTGTTCGTTCGAGGGCAACCGCAGCCGCGGACGCGCAATTGGGTTCTCGTGCGCGTTCCGTTCAAGACGCCGACGGACTCGCTCAACGACGTCAACCGGCGCAAGCTGCGCGCGCTGCGCCTCACGATCGTGTCGGCGCAGGGCCAGGGGGACGCCGAAGTGCCGGTGCAACTGCCGATCGCCGAATTGCAGGTCGTCGGCGCGCGTTGGCTCGACCGGAGCAACCAGACGCTCGCTGGAATCGCCGGCACGCACCAGGACGGCGGCTTCGTGATCACGTCGTCGATCGGCACGACCGATTCGAGCGCCGCCGTCGCGTATCAACCGCCCCCGGGCGTCGTGAACGAAGCCGCGCAGAAGGGCGCGCAGTTTCAGGGCACGCTCACGACAACCAACGAAGCCTCGCTCCGAATCCAGACGGGCAACCTGCCGCTCTATCATCGCGCCGAGGCGTTTTTCCGATTCCCGGCGGGGCCGCAATACTTCATGGCGTTTCAACGGCTCAACGTCTGGGGGCGTGGCGTCGGGCACGGTTGGGGGCAGAGCGGCGAGCTCCAGATGTACATCAAGGTCGGGCGAGACGAGAACAACTTCTACATGTATCGCGCGCCGGCGAACGATGGGAGGACCGCCGCGGCGTGGACCGACTTCGCGATCCAGCTCGGCAAGTTCATCGACCTGCGGAAGAGGATTCAGGCCGCGTACCTCTCCGGAACCACGTCCTCGATCGCATGCACCGGCGCCGACTCGGCGATCATCGCTGCGTCGCCGCTCCCGATGGGCATCGTGTCGCGCCGTTTCGCGGCGTGCGAGGACGGGTACATCGTCTACACGATCGATCCGGCCGTGACGGCGCCGAATCTGAGCGCCGTGCAGGAGGTGGCCGTCGGCATTGTGCGCGTGGCGGCGGCCGGCGGCGCGGGCTCGGCGCCGATCAACCCGACGGACACGCTCGAGCTCTGGGTCGACGACGTGCGATTGGACCAGCAGCTCAACACGGGCGGCACCGCCGCGTCGATGACCGCGCGTCTCAACATGGGCGACTTCGCCGATTTTCAGGCCATGCTCAGCAATCGCGATCCGAACTTCCGGCAGCTGGGAGAACAGCCTTCGTTCGAGACGGAGCGCAACATCGACGTGCGGGCGACGCTCCGTTTGGAGAAGCTGCTTCCGGCTGGAGCCGGCGTGGCGCTGCCGCTGACGATTAGCAAACTCTCATTGGCCGAGGATCCGCTGTACCTCGAGCAAACCGACATCTCGGGAAAGGGAATTTTCGGGCTGCGCAAGCCGCGCAACGACCTCACGACGTACAGTCTCACGGCGCGGCGATCGACGCCGATGGGCGGGCCGCTCGGACCGGTGATCGACAACCTGGCGCTCAATTCGTCGTACACGACAGGCGTGGACCGAACCGAGTTCCAGGACGGAAATCAGAACACGCTCGCGGTAGGCGTCGACTATCTCGTCGCGGGAGGCATGCCGCAGACAGCGACGCTGCCCGGCTTCTTCGACGGCGCGCTCGCCGCGCTGCCCGGTTTTCTCCAGGCGGGGCCAGTCTCTGCCCTTCGGGCGGCCGCCTTCCGCTGGAATCCGACCGAATTTCGCGTGAGCACCGGGTTCGTGCGCGGCAACGACCGCCGAGTGTCGTTTCTCAATCCGACAGGAAGCGTCGCGGACGATCCCAGCGTGAGCACGGCGTCGACGCGTCTCTGGCGCAATGCCGGGGCGTTGGCGTTTCAACCCACGGCCGGAACCGCGCTTCGCTGGGAGATTCAATCGCTCCGCGACTTCCGCGATTACCGCGACACGACCGGCGAGTCGAATCAGCTGCCGCCGATCGTCGTCGGGCCGGGGTTCGAGCGCGAGCGGTCGATGGCCAGCAGCGCGTCGTTCACGCCGACGTTCTCGTCCTGGTTCCGGCCGCGCGCGGATCTGTCGACGCAGTATGACATGCTGCGCGATCCAAACGTCCGGTCGTTCGCGACGCTGCCGGGCGTGATCGGCGTGGACAGCGTGCTCGCGACGCACGATTCGCTCGCGGCGCTCGATCGGTCACTCCCGCGTCGCATGACCGCCGCCCAAACGATCGGAGTCGGAACGACGATCGATGTCACGCGCGCCTTCGCGGCTTACGCGCGCGACTCGAGTCTCATACGCCGCATGGGTACGTCCTTCACACCCATCGACGTTTCGTTCACGCGGAGCCTGCTGGGCGACGTCGACGCGTCGGCGAAAGCGCCGCCGCTGCCGTTCGAGCTGGCGCTGGGAGGACCGTCGTCGTTCCGCTACGTGAACGGTGCCGCGGCGACCGCCGCGGGACAGACCGGGACCTGGAACGCCGCGAGCTCCGTCCGTCTCTTGGGCGGCGCGGCGATCGACGCGCGCTTTCAGCACATCACGACCGCCAACTGGATTGCGCGCCCCGACTCGGCGCAGCTCCAGGCGCAGGCGAACGGAACGCAGACCCGCTTCCCGGACGTCACGCTGCGCTGGGGATTTCGTCCGGCCCCAGGAGGACCGTTCAGCGCGATCGACGCGAGCGCCGGCTATCTGCGCACGACGGCATCCGTGTCGCTGCCAGGGCTCGACCCCGGCGATTCCCCGGAGATTCGTCGCAGCCACGCCGAGACGTATCCGTTTGGCGGATCGGTCATCTGGGCGGGACGCGGATCCTTGAGCACCAGTGCGCGGTACAGTCTTACGACGCGGTTGGACAGCCTGCCCGGCAGCCTGGCGCGCACGCGCGGCAACGAGCTCACGATCGACGCCGGACGGTCGTTCCACGTCCCCGAGAGCCTCGGCCTCGGCCTACGCAGCGATCTCAGGACCCACTTCGGCTTTCAGCAATCTCACAACCGGACCTTCGTGCTCGACTCGACAGGCGCGTTCCAGAGCCGCTTGGCGGACAACGGACGGCAGTCGTTCAACCTGGCCGCGGACACGAACCTGCAGGACGGTCTGGTGTTCACGCTCCAGGCGTCGCACATCGTGACGTTCGACAACAACCTCAATCGGCGCTTCGCGCAGACCGTGCTGTCCACGGTGCTACAGTTCCAGTTCTTCGGCGCCGCCAAGTAGATCTGAAATGACCAATTCCACTAACGTACAGTCTATTACCGGACGAGACCTTTCCGTGCGAATGCTCAGCCTTCTCTGTGCCTCCATTCTCGTATTGAGTGGGTGCGACCGCTTCGGTGGAGGCGGCGCGAAGACGGCGTTCGACGGCCAGGCCGCGCTGGGCTACGTGAAGGCGCACCTCGCGTTCGGGCCGCGCACCCCCGGCACCCCGGCGCACGACTCCGCGGCCGCGTGGATCGTCGCGCAGATGAAGCAGCGTACGGACAGCGTGACCGTGCAGCGTTGGACGCAGACGACGGCGGACGGCACCAAGCTGCCGCTTCAGAACATCTTCGCGCGTTTCAATCCGGCGGCGACGCAGCGCGTGCTCTACGTGACGCATTGGGACACGCGTCCCAAGGCCGACGACGACCCGAACTTCGGCAACAAAGCGCGCCCGATCCTCGGCGCAAACGACGGCGCGTCCGGCGTCGGATTGTTCATGGCGCTTGGCGACGTCTTCAAGAAAACGCCGCCGTCGGTCGGCGTGGATCTGCTGTTCGTCGACGGCGAAGATTGGGGCGCGTTCGACTCCGACAGCGGGGGCAACTACCCGGACGCGCTCTTCGGATCGCAGTACTTCGCGAGCCATCTCCCGTCGCCGAACTACAAGCCGCTCTTCGGCGTGCTCTGGGACATGATCGGCGACGCCGATCTGCAGCTCTACCAGGAGGCCAACTCGGTGCAGCGCGCGCCGGAGGTCGTGAGCCGAGTGTGGCAGACCGCGTCGGACCTGGGCTACTCGAAGTACTTCATCAGCCAGGTCGGCCAACAGATCACCGACGACCACGTGCCGTTGCTCAACAAGGGGCTGCGTGTGATCGACGTGCTCGACATTCAGTACGGCCCGCTATCCGCCGGTCACGACGCGTTCACGCAGTCGAATCCCAACTATCACCACACGATGCAGGACACGTTCGACAAAGTGTCGGCGAAGAGCCTGCAGGCGGTGGGCGACGTGGCGGTGGCGTTGGTGAAGTGAGAAGCGGTCGCCGGTTCCGGTTACCGGTCTCCGTAAGCTGACAGCTGTCAGTCCCGGATACCGGTGACCGGTCCCCGGCAGTTCTATGGCTTTGCCTTCCCGTTACTCACGTCCTCTGCCATCCGCAGCGCGTTGTAGGCATTCACGATTCCGCCGGTGACGGAGAGAGTGCCGAAGGGGACCATGTCCTTGGATTCGTCGCCCGGGCGTTTGACGACCTGGGACTGAAATTTCGCCGTCGAGGCGAGGATGATTTTTCGGATGTCGCCCGCCGAGAGATTCGGGTAGTAGCTCATCACGAGCGCGGCGACGCCGGTGACGACGGGGGCGGCCATGCTCGTGCCGCTGTCGCGCTCGTACTCGTTCCCGGGCACGGTCGAGAGAATGTCCACGCCCGGCGCGAACAGATCGACCTGCTGCTGGCCGTAGTTCGAGAAGGTCGCCGGCAAATTCTCGCCGCCCTTCCACGATGACGCGCCCACCTCGATCCAGAGGGTCGGGTGTCCGCCGTCCAAATACGTCGGGGTCGGGAAGTTCTTCGACTTGCCGAGATCCTCGCCGTCGTTGCCCGCGGCGTGCACCATGAGGACGCCGTGCGCGTCGGCGTACTTTACCGCTTCGTCGACGGCGGCTTTGTAGGGAGAGAACGCCTTTCCGAAGCTCATGCTGATGATCTGCGCGCCGTTGTCGACAGCGTAGCGGATCGCGTTCGCGACGTCCTTGTCGCGCTCGTCGCCGTCCGGCACGGTGCGGACCATCATGAACGTGACTGACGGGGCGATGCCGTCGACGCCGATGCCGTTGCCCCGGACGGCGCCGATGATTCCGGCAACGTGCGTCCCGTGCTTCGCGTCTTGGCCCATCACGTCAGAGTTGCCGTACGTGTGCTGATGCCAGTCCGTATAGTTGTCGCCGACGACCGTGCGCGGATTGAAATCCGGGTTGAGGCCGTTCTTCAGCTGTCCCTCGAGCGACTTGAGGCCGTCGCTGAGCACGGTTTCCGTCGCTCCTTCGCCGGCGAGCTGCAGGTAGATCTGCTTCGCCTGCGAGAGTTGCTGGCTCGTGGCCGACAAGGCCTTCACGTTCGCGACGCTGAGGGTGTTCGGCGCTACTGCTTGCTTGAGCATCGGCGTGATCTGGTGCAGAACGTCGAGTGCACCCTTGTAGTTCGCCACCGAGCTCTGGATCGTGTTGCGCTGTTTCTCGAACGCCGCCGTGATCTCGGCGCAGCGCGCCGCGTCGGTGATCGGGGCCGAGCCGCTCGCGGCCGCGCCGCCATGACAACGGGCGTACTCGCGCGTCACCTCGAACGTGTCGAAGTGCACGTCCTGGCCGTCTTTGCCGCCGATGAAATTCCAGCCGTGGATGTCGTCGACGAATCCGTTGTGGTCGTCGTCGACGTTGTTGTGCGGCGTCTCCTTCGGGTTGATCCAGAGGTTCGCTCGTAGGTCCGCGTGCGCCGTGTCGATCCCATTGTCGATGATCGCGACGAGCACCCGCTTCTTCGGCGCTTTGCCCGCGAGCAGCTCGTTCATGGCGCGCTCGGAGCTGATGCCCGGAATGTGGTCGATGCCTTCGTCGAGTAGCTGCCAGTTGCGCGGCGGTTCGGCGAGCGTGACCGGCGGAATGCTCGTCGGCTGTGTGGCCGCGGGCGCGGTCGGCGCGGCGGTCGGAGGCGGCGTCGGGGTGGGGGTGGGACGCGTCGCGACAGTACTGGGCGCGCCGCAGGCGACCGCAAACAGGAAAAACAGCGACGTGACACGTGACGACTTCATGTGCGATTCCGGTCGAAGATTCGTGGAACGATAACGGGCCAAAACCCAGGGTGTTAGCTAGCTTACGCGATTTTTACCCGGCTCGGGTACGCCCCAGCACGCGCGATGGGAGAATTGAATTCACGCAGCAACTCGGCCACCGCCGCTTTGGCGGACGCGTCGTTTCCGCTCACTGCAGGGACGACTCTTTCTGTGAACCCAAACCCGACGCGAATTCAAAGGATTCTCGTTGCAAGGATTCGGTGACGCTGGACGCGAATGACATCGGTAGCTTTGCCCCATGTCACTTCGCCCAGATCAAAAAGCCCTCGTATTCCTCGGCGCGGTCGCTGTGCTTGGAGCCGCTGTACGCGTGTCACGGGCCGCGTCGCGCGGCGACGTGCCTCGCAATGAACAGGCCGCTCTCGACCGGCAGATGGCATCGGCAGACTCTGCAGCAAACGCCGGTCGATCGGCCGAGCGATCACGAGCTCCCGGCGGTCGCGGCCATCGCCCAAAAGCGCGCTCCCAAACCTGGCCAGCCGATTCGGCCTCGTCGGCTGCGGATACGGGACAGGGTAAGCCGTCGCGACGAAAGCGCGGCGAGCCGCGCACCGGACCTGGCTACATAAATGGAAAGCTCGATCTCGACGTGGCCACCGCGTCGCAAATCGATTCGTTGCCGGGCGTTTCGCCGACGATGGCGAAACGAATTGCCGCGGATCGCATGAAGCGCGGCCCCTTCCTCAACCTCGACGGGCTGAGACGGGTGATCGGTGTGGGGCCGAGCTTCGCGCGGCAACTCGATTCGCTCGTGACGTTCTCCGGCGTCTACTCGCAGGGGGCCGCGAACGACAGCGCCATCCGGGGGCGTCCGCGCAAACCGAAACGAGGGGGCGCTATGCGACCTGCGGCGCTGCGAACAAGGGGGCCGCCACCAGCGCTGTCGCACCTCTGAGCCTCGGGAAGCTGCTCGCCGGTTCCGGCACCAGTGGAGTCTCCGCGGCAAGCGCTGTCAGCGCGCGTTCGCGGATGACGCTCGTCATCACCGGTTCGAGCTGCTCCCACGCCTCGGTGATTTCACCGCCGACGAAAATCTGTGCCGGGTTGAGCGTGTTGATGATTACCGAGAGTCCGCCGCCCAAGTGGCGAGCGGTCTCCTCGAGTGCGTTGATTGCTCGTCGCTCTCCCGAACGTGCGCGTGAGATCACGTCGTCGATGGTGAGCCCCGACTCCTGGAGCATCCGCCGGCTTTCCGTCGGCGAGAACTCGTGGCCGAGGTAGCGGGAGAGGGTGGCGAGGTTGGAGGTGTAGGCCTCGAGGCAGCCGCGGGCGCCGCAGAGGCATTTTGGTCCGAGCGGATCAACGGCGACGTGTCCGAACTCGCCGGCGGTGTTGTTGTGGCCTCGAACCACTTCGCCGTTCATCACGATTCCAGCTCCGACGCCGTCCGACACGGTGACGTACGCGAAATCGCGCGGGGCATCTCCGCCGCGCTGGCCCAGCCACATCTGGGCGAGCGCGCAGGCGATCGGTGCGTTTTCGATGTGGACCGCGAGGCCCGTCGCGTCGGCCAATTCGTCGCGAATATCCACGTCACGCCAGCCGAGCTGCGGGGCATTGAGCACTCGCCCGGTGGAGTGATCGACCATGCCCGGGACGACGAGGCCGATGCCGTTGCATTTCCCCGCGGCCCGGTGCGATTTCAGGAGGCGACCGATGCGCTTGGTGAGGTTGGCGGTCAGGCCTTTGGGGTCGACGATCGTATCGAAGGAGTCGGCGGCGATGGCCTCGCCGCTGAAGTCGGCCAATTGGAGGAAGGTTCGGCTGAATCGAACGTCCACGGCGACTACCAGGCGGTCGCGCGTGCGGACGTAGAGCATCATGGGTTTCCGCCCGCGGGGGGCGTCCACAGTGGAGCCTTCGTAGATGGACCCGTCGTCGAGCAGCTCACTTATCAGTGATGTCACCATCCCTCGTCCCACGTGCATACGCCGGGCGAGCTCCGCCCGCGAGATCGGCTGGTGCTCGCGGACGAGGTTCAGCACGATTTGCCGGTTGATCTCGCGGGGAGTCGACCGAGTTGCTCGAACGAAGCTGCGAGTATTGATCTTCCGCACGATGGGCGATGGGGCGATTCGACGGTGCAGGGCGCTGGGGATGGAATGGTAGAAACAGCCGTCCGTCCCGGCAGCCCTGGTTCGGGGCGAAATTTGGATCGGTCAGGGGCCGGCACTAACGGTCCGCCGATATTGTTCGTAATTTGAACAAATGTGGCGCCGCTTCAAGTCTCCCACCCGACGGACAAGCGAACCATGAGGCGCGGGATGCATCGGCCGCTGGTTCTGCACGCCGACCGGTTCTTCGATTCCGACCCGGAAATTCGGCACGCGGCGCGGGCGCTCTACGAGGAAACGCGCGACCTCCCGCTGATTTGCCCCCACGGCCACGTCGATCCGGCGATCTTGGCGAACGATACCGCGTTCCCCGAGCCGGCGTCGCTCATCGTGATCCCGGATCACTACATCGTCCGGATGTTGTACTCGCGCGGCGTTCCGATGGAGTCGCTCGGCATTCCGGCGCGCGATGGGACCGTGGTGGAGACCGATCCGCGGCGCATTTGGCAGACGTTCGGCGACCACGCGCACCTCTTTCACGGAACGCCGACGGGGCTCTGGCTCGACCACGAGTTGCACGAAGTGTTCGGCGTGAAGGTGCGGTTCGACGCCGAATCGGCGCAGTATGTCTACGATCAAATCGCCGAGCGTCTCGCGTCGCCCGAGTTCCGGCCGCGCCGGCTGTTCGAGCGCTTCAACATCGAGATACTGGCGACGACG
>Ga0157372_10003091_pt1 | contig 17926 bp, 14 predicted proteins | sample C55metaG_FD_115307 | JGI IMG/M metagenome (GOLD analysis project Ga0157372, IMG submission 115307) | Corn rhizosphere microbial communities from Kellogg Biological Station, Michigan, USA - C5-5 metaG | ecosystem: Host-associated > Plants > Roots > Rhizosphere > Soil | place: USA: Michigan... | reverse complement strand
TCAGACAGGCTTCAGCCTCTTCCCTGCTGATCTCCCAGAATGGCTTCATGACAGGCTTGCCATCCCTCTCCTGCTGACCGCTCCCATCCAATGCGGCCGAACCCGAATTGATAAGATGAATGAACCCGCCGGCTGCCGCACCCTCCGGACGCCATCCCGCCACCCGTTGTACAGCGTCGGGACTCCAGTAAGTACGCACATCCGCAAATATCTGCGCAGAATTGGTCAGCAGATAACCAAAGAGCATGCTCACCGCATTAAGCGCATCATTCTCCGTAGCAACCAGGAAGGGCGCCCTGATCCCATTCCAGTCGAAAGAAGAATTCAGAATAGCTTCCGCAAAATCTCCATTAGGCAAAAAATCCGTCCATTGACGCTGCCCCTGGAATCCGGAGATCAGCGCATTATGACCAAACGACTCTTCCCCAAATCCCTTCTCTTTCAAATGAGAGTTGCCCGTCATCAGGTCACGGATGATAATGGTCATTTTCACTACAAACTCCCAGTCCTTATCCTTCTGTGCGCGGGGGAATTGCTTTGCGGCGGCATTGAGGTCTTCACCTTCCTTGCAATGCTTCTTTGTCCACTCCAGCGCTTTCTGAAATTCGGCCTCGTTATAGATCTTCTTTTCAATTCGTCTCAATATTTCGGAAGAGTCCACATATTCGTTCCGCATGCCAAGATATTCCCTGAACAGATCAGGCACCACGATCGAGCCGGCAATCCCCATCGATACCGAGCCGATGGCGAGATAGGATTTACCCCGCATAATGGCGGTGGCAAGCCCCGCCCTGGCAAAGCTCAGAAGACGCTCTCTTACATCCTCCGGTATGGTCTCATCGCCCAGGTCCTGTACATCCCGGCCATAAATACCGAACGCCGGCAATCCCATCTGGTTGTGCGCAGCCAAGGTTGCCGCCAGATACACCGCACCGGGCCGCTCCGTCCCATTAAAACCCCAGATGGCCTTCGGCAAATATGGATGCATATCCATGGTCTCGCTGCCATAACACCAGCACGGTGTCACGGATAAGGACACACCCACGTTGCTTGCCTCGAACTTACTGCTGCAGGCCGCAGCCTCATGCACCCCGCCGATACAGCTGTCTGCAATGACACATTGCACAGGCGTTCCATCGGGATATTTCAACGTCTTTTCATACAAGCTCGCTACATTCCTGGCCATTTTCATGGTCGTCTCTTCAAGGGATTCACGTACGCCACCCAGGCGCCCGTCGATGATCGGCCTGATACCGATCCTGGGATAATTTGCCATTGCTCTGTTCCGTTTAATATTTTTAAAATATATTCCCCATATACGACAACGATACACCAAACACCTTTTTGACGATAGGTTCCAGCACCGCCTCTGTCCCCGTGAAATGAAGGACCGTATGCTCGTGCGATAGCGATCCGCTCGGCTCCAGCAGGGCCGCGGGAGAAACACTTTCAAGCTCGTAAAATGGTCCCATCTGCGATCCATCTGCCAACGCACCGTCATTATAAGCATTCACTGCATCCCCGCTAAACACAGGCTTTAGCGTATTCCACTCCTGGTTCAGATACCTTCCGGCGGCGTTTACATCGAATATCGTCACGGTCAGCACCTTGTTCTGCGTATCATAGCTTCCCGCCCAGGGCATGGCTTTGGTCGGACCAATACCCAGCTTGCCCCTGCTCTTCCCATCCGCCTTAAAGAACAATCCGTTCTCCACCATCCTGATCCTGTCCGGCGGTATCTCCCCAAAATAATCGGTAGTCACCGCCCTCTCTCCGCCCGCCGCCCCCTTGGCCGTAGCCCCGCCCCCCTTGTGCGGTATGACGATCACCGCCCCCGCCGAAGGCCTGAACATATCCAGCATCCAGATACAAGGCATCCCCGTGAGCTCCGTCCATGAATAATTCCCTTTATTGGTAATCACATTGCCCGTCGTATAACCCACCGCACCAACCCCCTCCGGCAGCGCAACCCCTATCCGCCTGCTGATCTCCCCCCGGCTTAAGATGTTTACCCGGCGACTGGCCAGTAACTCCAGCCTGGACCCCTGATAGTTGCTCAGCTCCATCTCTTTGATAAAATGCACGGCCTCTCTTGTCCTGCTGACCACCGTCCACGCCTCGGTATCAAAAGCCGGCGGGGTTCGCCAGTTATCGAATACCATTTTCTCTCCCGGCTTAAAAAACAACGAATACTTACCCCCCTCCGGCCCAAGCCAAAATCGATTCTCACCACCATATGCATTCATATGCCTGTCCCGCTCGCTCGTAAAGGCCTTATAATTTATCCATCCGAAACTGGGCCCGTTATCACCGCTGCAGGTGGATGTAAATACCTTGGCCTGATAGGCGGCAGACGCAATGACCCGCGCATTGGGATCATCACCTCTCAGCACTATGACATCGTCATGCTGAGAAAGAAAATGCAGATCATGGCCGAATGTAATATCATCCACTTGCATCGCTAAATAGCTTTATCGATTAAGCATCTGATCAAAAAAAATTATCACTTTATGACGAGCCGGAGGCTCGTTGTCTCTACATTTTCCCCGCCCCCCGTTTTCCCGGAATTTTCCTGGAAGACTGCGAGCTGCTCCGCACCACAAGGCTCGCGTCTATGACTACGGACACCGGCTTTTTCGTCTTGTCTGCGATCCTTGACAAGGCCAGCTTGACGGCTTCCTTGCCGATCTCCTCCACCGACTGACGGATATAGGTCAGCGGCGAGTAGAAGAAGTCGAATGCAATACTTTCATCAAAACTGACGATCGCCAGATCGTCCGGGACTTTAAACCCTGACTGATTGATTATTTTAAGGCTCTCCACCGCCAGCGTGTTCGTGGCAAAAAAGAACCCGTCGACCCGCAGCTTCGGTTCTATCAGACTTTTTATACCCGACTCCACATCCCGGGTGAACTGCTGGTACGAAACTTTTTTCAACCATTCGCTTTTGAAGCGGATCCCGTTATCCTTCAAAGCCTCCTTATACCCTTCGATCCTTTCCCGCATGTGCAGCAGGCTCGTATCATATGCCACCATCCCTATTTTTTCCCGGCGGTTTTTGATCAGGTGATCCACCGCCTGGTAGGCAGCCTGAAAATTATTGGTTTGGATAAAATCCGTCTCGATGTTCGGAAAATACCGGTCGATCAGCACCACAGGTACTTTCCGCTTCTGCAGGTTCCGGATCTGTTTTTCCGTATGCTCCGACGGCGCAATGATAAACGCATCCACCTGACGGTTTAAAAGAACATCGATCAACAGCTTGGATTTCTCCGCACTCTCGTCACTGCTGCCAAAGATCACAATATATCCATGCTTTCTGGCCTCATCCTCGATGATCCTGGCGATATTGGAGAAAAAAGGGTTTGAGATATCCGCTACGATCAGGCCGATAGTATTCGTTTTTCCGCTTTTTAAGCTCTTTGCAATGACGTTCGGCTGGTAATTCAGCTCCGCCGCAGCCTTGCGGATCTTTTCAGCCATATCCGCACCTACCCTCGCCTCCTTATCACGGTGGTTCAGGGCATAGGAAACAAGGGCTGTTGATACTCCCAGATGATTCGCAATATCTTTGAGCGACACTTTCTTATCCATCAATCAAATATACTCTTAAAGGTTTAAGGGCGTCCGCAATTTATTCCTTTCTCCACAATCCCCATCTCCCAATCTGTTCTTTCCCACCCGGCTTGCTTAATCGTTTAACAAAACAAACATAACTCAATCTTCTGAATAAATCCAAATTTTTTTCTTTCGGTCCGGACACATCCCGGAGGCCGAAACAAAACCGGCCACAGGCCGGTTGTCCAAAGGACCGTTAATAAAAAAATCCCTGCACTGCTGCAGGGATGCACTAATCAAATACCATAACCATTAAACCTTATCCTATTAGAATTTAAAATTAGACGCCTCCTACAAGAAACCTTGTAGAAATACTTCTACAAGCACACTAACCCGGACACTTTTCCCCTCCAAATGGAAAAAAACCTTACTTTGTCAGCCTTCTACCGCACCTGGCCGTGATTGTCCATTAAACTTAAATTCTATGAAGCAGCTGATCAAAACACTACACTCCGTCATTTACCTGCAGTCGCACGATCTTTCCGAGGACGATATGCAAAAAAAGATCTCCGTTGGCGTAAACCTGATGAGCGGCTGGGTCATCCTGCTTACCGTCACAGTCGGCGCCCTCTTTTATTTCATTTCCCACAATGTCCTTATTCTCATCGGCATCATGACAGAAACAGCCCTGCTCATCGGCACTATCCTGCTTAATCATGTCAGGCAATACCATCCCGCCAGTCTTTCCATCTACCTCACCATGAGCACCGCCACCCTGTATTACAGCTGCATCCTCGGCCGCCCTGTAGAAGCCCAGCTAATGGTCGTCTACCTCATCGGGGTCGCCCTCTTCATGTTCCCCGGCCTGGCCACCCGCATCATCTGCATCGCCGTCACGGTCAGCCTCCTCGTCCTGCTGGAACTGAACTTTAGATACCAGTTCATCCAATCCATAAAAGTGGACGAAAGCACCGCCCTGTTCATGCGATGGTCCTCCTACGCCGTCATCATCTCCCTCGTCATTTTCACCTTCGTACTCTATTCCAGGAATAACAAACTGCTCCTGGACAGGCTGAGAAAGCACGCCGAAGAGGTACAGCTCAGCCTGGAGAAAGAAGAAAAAGCCAACGAGAAAAAAGATATCTTCATCAGCAATGCCTACCACGAGATCAGAGCCTCCTTCTTTTCCATCTTTTCCATCCTCAACCTGTTCAACAAAGAAAAACATACCGCTAATGTCTGTCCTTCGGACGAGCTCCTTCCAGTCGCTCCTGTATCCGAAGACCTCAAAATAAAGGACTGGCGCAGGGCCGTCATCCATCTACGGACAGCCTGCCAGATCTCTCAGAACATCATGGACAATATCCTCGAATATGAAAAATACGAGATTGGCACCCGCAATGCCGTGTACAACGACCTCGTCGATATCCGCTCCCTCATCGACAACATCGTAGATATCTATCAATATGCTGCGGACGAGCGGAAAGTAAGGATAATGGCGGAAGTCTCCGAAGACATGGAGGAATACATCCTCTGCGACAAGGTCAAGCTCAACCAGGTCATCACCAATTTGCTTACCAATGCGGTGAAATACACCCGCTCCGAGACAGGTATCATGATCCGCGTCACCAGACAGAACGATCACTGGCGCCTGTCCGTGGAAGATCAGGGAGAAGGCATAAAGGAACCCAATATCGATAGGATCTTCGAACCCTTCGTCACCGGCAGCCCCACAGGCATCGGCCTCGGCCTGTACATCACCAAAAAAACAGTCAATCTCATGAAAGGCGAAATATCCGTAGACAGCCGGCCCGGCCAGGGGACAAAATTTACCATCTCCATGCCCCTGCAATCCGTCCACGCCAATTGATCGTCGGTCCCCCCCATGTCACACCCATCCGGCCCACGGCCATTGGCCGGCCCGTCAATTCATTCCCCACCCCCTCAGTTCATATAGATGTGCGGGTACCTTGTCGTCTCCCGGGTGCTCCAATCCACATTACCCCGCATCTGGTAGCCCAGCGCTTCTATATACTTTTTCAACAGGGCGTTCGTCCTGTCGTCGAACAGGTATACCATTTCTGACAAGAGAATAAATTCCCGCACCAGGTCGTCATGGATCTGCGCCGCCCGTTGGATCGCCTCTTCCATACTGATATGATATTTATTCTTTAGCACCGTCACCAGGTTGTATTCCCCCTTATCCACCTGGTTCAGCTCCTTGCTCAGGGAAAACAGATCATTGGAGAAACAGACGATGTTACGGCTCGTCTCCGTCAATTTGCGCACAATAGGGTGCTCATAAACATGCTCGTTGAGATATATCCTTCCCGTCACCTCCAGCGAGTCCGTGGAAAGGTGCGCTGCTCCCAGGTATTGCCGTATCTGCATATACTCGTCAAGGTCCGGCTTTAACCCGCTGATCATATGCCTGAACTGCCAGGCCAGCCCCTTGAACATTAAGGTTATACAACGAATGAACTTCTTCTGCCAGGCCTTGTTCGTACGCAGCGCCATCCGTCGCCAGACGTCGCTAAGAGCAGCCAGCACGGGCCCGTCTTTACTGATAAAACATTTTTTATTATATTCAAGTATCTCCATGAACTGGCGTTCGAAATCCATATAAGCCGCTTTGTCCCTGATAATATCCTTTTCATCAAATATATCATCGACCATGAACAGCAAAGTATTGAGATCGCACCAGGCGCAGATGTCCGTATAATCCCCCAGTGGGAAGCTTCGTGCAATAAATAGGGGGAATCTGTAGTCTTTATATCGGGAGAAGATCTCATAGGTGGGAGTCAGCTGAAATTCAAGGATCCATTCATTGGTGTGGGCTTCGATTTCTTTGTACATTGGGTGAATGGCGCCCACAAAGGGGCAATACAATGCCGGGATTGCATAGAGATTCATAAATAGGAAGGTTTAATTACAGGTAAATTACTTATTAAGTGCTCCCCTTCCAGCGTAGTAAATATTTACATAGCTTTATTATATAATAAAACCTATATGAGATGGAACCTAAAATACTTCTGGCGGATGATCATAGCATGATCTGCAAAGCAGTCAAGCTGATCCTGGAGTTGAATTTTGGGTACACAGATGTCCGGGGAGTGGCCGCCTGCAGCGAAATGATGAAAGAGCTGAACAAAAAAACATATACCCACCTCGTGCTGGATATCAATCTGTCCGATGGCAGCACCCTCGAGGTCCTGCCCACTATTCAGACCCTCTACCCCCAGCTTAAGATACTTATATTCTCCATGCAGCCCGCAGAAGTATATGGAGAAGTGCTGAAAAAGCAATACGGTCTGTCTCATTATATATCCAAGACAGCCTCCGAAGAAGAAACGACCAGCCAGATCCGGAAGTTCTTTCAGAACAACCTGGCGTCGGAAAAGGAAATCCCCACGGGCGACACATACAACCCATTCATAAAGCTCTCCGCCCGTGAGTTTGAAGTATTGCATTACATGCTCCAGGGATTGAGCGGCAATGACATCAGCCGCAACCTCAACCTCAAGCACAATACCATCTCTACCCTGAAAAGCCGCATCTTCGAAAAGACAAAGACCAGCAATGTCCTGCAGCTAAAGGAGCTCGCCACCTTATATAACGTCAACTAGCCTGCCTTCCGGAACGTAGACCCATATCCCCAATGGATGCAATATTTTCCTCATATGGGACCACCAGCCAGCTCCCAGCCGCGGCTTACCCGGCCACCCTTGTCGCCGAGTCCATCCTTGCCAGCTGCGCCAGCGTATACGCCCCCACCGCCATTACCAGGTCCCTCACCGCTACATCGAAATAATGCCCGCCTACAAGCAATTGTATGGCAATGCAGATCAGCCATATCATGACAATATAGGCCCCTACCACCGTCCTTGTAAACACAATAATGCCCGCAATGATCTCGATCACCCCTACCACCTTCATAAAGGTCTCAGGATCCATGGGTAGCATGGATTTATTATTTCCCAGATAATCCGACCAATGAGTCAGCAGGTTCGTAAATTTGTCCAGGCCCGCTACGATGGGCACAATTCCAAAAGTCACCTTTAAGGTTTGGGAAAGTTGCTTTACAGTAGCCATAAAATAGGTTTTTGTTTCATTATTAGATAAATAGTCTTGCCAAAGGGTCACAAAATGCGCAAAGATTAATTTTGTAACCTTTTCGGCACTGACGCATCCAATGACAAATATGATCCACCAGGAGAACCTGCAGGCAAATCAGGTCCCGGACGAGGTCTTGATAAGGACCATTCTCGACGGGGATAAGAAGGCGTTCGAACACATCATCCGGAGATATAACCAACGGTTGTTCCGCACCGGCATGTCGATCCTGAACAACGAGGCCGATGTAGAGGATGCTATGCAGACCGCCTATATAAATGCCTATCTGCACCTCGATAAGTTTAAGAATAATAGCTCTTTTGGCACCTGGATGACAAGGATCATGATCAATCAGTGCCTGGGTCAGATTAGAAAGACCCGCTTGATAATAACCGATACCAGTTCACAAGACAATTCAATCAACATGGTAACCCCGGACAGTGAGTTACATAATAAAGAGCTTTCCGCCCTCCTGGAGAACGCCATTGAAAAATTACCGGAAAAATACCGGCTCGTATTTGTATTGCGGGAAGTAGAAGACCTGTCCGTAAAAGAGACCGCGGAAGTGCTCGATATCGCCGCCTCCAACGTCAAAACCCGCCTCAACAGAGCCAAGACCATGCTAAAGGACCATCTGAAAGGCTACATGAAAGAACATGTCTATGCGTTCCACCTCACCCGTTGCGATTGCATCGTCAACAGGGTCCTCACGGAGCTGAAGATCATTCCCTGACCATGGCCTGGTTTTCCAACTTGGCCATGGTCGCCGGGCTCCGCCCCATCATTCCATCGCCTGGCGAAGGTCTCCAATAATATCCTCCACAGCCTCCAACCCCACGCTCATTCGGATCAACCCATCCGTCACTCCTGCTTTGATCCTGTCCGCAGGCGCCATCCCCGAATGCGACATCGAGGCTGGATGAGAGATCAGCGTATCTATCGTTCCCACCGACACCGCCCTCGTACATACCCGCAGCCTGTCGATAAACCGCATCCCCGCCTGCATCCCGCCCGCCAGCTCAAAAGCCATCACAGCCCCCGCACGGCGCATCTGCCTCGCCGTAAGAGCCGCATCCTTATGGTCCTTCAACCCGTTGTAATACACCTTCCCCACCGCCGGATGCCCCGACAGGAACGCTGCCACACGCTCCGCATTATCACAATGCCGGTCCATCCTCAACCCCAGCGTCTTGATTCCCTGCGTCAGCAGGAATGCATCAAAAGGACTGCTCGTCCCCCCCAGCAGCTTATAGACGTCATATCCGCGGGTATTCATAAAAGCAAGATCCCTCCCGATCAGCACCCCGCCGATGGAAGTGCCATGGCCATTCAGGAATTTGGTGGTGGAGTGGAACACAAAGTCGACCCCATACCGGAACGGCTGTTGCAAATAAGGCGTAGCAAAAGTATTGTCCACCGTTACCTTCACCCCATGCCTCTTCGCCACCGCACACACAGCCTCCAGGTCGATACATCCCATCGTAGGATTGGACGGCGTCTCGATATGAATAAGCTTCAGACCTGGCGTCTTCTCAAGAAGCCTCGCCAGCCGCTCCATGTCCTTCAGATCGTCCAGCAGCCCATGGATCCCAAACCGCGGCAGCATCCCATATATAAATTCATACGTCCCGCCATACAAGGATGGATGGGACAGCACCGTATCCCCGGCCGAAAGATTGGCGAGCATCATCGTCGCCATGGCCGATTGCCCGCTTGCATGCAGCAGCGCCCGCAGCTCCAGCGGCTTACCATCTTCTCCCTTGAGACCAAAACCTTCCAGCCCCGCCACCAGCCTCTCCGCCGCCCGTACCGTCGGGTTGGCAAATCTCGAATACATATAGCCCGGCTCCTTGCCGGAGAAGCGATCCATCCCCTGCTGCGCACTGTCAAAAGTGAAAGTAGAAGAAGAAAAAATAGGCAGCAGATGCGCATGCTCCGCGTTTTCGTGTCCTAACCCGTGAATAGCATAGGACGACATATCAGAATACTCCACACCGATGATCATAGTTCTTTAATGGAATGCAATTTATTATAAACTACCCAATGTCTACGCAAAAGCCTCTTTATTATATCTGCTCCGGTATTCCAAAGGCGACATACCCGTAACCTTTTTGAATACCTCCCGAAACGCTTTTACATCCGAGTAGCCCACCTCATACATCACCTCATTGATGGTTTTGCGGCAGGTCTCGAACGACTTTTTCGCGCTCTCGATCTTTACCCTTTGCGAATATTCCAGGGGTGTATTGCCCGTGGCCTTGATAAATCTCCGGTCGAAATTTCTTCTGCCCACCGAGAATTGGGCGCAAAGATGCTCCACCGATATCTTTTCATGCAGATGGGCCTCGATATAAGCCTGGGCTTTTTGCACCACTTCATCCCCGTGCGACTTTTGTCCCGTAAAAATGGTAAAGATCGATTGGCTCTGCCTGTCCATTTCGATCTGAAAGATCTTGGAGCAAAAGATGGCCGTCTCCCTGTCAAAATATTTCTCCACCAGGTAGATCATGAGGTTGAGAAAAGAGTAGCCGCCTCCATTCGTATAGATCCCTTTCTCGTCCGTGATCAGTTTCTCCGGATGCAGCTTCACATTAGGAAAGTACTTCCTGAAAGAATCCACCGACGCCCAATGAGTGGAACAGCTCCTCCCCTCCAGCAGACCCGCCGATGCCAGAATAAAGGCGCCCGTACATATGCTGGCAATCTCGGCGCCTCCCTTATAGCGTTGGGCTATCCAGTCGATCAGCTGCCGGTTGCCCTTTCCAGCTTTTTCATAATTGCGGATCAGCGAAGGAGGAACAATGATGAGGTGGGTCTTCGTAATGGCCGAAATATGGACCTGCGGTTTTATATGGACCACGCCCTGTTCAAACTCCGTCTTTTTGGAAATACCCGCCAGCTCGATCCTGAACACTTCCCGTTCACCGTTGTCCTTCCGGTATCGGTTGGCCCTCGCAAATATCTCATAGGCCCCGATGATGCTGGCAAGGGTGCTCAGATCAGACTGCCCGTCGGGAACCAGAATGGTAAGGTGTTTCATCCGTATGTTTTTTGACAAAGCTAGCAAGACCTCCTGTCCGGATCAACCCACCGCAATGTCTATTTTACCCCCTCCTGATCCGCTTTGCACGCCGGTCACGGACATTGAGCCATATGCTCAGCATGAAGCTTATGATAAAAACGATAAGAGTTCCCCGCTCCACAAGCTGTGGATCAAGGTTGGCTCCGGTGAGCTTTCGGATCAGGAAGTGTATATAGGACCGGCTTTCGTCATGATAGCCCAGATGCCTGCGCACCATCCAATGCCAGTCCGTGCAAAGACAATAGCCCCAGCCATACCATATTCCCAGGATGAACCAGGACCCGGCGGTGAGCAGCAGCGTAACGAGATTCCACTTTCTGGTCGCCCGGAAAGCCCACCCTATACAATTAAAAAGGGTTAGGGCCGTATGAAAGACAAAGAAGAAAACGTTCAGAAAATGGTACCACATATTATCTATTCTACCTTATTTCATACCACAGCTCCACCATCCCGTTCCTGTACGCCGTCACATCTTTCAACTGCAAGGCCTGCTCCAGCCCCAGCTGATCAAAGAACAGCGTCCCCTCCCCTAAAACAATAGGTAAAACCGACATCCTTATTTCATCCACGAGCCTGGCCCGCATGAGCTCCCCAGCCAGCATAGCCCCGCCCACGACCCAAACATTCCTGTAGTTCGGTTTCAGCCTCTCATTCACCAGTTGGTTCAGATCGCCCGAATAAAGCCCGATATTTGGCCGCTCGACTGGCAGGTTTCTGTGCGTCACCACAATGGTCGGCTTGTCCCCATATGCCCACCCATAGGTCCGTGAAAGCTCCAGGGCATGCTCATACGTCCGGGCTCCCATTACATAACAATCTATTGTTTTAAGGAATTCCCCCGCATCCTGCCCGGCAACCCCCTTTTCATAAGGAGAAGCCGCCTCAAACCATGAAACACTATTGTCTTTTTTGGCAATGATGCCATCGAGACTGCAAACCATATGTATGGTTATAGTAAAAGGGTGGGTTGCCATGAGCTCTACTATTTGTTGAATTTACTAAAATTCCCGCTGTATCATCACCCCACGCCCCATGAAGTGACATCCCACTTTCTCCAACCGTCATCCGAGGTTGGAATAATAATTGCACCTTGCCATCGGGATCGTACTACTGTTTTCCCCGAAACATGATCCAAACCTATCTGTTTACCGTATGCAAGGGAACAATTTCATCGTTACGCTTTGTTTAATTGGATTGGCATATACGCTGCCGTCCTTCACTCCCGATGGGGAAAATGCTCCACAATTTTTTTCGCCGGCAGGCCCTAAGCTCCATATTTCTCCGGCGACGATCCCCGATGGAAAGTATGGGTCCACCTATGATGGGCAGCACCTGAAAGTCACCGGTGGCAAAGGAGATTATTCCTTCTCCGTATCCGGAGGCAGCCTCCCGCCAGGCATGTCCTTATCCACCGACGGGGCCTTGTCCGGTACTCCCACCGCTGCGGGGACATATTCGTTTACCGTTACGGCTACGAGCCAGTCCGGGCACGGCGACGGCAAGGACAAAGATGCTGATTCGGGCTCACAGGATTACGCCCTGGCCATCGCCCGGGCCACCCTGACGATCATCGCGGATCCTCAGACTAAGGAACACGGAGCCCCCGATCCGCCTCTCTCTTACTCATCCAGTGGCTTTGTAAATGGGGATGGTATTGAGATATTTACCGGCAAGTTAAGCCGCGCACCCGGCGAGGCGGTCGGCAGGTACGCCATTACAAAGGGCAATCTCAGCGCCGGCCGCAATTATACGATCAGCTTCACCGGGAACACCCTGACCATTGCAGCGGCCTCGGAGAAGAAAGATCCGAAAATTTCCCCGACCTCAGTTGCCGGCGGGCAATACGGATCAGCTTATACAACCCAAAACCTGAAAGTCACGGGCGGCGATGGATCATATACTTTCTCTGTTTCAAAAGGCAGTCTCCCCCCGGGCATATCCCTGTCCAATGACGGGACATTTTCCGGCACTCCCACCGCAGTAGGGACGTATTCATTTACTGTCACCGCTACAGGCCAGTCCGGAGACTCCAATTCCGCCTCCCATGATTATGCCCTGGCCATCGCGCAGGCCCCCCTGACCATCACTGCCGCCAATGCCACGACCACCTATGGCGGCGCGATACCGCCGCTGACAGCGGCTTACACTGGCTTTGTCAACGGGGATGATGCCTCCAGCCTTGGTACTCCCCCCAGCATAGTCACGTCGGCTACATCTTCTTCTCCGGCAGGCGCATATCCCATTACGATATCCGGCGCCGTGGACTCGAACTACAAGATCACTTATAAACCAGGAACGCTTACCATCAATCCGGCTGCACTGGCCGTGACCGCTGATCCACAGACAAAGGTCCAGGACTCCGCTGATCCGGCTCTCACCTATACGGCCAGCGGCTTTGTAAATGGGGACAATACGGGGATAATCACCGGCAGTCTGAGCCGGGCCCCAGGCGAGAACGTCGGCAAATATGCTATAACAATAGGCAGCTTAAGCGCCGGCCACAATTACACGATCAACTACACGGGCAATTATCTGACCATCACGGCGTCCTCTCAACCACCACCCACGCAACCGCCCGGCCAGCAGCACATCACATGGACACAAAACCTGCTGGTAGGATGCAATGCCAGCACGAAAATACCTCTTACCGCCAGCGCCAGCAGCGGCCTGCCGGTGATCTATTCGGTAGCAGACTCGACCATAGCCACCGTCTCGGGTAATGTATTGACACTGCTGCGTCCGGGCCGCACGGTTATTACCGCCAGTCAGCCAGGTGACGCCAAACATGCTGCGGCCCAGCCTGTGACAGATACCTTGCTGTATCAGTCATCCTCCCTTATAAGACAACACTGGAGCAATGTGATCATTTTTGACAACACCAGTGGAAACTTCGTGCAATGGCAATGGTACAAGAATGGCGAGGCGGTTCAGGGCGCAACGGATCCATATTACGGCGAACCATCTGCCCTGCAAGGCCAATACTATGTAATAGCGACAACTGCATCCGGTCAGCAGATCCAAACCTGTGCGCTTACACTCACCGGCGATAGCGCGGCGCCGGCGGGGATCCAGGTCCATCCTAATCCCGTCAAGGCGGGTGCAGCCATCAATGTCACCAGCAACTATACGGCCGCCGCATTACAGGGGGCAATTTTACAGGTGATAGATCTCAGCGGCAAAGTGTGGAAAGAAGTAACATCCGTCCAGCCCTTGATGCAGGTAACGATGCCTCCCGCACACGGCATCTGTATCCTCAGACTATTGCTGGCCAATGGACAAATGGCAAGCACCAACGTGCTGGTGCTGGATTGATAGATTGATTCGATACAAACCGATAAAACGATAAAATGACCGGGAAGATAATAGGGATAGCTGTCTGTTTTGCGGCAATTATAGCTCGGGCCAACGCCCAGGAGTTTGGCATAGAGCTGAATGGCGGCTGGCAGGGAATGCGGTACTCCTTGAAAGGCGGCCAGGCAAAGCTGCTGCCGGCCGGCTCTTTGGGTCTGAATTATACATTTAGATTGAGCGATCATTTGGGCCTGCTCACCGGCGTCACCGGCGGGGTATACCGCACCCAGGCCACCTTGCAGGACGGCAAAGTCTTTACCTACGGAGCCGTTGACGATGTAGGTTCCGCGTTCCAATACAGGCTGAAATTCACCGGATATAAAGAAACGCAGCGTTTTATCGCAGCAAGTATTCCGCTCCTGTTGCAATACCACACCGGTGGGGCTGGTATGCAATTCTATATCAACGGTGGCGCAAAACTATTCATTCCTTTTAATACCAACTCCCAGATCTCGGCGAAACACGCAGATATTACAGGCTATTATCCTGATTTTAACGTGGAGCTGTCCGACCTGCCGCAGCATGGCTTTGGCGCCCTCGATAATTGGGAAACGACCAGTACATTAAAAATAAAACCTGCCGGAGCATTGAGCGCAGGCGCCGGCATGATTTTCAGGCTGTCGTCCGGCCTATCCCTCTATACAGGCCTGTTTGTCGACTATGGCCTCACCAATCTGAAAGATGATAAGGACACACTGCCGCTTATAACATATGCCCCAAAAGGTGCAAAAGAAACACAGGCAAACAGCATATTGAACACACAATATGCCGGCCGGGCAACGCTGCTTTCCTATGGCCTGCAAATCAGGCTAAGCTTCGGCCACGGCCGCGTAAGATCGGTCACGCGCCTCGACACAGCCTCCCGCACCCAAACAGTCGTTCAATCTCAACCAGTCGTTCAACCCACAACAGTCCCGCGCTCCGATACAGCCGCCAGCGCTCAAACCGTCCGCCCCCCAATAGCCGCTCAGTCCCAGCCTGCAGCGATTCCCAAAACAAAGGAAGGTTCCTCGCCTGCGCTTAGCCCCGAAGAAGCAGCGATAATAAATGAGCCCGTCGTGTTCGGCATTGTGGGTGAAGCTTCCATTCCTGAGCTGCAGCAACCCCATTTGGATGAGATAATCAAGCTTCTGAAGCAGCACCCCAACATTCATCTCACCATTATAGGCCATTATTGCAACGGCGAAATGACCACGGAAAGTAAAAAAGTAGGCGAAGCGCGCGCCAAAGCCGTTATGCGCTATCTGCAAAAAAAGGGCATCCCCCGCAACAGAATGACCGCTGTTTCAGCCAGCGAAGGCGATCCATCACTGGTCAGTGATCCGGCCGCCAACTATCAGCGGCGGCGGGCGGTCTTTTCGTGGGAATAATAATTGCAAACAGACCTTCAAGATCACTCCATGGTCTCCGGATAATTACAAAATGAACAGGCAGGTGGATAATCAATATTCAGATACGATAAACTCTGCTCAATATTGGAACCAACGCTTTATAGCTGACTGGAAAGAGAACAACGGCATTGAGCAGTCGCAGTTCTTCGCCAGAATTGCCGTAGATAATATGCCTGTCTGGTTTATCCATTATATTGAACGGCACCAGCCTTCTTTTTGCGATTGGGGGTGCGCCAGGGGCAACGGCACCAAGGTTTTACGTGATCTGTTGTCATTGAAAAACATCACCGGCATTGATTTTTCACATGTCGCCATAGACCAGGCCCGGTCAGATTACCCCGCGATGAACTTCATGGTTACAGATATTTTAAAGGATGAGAGCTTTCCCTCGTCCGACATCATTTTTTCCTCCAACACCTTGGAACATTTTGAAAACCCCTGGGAGATCCTGGAAAAGCTGAGCTGCTTTGCAGGAAAATTTATTGTCGTCTTAATTCCATTCCAGGAATATCACCGGCATTTTGAACACCTTTACACTTTTGAGGCCACTAATATCCCTTCAACCATACGCACCTCGTATTATTTGACACACTTTTCCATTATCAACGCCGCGGAGTATCCCTCCAGCTGCTGGAATGGGCGCCAGATCTTATTGATCTATTCCACCTGGTCAGAAATCGTTCGGCTGGGCCTCACCTTATCCGATCTTCTCGATAATAAGAATTTACCCCTGCTTAAACCCAATGAAGCTGATACCATAAACCCTAGGGCTTTGACAGATTGCACGGAAAATATTCACCGGCTTAAGGAACAGTTTGATCTTGCCTTCGACCTTCTCAACAAAAGGCTCGATAACACCGATCTTTTAGTAACTAAAAACACATCGGACAAGGAGTCTTTATTGATCGCCGTACAATCGCTCCAAAACGAGATGCGCACCAGCCTTGACAATATAAAGGAAAACCTTTCCCATGATTTTATCAGCACCATTAAACACTCATTCAGCAGGCTGACAAGACTGAAAAACAAAGCGCCCAATGCTTCATAAATTTAAGTACCATCTGAAAGAAAGAGGAGTGGTCGGCACCGCTAGAAGATTTGTCAATTGCTGGCAGGTCAATGGGTTTCTATACACCTTCAGGCAAATGTTCAAACCGATTGACGGCGGCTTCCTTATCGCACATAGTTCTCCGGAACCCACGGTCGTGGCAAAGGCGGGTCAACGCCGGTCGGAAAATGCATACATCAGGGATACCAGCTCCCAGGACCGCTATTATACAAAATATAAAAAGGAGCCGGTAGAGATCAGAATGTTGGACCTGCTGAATATCCTGAAAAGAGAGAAAGGCTATAAAGGTGTAGTGCTTTACCCCTTGAGCTATGACATATCGATAAAACAACGCCCCGAGCATATATTAAAGGCGCTCGCGCAAGAAGGCTATGTATGCCTCATTATGAAAATAGCTGAATCGCATGAAAGATCAAAGATCCAAAGACTTTCTCCCCGCCTGTATCTGGTGGATCTTTTTGAAGAATGTCTCACCTATTTTCAGGACAAGCGGCCGATCGTCTACATAACGTATCCTTTTTTCAAGTATTTGATCAAATACTTCGAAGACGCCTATTTCATTTATGATGTCCTGGATAATTTGAAAATATTTGCCAATCATTGTGAGGCCATGGAGGAGGACAATGATTTCCTTCTTAAGTACTCCGATCTGATCCTTTACTCATCCCAGGCATTGTACGACCATCGAATGGCAGCCGCCCGAAATACCCTTCTGGTCGAAAATGGCGTTTGGGTACAGGATTTCGAAATTTGTCACGATGACATTCCGGAGCAGTTTAAGCTGAAAAGGGTCCGGCCGGACGGCTTGGCCATCGGTTATCACGGCGCCATCAGTGAGCTGCTTGATTTCAATATTGTTGAAGAGATCCTGCAGCTGGACAATGCTGACGTGTTCATGATCGGGCCCATCGCCAGCTTCTCCCCCGCCAGGGAGGCAGAACTGTGGTCTACGGTCAATAAGCTAAAAAAATACAGGAACTTTCATTTGCTGGGGTTTTCCGATTATAATCATCTTAAATACTTTCTTCACCAGTTTGATTTCTGCATTGTCCCCTTTATTATCAATGAGGCCACCGACGCGGTAAGCCCTTTGAAGCTGTTTGAATACTTCGCCTGCAAAAAACCCGTCGTTGCTACACCTACCAAAACATTGTTGAAATATAAGGATGCGATACACATATATGACAAGAACGAATTCATCCGTTTTTTTGCCGGCTCCCCTGCCCCGTCCATCGACGAGTCGAAATACGAGCAGCTTTCATTTAACCACCGCTGGGAAACACTCGTTGCTCCCTTGATCTCAAAGATCAATCATCGGATCGACACCACAAAGAAAGCCCCGGTCATAACCAAAAGAAAAAC
>Ga0157372_10003083_pt1 | contig 17946 bp, 11 predicted proteins | sample C55metaG_FD_115307 | JGI IMG/M metagenome (GOLD analysis project Ga0157372, IMG submission 115307) | Corn rhizosphere microbial communities from Kellogg Biological Station, Michigan, USA - C5-5 metaG | ecosystem: Host-associated > Plants > Roots > Rhizosphere > Soil | place: USA: Michigan... | reverse complement strand
GTAAAAATTAACTACCTGTACAGCGATCCTGTTTTCGCCGATATGTACCTTATCAGAAGGGATAATGTATTTCCTGTAAGCGTTACCCGATGTTGTGCCGATGTAATCTCCGTTAAGCCAGGTCCGGTCAATATCTCGTATCCTTCCTAAGCTAATTATTAGGTTTTTCCCCTTCCAACCGGCAGGAATATTAAAATGCTTAATGAACCAAAATGCACCATCCAAACCTTCAAAACCGGGTGTTATTTCCCAGCCCTGTTCTGTTGGCAAACTGATAGTTCTAAGGTTATTATCATGAAATAGCACATCCTGCGGTAAATGGTATGAACTCATCATATTAAGCCACTTCGCCGAGTCAGCCGGGTAAGTAGCTTCATTGCTTTTCGTACCCATAAAATGCTGCTGGGCCATGGCCTCAGCTTCGGCTTGTTTGCCTTCGGAAAGGAGTTTGCGGATGGGCTCTAAATATTTTACTGCACCTTTGCGATTATAGTCGCGCGGGCCTCCTGTCCATAGGGTTTGTTCGTTGTATTGAATATGGTCTTCGGTAACGCCGCCGTAAATCATGCCCCCAATGCGGCCATTGCCAATGGGTAAGGCATCCGTCCATTTTTGAGCGGGTTGTTTATACCAAAGCTTAAGGGGCTGCTGGGCAAAAGCCTGTACAACCTCAAGAATGAATATTACAATAAATAAGCTCCTTCTGCTACTCATAGATCTCAGTTAAAAAGCCAGCGTAAATCTTTGATATTACCTTCGTTGCTCAGGCCAGCGTCATATACAGGCACATTGGCGTCAGCATCAACAATGCCTAAAATCAAGGCCGCACCTTTACCTAAGGTAAGCGTATTTGAACCTGCTTTAAAGGTATAGGTATGAATATTTACCGGAGGCAAGCCATCAATTTGAACGGCATTGGCAATCTTGATATCTGCCTGGCCATAATCATTGGCACTTGCATCTGTTTCCAGTTGTGGTTCCTGCAGGTATTGAGGCATTTTACTGTTGAAAAAACCAACCAGCACCTTCACCGGTCTATCATTTTTAAAGCTGATTGTTGTGCCATTCTTTTGCTGATCAGCCTTAGATAATTTGACACCTTTTAAACCGGCCAGTTCTTTCGCGATATTTTTGATTGCTACTGATGTATCGGCAAATACCACTTCTCCTGAATTTACCTGATAACTGCTACTGCTACTATTTTCAAACTTCACAGGTGCATCTTTCAAAACCGCCACCTCCTTTTGCTTTTGCTGTGTTTGAGGCGATTTCAGCGAATCGATATTGCGTTTAAAGTTGTCAAGTTCCTTTTGGTAAACCGGCAAAAGCTCGGCCCAGGTTTTCATTTTGGCATCATTGCCCCCTACCGGGATTTTGCGCTGCTTCGTTTGCATGCTATTGGCATACAGATAAGTATTTTCGGTTAGTTTTACCAGTTGCTTATAGTAATCCAAACTGGTTTGCAGCTCGGGTAAAGCCTTTTCCAGATCGGCGACATTATCCGAATATTTATAACGAAGTACCCACAAAGCAGCTTTTGCCTTGTAAGCATAGCTATTGGCCATTGCGTTATAGCAATACATATCATTTTTTAAACGATCGAACTCAGCTTTATCTTTGCTCACTTGAAGAGAAGCTTTATCGATAGCCTCAACCGCTTCTTTTCCTTGCAGTATTACACTATCGATAACCTTAATAGGCGTTTCGCCTATGTGCGGCTGGTGCTTCCATTCTCTTTCGGCATATTCACTCATCATTTCACCAACAGGGCCTTCTGAATTGTATAACAGCGAAAACAAACTGTATTTTTCAGGATTTACCAGCTGGCTCATCAGCATGCCCAAGGTCATCGTTTGGCGGTTGCCATCAGTGATGCCGAAACGGCGCAACAACTCGGGTGAGATATTGCCTGATTGTTCATAAGCTCTTAAAATTGCTTCGCCATGAACCTGATCGCAGCCATACTTATGGGCCAATTGCTTTGCCCAATAACTTATTTCGCCGAACCTTTCCCTTTTGCTATCCCAGGCATAGCGCGACCATGCCTTGTACCAGATCCAATCCCTCTCTAATTGCAACAGGCGCTTACCATCCGTTTTATCTGCTGTATAAGGCCAATCCCAGTACGACGCCTGCGGATACAGGTGCAGGGCATTTGCTCCATAAACAGTATGCATGGCCTGCACACATTTCTGAATAAAATCGGCCGAGCCATAGCGGAAAGGCTCCAGGTTGGCAAGGATATGCACATTTTCTATCTGCACGGTACCGATATTACTCAAAGTACGATGCAGATCAGCCCATGGACCATGTGGTTCATAAGTAGTAAGCGCCTCGCCGTTGTATTTGGCCATGGTGTACAGATTGTGATATAAAGGTTTGGCGTATTTCATCACTGTGGGCGCATCGGTATCATGCGCACGGAGCACAATCGGCGGCTCATCCGTGCGACCGAGGGCTTTTAACCCATCTTTTACACCCGGAATGATGGTTTGTGTAAACCAGTCGATATCATCCTGACCCGCACCTTCCATAGCCTCGCCCAGTGTAATCAACAATCCAACGTGAGGGTATTTTTGTACAAAAGCAGCAATAGATTTACGGGTATAATCGGCAATAATGGGTACAATGTGACGGTTCCTGTCCTGCGTTTTCAGGTTATTTTTTTCGGCGAAGGGTTTGGATACGATGATGTTATAAAAACCCTGAATAAGCCAGATGCCACGTTTATCAGCTTCCTCGGCCAAAAAACTATAGATCTCTTCGTTTTTTTTGAAAGTAGCGTCATCAACCTCAACAGCGTAAGGATATTCCTTTACCCGTACCAGCGAGGCAAAAGGGTGACCATTCCACAAATACAAAGAGTTCATTCGGTTATGCGCCAACGAATCCAGATAACGGATCCACAAAGCTTTATCATAAAACCATGGGAAATTTTGCGGCGTGTATGGGTACTCATAAGTACCCCGACCGGGAAGTAGCGCAGGCTTTTGCACCCCAATACAGGTACCCCGCAAAACCATTTCGGGCTGATCATGCAGGTTGATATTTACGGGAAGCTTGTTATTTAAATTGATCCTATCCGCCAGTTCAAGACAGCCATAAAGCGCACCTGAATTATCGGCACCTGCTATCAGGAGTTTATTTTTAAGGCCGCTATCACTGATGATAAAGCCCTCTTTTCGGGGTTGACTATTTGCAGCAGCCGCGAATTTCTTAACCGGAGCATCGGTAAGCAGCCCAATAACTATTGCGCTACCGGAAGGCATTGCGCCTTTATAAGTTTGTTCAGTAACTGAATATCCCGCATGCTGTAAAGCCTGAATCAACTTTTGTACGCCATAGCTTATCCTTGCATGATGCTTAGATAAGGTAACAATGGTGACTTTTTTTGACTTTCCCTGTGCGTTTAAATTTGAATGAAAACAAGAGATTAATATAAGCAACAGCAGCAGGCAACGGTTAAACATCTTCATTTTCATTGGTATTTAGACAGGCGTACGCAGAGCCGGTTTTCAATATTTGAAGCGAATTAGCTTCTTAAACCTACTCTTTAGTTTTGAACTTAATTGGTTGTATAGTATTCAAAAATATCAGTACGCTGCTGCAATTTCATCTGATATTTTCTCTATCTACTATACGATATTATCATCATTAAAGCCAACAAGCCAATAAAGGAGAGAAAATGAGTCAGGATTTAACCCGGGAGTTTCACCAGTACATGTTTCAGTTGCGTACTCCGGGATATTGCCCTACCATCGGCATAAATGATAAAACCTTTGCCTTTGTGATATTTAGTACCGGTTTTATCCCAAACTACGCTGATAGTATGCCCGTGATAAAGCACATTATCCAGCGCAAACCATTTCCATTGGTTTTGGGGGATAAGCGGGAAAATTTCGAATAGATTATCTTCACGAGGTTTCAGGCCAACGAGATTGCTGATAACCAAATCGCAAAAACCGGAGTGGTTGTAATAGCTGCTTCTTGGGTTATCCCCTTTAAGCCAGTAACCTGTTTTTTCATCCTGATACTCGCCCAAATAAGGCAGTCCGCGTTTGATGTGCGAAAAAGCATATTTATGCAGTTCATTATAAAAAATACCGGGTGTCATAACGCCTTTATTTTGATAAGCCGTAAGCAGGTTAGCCAGGCCCTTTAATGTTTGCGTAGTGGCAAAAGGCCATACCGCACCGTCCCACTCGCAGCCGTGCCCGGTACCATGGGTACGGAATAAAGGGTGCCTGCGTTCGGCAGTGGTAATGCCCCATGGAGCGTTAAAACCTTTGATATCGGTTAGTTGATCCCATTGTTTGGCATAAACAGGTTTATCATCGGGCAGGTTAAAATACCAGGGGATAAAGCCCAATTCCTCGCGGGCGTTGGCAAAATGCCCGTCGGGTTTACGTACTTCAAAAAAGGATGCGCTGTCGTTCCACAAACTATCCTGCACCAGTTTTTTTAGGTCGATAGCTTTTTGTGTGTATTTTGTTTTTAGTGAATCATTGCCGGTTAGGGCCGCCATTTTTGATAGCGCCACAGCATTGCCATACATGTAGCTGTTAATAGTAGGCCGGATGTTTTTTATTTTGCGCCCCCCGCTGATACTTTCCTCCATCGCGTCGCGCACGTCGAACTGCCAGAACAATTTGGAAGGCAGCTGTTTTTCCTTTTCCCAAACATAATAATCAGTATTAAGCAAAGGCAAGGCTTGTTCAACAAATTTTCTATTAAGGTTTACGAGGTAATAATTGTAAACCGCGTCATCTATCCAACTGCTGAACGCATGCAAATGGGGCTTCTTTTGCTTAGGATCAACATATAGCCAAAAGTTGATATACTGATTGATGTACTGCGGATCGTGCAGCCAGCGTCCCTCATAAATTTGGTGGCCAAGGGCACTGCTCGAACTATTATAAACGCCGGTAAAGCTAACCGGCGTTATAAATTCGGTAAAAATGAAGCCATCGGGTGTTTGTTTCAGGTGTTTCCTGAAAGTCCACCAGCGGTAATAATAGATCTTTTGAATGGCCGAGTCCGGGCAATCAAATAAAGGTACATTTTTTTCCAGCCATTCGTAAGCATGGTCATTGGTGATATAGTTTTTAACCGTTTCGGTATCGGTTTTATTAAAACCGTTTACATACGTTTTCAGCTTGTCAAAACCCAATATATGCTTTTGCTGTGCGAAAGCATTGTATGCAATACAAAAAAGCAAGCCGGTCAAAAACGCCCTTTTCATCATCAATATACTTCCACAATTGCTTTTATAACACCATTCGCCGGGTTAAGCCAACTTTCAAACTGATCTTTAACTTCATCAAAAGTTACCCGGTGGGTGATATAGGTTTGCGGGTTTACCAAACCACTTTTCATGGAACGGATCACGTGTTCAAAATCCTCGCGGGTAGCGTTGCGACTGCTCATCAACGTGCTTTCACGTTTGTGAAACTCGGGGTGACTTACTATAATTTCATCGCGCTGTAAACCAACCAACACATACCTGCCGCCATGCGCCAGGTACAAAAACGCGCCGTTTATAGCCTTTTGATTGCCGGTAGCATCAATCACCACGGTAGGCATATCGCCATTGGTGATCTCTTTCAGGCGTTCATTCACATCTTCGTTTTTTACGTTGATGGTATAATCAACCTTCAAATTTTCTCTGCAAAAATTAAGACGCTGTTCGTTCACATCGGCAGCAATGACTTTTGCTCCGGCAATACGGGCAAATTCCATAATACCTAAGCCGATTGGGCCTGCACCAATAACCAGTACAAATTCACCCGGCTTTACATCGGCCCGTCGTACCCCGTGAGCACCAATAGCAAGGGGCTCAACCAAGGCCAGTTCGTCAAAGCTCAAACCTTCGCCATGAACCAATAAATGTGATGGTACCTGCAGGTATTCGGCCATGCCGCCATCCGTATGTACACCACAAACCTGGATATTTACACAACAATTTGGTTTGCCCGAGCGGCAAGCGATACAATGCCCGCAATTGAAATACGGAATAAAAGTAACAGCCTCACCTTTTTCAAAACCTTCGGCATCGCCAGCTTCAACCAGTTCGGCAGCAAGTTCGTGGCCTAAAATTCGTGGATAGCTAAAAAATGGCTGAGTACCTTCAAAGGCATGCAGATCGGTACCGCAAATGCCTATACGTTTTATTTTGAGAAGTGCATTACCCGGTTTTAATTGGGGTACATCAGCAGTGCCATAATCCAATTGACCGGGTGTTGTACAGGTTAGTATTTTCATTGGTGTTAAGTTAGTAGTACTAAGTCTGAAGTTAAATTCAACTTTTTATACTTAGAAACTATTTTAAAATATATTCATTGCCGTTGGTTTTAACCAACGGTAAAAGCTAAAAGTCCTGGCTTTAGGCCAATTATACAAGCGAATTTAGGCTAAAGTCCTCTTATTGCTACACATTATTCCGTTGGTTAAAACCAAGGGCTATGATTTTATCTGTCTGTAAACTATATTCAATAAATTCAAGCCACTCTCAGAACTTATGAATTGAGACTTTTATCTTTTTACAACGAAACTCCTCTTTTCCAGGGAATAAAATCATCCTGACCGTGTCGTACAGCATGAACTTCAATTTCGCCGCTGGCTACTTTTATCACGTAGTCCAGAATGCGTTCGCCTGCCTGTTCAATGGTTTCATCTCCTTCTACAATAGTACCGGTATTGATATCGATAATATCGCTCATTCGGTTAAATAATGCAGTATTAGTGGCGATCTTTACAACCGGAGCTATTGGATTGCCGGTTGGCGTACCTAAACCGGTAGTAAACAATACGATATTAGCGCCCGACCCAACTTCGGCCGTGGTTGATTCCACATCGTTACCCGGGGTACACAACAGGTTTAGCCCCGGCTGTGTTACTTTTTCGGGATAATCCAGCACATCCGCAACCGGCGATGTGCCGCCTTTTTTGGCTGCTCCGGCAGATTTAATGGCATCGGTGATCAAACCATCTTTAATATTGCCCGGCGATGGGTTCATGTAAAAACCTGAACCTGCTTCTTCGGCACGTTGGCTATAGGTGCGTACCAGATCCGCGAAACGCTCGGCCTTAGTTTTATCCAAACAACGGTCAATCAGGTTTTGTTCCACCCCGCAAAGCTCCGGGAACTCAGCCAAAATAACTGAACCGCCCATGGCCACCAACAAATCAGAAGTATAACCAATAGCAGGGTTTGCCGAAATACCAGAGAAGCCATCCGACCCCCCGCACTCCAAACCGATGGCCAGTTTACTTAAAGGAGCCGGTTTACGGGTATATTGGTTGGCCTGCATCAAGCCGGCAAGTGTTTGCCTGATAGCCAGCTCCATTAAATCAGCCTCTTTACCTGTTTTCTGCTGATCTAAAATGTAAAGTGGTTTGTTAAACTCCGGCGAGCGTATATTGATCTCCTCCTGCAAGGTCTTCACTTCGGCATTCTGACAGCCAAGGCTTAATACTGTTGCCCCGGCAACGTTAGGATGCGTAATATAACCGGCCAGCAAACCGCAAAGCGCAGTTGAATCCTGGCGGGTCCCCCCGCAACCGCCTGTATGCGTTAGAAATTTAATCCCATCAACATTAGGGAAAACTTTATTACCGGCGTTTTGAGCGGTGTCGCTACCTATTTCGGTATATAAAACCTCATCTATCTCGGCGCCTGCTTTGATCTTACCGATCAACTCCTGCGCTTTGATCTCATATGTTTTTTTGCGGCCATAACCCAAAGGTTTTACCAGGGCCTCCTGCAATACTTCAATATTTCGGTTTTCGCAAAAAACCATCGGTATTACCAGCCAATAGTTCGCAGTACCTACACTGCCGTCTCCGCGGTGATAGCCGTTGAATGTTTTGCCTTCCCATTTACTGATATCAGGCCTGTGCCAATCAGTATGGCTCTGGCCCGTTAAAAAGCTGTTTGCCGCATGTTTTACATTGGCGGTACTAAGCAACCCTCCTACCGGGATCAGGCTTTGCGCTTTGCCCACCAGTACGCCATACATGATAATTTCGCCGCCTTCGGGAATTTCGACAACAGCGAATTTATGCTTCGCCGGGATCAACTCTTTTACTGTATAAGTTTCGCCCTTGTAGGTAACCTGTTCATTGGCCTGCAAATCGGTAAGCGCTACAAGCACATTATCGGCAGGGTGTACTTTTAATATATTCTGTTTCATCTGTCCTCCTATTTAAATGGCGCTTATTTCCAGTTTTCCCTGTTCGTTAATAAGCTTAAACTGTGCTGTCACTGCTTCTGTAAAGCCGGGTAACGTTGTCAGATCGGTATCCCAAAGGCTTTTATTTTTAAGGATAGCTGCAATCGCTGTTTCTGCATCAACGCCGTTCCATGCTTTGCTTAAATTAGGTGCCTGGTCGTCGGTTACCGCATAATTATCCGAATGTGCTGTTCCGGTATATTTACCATTCGCCGTCTCGGTTATCTGCATAAAGCGGATAAAAGCTGCAAAACCCAGGGCCATCAATTGCGGTGCATTATTGTTTTGTTTATAATAATTCAATAATAACGGAATAACCCGCATTTTAATTTTAGTAGCGTACTGCACCGAAATGCTCAGCCACTCATGCCTGATGTTCGGATTGCGGAACCTGTCGAGCACCTTGTTACCAAAATCACGGGCTACATCTTCGTCAATCTGGTATGGGATAGATGGCATGATCTCCGTAAACATCAGTTGGGTGATGAATTTTGTAAAATGCGCATCGTCCATGGCTTCCTTAACCGTTTTAAAGCCTGAAAGATAAGCTACGGCGCAACTCAAGGTGTGCGTACCATTAAGCAGGCGGAGTTTCAATTCCCTGAACAGTTCAATATCAGGCGTAATTACAACACCGTTATCAGCCTGGGCAAAAGATAGCACTTCGGCTATTTTCTCATCGCCCTGGATAGCCCAAAGACTGTAGGTTTCGGACATGATACTGAGGTTATCGGTATAACCACGCTCGGTTTCCATGGCGTCACTTAACTGCTGATCCGGCCTGCCGGGCACAATCCTATCCACCAGCGAATTGCAGAAACTATTGCTGCTCTCCAGCCAGTCCATAAAGGCGGGCTCCAGTTTATTCAGGTGGGCAAGTTCCAATACTATGGCTTCCAGCTTTTTACCGTTGTCAATGATCAGTTCGGTTGGGATGATCACCAAACCGGTATCTGGCCTTCCGTTAAAGGCCCTGTAACGGTCATATAAAATAGCCAGCAATTTGCCGGGGAATGATGCCGGCGGATGCTTACGTACATCTTCCTTCACCAATTGGATGCCAACCTCGGTTGTATTGGAGATCACTATTTGTAAATCTTTGCTGCGCGCTATCTCCAGGATCTCTTCCCACTCGCCTGAGGCTGAAAGCACCCGGCTGATCGCCGAACAGATCACCTGCTCATTAACTTCTTCGCCGTTTTCAATCCCCTTTGAATAAATGGTGTACAAACCATCCTGCATATCAAAATCGGTAGTTGAGCCTTTATCGGTTGATTTAACAACTGCCACCCTGCCATTAAAAATGCCGGCACGGTTAGCCTTGTCGATAAAATAATCGGGCAGGCCGCGCAACAGTACGCCGGTACCAAATTGCAGTACCTTTTCGGGCAAGTCAAATACGTTAGCAGGAGGTAATTCTGCCGCCGGTACTGTTGTTTTGTTGAGGTTATATCTTGATAATATCATGTTCTTTTGAATTGTAATAAGTTACTATTTTTTTGTTTGAGGAATTTGTTTCACCAGCCAGCTTACCAAATCGTTGGCTGCTTTAAAATTGTCATAGTCGGGCGGCAGTTTCCGGCCATCTGTATATTCATTATAAAACCAGGGATCGCCAACGGCAAACACAGTGCCTTTACCATATTTAGCGGTAGCCACAATGATGTCTTTGCCGTTAGTTAACCGCGGTACAGCGGGCTTAGTTAGCTGCAGGGTACTCAACTCTTTGATATAGACCTTACGCGCCGTCTTGAATATGGAATTATCCAAAGGGATGTTGATAGCCCCTTGCTCAAAATTACGCCCAACCACCCTGTTAACACTGTTTAGGTTAAAGCTGATACCAAACTTGGCCATCAGTTTGTTCAGGTGCGTAAATTCGGTATTACCGGTATCGTTATTTAAAACCACCAGTACGCCGCCATTTTTCACCCAATTACTGATGGCTTTAATATGTGGTTCTTCGATATATTTAGCGTCCGGATTTTCCTTAGGAATATCAGGATCAACAATAATATAAGCTGCCGCTTTTTTCAGATTGACATCATCAGGTGCTTCGTTTAAAGTTTGGGTATGTAATCCGTGATTATTAAAGATCTCTCCGAAAAACGAAAATCCATTATTATCCTGTTCCTCCCATTTGTAGTGGAACGGGATGTTTTTACCGGTAACATCTTTATGAGATTCGTTATTAAAATAACTATCTAAAAGTACGGTTTTGCCTTTACCTGCATTCAGATTGGCTAAACGTTCCATCTCTACACTGGCCAGCATAAATGAACCAACACCTTTGGTTTCGTTGGTGACAGTCTTTACACCGGTATAGTATTCGTAACTGCCATCGCGATATGGTTCGCCGCCTACGCCTACAGCACCTGCCGTGCCTTTCAGGTTTATCTGTCCATCGGCATCGGTTTCAATAAAGTTTTTGATGATGCCATCATAAGCCTTTCGGGCTGCAGGCAAATATTTTTGAGGCAGATAGCCTTCCCTCACACCTTTAGCCATCGTATACACAAACATGCACGAAGCCGATGCTTCCAGGTAATTGCCTTTTTTGTTACCCTTGTCGAGCACCTGGTACCACAAGCCTGTGTCCTTGTCCTGGCAATTTTGTATAGCCACAGCAAAACGGTTTAAAATGGCAATAAGCGCCGCCCGTTTGGGATGATTGGCCGGAAAATGCGGCAGCACATCAACCAGTGCCATAGCGTACCAGCCATCGGCACGAGCCCATAAACTGGCCGAAAGACCGGTTTGCGGGTTAGCCCAGCGTTCTTTTTTGCTCTGCTCCCAGGCATGATACAACAACCCTGTTTTAGCATCGCGCGCATGCTGCTCCATCCAGATAAACTGATCGGCTATCTGATCAAAGTCCGCATCCTCATGGTAAACGGAAGCATATTCGGCATAAAAAGGCTCGGCCATGTACAAGCCATCGAGCCACATCTGATTAGTATATCTTTTTTTATGCCAGAAACCACCTTCGGGTGTTTTTGGTTGTTCGTCCAACTGTTTGCGAAGTAACGAAGCAGCTTTGTAGTATTTTTCAGTACCTAATACTTGTTGCAAAAACAACAGGCTCCGGCCGGAAAGGATATTATCTAAAGTATAATCTTTAGCCTTGTAAGTGCGGATGGTTCCATCTGCCCCCACATACCTGTCTATCGATTTCTGGATGTAAGTAAAATATTCACTCCGGGCCGATTGCTGCCAAACGCTTTGCAGCCCCTGCAAAACAATCCCCTGGTCATACGACCAGTTGGCGCCCGGTAACGAATCTGCCCAGATATGCATAGCCGTGTTAGCCATCCGCTGTGACCATGGCAGCGTTTGCGCCCTTAGCCCCAGGCCCGCGAACAGGAAAGCACATAATAATAATAATAATAATAATAATATTTTCTTCATTATACAGCTCATTTTATTGACATTACATCCCAGTTATCATTCCCGGCAAGAATATTATTCAATGTATATTTTTTCATTTCGGCCTCAGTTAATTGGTGCGACCATGGCGCACGTTTGCTGATATTGGTGCCGCTGCTTTTATATTCGGCAAAAAAGGCGGTCTTTTCATTTTCCGGGTTACGCCAGTTATCCCAGCCCTGGGCGCAAATGTAGCTTCCCATTGTTGTATTGATAAAAACAGATCTGGCGTATGGCCGCCAGGGCCTGCCGAGGTAAACCTTTGTTACAGAGGTATCAGCTGCTTCAAGCCGGCAGTTTAAAAACACAAAACCAAATCGCTGTCGCGGTGTAGTTGCGGGAGCTGTAATAAAAGAGTTTCGGAGACTTTTGATCACACAGTTTTGGAAAACCGCGGTGGCTTCGCCGAAAATAAAATCGGTTGTACCTTCCATATAACAGTCTTTATAAAACTGGCGGCTGTTTTCGGTACCGGCATAAAGCGTATCCTGGTTGCCAAGCAGCCGGCAATTGATTATGGCACACCTGTCGCCCTCAACATGTAAAGCCACGGCCTGTCCTACGGGGCCTGCGGCATTTGCTATGGTTAAATTCCTGGCGATGAAATCATTACCCTGCACCAAAACCGTGTACGAAGTATAGGTTGTAAACTCGGCTTTTCCGAAAGCATCCTTACCCTGCGGGTTTGCTTTACCCGAGAAATCGCTGTTGGTTATAATGGTGTTATCTTGGCCATCGCCTATCAGTTCGATATTACATTTCCAGGAGGGGATTACCAGTTTTTCTTGGTATACTCCGGCTTTTATATAAATGCTAACTCTTTGCTGCGACAGGTCACGAACAGCGTTTACGGCCTGCTGAATGGTTTTGAAATCGCCGCTGCCATCCTGCGCTACAGTAAAGCGCTTCGGATAAACAACAGCCTGCGCCAGCAATAGTGCCGGTGCAAAAACAATCCATATCAATAGCGCCGCTCTCTTCATTATTTTGAACCGGTTATTACATTTTCGGCTGCTCCTGAAGCAAACTCAACTTTGGTCTTAGCCTTAGCGGCATCGGTATTCAGCAATTTTATTTGCTGCGATTTTTTGCCGCTGATCTTAAACAACAACTCTGTATTGCCATAGGTAATATGATCAAACGTAAGGTTGCTGCTGTTTTGAACATTGATGAGCGGGTTGGTTTCTTTACTTTCGAGGTGGATATTTTTCAGGAAGATGTACTGTGCTTCTATTACATTTGCTCCTTTAACAGTTTTGAAAGTACTGTTTTCTATATGGATGTCCTTAATCCCCATCTCGGGTAGCCCCCGGATCATGAGCGCTTTTTCAGCACCGTTGCATACTACATTATCTACATAAAACTTTCGGAACGAAGGTGTGGCTTCGGTTACCGGCACAACAGCCTGGTCATTTATATCATCTGCTTCGCCGGGCGATTTACCTCCGTAGTACATATCAAAAAGAATAGCCTCATGAAGAATATCTTTCATGGCAATATCCTTGATAAAAATATTTTCTACCACGCCTCCCCTGCCGCGGGTGGTTTTAAAACGCAAACCGATATCCGTACCGATGAATGTACAGTTTGATACGAAAATATTACGCGCCCCTCCCGACATTTCACTACCTATCACAAAACCGCCGTGGGCACGGTAAACCACGTTATTCCGTACAATTACATTTTCAGTGGGCTTACCGCGTTTGCGGCCTTCTTCATCCCGGCCAGATTTGATGCAGATGCCATCATCGCCGGCATCAAAAGTGCTGCCTTCAATTAACACATTCCGGCATGATTCTACATCGATACCGTCACCGTTCTGGGCATTCCAGGGATTCCTGACCCTTGCGTTCTGTACGGTAAGATCTTCGCATAGTAAAGTATGGATATCCCATGCGGGCGAATTTTGAAGTGTAACGCCCTGCAGCAATACTTTTTTACAATTGGTAAGCACCAGCATATTAGGCCTGAAAAAATCTTTATAGAGCTCGTTATCAGCAATTGTTTTACCGTTACCTATCACTCCTGCTCCGGGTGTTTTTAACCCCTTAACGTAACTTTCAGAAGGATACCATGATTTGCCGTTTTCACTCACCACCCCACCCGAGGCTATTAATTTTTTCCATTCGGCTTCGGTAAGCCTTTCTTTACTGATAGCCCGCCAAACATCGCCGTGACCATCAATGATCCCTTCGCCGGTAATAGCGATATTGGTAAGGTTGGTACCCGATATCGGCGATTCATTGCGCACAGCGGCATGGCCTTCATAGTTACCTTCAACCAGTTTATACTGAGTTTTATCATCGGTAAACTGCAACAGCGCCGCCCTGCTTACGTGCAGGTTTACATTACTCTTCATCACCAGCGGCCCGGTTAGCCACAAGCCTTGCGGAATAAGCACTACCCCGCCCCCTTTGGCGCTACAGGCGCTTATCGCTTTATTGATACTTGTTGTATTTAACGTAATGCCATCCGCTTTGGCGCCGTATTTTAAAATGTTGATGGTATCCTTTTTAAATTCAGGTTTATTTACCCGCGGCAAATGTTGCCAGGAATACTGCTGACCCTGTACCCGCGATGTGACGCAACCCGCCAAAAGCAAAACCGCTATCCCTATCCTTGTTTTTACTACCGACATGTTTTTATTTTAAAACAGCTTTTATCGCCCTATAATTGGTGAAGGAACATTAAATCCTAAACAAGATTAAAGGCTGACGGCAATAAAAAAAAGGATTTGCCCAACAAAAACCGCGCAAACGTTCCCAGAAACGTTTGCGTAAATTTGAGCGGCCTAAAAGGAGTACCGGATTTCTTCAGTAAAACTCAATCAACTCCGGTTTATGATGATTTTATTTGATACCGCGCAATTAGGAAGCCGACCAGTGCACCATATCATAAGGATAATTTGGATGATTAGCGTAACCGCTATCATCAAGCCCCAATATCTTAGTTATCGCGCCTGCCTCCCAGCTCCAGTAGCCTTTATATGAGCCTTCTTTTTTATGATTTTCATACCACGAATCGTCTTTATGCAACCTGTACCATTTGTCGAGGTAAAGTTTCATTTCGCGCTCCGCATCGGCTTTAGGCATTTTTGTTAAATCATAAATATCCCTGTAAGCTTCGGTAATAAGCGTATCCGGCTGCGGGCCGCTCCCCGGCTTTTTGGTGTTGATGATATACCATAGTAAAGCATCCGGTGTCCAGGTTGGGTAACTGGAACCACTATCCGACTGGCGAATATAATTAATAACGGGCTCGTATACCTCGTCGGGTACATCAAGTAGGCTGCCTAAGGCTACCATATCAATCATATCAGCATAGAACGCGTCGGCATCCCAACCTTCTCCATAGTATCCGGCAGCTGTTATATATTCATTATAACACAGGCTGATATCATTCCCGGCAGAATAGTTTAAATAAACCAGGTCAAGATGTTCCATAGCAAGCACCCAGTTGTTTATCGGGCGAAACTTTTCCTGCTGCTTCAGGGTGACATTTTGTTCCTGGTACATTTTTATTATCGACTGCTTCTTATCAAACATTTTTTTAATGAAAGCAGCGTCTTTATATTCTGCTCTTAACTGCGTTTCGGGTGTTGCCGTGGTTCCACCTCCGCCAAATAATTTATCAAAAAAACCCATTTTATAAATTGTTTAAATTTATGAGAACCATCCTGCAATTGATTTACCAATGCCGCTTCCGGCCAGGCCTCCGATAACCCCGCCAACAATACCGCCCACCACCGTACCAACCCCGGGGCATATAGCAGTACCTATCATTGCACCTATTTCGGCACCTGCTATACCGCCGGCAAGGCCACCGGCAGCACCGCCTACCGCTTCTTTTGTTTTTTTACCAAAACCGCCCTCTTCTTCATACGCCGAATAGATACTTACTGCATCAAGGGCGATACCAACAACTATAAGCCCCCGGCCGGCAACTTTGCCCGCCACACTTAAAGCCGGAGAACGTGCAATTGCCTGGCTTGCCTTAAACAGGCCGTCATTTGCGCCAGTGGCAATTCTACTATTACGTACCGCCTGTGAAAAATTAGATTCGGACAAGGCTGTAAGAGGTTTTGAATTGAGCATGGACGACCTGACACCATTCATAAAATTGCCCGCCCTGCTGGTTTTTATCTCCAAAGCCTCACTTTGTCCGCGGGTAGCTTTAAAGCCGTTGGAGTTTATAGTTTCTGACTGCATGGACCCGTCGGGCTTAACCCTGATCACCTCGCGGCTCAGGCTGCCATCTGTATTTGCCAGTCTAACCCCTGCTTCGTCTGCCGGGTTTATCGCCCCGTTATTGTCGATGTGATTTCGCGTCCATCGCTCACTTAACTCACGGCCGGTTGTCGTATTTTGTATCGATGCTGTATTGTATTTACCGTCTGTAATTTTATACCCATTATCTTTGGCGTAAGCTCCATCAATGCCCGAAGCTGTAGGTTTATCAATGTCAATTACGGGGTGCTCGCTTCTTACGTCGCGAAAACCTTCCTGCCGATGATAAACGTTGTCCTTCATCTCCCCGTAATTACCATGCCTGCGGTAATCACTTTCGCTGTTGCTCCGTACCAGGCTTATCTTGCCGTTTTCAACATCATAAATGGTGCCGCGCTGCAATATATCAAGGGTATTGGTGTACGAACCATAGTTAAACGTTCCGGCACCAGCACCCGTAACAAGCGCCCCGGCTGTGCTCATACCGCTTGGCACATTAAAGTCAACACTTATTTTGCCGCCTTGTTTGCACAACAGGTTCGCATCTTCAAATAATAATTTGTAGCCGTTAACTTTAACACCTTTATTGGTCTTGTCCCAGTAAATAGGATCAAATTTGCAGCTGCCACCCGTTACCGAACACCTGCCCATAGGCAAAATATTTTCACCCGGCACCATGTCGGCCTCGCTGGCCAGGAACTCACCATAAATTTTCGTGTTGTTATGATGCGTTACCTTTAACCGCACAGGAGCCGACCCTTTATCGCACTTAAGGCAGCTATTGTTTGGAATATATTTTTTTGACATCGGATATTACTTTTTGTGAGTACTAAACCTTCAGCCTTATACATGCAGTACACTGTTACTCAGCTCGTTCTTATCAACGCGTTCCTTCGGAAGCTCATGCTGTTCAATCCGCCTGCATTGATGTGCCGTTACAACGGTATAAAATGAAGGCACATGTAATTGCAAAAACAAATCGGCCTCCTGCAGTATGTTGTTTTCAAATTTGTAAATCTCTTCCATCTCGGTCTGCAGGTCAACCTTCAGGTTATAAGTGTTTGTAAGGTCTTTTAGCATCCTCACTAACACAGGTCTTTCAAACCTTTCTTCGTCAACCTCGGCTTCGTTAGTTATGGTTACGGTGTTACCATGTTGTTGGGTAAAACTGTAGATGACGAGCGGCAAGTCAATTGTGCCGAAAAAACCTTTCAGTATCAGGGAAGAGCTTTCATTGGCTTGCCATTCCCTGTAAAACGGTTGAAAAAAGCACCGGTAATGGCTGTACCCCATAAATGATTGCAGAAAGCGTTTAGGATCCTGCAGCAATTTGTCTGTTTCGGACAGCATTACATCGATACCATCTTGCTGACGATATTTTTTGGCGATTTTTGACCGGAAGCCCTGCTGCCAGCAATTAGCGATACTATTAAAATTATTGATGCCGATAAATTTCCCTTCCAGATCTGTTATGATCTGTACCGGCGACTGGAACCATTCCATATCTGCTGCCCATTCATGGATCAGCGCCGAACCATCCATATTTTGATCAAGCAGGGTATACTCATAAACCCGTTGCTTATCGTCATGGCTAATGAGTTTTATTTCAATCCACCTGTCTTGCACAAACTCAAGTACTTTTGTGCCAATTATGGTACGGTTGGATGAGCTAAGCTGGTACCATGAACTTTGAGCTGTATTTACCGGTAATATATTCATGATCATGATTGGTTAATTTCGACATCGCCTGCTATAATATGCGCCAGACTGCCGCCGTTGAGATGCATTTTGTCGGTCGAGCTGATCTCGGCCGATTTGCTGCTTGATGAAAGTTTGCCGGCCGCAGCATCAAAAGTGATGTCTTTGGCCGATGCGGAGAGTTTGATGCTTTCGGTTTCGCTGGTAAAGGCAATATCTTTTTTCGCATTTGTAGTAATATCTTCGTCCTGCGCCGCTACTGCTATCGATTTTTTGTCTGTAACATTGATAACACCGTCACCCCCGCCTTCTTTGGCCGGCGACGATGTTATGTTAATGCTATTGCCCGCATGAATGTTAATATC
>Ga0157372_10003082_pt1 | contig 17947 bp, 9 predicted proteins | sample C55metaG_FD_115307 | JGI IMG/M metagenome (GOLD analysis project Ga0157372, IMG submission 115307) | Corn rhizosphere microbial communities from Kellogg Biological Station, Michigan, USA - C5-5 metaG | ecosystem: Host-associated > Plants > Roots > Rhizosphere > Soil | place: USA: Michigan... | reverse complement strand
GCTGTTGCCGAATTGGAAGGAGTCGCTCGACCAGTGTTGCGGACGGTGGTCTCCGGACGGAGACTACTACTACTTCCTTACAGGGTCGTTCTTCCTGGGTGGCGGCGGGCCCTCGCAGGCCATCTGGGTGATGCCGGAACGCCATTCCCTGTTCAGCCACACCATTACGCCCACCCGTCTGATGACCGGACCACTGCGTTTCGGCGCTCCCACGCCCAGCAGCGACGGAAAGAGGGTTTTCGCCGTAGGAGATGAGAGCCGGGTGGAGCTTTTCAGCTATGACCCGCGCGCGCACAGATTCGATCCCTATCTGGGCGGACTTTCTGCTGGTCCGGTTGCTTTGTCGCCCGATGGAAAGTGGGTGGCCTACGTCTCGTATCCGGAGATGATGCTATGGAAAAGCCGACCTGATCTGAGCGATAAGATGCAGCTTACCTTCCCGCCTGTGAGAGCCTTCGCGCCCCGATGGTCTCCGGACGGATCACAAATCGCCTTCAACAACGTGCAGTTCCATCAACCGTGGAAAGCCTATTTGGTCTCGGCTTCAGGAGGAGACAGCCCAAAGCAGATTGCGGCTTCTGCCCCTGCAGACGCAGACACAGACCCAACATGGACGTCGGATGGGAAATCGGTCATATTCGCCAGGGCTCCGGCAGGCGCTCGAGACGGGCAGGCCATCTATCGGGCGGACCTCAGTAGCGGAAATCTCACCCTGATTCCCGGTTCCAGCGGGTTCTTTTCACCGAGAACCTCTCCGGACGGGCGTCATATCGTGGCGTTCACCACGGACGCGAAACAGTTGATGCTTCTGGATCAGAACACCAACTCCTGGTCAGCATTGGCGCAAGCAGATCATTTCGGCTTCAACGAGTGGTCACCTGACGGAAAATACGTCTACGCTATTGAAAACAACGGCGAATCCGGCAAGATTGTTCGAATCGGGATAAAGGATCGAATTCTGGAAGACGTCCTGAGCCTGAGGGGCTTCCCCCAGCTCGACGATCTCTTCGCAGATTCGTACGGACTGACCCCGGATGGCAAGGTGCTCCTGATGCGCGATCACAGCGTCCAGGAGATTTATGCCTTTACCCTTGCAAAAAAGTAATATGCCAGCCGCAACCTTAGCTCCTGCCTTGACGAATTATGTTGATCCGCTCCGAACTTTGCTTTTTCTGCTTCCAAAACATACGCAAACCGGCCTATGTTAGTAACCCAAACCTCTTCCCTGACAGGCTCGAAAATAACCGCCGAAGCAACGCAGCAGAGAAAAGGCCCGATCGGACCGCGCGGAAAGCTCAACCCGATCAAGATATCCAACGGCAGATTGAACGAAAAAAATGCCAAAGCAAGCCCAACCTTCGCGATCTGAGATGAGAAGACAAAAAGCATTGTCTCGCTCAATCGAAGGGGCACTGCTCTTGGTGCTCGCGTGCGCGACGGCAATTGCACAGGCTAACTCAGAGCTCACCGGCACCGTTACAGATCCAAGCGGCGCGGTCGTTGTAAAAGCAAAAATCGCGCTCACGAATCTGGCAACAGGCATCAGCAAAACGACCGAGAGCGCCCCAACTGGCCTGTATGTTTTTAGTGGACTGAATCCGGCCAACTATAACCTGAAGGTCACTGCAAACGGTTTCCAGACGTTTATCCAGAACGGCATCGCTGTCAACGTTTCCTCAACCACCAGAATCGATATCAAGCTAACCGTGGGCGCCGAATCGCAAACCATTATTGTGGAAGCCAACGCGGTTGCGGTGCAGTCCGGCTCAAACGTAATCAGCAGCCTGATCAGTTCCCAGCAGATCAGCGAAATCGCCACAGAGAATCGCAACTTCGCGGCACTGGCGGCGCTCGGGCTGGGCGTGAGCTCAGCACTGCCCGATAACAATCCTCCGGCTTCGTCTTCCAACTACGCGATCAGCGTGAATGGATTGCGCACGAGCCACAACATCTGGTTGATCGATGGAGGTGAAGCCGATGACCGCGGCGCCGGGGGTCAGATGGACATCATGCCTTCTCAGGATGCCATCGCTGAATTCACCGTCCTCTCTTCGAACTATCCTCCCGATTACGGCATCTCTTCGGGCGCCACGATGAGTCTTTCACTCAAGAGCGGCACGAAGCAGTTCCACGGCGAATTATTTGAATTCAATCGCAACACAGCCTACGACGCAAACAATTACTTCAACAAGTTGTCTACTCCCGTTACACCTCGCGCTCTTGTGAACTACAACATCTTCGGAGGCAACCTCGGTGGGCCGCTGTTGATTCCTCGCGTTTACAACACCAGACGTGCGAAGACATTCTTCTTCTGGAACGAAGAGTGGCGCAAGGTTCTGAACAGCGCCGGCACCAATACTCAGAACACCATCGACCCACTCGACATCCCCCGTGCCGGACAGAATCTCACCTATGTGGCTCCCGGATTCGCGCCGGAAGCCTACATTGTGGTGCCGAACATCTCCACCTCAAGCTCCTACTACCGTGCGAAGTTGCAGCCGCTGGGACTCACTCCCGGTCATTGCTGGAATGGACCGACGCTTTTTGATTCCCATGGAAATGTCAGTGGATGTCAAGATCCACAGGTCATTCCAGCGTCACTCTTCGACAACAATGGAGTTCTGTATCTGAATTCGCCGGTATTTCCGCGCCCGAATGTTACCGGGCAGGACAAGAACATCACAAGCGCTTCAAATCCGATGGATGTGCGCGATGACGTCATCCGCATCGACCACACCTTCAACGACAAGTGGGCAATCCTCGGGCACTACATGCACGATTCTCTCACTCAGGGTAATGCGACACCCTTCGGCAGTTGGGGATTCGCAAGTTATAACACCCTCACGAGTACCTTATCGAACCCTTCTTACTCTGCGGCCGTTAAGCTAAGCGGCACAGTGAGTCCGAACCTGCTTATCGAAGCCAGTTTCAATTTCGACGGCAACATCTTCGATGGAATTAACAGCGCGAATAGTCAATTGCCGTCCGGCTGGAATGTTGCTCCGATATCTTCCGCGTTCAAGATCACGCGCAACTCCCTCCCGGGCATGGGCTACATGGAACCTTATGGCGTGGTCGAAGATACCGGCTCCGCGCCATGGCATAACGCAGCGCAGGATTATGAGCCCAAGGTGGACATTTCGTATACCATGCGCAAGCACGTGGCAAAGTTCGGTTTCAGCTACAACCGTTACATCAAAAATCAGCAACTCTTCGGGGATCAGCAGGGCATCTACACCCCGAGCAGCGCCACAAACGATAGTCTGATGGACCTCCTGCTTGGACTCACAAGCAGCTATTCGCAGTTTCAGGCCACTCCAACCCGCCACTATGTCAACCAGACTACGTCGGCCTATGCCATGGACAACTGGCACGTGACGCCTCGTGTCAGCTTCCAGCTAGGCCTGCGTTTTGATGCTCTGCCGCACGCATGGGAGCGAAGCAACGCGATTGCGAACTTCGACGCCGCGGCATACGATCCTGTAGCGATTCCTCTCTGGACAACAGCCGGCACCATCGATCCTGCAAGTGCCAGCATCTCCGTCGTTGACACCGTTCCCTACTACCTCAATGGGATCGGCCTCGCTGGAGTGAATGGCGTCCGTCGCGGTCTGGTTGACACCAACTCCAACACATTTCAGCCGCGTGTCGGATTCTCACTCAATCTCTATGGCAGCGGAAAGACCGTTCTGCGTGGTGGTTTCGGAAGCTTCTACGAGCGCACGCAGGGCAACGACATCTACGCCGCAGCGACCAATCCGCCTTTCGCATACAACCTGAGCGTCAGCAACACCTACTTAAGCTCACCGGGAACTAACTGGCAAACCGGCGAGAGTGCCGCATCTGAAGGTTTCCCCATCTTTGCAGCGGGCCTGATCACTCTAGCTCCGCACAATTACGCGCCGCCCGCCGTAGCCATGTACAGCCTCGGTCTGCAGCGCGAACTCGGGCCCTCCATCGTCTGGGTTATTCAATATGTCGGCAATTCGGCTTGGCACCAGTGGGATGACCGGCAAATTAACAATCTCCCAAACACTATCGGGAACGTCAGCATTCCCGAGCCCGACGCTACGCAAGCTTCAGTCCCAGTCACCTGCCTGGCCGGCGATCCGGGAAATCATTCGCCATTTGGCGATGACACACTTTGCCAGCCTGGCTTTCAATCCTTCGCCGGGGGAATGAACCAATTCCGCACCTTCCAGGGCTACGCAGATATCCAGCAGCAAGAGATGGCCACCAACGCGACCTACAATGGCTTCCAAACCGGACTGCGTTTCCAGGAGAAGAGGGGCCTTAGCGGCGAAGTCGACTACACGTGGTCTCACGAGATCGACATTCAATCGGACGACAATAACTGTTGCGTGAGCAACCCCTGGTACCTGAAGTACGACAAGGGCTCGGGTGCGCTCGACCGTCGTCACATTTTGAGCGCCAACTACGTCTACATACTGCCGCTCTTTGCGAAGAAGACAGGCTTAATTCACTCGATTGCCGGCGGATGGGTCATCGCTGGGACCACCGTTGCCGAGAGTGGATTGGTGCAGACCGTCACCGGCGCAGGGGGAATTACAGCGAGCGGCAACACTTACGACCCGGTCGGTCTGGGCGGAGGATATATTGTCCGTCCGAATGTCAGGGGAAGGATGACCTATCCGAAGAGACGGGGACAATGGTTTGACAGTTCCAGGTTCTCCAACGTTATTCCGGTTTGGCAGGGGGGACCTAACATGGGTTTTGGCAATGCAGCCAAGGACGCGGTCGTTGGGCCTGGTCGTCTTCATTTCACAAGTTCGATATACAAGTCCTTCGCGTTGACGGAGCGGGCGCGCTTCGAATTGCGCTTTGAATCGTTCAACACCTTCAACCACTCTGAGGCAAACAGCATCAACACCAACTACAGCCCCCAGAACGGCACCTTCAGCAGCATTCTGAGTCACGGCAACACCTTCGGTCAGGTCATAAGCACCTATGATCCGCGCGTACTCGAGCTCGGTGCCAAGCTCAGTTTCTAGCTCATTGTCCTTTGTGCCTTGTTATCGCGATCCAACTTAAGTGAGACAAGAGTTAATGAGCTGCCCACATCCGACCAGTTACGCTCGAGGTCCCACTCGGTTACAGCTTACGAGCCGCCGGCGAGTTTCCCGTCGAAGTGGACCTCCACCGCAACCCGTAGACTATCTATGGTCACCAGCAAGCGAGGCGAAGCACATGAGGTGGTCCAGACTTTGTGTCGATGATCTGTGTCTCGATCACAGCCTCAAAGTTCCTTTTGCCACGGCAGGACGATTCTCTTGCGAGAGTGGATGACAGACCACCAGAAGAGACCAATTCGCTTGCAGCGAGAGTGCCATCGTTCCCAAGTCCAGCTTCAATCAGAACAGGGACGCCCGTCGTCGGGTCATCGAATCGCGCGATCACGGCGTAGTCGCTTTTCCAGGCGTTGAAGGGTATGGAAAGGTCCGTACTCCACCGAGTAGCCGAATTTCGCGAATCAATAATGGAGGCAACTGGCTCTTTTTGCGCTCCTGAATGTGGCGGATTTGCCACTTCGATTCGGTATGGCAGATTTTCGCTTAGGCGAATTGTCCATTTGTTATCGATTGCTCCGATGAGTACGACCGGTTGTCTTCGAAGATCCGCCAACGACGTCTGTTCAGCTCCGACGACTCGGAAAGGTATTTCTTTCTTTCCCAGCAATGCTCCCATCGAGGCGAGAACAGCGGCGTCGTCGAGGGCGATGATCTGCTTGCGAAGCACCATGTCGACGAACTTCTTACTCTCAGGAGATGCTGGAGAAGGATCCTGAAGTTCGTGAGTATCGATACACAAGAGGACCGGACTGCCCACGTGGAACGAACTCCATATTTCGGGAATATTGCTCTGGGGACGATTCCTCAATAGCCCGGCAGCGACGGCAATAGCGACGACGGAAGTAACCGCGGCTGACCAATAAAGCAAACGTCTCTTTGAGATCTTTTCCGGGCTTGCCACTTCGGTGGTCAGAGGGGGAGTTATCGGAATCTCAGTCTTTGAGGGGATCTCTACCGGTTCTGGAATCTTGGTGACGGGTTCGGAAACGGTGGTTTCCGCCGGTCTCGTGCTGCGCCGAACCGCCTGGATTCGAAATTCCGGGACATAGGAGCCGCGGGGAAGTTCAATCTGAACCGCATGAGCGCCGGCAGACTCACCATAATGCTGACCGAGGCGTTTACGGACCTCATTCGCGGTGACACGCACAATTGAATCGTCACCCGTGTCGTAGTCATTGGTCCGCTCGAAGACGTTGATACCGATCGTACGTTCTTTCAGTTCGCCGGCGTTGCCTGCGAGCGTCTGCAGGACTACATGACTCAGGAACCGCTTGCAGCGGTTGCTCTGGGTGAAAATCGGAGTCTTCAAGATGCCGTCCAGTTCCGCACGGACAGCCGCCTGAAGATCAGCGCTTAAAGGGGCGCGCTCTACTCCGCTTCCTTCCATATTGGTCGTACCGGACGCCATTGTACCTCTTTATTCGGTCGCAGGGATGACTCGTGGAGTGCGACAAATCCAGGGCGGAGCATTCTTCGCGGCCCCTTAACGTTCACTTTTAACTCGACTGAAAGTAAACGCATTAACAGCCAAAGTCCTCTTAACCTCCGGCCTTAACTGTTGCGAACCTTGCTAGTGGTGCATTCAGCGAGTAGGGTCAACGCCGTTTTCAAAGAGAACACATTCCTCAATAGAAACCAAGTGAATTCGACCCACGCTTGATCGCGTTTGTTCTTGGACGATCTTGCGCAACCGATGGAAGACAAGCTTTCAGGAGGCTGTAATGAGAATGAGGCATCTATTCCCAGTGCTGTTAGCTCTGCTTGCTGTATCCGGCAGCATGTTCGGACAGGCGGGGGCAACTGGCACGATTCTTGGGACGGTGACCGACAGTGGGGGAGCGCTCGTTCCCAACGCCAAGATCACTGTAACCAACACGGCGACGAAAGTTGCCTCCCAAACCATGTCTAACAACGCGGGCGATTACAACGTTCCTGCGCTGAACCCGGGGACTTACACAGTTATCGCTGAGGCCACCGGCTTCCAGAAGGCAGCGGTCTCTTCCTTCACATTGACGGTAAATCAGCATGCTCGTGTTGATTTCGCGTTGAAGCCGGGTGCAGTAACTGAGACGGTAACGACGACGGCGCAGGCCGTATCACTCGACACGGATACAGCGGAGTTGTCCAACCTGGTCAGTCAGCAGCAGGTGGAGGGCCTTCCACTGAACGGCCGCAACTTCATGCAGCTTCTGCTCGTAGGAGCCGGCGCGGTGACCGTCGGTGGCGAACAGGGCACGATGCGGCAGGGAGAAGGAAATGCCATAAGCGTCAATGGAGGCAGACCGGAGGGCAACAACTACACACTCGATGGCTTGGTGAACACGGACGCTGCCCTGGTTACCCCGGCGGTGATTCTGTCGCAGGATGCGATCCAGGAGTTCAAGGTTTCGAGTGGGACCTATTCTGCGGATCAAGGTTTCAGCGCAACGCAGATCAACATCGTAAGCAAAGGTGGAACCAACAGTCTGCACGGAGCGGTGTTCTGGTTCGATCGCAATGACGCCTTTGATGCAAAGCCATTCCCAACCGCGAACGATTACATCGCTGGGAGGGCAACTGCGAACCCGGTCTTGCGTCAGAACCAGTTCGGTTTCGTAGCCGGCGGTCCGATCTTTATTCCGAAGGTGTACGACGGCCGCAACAAGAGCTTCTTCATGGCCAACTACGAAGGCTGGCGGATCACCAACGGCGCGCGTCAGGTCACCCAAATGCCGAATCCAGCGATCTTGACTGGCGACTTTTCTGCAGAGACGTACACGGCTCCTTCCGGTTCTGGTCTGCCCGGCGGTCTGCTCCCGGCGTACGGAACGGCCGATTGCAACAAGCTACTCTCTCTGGCAGGTAACTGCATGCCTGTTGATCCGACCACAGGCCAGCCATTCCCGGGCAACAAGGTTCCCACGGCAGCTCAGACGGGCAACGTCGGTCAGGTTGCAATCAAGAACGGCTTCTGGCAAACACCCACGATTCCCAACCAGCCGGAAGGCACAGTCAACTACATCAAGAGTCTCGGATTCCCGCTGCACCAGAATCAGCAGACATACCGTGGCGATCAGAACCTGGGCAAGTTAGGCTCGGTCTTCTTCCGCTACACGGACGCCAACTACACCAACCAGGGCTTCTATAACTCCCAGGATCTTGTGCACGGATATGAGATCTACCTTCAGAAACAGACCAGCTGGGCTGTATCGCACACTGTTAATCTCGGCGGAAAGAGCGTGAACAACTTCCGCTTTGGTCATCTCACCGCGACTGCGCCGCAAGGGGGACCGCAGATCACTGCGGATGCCGCGTCGGCATTAGCTCTGACCGGAACCTTTCAGAAATTTACCGCTCTTCAGCAGACATGGCCCAGCGTGGTATTCAATTCCGGTGGATTCGGCAGCGCCGGCGGTTCGGTGAACTCCTACACCGGTTCCGATGGTCCGACCTGGGAATATGCCGATTCATTCACGACAGTCCACGGAAAACATACGCTTGGGTTCGGCGTCGACTATCGCCGCTGGCGCCTGATCCGCAACCTGGATGACGACTTCTATGGCGACTGGCAGTTCAATGGAGCGACGATTCAGACCAATAGCGCCGGCTGCACTACGGCCAGTGGTTTGTGCGGAACCGGCAACGCGGTAGCGGACATGCTTCTCGGTTATTATGGCAACGCGGGCGGATTCGTCCCGGGCCCACTGAGCCCGTCGAATACCGCCGGCAACCCGCAAGACCACGTTTTCAGCTACTTCGCGCCTTACGCCATGGACGACTGGAAGGTCACCCAGAAGTTGACGGTGAGCGCCGGTCTGCGTTGGGATTTCCGTCCTGCCGCATACGAAGCATCAAACCATTTCTTCTGGCTCGATGACAAAAACCCGGAGGGTGGGCTTTGTTACGCTGATCCTCAGCTCACCAAGAACGGAGTAGCACCAGGTGTAGGTCTCGACGGTGGTCCGATTCTGCGCTACTGCGGTTCGGTTCCGCACCCAGGCTCGAAAACTCCGTTCGCACCGCGCCTTGGCATGAACTACCGGTTAACCCCGAAAACCGTCATCCGCGGCGGCTACGGAATCTTCTTTGATTCTGCCGAAGGGCGTGAGATCGACAACTCTGGCGATATCTATCCCTATGCAATTCGCAACGCTCTCAATCCTACGACCAACCCAACGGCGCCAAAGCTGACCAACAATATGTTCCCAGCCTTTTCGACACTCGGATCGTTTCCGGTCTCGACGCTCACCTTCCTAGCCGTAATCGAATCAGACAACCCGCTGAACCCTTACGTCCAGTCCTGGACAGCCGGAGTTCAGCGCGAATTGGCGCATAACACTACTCTCGATGTGAACTACATCGGCACTCACGCCATCCACCTCCTTGACCGCCGCCAGATCGCTCAACCGAACGCCATCCCAGCTGAAAGTCTTGCCTTCTGCCAGACTCAGGTCAATGGAAAATACGTCAACCTTGGCGTGGCTCCATGTAGCAACGCCAGCCGGAGACCCTACCCCAACTTCTCCAACATTTTCATCAACAGCGACTGGCACGGCTACTCGCATTATAACGGCTTGAACGTGAAGTTCGAGCACCGCGCCCGTGAGCTGGCATTAACCGCCGTCTACACTTGGGCGCAAAGCAAAGACGACAAGTCGGCCGCTGCCGGAGTAGGCGCAACCGGTGCGGGTTTCCAGGGTTTCATGGACAATCATCATCCAGAACTGGATTACGGCCTCTCTGATTTCGACGTAGATCAGAGATTCGTATCCAGCTATATTTATCAACTTCCGTTTGGCCGTGGTCAGAAGCTTGCTGCGGGTGTGAACCGCGCTGCCGATCTTATCATCGGCGGTTGGGAAACCACCGGTATCGCTACCTTCCAGGCAGGCTTCCCGTATAGCATCACCGCCACGGATCTCGGTGGAGTTCAGGGATCATTCTTCCAGCGCGCCGACAAAATCTCCGGTTGCAACATTCATAACAACCTGACCAAAACCCTGCAACGCATCAACTTCGATTGTTTTGCGCAGCCGGCACTTGGCGTTTACGGCAACACACCCCGCAACTGGCTCCGCCAACCGGGAATCAACAACTGGGACATGGGTATTGGGAAGAACTTCCGCATCGGCGAGAGGCTTCAGTTCAAGTTCAACGGCGACTTCTTCAATGCCTTCAACCATCACCAATATGCAATCGGCACAGGAGCCCTGATTGGCAGTGGCAATGGAGGAGGAACTGCCATCAACAACTCTATTACTTCCACCACGGCTGGGCAGATTACTGCTGCGTCTGCTTCACGAATTATTCAATTAAGTGGAAAGTTAGTCTTCTAAGGCGCAGCGGTGTCAGCGGTCGCCGCCACTTACGTCTGTGGCGGCGGCTTCGCTCACCAGGAGCTCCATCCTTGATTGCTGCAAAGCAGACGGCTCTTGGTTGCAGTTAACCGCACGTATACACGCATGAGATTGATTTGCATTTTATCCGGTTGATATCCGAAGGAAGGAAAGTAGTGAGCCCATTCTCTAACTGCTCAGCACGTAGGGTGAACCGTCGTGAGTTCGTCGCCAAAAGTACAGCAGCGTTGACCTGTGCTTTCGCGATTTCGCAGACGCGCGGGTTTGCAGATGTTGTAAGAACCGAAAGCGTAGAGGTCGAAACAACGTACGGACGCATTCGTGGACTGAAGACGAACGGACTCTCAACATTTAAAGGTATCCCGTATGGAGGCTCTGCGTCCGGCGTGAACCGGTTCAAAGCTGCGGCACTACTGCAGCACTGGAAAGGTGTTCGAGACACGCTGAAATCAGGACCGCCATCGCTTCAACCGTCGATGCGGCCCTCGTTCGGCACCAGTGAGGGCATGCCGGCTGAGGACTGCCTGTTTCTGAACGTATGGACGCCGGCGGCTGATGGCCGCAAGCGTCCGGTGATGTTCTACAGCCATGGAGGCGGTTTCACCGTCGGCTCCGGTGGAGCACCGTATCAGGATGCCAGCAACCTGGCGCGCACATGGGATGTTGTGGTTGTAGCAACAAATCATCGCCTGGGCTTAATGGGCTTTCTCTACCTCGGTGAATTGGGCGGAGAAGAGTACGCTACTTCAGGCAATCAGGGTCTTCTTGACATCTGCGATGGACTGAAATGGGTCCATGACAACATCGCTAATTTCGGGGGTGATCCGGACAACGTGATGATCTTCGGTGAGAGCGGGGGGGGAGCCAAGACTTCATGTCTCTACGCCATGCCTTCGGCCGAACCGTACTTCAACAAAGCCTCGATCGAGAGTGGCCCTGGCATTCGAATGTCGCCCCGTGAGATGGCGGCTGAGACCACGATGATGGTTCTGAAGCAACTGGGTCTCCAGAAGAACGAGTGGCGCAAACTGCTTGAGATCCCATCGGAGAAGTTGCTGGCCGTCCAGGTTGATCTTGGCAAACAGCCGAACAACGGACCGTTGACGATGTCGGGAGGCCGCCGGGGAATAGGCGGTGGAGGAAGACCAGGCGGATTCGGGCCAGTCGTGGACGGCACCATACTCCCGCACCACCCGTTCGATCCCGAAGCCCCGGCGATCTCGAAGGACAAGCCCCTCATTGTGGGCTACAACCGCGACGAGACGATCTTCTTTTTCATGGAATCTCACAACACCGATGTTTTCAACCTGACGGAATCAAGCCTCAAAGACCGCCTGCAAAAGGAATTCGGTTCCAACGCAGAAGAGGCCTTTAGTACCTATCGCAAGAGCCGGCCGGATGCGTCACCAAGCGATCTCTACATCGCAATCTCAACAGCCCGCATGATCGGTTTCGGCTCAATCACGATCGCGGAACGAAAGTTCGCACAGCACGGCGCACCCGTCTACACCTATGTCTTTACCTATGAGTCGCAACACATTGTTCCCGGAACACAGCACAAAGTCGGTGCCGCACACGCGTTGGAGATCGCATACAAGTTCGACCTCATCCAACCCAGCGGGAAGACCTCAGACGGTGACTCGCAACAGACGGCAACACGCACCATGATGGACACCGGCCCCGACAGTTTGAGAACCGCAGAGAACATGAGCCAGATGTGGAGTACCTTTGCGAGAACAGGCAAGCCTGGGGCCAAGGGACAGCCAGACTGGCCAGCTTACGACACGAATCGACGTGCGACGATGCTCATCAACGCTGAATGCAAGGTTGTCGACGATCCGTTCGCTATCGAAAGGGAGTTCTGGGACCGGCTCGAACCCTGAAGCACAAGACGGCTTTCTCGGAGCAAGCCGGAATTCCCACACTCAGTTGTCAACAATTAACGAAAGGAACACAATGAATCACCGGTCATTATTGTTCGCTGGAATCTTATGTCTCTCGACTTCTCTTGCTTTCGGTCAGACCTCCATCTGGGTCCCTGACAAGGCTCATAGCGAGGTCGACTTCTCTATACTTCACCTGGGTCTTTCCCGTGTTCACGGCCATTTTGGCAACATCGGCGGCACCATCGTCCTGAATGAAAGCGATATCACAAAGTCGACAGTCAACGTCACGATTGACGTCAACACCGTAGATACCGGCGTTGCGGGGCGCGACACAGACCTCAAGGGCGCGAACTTCTTCGACGTTGCCCAATTTCCGACGGCCAACTTCGTGAGCACAAGCGTCGCAAAGAACGGAAGCTCGCTGGCTGTGTCAGGAAATCTGACTCTACACGGAGTAACGAAGCCGGTAGTTCTACAGGTTGAGGGTCCGAGAGGCCCAGTTCAGGGCATGGACAAGAAGCCTCATACGGGCTTCTCGGCGACTGCAACAATAAGCCGAACCGCTTTTGGCATCGCGCCCAAGTTTCCGACCGCCGTTGTCGGCGATGAGGTGAAGCTGACGATCGATCTCGATGTTGCCAAGTAATAGCGACTGGTGCAGAGTGACGCGAGCCAATTGCTCCCATGTTCGAGACTGCAATACCTCAAGATTCTCCGGTGTCTGATTGGGCGGGAGAAGCTTACGATGCTGAAGATCACTAAAAGTCGCTTCTATCTGGTACCAGTTCTCATGCGGACGTTGGATATCCTGGAGGTCCTGTCGAATAGTGATCAGCCGCTGAGGATGAATGAAATCTCGCAAAGAACCAGGATTTCAAAGACGACGACCTACAGAATTCTCAGGACACTGGTGTACAGGGGTTATGTTGCACAGGACCTCGAAGGACGGTTCAGTATGCTCAAGGCACTGGAAGGGCGGGGCCTTCCAAAATCGCGTGCAGCCATCGCCGACTCTGAGTCGGTAGGAGAAACGGGCCTGACGGGGGACCAGGTGATTGAGGTACTGCTTAGCGTCCTGCAAACATTGAGACCAAGACGCGATGAACAACAAGTGGATAATACAAAGGCGCTTTTATAACCCGACAAATCGACGAGAACTTTGAGACTATTTACGCGGAGCACCTGAAGGAATATGACTTATCGAATCAGTTCGAATTTGCGCCGTTACATCACTGTTGTATTGGCCGTGTTTGGTCTCTCGATTTGCACCGCTTTGGCTTCGTACGCTCAAAGCGGACCGCTTAACACGGCCCTGGTTGCCGCACATTGGCCCGCACTCTGGATCGCGAGCCCATCGGTCGAGGGAACCGAGCCGGGCGTCTTCTACTTCCGGAAAGAGATCACGCTCGCTTCGGTCCCTCAGCACTTCTGGGTTCATGTCACTGCAGACAATCGATTCATTCTGCATGTCAACGGCAAGTATGCAGCCGAAGGGCCGGCACGTGGAGATCTCTTCCACTGGCGCTTCGAGACCGTGGACCTTGCGCCGTTGCTTACACCTGGCCGCAATGTGCTCGCCGCTACTGTGTGGAATTTCGGCGAGTCAGCTCCCGTAGCTCAGATGAGCTATCGCACTGGATTTCTCATGCAGGGAGATACCTCTGCAGAGGCACTCGTAAACACCGGCAAGAGTTGGAAGGTGCGGCAGGAAACGGGCCGTAGCGCACTCGGGCATGAAGGCGCACGCGGCTACTATGCGGCCGGACCTGCTGAAAAGATTGATGGACACCAAATCGACTGGTCCTGGGACCAGCTCGATACCGATCCTTCCGGCTGGAAAGCGCCTCGCCCACTGGGGCCTGCCGCCACGCGCGAGGCTCAAGACGCGCCAAATCGTTGGGAACTCGTCCAGGATATTCTCCCTCCCATGGAACATCGACTCACCGGTGCAGGAGTGCCAGTCCGGGTGCAAGGGATGACATCGAGTCCAACATTCCCTGCGGAGCCACTCGAGATCCCAGCCAATTCTCACGTCACGCTTCTGCTCGATCATCGAACGCTTCAAACCGCTTACCCCGAGTTGACAATGAGTGGGGGACGCGATGCAGAAGTTCACCTCACGTATTCTGAAGCTCTTTACGATGCGCAGGGGAAGAAGGGCAATCGCAACGAAGTCAAGGGTCGTCATATCGAAGGAATCAGAGACTTGTTCATATCCGGCGGGGGCGATGCACATGTGTTTGAGCCGCTGTGGTGGCGTACCTGGCGATATCTGCAAATTGAAGTCACCACAAAATCAGAACCCCTGAAGCTCAATTCGCTGCGTGCATGGTTTTCTGCCTACCCATTCGAGGAAGAGGCGAAGATTAGCGGTGATATCCGCAATCTGGACCGCATATGGCAGACTGGCTGGCGGACCGCCCGCCTCGATGCACACGAAACTTATATGGACGCTCCTTACTGGGAGCAGCTTCAGTATGTAGGCGACACGCGCATTCAGGCACTCATCTCTTACGTGGTCTCCGGCGACCCTCGTCTTGCGAGACAGGCAATCATGAATATCGATGACTCGCGCACGCCAGAGGGTCTTACTCAAAGCCGCTATCCCTCGGGCCTGCCCCAGTTCATACCTCCTTTTTCTCTGCTCTGGATTAACATGCTGCACGACTATTGGATGTACATCGACGATCTGCCCCTCGTTAAGAAGACTCTCCCGCATACACGCACAGTCATCGATTGGTACGCCGCACAGCTTCGTTCCGACGGCATTTTGGGGCAGGTGAAGTGGTGGGAGTTCGCTGATTGGACAGCAAGCTATCGATACGGCGTGCCGCCACAAGAGGCAGATGGCGGTTCAACGTTCTTGACCCTTCAATTCATTGAAGCGCTCCAGGCGGCCGAAGAACTGGAATCGGCGTATGGCAGCAAGGAACGAGCAACGGAATATCAGGCGATGATTAGCCGCGCGACCGAAGCGCTCAATCGCGAAAGCTGGGATGCCCAACATGGCCTCTATGCCGACACGCCTGCCAGGAAATCATGGAGCAAGCAGGCCAATGTGCTGGCGGTCTTGCTCGACGTGTCTCCCAAGGATCGACAGAAGGCAATCCTCAGAAGAGTAATGGCCGCAAAGGATCATGAAAGCACCGAAGTCGAAGGCACGACAGTCCCGCCAATGTCCGAGTTGAGCTACTACTTCCGCTTCTATCTCAATCGTGCGCTGGTGCACGCTGGTCTCGGAGACAGCTATCTGGCACAACTCGCTCCGTGGTACAAGATGCTCGATCTAGGTCTGAGTACCTGGGCGGAGACACCTGAACCGGCCCGTTCTGATTGTCATGCCTGGAGCGCTAGCCCAAACTACGATTTGCTCAGCATTGTTGCGGGCATCCAGCCTGGCGCGCCGGGTTTCAACAAGATCAAAATTGAGCCAAATCTACGCGGCTTGCATCAGTTGACCGCGTCGATGCCACACCCGAAAGGCACGATCGAAACCTCGTATCAATTCAACGGCACCCAATGGATTGCCACTGTGACGCTGCCATCCGGTGTGGAGGGCGAATTTGAGTGGAAAGGCAAGACGTTGGCGCTTCACCAGGGAAGACAAATACTCAATCTCCCTTAGCGATCAACACTGTGATCAGACCGTCCACTTGCTATTTGTGCCACGTCTCCATGCAAGACGGGTGATCGCCTCACGATCTTTAGCCATCTGGTGAACCGCCGCACCCTTCTCAGCCAGCGCCCCGGTCGGACAAGCCTGAATGCATTTGCCGCAACCTGTGCAGCTATCAGCAGTGCCCCATTCCTCTGCCAGGTCGCTCACGAGCCGCGAGCGGATGCCCCGCGCTGAAACTTCCCACACGTTGGCGCCTTCCAACTCCGCGCAGACACGAACACAACGCGTGCAGAGAATGCATCGATTGTGGTCAAGCACAAACCGCGGGTGCGTCATATCCACTGGGAGCGCCGGATTGTTGTACGCATACCTTACATGGGTGATGCCCAGCGCCTGGGCCAATGCCTGCTGTTCGCAATGCCCATTCGAAACACACGACGAACAAATGTGATTTCTCTCCACCAGCAGCAGTTCGACCGCCATCTTGCGATACAGAGTGAGCTTCGCCGAAACTGTCCGAATCGACATGCCTTCCTGCACAGGGGTCGTGCAAGCTGTAAGCAGCCGGTCGGTGCCCGCCAACTCAACCACGCACACCCTGCAGGCTCCTACATCGGTCAGTCCGTCAAGATGGCAAAGAGTTGGAATCAGCTTGCCATGTGCACGCGCTGCCTCAAGTACCGTCTGCCCTTCCAGGGCGGTCACCAGTTCACCATCAAGCCTCATTGAAATTGTCTTCTTCGGCAACTCAGGACTCCTTCCGTTCAACGGCTTAATCCTCGTCGGGTGTACTGCGAAGATCGCAGTGCAGACAGCGGCGGCACTCTTCCGCTGCTTCTTTTCCTGTAAGGCCAACCACAACTTCTTCCTGCGAGCGGCTGCGGGTTTGCGGCGAAATGGAATGGCCACTGTGCCGCCGGCTCAGGCTGGGCTCACCAGCAACCTCACGGATGAGGTGATAGACCGGAAAGATCTCGTTCCATCGCGATGTCCCCATCAGCCGTTCGTCGATCTTTTGCGCGGTATGCTTCCCACCTGCCATTGCGTTCGATACGTTTGAAGCCCCGGTGATCACGTCTCCGCCGGCAAAAAAGTCCTTCCTGCTCGTTTCGTGCGTAAAGCGATCCACGATGATCGTCCCGTCTTCGCTGAGCGCCAGTCCGGATGCACGGCAGAAATCCTGGTCAAAGGTTTCGCCGACTGCCAGGATCACCGCATCACAGGCAAATCGCTGCACCTCATCCGTAGGAATCGGCCGCCGCCGTCCTGACTTGTCATATTCGCCAAGCCGCGTCTTCACAACTTCAATCGCCTTCACATTCCCGCTCGGATCACCTAAAATCCGATGCGGCGCAGCAAGAAACACAAACCGTACGCCCTCTTCCTCAGCCGCCTGTATCTCCTCGTCGATTGCCGGCATGTCCTTCCGTTCGCGTCGATACAAGATCGTTGCAGCCGACCCCATCCGCAATACGGTCCGCGCCGAATCAATCGCAGCATTCCCGCCTCCGATAATGCACACGCGCGTGCCCAACGTCGGCATCTCGTGTTTGGCGACCGACTCCAGGAACGGCAGCGCCGGGTGCACCCCCTTCAGTTCAGTACCCGGCAGATACAGCCACGACTCCTTCCAAGTACCGACAGAGAGAAACACCGCGTCGAAATCCTGCGCGAGTTCGTTGAGATGCAGGTCCACACCCACACGCGTGTTGAACACGAATCTCACCCCAAGAGCCTCGATGAGCTCAAGCTCCCGCTTCAATACACTCTTCGGCAGCCGATATTCGGGAATCGCAAATCGCAGCATGCCGCCTGCCTCGGCACGTTCCTCGAAGATCGTCACATCGTGCCCCAGCATGGCAAGATAGAACGCCGCAGTGAGTCCCGTTGGCCCCGCTCCCGCCACAGCGATCTTCTTGTGCGTCGGATCAAGCCTTCGCGTCAGGATCCGCTCCACCATCGGTTGGAACTTCTCCGAGCCATAAATCTCGTCCGCCAGAAAACGATGCACCTCTC